>Ga0302317_10003073_pt1 | contig 11105 bp, 11 predicted proteins | sample III_Palsa_N3_3_FD_200450 | JGI IMG/M metagenome (GOLD analysis project Ga0302317, IMG submission 200450) | Peat permafrost microbial communities from Stordalen Mire near Abisko, Sweden - III_Palsa_N3_3 | ecosystem: Environmental > Terrestrial > Soil > Palsa > Peat permafrost | place: Sweden...
CAGGCGACGGCGGTGACGGCGTAGTCGCCTTCCGCCGCGAAAAGCACATGGAATTCGGCGGCCCAGACGGCGGCAATGGCGGCCGCGGTGGCGACATCATCTTCGAAGCCGCGCAAAACCTGAACACCCTCATCGATTTCCGCTACACCCAGCATTTCCGCGCGCCCAAAGGTGGCAATGGCGCCGGTAGCGACCGCACGGGTGCTGCCGCCGACGACATTCTGATCCGCGTGCCCCTCGGCACCCAAATCCTCGCCGAAGACCGCGAAACCCTGCTGGCCGACCTCGATATCGCCGGCAAAACCACGCGCATTTGCCGCGGCGGCGATGGCGGCTTCGGCAATACCCACTACAAATCCAGCACCAACCGTGCCCCCCGCAAATTCACCAAGGGCTTTCCCGGCGAAGAGCGCTGGCTTTGGCTGCGGCTGAAGCTGATCGCGGATGCCGGCCTGGTCGGCCTGCCGAATGCCGGCAAATCCACCCTTCTTGCCGCCTCCTCGGCCGCGCGCCCCAAGATCGCCGACTACCCGTTCACCACGCTGCACCCGCAGCTCGGCGTGATCCGCCTGTCCACTTCCGAGGAATTCGTTCTGGCCGACATTCCGGGCCTGATCGAAGGCGCCCACGAGGGTGCCGGCCTCGGTGATCGCTTTTTGGGCCATGTCGAACGCTGCGCGGTCCTGCTGCACCTTATCGACGGTGCGGCGGGCCATGTGGTGGACGCCTGGCGCACGGTGCGCGGCGAGCTCGCCAGCTATGGCGGCGGGCTGGATACCAAGCCCGAGCTGATCGCGCTCAACAAGATCGACGCCATGACCCCGCGCGAAATCTCGTCGCGCCGCGCGGCGCTGGCCAAGGCATCCGGCAGCCCGGTGTATCTGCTGTCGGGCGTCTCCGGTGAAGGCGTGCCGGAATTGCTGCGCGCCATTCAGAACCAAGTGACCGCGAACCGCGCGAACAAGGCGGGATGACACCGTCCGTCGCCAGCGCGCGGCTGCTGGTTCTAAAAATTGGCAGCGCGCTGGTGGTGGACGCTGATGAAGCGGCACCGCACGCCGCCTGGCTGGAAAGCCTCTGCGCCGACATCGCGGCCGCCCGCGCGCGCGGCACGCAAGTGATCGTGGTGTCCTCGGGCGCCATTTCGCTGGCCCGCCAGGCGCTGGGGCTAACGCAGAAAAAACTGCGCCTCGAGGAAAAGCAGGCCGCCGCCGCGGTGGGGCAAATCCGGCTCGCGCAGGCTTGGGCACAGGCCTTGGCCAAACACGGCCTGGTCGCCGCGCAATTATTGCTGACTTTCGGCGACACCGAAGACCGCCGGCGTTATTTGAACGCCCGCGCAACGCTGCGCACCTTGCTCGATTTCGGCTGCATCCCCGTCATCAATGAAAACGACAGCGTCGCCACGGCGGAAATCCGTTACGGCGACAATGACCGGCTGGCCGCGCGCGTAGCCGAAATGGTACAAGCAGATCAACTTGTACTATTTTCAGACATTGACGGCCTCTACAGCGCCGATCCGCGGCGCAATCCCACCGCCGCGCATATTCCGTTGGTGACCGCACTGACGCCCGAAATCGAAGCCGCTGCGGGCGATCCGCCGCCTGGTTATTCCAGTGGTGGCATGCGCACCAAACTCGCCGCCGCGCGCATTGCCACGCAAGCCGGCTGCGCCATGGCCATCGCGCTCGGCCATCCGCGGCATCCACTGCAGGCGCTTGCCGACGGCGCGCGCTGCACCTGGTTCCTGGCCACCCAGGATGGCCGCACCGCACGCAAACGCTGGATCGCCGGCAGCCTGCAGCCGGCTGGAACGCTGACGGTGGACGAAGGTGCCGCCCGCGCGCTGGCCGCCGGTAGCTCCCTGCTCCCCGCCGGCGTGCGCCAGGTAGCCGGCGGCTTTTCCCGCGGCGACGCGGTGCTGGTATTGGGGCCGGACGGCACACGCCTGGCCCAGGGCCTCACCGCCTATGGCAGCGCCGACGCCACCCTGATCGCCGGCCGCCGCTCCGAACAAATAGAAACCATTCTAGGCTGGCGCGGCCGCGACGAACTCATCCACCGCGACGACCTGGTACTGTTCTAAGCGGATGGAACCGAAGCCAAAATAATCAAAAGTTTTTTGTTTCTTTTTTTAAAAAAGAAAGCGCTTTCTTTTTTGAAAAAAAGAAACAAAAAACTTTTGATTATTATCGGTTAAAGAACGATTTCAATACGGCCCCCGCCACGCCCAACTCAGCGGCGGTTTCCACGTTGCCGGTGGCGGCTTCGCGGCCGAGATAAGGCGATAGGGCGTGCGCCAGGTTGGGCAGTGTCAGTGTCTGCAACCACACTTTGCCGGGGCCGGTCAGTTGCGCCAGGAATAATCCTTCGCCGCCGAACAGCATGTTCTGGAAGCCGTGCATCGTGGTGATCTGGAAGTTCACGCTCTCCTCGAACATGCCCACGTGGCCGGGGTGCGCACGCAACGTCTCGCCGGGCGCCAAATCGTAGGTGACCACTTCGCCGCCCAGTTCAACCCAGGCGCGGCAGGAACCGGAGAGGCGCTGCAATAAAAATCCATTGCCGCCGAAAATGCCGGCGCCGAGGGATTGCTGAAATCCGGTGGCCAGTTGCACGCCTTCAGTGGCGCAGACGAAGCCGTGCTTGTGGATCAGGTAGCCGCGGCCGGGCAGTACCTCCACTTCCGTCATTTGGCCGGGGATCTTGGCGGCAAAGGCCACCACGCCGGGCTGATACGGGGCGCTGTATTCGGTCATGAACAAGCCGCCGCCCGAGAGCGCACGACCGATCGCGCCCAGGAATGTGCTGGTGCCGGCGGTGGCGTGGGTGGTGTTCATCTCAATGCCGGCGGTCATCCAGGAGAGCTGGCCGGTTTCGGCGACGATCTTGTCGCCAGGCGTCAGCGCCATTTCGAGGACCGGCAGGGTGGTGCCGGCGATGCGGGCTTCCATGGGCAGTGTCTCCGTAGCCCTGGGCGCGGGCGGCGCGATCCTAGCCATGTCGCGGGCCGCATTGCCAGCCGATTTGCGCGAGGCGGCGCTTTGGCCGACAGATAACCACAACCTTAAACCGTTAATTACGCCGGAAAAATATACCGCCGATAGAGACGGATGAAAATTCAAACCAAAAAAATGTGATTTAACAGAATTCCACTTGCAAATCACGGAGAACGACGTAATTTACAGATCGTGAGTTCCCCCGAGACTCGCGATAAGTGTTCCCCCAGAAACTCCCAGGGCGCGCCACCCCGAAGCGCGTCCTGGCTTTTCATGTTGCCCCGGCTTTTCACATTGACCGATGGTTTCACGTTGCCGCAGGTCAGGGGGCCAGCTGTGCCGCCAGAATGTGGCCGTCATCGGTTTGCAGGATCATGGCCAGGTGCTCACCCACGGGCCGCGCCGCGGTGACGTCCAGTGCGGTGCCGCGCCACTGCCCTACTTGTTGAAAGCCGCGCACGATGTTGGCTTCGTCCAGCGTGCGGCCGGTGTTCTCGCCCCCGCCGATGGCAGTCGTGTGAGCGGCATCGAAGCCCACCAGCAGCACTTGGCCCATGCCGAAGCCTGGGCCCACGTGAATGGTGACGTGATCGCCGCTGGCGGCCAGGGTGACGGGTGGCCCCTCCGTCACGGCAGCGCGGGCGGTTTGGATTGCGGCCAGAACCGCGCTGCGGTCAGACCCGACGGCTTGGTGGCGGCCGTCCACCACCAGTTGCGGTGTGTAGACTTCGCTGCCCAGTGCCGCGGCATAAGCGCGCTGGCGCGTCGTGGCCGCGTGCGAGGAGTACGGGTCATGCCAATTGAGGTAGTTCCAGTAATCGACATGGAAACCAAGCGGCAGGACGCTGGGATCGTGCCGCGCCAAATCCACCAGAATGGCGTCCGCCGGGGGGCAGGACGAGCAGCTTTCGGAGGTGAACAGTTCCACCACAACGGGCCGGGTGGCCGCGGTGGCAAAGGCGACGGGCGCCGCGATCAACAGGCACAGCAACGGTAGTCGAGGCATCTTCTCGCGATCCTTCAGGAGGTGCCTTAGGGTTCGCCGAGGCAACGCGGCGGGTTACGGTGCCGCGTTGTGCAAGGCTGGCAAGAAGGCTGAAAGCAAGCTGGCCCGGCGCGGACCGGGTTCCAGCCTTGCTTCAGCATACTGGCCCTCAATACATGTGCTGGCCGCCGTTGATGGATAGCGTGGCACCGGTGATGAAATCGGCGTCGTCGGCGGTCAGGAACGCTACGCCGCGGGCGATGTCGTCGGCACGGCCCAGGCGGCCCATGGGCACGCGGGCGATGATCTTCTGCAGCACGTCCTCGGGCACGGCGCGCACCATGTCGGTGTCCACGTAGCCGGGAGCAATGGCGTTTACGGTGATGCCGAAGCGAGCGCCTTCCTGCGCCAGGGCCTTGGTGAAGCCGTGAATGCCGGATTTGGCGGCGGCGTAGTTCACCTGGCCGTACTGGCCGGCCTGGCCGTTGATCGAGCCGACGTTGACGACGCGGCCGAATTTCTTCGAACGCATGCCCTCGAAGGTGAGTTTGCAGAGGTTGAAACAGCTGCCGAGATTGGTGTCGATCACCGCATCCCACATGTCGCGCGTCATTTTCAGCATGGTGCCGTCGCGGGTGATGCCGGCGTTATTGACCAGCACTTCGATCGGACCGTGGGTGGTGGTGATATGGGCCACGGCTTTTTCGCACTGGGCGAAATCACCGGCGTCGAATTTCAGCGTGGTAATGCCGGTTTCGGTGTTGAAGGCCTCGGCCGCCGTATCATTGCCGGCGTAGCTGGCGATAACCTCGCGTCCCGCCTTCTTCAATGCGGTGCTGATGGCAGCGCCGATGCCCCGTGTTCCGCCGGTAACGAGTGCCACGCGCGCCATTCTACCCTCCCTATGCGCCTAATTTGCCGCGGCCTTGGCTGGTTTCCGCCCGGCCTCGCACGGTGCACCAGGCGCGGGCACCGCGGCCGCACTTTAGCCAGCCCAGGTGCATCTGCGCCAGGGGGGCGCCCAAGATGGGCCCCAAGACACGCCCAGATTCCCGCAATGAGTGCGTGCGACATGCCAGTAATTTATCAACGAATCGGCGTTACAGTTTAAGCTCGAGCTCTCGCTCCGGTTCCGGCGGCCGCGCCGGCACGTGGCCCCAAGGCCCGGTGCACCTTGCAGGACACGCGCCATGGACCTTCCCGCCACTGCCCGCCGCAACGCACCCTACGGATTATCCTTCCCCGTGCAGGATCTGCTGCTGCTGTGCGGATGGGCCGAGCCTCGCGGTCTACGCATGGAAATCCTGCTCGATCAGGTGATGGATGGTGCGGAGTTCGAGGAATTGATCCTGGTGCGCCGCCGCGGACGCGGGCGCCGCGCTATCAGCATATGGCGGACCAGCGCCGGCGTGATCGCCCAAGCCGTCGGCGGCCACCCGATGCTGTTTTCCGGCATGCAGCCGGTCACCGTGCACTTCAACAGCCATTTCAATGCCATATCTCAGCCGAGCCGGACGTCGTTCTGGCGGCAGCTGCTGTTGCGCCACTGAAAACACAGCTCGCCGGCGAGTCCCCTTCAACCGTGAACGCCGTGGCGCCCCTCGCCATGGGGGCCCTCCTTGGTCTACCCACCGCCGCGTGAAACTTGCCCCGCTACTCCCCCTCATTCTCCTTGCCGGCTGCGGTGACCTGCCACGGCCCTTCGCCGGCCGCCCTGGCGCCCAAGCGCTGCGCCTGGCCACCCCGCCGCCGGCGCGGCTAGTGGTGCCAACCCCTGGCGACGCGTTGCTGGCGGATACGCAGGCGGTGCAACTTGCCCACGATGTAGCGGGCGCCCTGGTTGCCGCCGAGGTGCCGGCCTTCGCTGAGCGTCCCCAGCCCGGCGACTGGCAGCTGCGCCTCTCGGCGACGTTGGAGAGTGGGCAGGTGCAATTGCACTACGCGCTGCTGGATGCTGGCGGGCATCCGCGTGGCGACCTGGCCGGTGACCGCGTGCCAGCTTCGCTATGGGCGGCAGGCGATGAAACGACATTGCACGAGGCGGCATCGGTGGCAGCGCCGCAAATCGTCGGTTTGTTGCGCGCCGTGGATGCGACGCTGAAGCAAAGCGACCCGAACAGCCTGTATAACCGACCGGCCCGCATTTACCTGGCCGGCGTTACCGGCGCGCGCGGTGACGGCGATCTGAGCTTGGAGCGCCAGATGCGCACCAAGCTGCCCGATACCGGCGACGAGGTGGTTAAGCGCCGGGAGGATGCCGATTTCATCGTCCGCGGCGTAGTGAAGATCACCGACCTACCGGGGCATCGCCAGCAGCAAGTGGAAATCCATTGGCTGGTGACGGACCCGCGTGGCCACGAGGCCGGCGATGTGGCCCAGGGCCACGACATCGATGCAGGCACGCTGGACCATTACTGGGGCGATATCGCCAACGCCGTGGCGGAGGAAGCCGCCGGTGGCGTGCATGAGGTGATCACCAACTGGTCCGGCCGGAAGCATAAGACGGGCGCCTAGCCCTGGCGCCTAGCCTTGGCGCCGGGCCCTGGCGACTAACCCTGGCGCTGGGCCTGGCCGGCAGGTTGGGGCCGTCCGGTTGGGCGCCTGCCAGGGATTGAGGGACAGGACCGCATTTGGCGGTTGCCAGGGGCCAGCGCTGTGCCCAGTTTCATCCGATGTCGCGCCGCCATTTCGAGATTACGCCGGATCTGCTGTTGCGCGCCTATCGCGCCGGCCTGTTTCCTATGGCTGAAACGCGCCGCGGCGACCGGCTGTATTGGCTGGACCCTGAACTGCGCGGCATACTGCCGCTAAACGGCTTCCACTTGCCGCGCCGCCTGAAGCGCACCGCCCTCTCCGGACAATTCGATGTGGTGGCCGACCGCGATTTCGCCGCCGTGATAGCGGGTTGCGCCGAAGCCTCGGAGGGCCGGGAGGATACCTGGATCAACCGAGACATCGAGAAATTGTTTACCGCCCTCCACTCTCAGGGCCACGCCCATAGCGTGGAGGCCTACCAGGGCGGAACGCTGGTGGGGGGGCTGTATGGCGTGGCGCTGGGGGGCGCTTTTTTCGGTGAAAGCATGTTTTCGCGTGCGCGCGATGCCAGCAAGGTGGCGCTGGTGCATCTGGTGGCGCGGCTGCGGCTGGGTGGCTTCCAGCTGCTGGATACCCAGTTTGTCACCAGCCATCTGGCGCAATTCGGCGCCCGGGAAATACCCCGTGCGCAGTACAAGCTGGCGCTGGATCGCGCGGCCACAGCGCCCGCTCTATGGTGTGCCTCTGCGAACGCCGAACAGATCCAGGCGGAGATTCAAGCTATGGGACAGACTAAATGATAGTGAACCATGTTGCACGCTTGGCCCCGATAGCGGCCTTGGCCGTTGCGGGCCTTTGGGGTCCAGGCGCCATGGCGGCGCCGCAGCCTCTTCTGGTGCCGACGCGCGACGTCACCCTGCAGTATCAGGTGGTGCCGGACGGGCATGCTCCGGTGGAGGTGGACGTGGCGGTGAAGGCAGGCGGTATGCGGCTGCGCATTACCAGCGATACGCTACCCACCACGCTGCTGGTAAACCGTGACACCGAGAAGGCCGCCATCATGCTGCCGATGCTGCGGGCCTATTCGGACATCAAGATCGGCCGCTTCGATCCCACCAACACGGTGCTGAAGGGCGCCAATTTCACCCAGGGCGGGCAGGAGCGCGTGGCGGGCCATGAGTGCACGGTGTGGCGCGCCGCCTCGGCCGAGGGAACGGCTGAGGGCTGCATTACGGCGGACGGCGTGATCCTGCGTGGCGCGGTTGCGAACGAAAAGCGCGGCAAACAAGTAACGCTGACCGCCACACGGGTGGAATTCGGCCCGGTGCCGGACGCGGATTTTGTGGTGCCACCGGATTTCCAGCGCAGCCCGTTCAAGCTGGGCGTGGATGGGTTGGGTAAATGAGCCGTGTGCGCCTGAAACCGCTTTGGGCGGTGCTGCTGATCGCCGGCCCCGCCTGGGCCGATACGCCGCCACCGGTGCAGCCGCTGCGCGATGTGGATGTTACCTACAAGGTGCCGGTGCCGGGGCTGAACGTTACTGTCATGCTGCAAAGGCTGCGGTTTTCGGCGGCCATGCATAAGCAGCGGCTAGACCTGCCGACCAGCGGCAATTGGATGCTGCTGGATTTCACGGCCCACACCATGGCGATGGTACGCGAGCAGAGCCACGAAATCGTACTCGTGGCTGCACCCGCCAGTGCCGGGCAGCCGGGTGCCGGGGCGGGCTTTACACGCATCGGTCCCGCGACGGTGATCGGTTTGGCCTGCACGGAATGGCGGACACGGGATAATCGCGGGCAGGAGACCGTGGCCTGCTACACGGATGATGGCGTGCTGCTGCGGGCTAGCAATGCCAGCGGGCCCCTCATGGAAGCGGTGAGCGTGAAATACGGCGCACTTCCGGGCACAGTGTTTACGTTGCCGGAGGGGTATTCAAAGCAACAGCCTGGGGTTCAGCCTTAAGAAGAAGCAAGGCTTCTTTTTTAAAAAAAAGAAACAAAAAACTTTTGTTCTTATGGGCGCGCGGTTGGTTCAACGCGCGTACCAATGGACAAAAGTTTTTGCTTCTTTTTCCAAAAAGAAGCGCTTTCTTTTCGCTGCCCCTTAAACGGCCGAGGCCCCTGGCGCAGCGCCGCCGATTTGCCTATCAGAACCCGGCTTGAATAATCGGACTCCGCGTCATGAAAGGCTGCCCAACCATGTCCCGCCTGCTGCATGTTGCCGTGGCATTGCTTGCCGCCGGAGCCGCTTCGCCCGCTGCCGCCACGTGGATCCAGTGTGGAGCCGCCGGCACCGACAGCGTGGGCGCCTTCGCGTTTGAAACGACCTCAGCGGATGTGGGTGCCCTGCCACCAGCGCGGCGCGCACAACTGGAGCAGCAGCTGCGGGCCTATGTCGCGAAAACCGATGCCGGAGCACAAGTGAGCGGCGCCGCCTGCACACCGTTCGACGACGTGGTTGCGGCAAGCTCGCACTACTCGCAGGTACTGAACGCCACGGCGCGGCGCATTGGATGGGGACGCGTCACCGTGGTGCACCCCGACGACTGGCTGGCGCCAAACGATATCGTGGCAGACCCTTCACGGCCATAATCCGCACGCCGGGCGGCCGCGCGTATCACCGGCATCATGCGCCTGCATCGAGATACGCTTTGGGCCGCCGGACTTCTGGCGGCTCTTCTGTTGCTGCTAGGCGCGATCTGGCTGCCCTACATTCCGAACGAACTGGGCCACGCCAGCGCCGATTACGCGTTCTGGCTGCCGAACCTGCTCGCCGGGTATTTCTGGTATCTACATAACGGGTTGTTCGCACTGCCGTGGTTCACGCCGGCCGAATGCGCCGGCGCACCGTTCCAGGCCGATCCGCAGATCGGCTACTGGTCGCTGCCGCAGATTCTGAGTTTCATGACGGACCCGCTGAGTGCGGTGCGCATCAGCCTGTTCGCCTATGGGGCCGCCGGATACTGGGGCGCCTGGCTTTTAGCGCGGCGTTCGTTTCAGGTCTCACTGCCGGCCGCGCTGCTGGCGGCGGGGCTGTTTCTGCTGAACGGATTCTTTTCGGCGCGTATGGCCGTAGGCCATCTGGCGTTCGCGCCGTTCATGCTGCTACCGGCGGTATGCGCGGTGCTTTTGCGGGCACCCGGTGCGTCCGCCATCAGCCGCCCTGCCCTGGTATTGCGTGCCGTGCTCTGCGGCGTGCTGCTGGCGACCCTGATCCAGTCCGGCATGGTGATACTGCTACCGCAGTTTTTCCTGGCCGTGGCCGCGGTGGTGTTGCTGCACGCGGTGCTGTTCGGCTGGGCGCGCGGCATTTTCAGCATCGCGTGCGGGGGCCTGGCCCTGGGGCTAGCGCTGTGCGCCGGCAAGCTTGCCGCCAGTGCCGCGCTGCTGAGCCATTTTCCGCGGCAGAATTATCCGCTGCCCGGCTTACCGGGTATTTTCGGCACGGCCTATGTGGCGCTGCGCAGTCTGTTCTGGCCGTTTTCCACCGATCTGGGCGGTTGGATCGTGCATTCGCGACTGATCCAGGATCCGCACGAATTCGCCTATGGCGTCGGCCTCGCCCCGCCTTTGCTGCTTCTGGCGGCGCTGGTGCTGACATGGCGCCAGGGTGGCTGGCGGGCGCTGGCGCCGCGTCGGCGCGGCCTGGCCGCAGCGCTGGCGCTGGCGCTGCTGATGCCGCTAGCACTGAATTTCTATGCGCCCGGCTGGACCGCGTTGCTGAAATCGTTGCCGATCCTCAGCAGCAGCAGCACATTGCTGCGCTGGTTCGCGGTGTTGATGCTGCCGGCAATCCTGGGGGCCGCGCTGGCACTGGACCGGCTGGCGGCGGCCATGGACGGCCGCGGCATGCCGGCTGGCTGCTGGCTGCTGGCCGCAGCCGGGCTGGTACTAACGGTGGGGGGCGTTGCGGGCGCCGATCGAACCGCGTTCGGCAGCGCCGGCCTGGGCATGTACGATCCCACGGACATCACGCAGGCCTGGCAGCAGGCACATGACAGCGGGAACCCCAAGCCCATTAAAGCCGTGGCGCAGTTGTTCAACGGCGACCACAAGGTGCTGATGATCCCGGACCGGCAGAACGGCATGGCGCACGGCCTGTCCACGCTGTCCTGCTACGATCCGCTGTTTGGCTACCGGCTGGAAAACCTGCCGTTCGGTAAAATCCGGCTGGGGCTGGCGCTGAACGAGCAGGATGGCGTGCTGAATTTCAAAAACCCGGCCTGCTACGTGTTCCCCGGTGCCAATAGCTGCGCGCCGGGCGATCAGTTCACGCCGGCACAGGCCGAAGCGCTGCAGCGATTTCTGAATTACGAAAGCTATGACTTCAAGAAACCGCTGCTGGCGCGTTTGGCGGATTGGTTGAGCCTGCTGACCCTGCCGTCGCTACCGGGGTTGGCCGGGTGGTGCGTGTGGCGGATGCGGCGCGCGAAGGCGGAACCATAGGCAGCAAGGAAGCGCTTCTTTTTGGAAAAAGAAGCAAAAACTTTTTTCCATTGGCGCGCGCGTTGGATCAAACGCGCACCTAAAGGATCAAAAGTTTTTTGGTTCTTTTTTTCAAAAAAGAACTGCCTGCATTCGCCT
>Ga0302317_10003077_pt1 | contig 11094 bp, 8 predicted proteins | sample III_Palsa_N3_3_FD_200450 | JGI IMG/M metagenome (GOLD analysis project Ga0302317, IMG submission 200450) | Peat permafrost microbial communities from Stordalen Mire near Abisko, Sweden - III_Palsa_N3_3 | ecosystem: Environmental > Terrestrial > Soil > Palsa > Peat permafrost | place: Sweden...
CATCCAGGGCCGCATCGTCGCCATGCCGCTGCCGCCGAAGAACTACGACGCCCTGCAGACCGGCAAGCCCGGCGTCTTCTACTTCATCCAGGCCGACGACATCCCCGACGCCAACGCCACCGGCGACAATGGGGCGCTGAACCGCTACGTCCTGGAGGATCGCAAGGCCGAGAAGCTGGCCGATCAGGTCGACGCCTATCAGATCAGCGCCGACGGCGAGAAGATGCTGCTGACCATCGAGGGCGGCCACGCCCCCGGCGCCAAGCCGAACTATGTCGTCGCCCCCGCCGGCGCGCCGGTGAAGGCCGGGGAAGGCGCCCTGTCGCTGGCGGGCCTGAAGGTGCGGGTCGATCCGCCGGCGGAATGGCGGCAGATGTACCATGAGGTCTGGCGCATCGAGCGGGCCTACTTCTACGACCCCAACTTCCACGGCGTCGACACCGTGGCCGAGGAAAAGGCGCTGGAGCCCTATGTGGCCTCGATCCAGGCGCGCTCGGACCTGAACTACGTGTTCCAGGAAATGCTGAGTGGCTTCTCTGTCGGCCACCTGCGCGGCTCCGGCGGCGCCATCGCCGAACCGGACAAGGTGCCGGGGGGCCTGCTGGGCGCCGACTATGAGATCCGAGGCGGCCACTACTGCATCAGCAAGATCTACACCGGCGGGTCATGGTCGCCGGACGCCAGGGCGCCGCTGGCCCAGCCGGGCCTGAACGTCCAGGTCGGCGACTGCATCCTGGCCGTGAACGGCCAGCCGGCAGCGGGCGACGAGGATATCCAAAAGCCGCTGGAAGGCACGGCCGGACAGGTCGTGACCCTGACCATCGGCTCCGGCGCGGGCTCGCGTGACATCAGCGTGGTCCCGGTGGCCAGCGAGGCGCGCCTGCGCAACCTGGACTGGATCGACAACAACCGCCGCCTGGTGGACCAGATGTCCGGCGGCAAGCTGGCCTATGTCTATCTGCCGGACACGGCGGCCGGCGGCTTCACGGCGATGAACCGCTACTATTTCGCCCAAACCAACAGGCAGGGCGTGATCGTCGATGAGCGGTTCAACAGCGGCGGCCAGGTCGCCGACTACATCATCGAGGTGCTGAACCGGAAGATCGAGGCCTATTGGACCGCGCGCTACGGCGCCGTCGACCGCACGCCCAGCGCCGGCATCTATGGGCCCAAGGTGATGATCGCCAACGAATGGTCCGGCTCCGGCGGCGACGCCCTGCCGTGGCTGTTCAAGTACAACAAGATCGGCCCGCTGGTGGGCAAGCGCACCTGGGGCGGGCTGGTGGGCATCGGCGCCATTCCGGTGCTGATGGACGGGGGCGCCGTCACCTCGCCGTCGGTAGGCTTCTTCTCGCCGGCCGGGACCTGGGACGTGGAGAACCACGGCGTCGAGCCGGACTATCCGGTGGAGCAGGATCCCAAGGCGGTGGCCGCCGGCCACGACCCGCAGCTGGAAGCCGCCGTGGCCCTGGCGCTGGACAAGCTGAAGTCCGAACCCCCGCCGCCCGCGCCGCCGCACCCGGCCTTTCCGAACTATCATCCGGCGAAGTAGAGGCGGTTCAGCCCAAGGGATTGCGGGTGTGGTCCAGCCTCGGCTAGCCTGCCCGCAATCTTGGGGGGAAGCGATGCGGATACTTGCTGTCGCGTTGGCGTTCGCCGCGACATCGGCAATGGCCGATACGCCGCCGCCGCCGGTTCAGGCGCCTGGACCGGCTCCGGAGGCGCCGTCGGCCAGCATCTGGAAGCCGACCCAGGACGGCGGCCTGGAACACCTGCAGTCGGGGCTGAGCTGCCCGCGGATAATCGGGCGTTTCAAGCGCACGGAGGCGCACACCTTCGATGATTTTGGCCTGGATGTCGGCTGCAACTATTCGTCGCCCGGGACGGAGATCACCGTCTACCTGACCCGCCGCACGACCGGCGACCTGTCGGCGGCGATGGCGGAAGCGAAGCGCGAGCTTCTGCAGTATGGGGAGGCCAAACACGCCAAGGCGCTCGGTGACAGCCAGTCCGCCATGGGGGGCTTGGCGTGGTCGAAGGCCCTCTACGGAGAGGACGGCGACGTGCACTCCAGTATCTGGATCGCCGACCTTGGCGGTTGGACGCTTGAGTATCGCGCCACATATCCGGTCGGCGACGAGGCCTGGACCGAAGCCGACATCGTGGCGATCACCGGCATGGTGCAAGCGTCGGCGGGCGAGCACCTTTCACTGTGCCTGAAATCACCAACGCCAGTCCGCTCGGGCGTGCGTGTGGTCGATAAGGGCGTACTCGAAAAGCAGGCGATGATGACGAGCATTCTCGGCGGGGCCGCCATGGCCGCGGCGCAGGACCCAAAGGCCCAGGTCGTGAAGGCGCCGCAGCCGATTGTCTCCTGCGTCGAGCAATCCCTTAGGCGGAATGGCCACCCCCTGCTGTTCTGGCGGGGTGTGGACCCCTCCGGCGCCGACGCGCAGTCTGACAAGATCAGCCTGGTCACCCATGGTCCCGCACCCACCATCGATATAACCGCGGATCACCTCGCCAACCTGATTTCGGCGGTCAACGACGGCGTCGGCCCTACGCGGTGGACGGCGTCCAATGAGCACGACGGCAAAGTCACCATCTTCGCCTACTTCAACGGCAGGCCCAGCGCTGACGCGGCGGCCGATCTGTTTGACGACGTTGTCACCGGTCGAACCAAGGCGATCGGCGGCTACAGCGTAGACGGCAAGAAAATCAACATCATCATGCCGGATGGAAAATAGGGGCGGTTGCGTCTCGGACCATACACAAATGGCCTCGTCGCCAGGAGCCCCCACCCCATGCCCACCCCGCGAAAGTTGCCGCCGATCTGGCTGATGGGGTTCGGGTTCTTTCCGCTGGGCGCCTTCGGGTCGCTGATGCTGATCACCGTGCCGCAACTCCTGGCCGCCAACCACGTGCCGGAGGCAAAGATCGCCGCGATCACCGCCGCCGGCCTGTTGCCGGGCTTCCTCAGCTTCGCGCTTACGCCGTTGCTGGATTGGCGGTTCAGCCGGCGCGCCTATGCGATCACCTTCGCGATCATCGGGGCGGTTTGCGGAACGCTGGCGCTGATAGAGATCGCCGATCTGCCGCTGCTCACGGCGCTGCTGTTCGCCGGCAATTTCTCGATCGGGCTGGGTGTCGCGGCGGTGGGAGGCTGGTTCGGCAATCTGACGACGCCGGAAGAGAAGGCCGGCCTGGGCGTCTGGTTCACGGTGTCCAACCTCGGCCTGGGAGGCTTGGTGGCGACGGTCGCCATCTATTTCCTCCGCGACCTGCCCTATGACGTCGGCGCCGTGCTGCTGGGCCTCTTGGTTGCGGCGGCGGTTCCACTCTATCTCGCCACCGACTGCCCGCCCGCCGACGGGCGGCTGGCCAGCGAGAGTTTTGTGGCTTTCGCACGAGATGTTCTGGCGCTGGTGCGCCGGCCGACCGTGCTGTGGAGCGTGCTGCTGTTCGTCATGCCCGCGGCGTCCTTCGCCCTGACCAATACCCTCAGCGGCTTCGGCGCCGACTTCCACGCTTCCGAGAAGATGGTCGCCACCATCGGCGGCCTGGGCGTCGCGGTCGCCGGCGCGGTGGGCAGCCTGCTGATCCTGCCCCTCAGCGCCCGGATCGCGCCCCGACCGCTCTATCTGCTGGTGGGCGGCTGCGGCGCCATCTTCACCCTGGCCCTGGTGCTTTTGCCGCGCGGACCGCTGACCTTCGGCCTGGCGCTGCTGGGCGAGAACGTGTTCCAGGCCTCGTCCTTCTCGACCCAGAACCTGATCGTGTTGCGCACCATCGGCCAGGACAATCCGCTGGCCGCCACCCAGTTCGGCCTGCTGACCTCCGTGTCGATCATCCCGCTGACCTACATGCAATTGATCGACGGCGCGGCTTACGGCCTGGGCGGCGTGAACGGCTCCTACGCGGCCGACGCCCTGGTCAGCGGCGGCGCGGTCGTGGCGCTGGGCCTGGTGTTATGGCTGCTCAGGCGTTTCGTGCCGCCGATCCCGGTGGCGGCTGCGTTGGACGAGGCGGCGTGAAGGGTTCGACATAGCGCGGCGAGTTTAGCCGGATTCAGGTCGTCCGAATAAATGCCTGCTCATCCCGGCGAATTCCCTTGGGCGGCAAGTTTGCCCCGACGGGATCGTCCATGCTCGCCTTGGGGGCGTCACGCGTTGGGCGCGCGCTCCGCTGCTTCTCTAGCCGACCGGGACGCCGCCCTCAGCTTCTCGATCGCGCCGGAGCGGATCAGGTCGCGTCGTTCCTCCAGCCCCCGGTGCAGCTCCACCAGGATGCGCGCCGCGGACTCTTCTCTCTGGATCGCGGCCCAGTAGGCGGCCACGTTGGCGTTTGCGGCGATCGGGTCGGCGAGACCGGCGGCCGGCAGCACGGTCTCCAGAAAGAACAGCGCCGGCACCAGCGCGCAGTCGGCCAGGGTGACGCGGTCCAGACAGGCGAAGCCGCCCTGGCCAATCATCCGGTCCAGCGCCTTGGTGTTGCTCGCCAGCTGGCCGCCCAATAGCGCCACGATGGCTTCGTTGCCGGTGGTGACGGGGGTCTCGGCGGCGAGGGCGCGGGTCTGAACCGCGAGCATGAAGGTGTTGTTCAACAGATAGATGTCGCCGATGCGCGCCAGGGTGCGGATCTGGGCGTTCTCGCGGGGCGTCGCGCCCAGCAGCGACGGGGTGGGATAGATCTCCTCAAGATAAGCCGCGATCACGTCCGACTCCGCTATCGCCTCGCCGTCGACCTCCAGCAAAGGGAGGCGGCCGATCGGATGGTCTTCGTGGAACTTCGGCGTGCCGTAGGTCGGCGGCGGCTCGATGACGATGTGGTCAAGACCCTTGGCGTAGATCTGCATCCGCACCCGCGCCGAGTAGGGACTGAGATCCCAGGAATAGAGCTTCATCGTCGTCACGCTTGCTCTTGCACGTCAGGCCTGCCGCGCGAGTTGGCTTAAGGGGATAGCTATCATGTACCCTTGTCTTCGTACGGACTACCGCGGTTCGCCCAGCGGCAGGATGACCCGGCCGAAGGTGGTGTTGGCGACGATGGCGAAGCTGCCGTAGACGGCCAGGGATCCGCAGACCAGGCCGAGCAGGCCGCCGTAGTGGCCAAGTTCCGGCTTGCCCAGCGCCGCACCCAGCCCGAGCAGGGCGAAGGTGACCCAGAGGGTCAGGAAGACCGCGAACAACAGCCGCGACAGCTTGAAGGTGGCGATCCAGAGATAGAAGGTCAGCAGGCCCCAGAGCAGCAGGGCGACGCCAACGGTCGGGCCGGCCGCCTTCAGATCGATCACCCCGGCGTGGCCCAAGAGCAGGGTCGCGGCGAACCACCACCAGAAGGCGCCGTAGCTCAAAAAGGCGGTCATGCCGAAGGTGTTGCCGACCTTGAACTCCATCACCCCGGCGATGATCTGGATCAGGCCGCCGTAGGTCAGCGCCAGCGGGATCACCACGCCCTCGCCCGCCTGTGGCAACAGGCCGGCGTTGACAAGGCTGAGCAGAATCGTGGTCAGGCCAAAGCCGACCAGGCCCAAGGCGGCGGGATTCGCCGTCGGCGATGCGGATTGAGGCACGGTTTCCTCCATGGAAGATTTTGTCTTTTTGGCCGTTACGGCGAAGCTGAGCTAACGCCGGTTCGCGGGTTACGTCCAGATGGGGTGAGATGGATGGAATGGGGCCGCAATTCAGTTTGTAAGCGCTCCCCTTCCTCGTCATAAACATCTCCAAACTGGGGCCGTGGCGCTGAAGCCGGCTCCATCGGGCGCCTGGGAGTTCAGTATGATTTCGAGAACGGCTTCGGCCGCGGCGGCGCTGGCTGCGGCGGCGTTCATGGGCGTTGGAACCGCCAGCGCGCAGGTCCAGCAACCTCAACCCGCGCCGGCTGCCCCGCCGATCGCCGCGCCGGTGGACATCCCCTTTCCGGGCGTCATCCGCCTGAACGTCGACGCCACCGACCTGGCTCACGCCATCATGACCGTGCACGAGACCGTGCCGGTGGCGGGCGCCGGGCCGTTTGTGCTGCAGTTGCCGCGCTGGCTGCCGGGCAACCACGCGCCCTCCGGCTCCATCGACAAGCTGGCCGGCCTGATCATCACCGCCGGCGGCAAGCGGATCGAGTGGACGCGCGATCCGGTGGACGTCTTCTCCTTCCACGTTGACGTCCCCGCCGGCGTCTCGGCGCTCGATCTCGACTTCCAGTTCCTGTCGCCGGTCTCCACCCGCGAAGGCCGGGTAGTGATGACGCCGGAGATGCTGAACATCGAGTGGGACAATGTCGCCCTCTATCCCGCCGGCTACTTCAGCCGCGACATCCAGATCCAGCCGACCGTGAAACTGCCTGAAGGCTGGACGCCGGCGACCGCGCTGGAGACCGACTCCGTGTCCGGCCCGGTGGTCGCCTACAAGACCACCACCTTCAACACCCTGGTCGACTCGCCGCTGATCGCCGGCAAGTATTTCGAGAAGTTCGACCTCGATCCCGGCGGTCCGGCGCGGGTGACCCTGGACGTGATCGCCGACCGGCCAAGCCAGCTGGTCGCTTCGGCGGAGCAGATCGCTGTCCACAAGACGCTGGTGCAGCAGGCCTACAAGGTATTCGGCTCGCACCACTACGACCACTACGACTTCCTGTTCTCGCTGAGCGATCGGATGGGCGGGGCGGGGCTGGAGCACCACCAGTCCAGCGAGGACGGCGTCAAGCCGACCTATTTCACCGAGTGGGACAAGAGCCCGGCGATGCGGGACCTTTTGGCCCACGAATACACCCACTCCTGGAACGGCAAGTTCCGCCGGCCGGCGGACCTGTGGACGCCGAACTTCAACGTGCCCATGCGGGACTCCCTGCTGTGGGTCTATGAGGGCCAGACCCAGTATTGGGGCTATGTGCTGGCGGCCCGCGCGGGCCTGCTCACCAGGCAGGAGGCGCTGGACGCCATCGCCCTGACGGCGGCGCAATACGATACGCGGGTGGGCCGCAGCTGGCGGGCGATGGAGGACACGACCAACGATCCGATCATTGCCCAGCGCCGGCCGCTGTCCTGGCTGAGCTGGCAGCGGAGCGAGGACTACTATTCGGAGGGCCAGCTGATCTGGCTCGACGCCGACACCCTGATCCGCGAGAAGACCGGCGGGAAGAAGTCGCTGGACGATTTCGCACGCGCCTTCTTCGGCGTCGACAACGGCAGCTTCGTCACCCACCCCTACACCTTCGACGATATCGTCGCGGCGCTGAACGCGGTGGTTCCCAATGACTGGGCCGGGTTCCTGCATCAGCGGCTGGACGGTCACGGACCGGGCGCGCCCTTGGATGGGGTCGCGCGCGGCGGCTACAAGCTGGTCTATACCGACACCCCGACCGCCTATTTCAAGAGCGCCGAGACCAGCCGCAAGGTCACCAACCTGATGTACGGGATCGGTTTGGTGCTCGGCAAGGACGGGATGATCAACGACGTGCAGTGGGACGGGCCGGCGTTCAAGGCCGGCCTGACCGAAGGCATGACCATCGTCGCCATCAACGGCCAGGCCTATGACGTCGATTACCTGAAGGAGGTGATCAAGGGCGCCAAGGGCGGGACCGAGCCGATCGCGCTTTTGATCAAGAACAAGGACGAGTTCACCACCGTCCGCATCGACTACCACGCCGGCCTGCGCTACCCGCGGTTTGAGCGGGTGACGGGTACGGCCGCGCGGCTGGACGATATTTTGGCGCCGAGGAAGTAGGGGATGCTGGCTGGCGCCAATTGCTCCCCCAGCGGGGGAGCAATTTCTGCACCCACTACACCTTCAACGCCAACCTCCAGGTCTCCCCCTGCTCCGGCTTGCCGAATTCCTCGTGGATCTCGGTTTCGATGATCTCGAAGCCGTGGCCGGCGTAGATTTTTCGGGCGCTGGCCAGCACGGTGTGGGTCCACAGGGTGATGGCGTCGTAGCCCACCTCGCGGGCGAAGGCGACGCAGGTTCCGACCAGCACATCGCCGATGCCACGGCCGCGGGCGAAGGGCTCTACATACATCAGGCGCAGGCGGGCCAGGCCCTCGCCCTCGTCGGTGAGCATCACCGAGCCGGCCATGGCGCCCTCGGCCTCGGCGATCCAGCATTGCTCGCGGCCGGGTTTGAAGCCCTTCAGGAACTGGGTGGTGTATTCGCTCTCCACCAGCTCCAGGCCCCGGCCCCAGCCATAGACCTCGTCGTAGAGGATCGACTGGCGGGCTGCGAGCATGGCCAGGTCGCCGATGCGGAAGGTGCGCAAGGTAAAACCCTGGCGCGGGGCCGGGTCGAGCATGGCGGTGGCAGAGCCCAGGGCGGCGATCAGGTCGCGTTGCTGGGCGGGGGCCAGCCGCTGCATCATGGTGGTGATGGCGGCGCGCTGGCGCTGGTTGATCAGGTCGAACACGGCCCGTCCCTGGTCGGTCAGCACGATCGGCCGGCGGCGGGCGTCCGCGCCGCCGTGCTCGCGGAGGATCCAGCCCCGGGTCTCGAATCGGCGCAGAAGGCGGCTGACAAAGCCGGCGTCCATGCCCAGGCGCTGTTGCAGCTCGACCGCGACGGGCCGATCGGCGTTGGCGATTTCAAACAGCAGCCGGGCTTCCGGCAGGGTCAGGTCCGCGCCCAGGAACCGGTCGTCCAAGGCGCCGATCAGGCGGGTGTAGAACCGGTTGAATTCCCGAACCGCGGTGATGGCGTCTTCCATCCCCGCAGAGTTGGGCAGAAAGTTGATTTAGTCAACTATCTCTCTACCCGCTCATCCCGGCGAATGCCGGGACCCAGATGGCAGAGCTCGAAGTTAGAAAGCCAGCCCAAATCAAGTCTTTACGCCTCCGCGCCATATGATCTGGGTCCCGGCATTCGCCGGGATGAGCGGATTATTGGGTGGCCGCGATCCTGGCCGATCTCCCTCAGGCTTCCAGAAACCGCTGCATCAAATCCGCCGCGATCAGGCCGGCGCGGCCGTTCAGGTGGACCCCGTCGCTGTGATAGCGCCAGCCATTGCGGTCGCCGATCTCGTCGGGGGTCTGGTGCAGGGCCAGGGCGCGGAAGGCGTCCAGGTAGAAGGGCAGGATGTCGAACGCCCCATAGCCTCGCCCCGGTTCGTCGGCGATCCTGGCCGCGAGCGCTTCGCCCACGGGAATGTAGGCGCAGTGTTCGGCGCGGGCGACATGGGCGACGATGGCCGAGTATTCGGCGACGCGGCGGTTCAGCTCCAGCTGGAAGCCGCCCGCGGGCTCGGGGTCCTCGCCGATGGGGACGAGGGAGCAGAGGGCGATCTGCGCTTCGGTTCCCATCGTCAGCCGCCTGACGATGGTCAGCAGGGTTTCGTGGAAGCCAAACGGCGTCGGCGCCTCGGACCTGGGCTTCATCAGGGACAGCAGCCGGCGGGCCTTGGGCGAGACGCTGGCCAGGACGTCGTTGGCGCCGACCCAGACGATGACCTTGTCGGGCGCGGCCGCGATCACGTCGGGTGCGCGCCTGAGGACATCGCCGGCCAGATCGCCGCCGACGCCGAAATTGCGAAAGTCCAGTTCGTGGTTGCGCGGGCGCCGCTCCAGCTCGCCGATCCAGTCGAACGCCTGGCCCCGGCCAGCTGTGCTGCTGGAGCCCAGGCAGGCGACCGTGCCTACCGGACACTCAATGAGCGCCGCCTGTTGTTGCATCGATGGCGTCGTCCCCGCGGCCCAGGTCATCGGTTCAGTCAGTTCGCACGGCGTATGCGGGTTGAACGCGCGGGGCGGGCAATTCCGCCGATAACGCGGATGATTTTCGCAGCGTCGATTCTGGACCTGCTCCGGCGGCGCGGTTCAGCTAGAGTTGCGCCAACAGAGCCGCGCGCTGGATGCGGCGAAGGGGAGGGACCGCCATGACCGCCACGCGCCGCCGCGCCTTGACCGCCGCCATCGTATCCGCCGCCGTGCTGGGCGCCGTGTCCGCCCAGGCCGCGCCGGATGTCGCCGCCACGCCGCCGATGGGCTGGAACAGCTGGAACCATTTCGCCGCCAAGATCGACGACGCCACCGTCCGCGCCCAGGCCGACGCCATGGTGGCGAGCGGCATGCGCGACGCCGGCTATCGCTACATCAACATCGATGACACCTGGGAAGGGACCCGCGACGCGAACGGGGTGATCCATCCCAATTCCAAATTCCCGGACATGAAGGCCCTGGCCGACTACGTCCATTCCAAGGGGCTGAAGCTGGGCATCTATTCCTCGCCGGGGCCGAAGACCTGCGCGGGGTTCGAGGGCAGCTATGGCCATGAGGCGCAGGACGCCCAGACTTATGCCGCCTGGGGGATCGACTATCTGAAGTATGACCTGTGCAGCCTGTCCGAGCCGATGATCGCGGCGAAGTCGCTGGACAAGGCGCAGGAGATCCAGCTGGCGGCCTACGGCAAGATGGAGGCGGCGCTGAAGGCGACCGGCCGGCCGATGGTCTACAGCCTGTGCCAGTACGGCTTCTATCAACCGTGGCGCTGGGCGCCGTCGGTGGGCGGCAACAGCTGGCGCACCACCGGCGACATCGAGGACAAATTCCAGCGCATGCTGCAGATCGGCCTGAGCCAAGCTGGTTTGTCGCGGTTTGCGGGGCCGGGTCATTGGAACGATCCGGACATGCTGGAGGTCGGCAACGGCGGCATGTCGGCGATCGAGTACCGCACCCACATGAGCCTGTGGGCCCTGTTGGCCGCGCCGCTGCTGGCCGGCAACGACCTGAGCACGATGACGCCTGAGACGACGGCCATCCTCACCAACCGCGAGATCATCGAGGTCGACCAGGATCCCGCCGGCGCGCAGGGCGACCGGGTGAAGGCCGAGGGCGGGCTGGAGGTCTGGGCCAAGCCCCTGGCCGGCGGCGGCAAGGCGGTGGGCCTGTTCAACCTGTCCGACCAGCCGGCCTGGCTGGAGGTCCACTTCGCGGCGCTGGGGTTCAACGGGCCGGTGAAGGCGCGGGATCTGTGGGAGGCGAAGGATCTGGGGGCGATGGCGGCCTACAAGGTTCAGGTGCCGGCGCACGGGGTGGTGATGCTGAGGGCCAGCCCTACATACCCTCGAATCACGGGATCGCCCCATCCCCTCCCGAGTTGGTAAATTGAAGGTGGGGTG
>Ga0302317_10003079_pt1 | contig 11092 bp, 8 predicted proteins | sample III_Palsa_N3_3_FD_200450 | JGI IMG/M metagenome (GOLD analysis project Ga0302317, IMG submission 200450) | Peat permafrost microbial communities from Stordalen Mire near Abisko, Sweden - III_Palsa_N3_3 | ecosystem: Environmental > Terrestrial > Soil > Palsa > Peat permafrost | place: Sweden...
CGATCAAGAACCCGCTGCTGGAAGACGTCAACCTCAACGGCGCTTGCGGCATCCTGGTGAACGTCACCGCCGGCACCAACCTGACCATGCGCGAATTCGACGAAATCGGCCGGATCATCCATGACTTTGCCAGCGAAGATGCCACCGTGGTCATCGGTACGTCGCTCGATCCGGAGATGAAGGACGAAGTGCGCGTCACCGTGGTTGCTACGGGCCTCAACCGGGCGGCGGCATCGCGTCAGCCTATCCGCATGGTCGAAACCCAGCAGATGCCGCGTCCACGCCCCGTCGTACTTCGTACGGGCACGGGCAATGAAGTCGTTGATTACGCTCAGCCGGAGGCGAACAACAATCACCACAGCCGTGCAGACAGCAACGCAACCCCAGCCAAGTCGGCCGAGCCCGGTTTTGACTATTTGGATATTCCCGCGTTTTTGCGTCGTCAGGCGGACTGAGCCATAGGCGGCCCGCCGAGGCCGTTTTAAAACATGCGTTAAATTTTTGAACCAAAAGGCCGCCGGGCTTGTCCATTCCCTGTCGCGTACGGAGTCATTCCGTGCCGGCAGGAAAGGTCTGGATTGTGCTTCGGTTTTTTGCCTGTTGGTGTCGCTGCAAGACGGTGCGTCTGGACAGACGCATGTCGGGCCATCGGTTGTTTACGTCGGCCCGTCCGTTGCCTGTGCTGGATTTCCCGTCCGTAGCGCAGGCAGCGTGTCGACCCTTGGAAGGGTAGAGAAACGCGGCTTTTGTCTCGTTCCGTTGAGATGAAGGGCGGATGAAGGCTTAATCAGACTGTACCGTACAGTTTGCTATTTCACAGGTTAAAACTGTGTTAGCATTTGCTCCTAATTGGCTGTGCCTACACGGGTACCAAAAAAATGATAAAGCAGCGTACGCTCAAAAATATTATCCGCGCTACTGGCGTCGGCCTGCACACCGGTGACAAGATTTACATGACGTTGCGCCCGGCAGCGCCCAATACCGGCATAGTATTTCGCCGTACCGATCTCAATCCGCCGGTCGACATTCGCGCCCGTCAGGACAACGTAGGCGATACAAGCTGGTCGACCACGCTGGTCAACGCCAACGTCAAGGTTTCTACCGTTGAGCATCTGCTGTCGGCCATGGCCGGATTGGGCATTGACAACGCCTACGTGGACCTCTCTGCTGCAGAAGTGCCGATCATGGACGGCAGCGCTGGACCGTTCGTTTTCCTGCTGCAGTCGGCCGGAATCGAAGAGCAAAACGTAGCCAAGCGCTTCATTCGCATCAAGAAGCCGATTAAGGTCCAGGACGGCGACAAATGGGCGAGCATTTCGCCTTTTGAAGGTTTTAAGGTTGGGTTTTCCATTGATTTTGATCACCCGATCATCAGCAAGCGCACGTCGCACGCCGAAATTGACTTCTCGACCACCTCCTTCGTCAAGGAAGTGAGTCGGGCGCGCACGTTCGGCTTCATGCGCGACATCGAAATGATGCGTGAAAAGAACCTCGCGCTCGGCGGCTCGATGGATAATGCGGTGGTGCTCGACGATTATCGCGTGCTGAACGAAGACGGCCTGCGCTACGAGGACGAGTTCGTCAAACACAAGATTCTCGATGCGATCGGTGACCTGTATCTGTTGGGCCACAGCCTGATTGGCGCCTACAGCGCGCACAAGTCGGGCCATGAGCTCAACAACAAGCTCCTGCGTACCTTGATGGCTGATGCCTCTGCCTGGGAAGAAGTCAGTTACAAGGACGACCCGGCGACGTCGCCGATTTCCTACGCGCATCCGGCACAGGCGATCTAATCGACTGACGCGCCACGATAAAAACGGTTATTTGCTGCTAAAAAGCCACGTCTTGCGACGTGGCTTTTTCATTTTTAGGATATCTGCGCGACCACGCATTTCGGAACGGGGGTTCTTTCGATGGGTGTCGCGTGAGCCGAACAGCGTGTTATAAATCGTCGTCTGGCATAAATACTGCACTGTTTTTAACGCCCGTCGAAGTCTCGAAACAGGCAGTCAAGGTTTCTTTATTGGTGTGGAATCAGTGGTATCGGCCATGGATGCCAAATCGAGGAACAGATCCCGCAGTGTGGGGTCCGAGATTGATGCCGCCGCGGCTTTCAGATGGGTGGCGGCGACATGAGAAAGCGGTTTTGATCGTTCCGGCTCGATAACGGCCGGTGGTGGGGGAGCCACTTTCACGGCGACAGAACTGGCCGGTGTGCCGATGGCATGCGCGGTGGCAAGGATTTGCGTCTGCATAAGGCGCAGACGCGTTGCCCAGGCTGGGGAAGAAGCCAGAAAGACGAGGCGATCGTTGCGCAGGTTGGCGAATCTCACCTGCTCGCGCAATGGCGATGGCAGCGTCTGGCGCAAGGCGCGATCCAGCGCTTCGAGCATGCCGGCCCTTTTGGCCAGCGTGGCGAAGGAGCCACAGTCGACGATGGACTTCGGTCCGTTGCCGATGCGGCGCAAAATGGCTGGTGCGGGTCGTTGCACGGTGTTGAATTCGATTCTGGAAACTCATGCAAATCATACTCGTCTCACGCACCCGCAAAGCGCCGAAAACGCTGGATCTGGAAAACCGCCAACTGCGCTTGAAGCTGCTGGCGATAGTGGCGGCGGCCGTAGTGGGGTGTGTCGGGATGGGTGTCGGACTGGCATTGACTCTTGCCAGCCCGCGCGACCGCGCGTTGTCGCAGATACGCGGTTTGCAGCAGCAGGTGCGCCAGCAGAAGGGTCAGCTGGACACGGTACGCGAGGATTCGCAGCGCGGGCTTGATGCGCTGGCGGTCAAGCTGGGCCAGCTGCAGGCGCAGTCGACCCGGCTCAACGCGCTGGGCGAGCGTTTGACCGAGGTCGGCAAGCTCGATGCCAATGAATTCAACTTCGACCAACAGCCGGCCGTGGGCGGCGTGGAAGACTTCAGCGGCGGCGCCTACGCCCTGCCGCAAAATCTGGACAGCGGCATCAGTCAGTTGGCGACCCAGTTTGATACTCAGCAGGCGCAGCTGTCCGCGCTGCAAAGCCTGCTGATGGACGCCAAGATCGACTCGAACCTGAAACCGACGGGGATGCCAGTTGATGGCTACATCTCCTCTTACTTCGGCGCGCGTCCCGATCCCTTCGACGGCCGATCGGCAAGGCACACGGGCATTGACATCGCCACGCCTTACGGTACGCCGGTGCACGCGGTGGCTGAGGGCATGGTCACTTACGCCGGCGTGCGCAATGGCTACGGCAATGTGGTCGAGATCGATCATGGTAACGGCTACATGACGCGCTATGCCCACAACAGCGCGCTCGATGTACATGCCGGCGAGCACGTCCAGGTTGGCACGGCCATCGCACAGGCGGGCTCCACCGGGCGATCGACCGGTTCGCACGTGCATTTCGAGGTTTGGTACGACGGTCACGTGGTCAATCCGCTGGCTTTTGCCAAAAATCATCGCTGACGAAACGACGCCCGGCGCCGCCGGGTACCCTTGAATCCCCCGCCTGTCGCCGCCATCCCGAATGACTGGGCGCGCCGGGCTTTCCGTATTTACCCGTGGCAAGGGCCTAGCGCGAGGTCACGTCGGGATCTTCCGACCAGGCTTCACGGTGGCGCTCCAACGACCTGAGCTGAAGCGGGTGTTGCTGATGGGCCGCGCTGGCGGTCTTTGGCGCCCGTCTAGCAATAGCCGTGTAGTAATATGTTCGACTGGCCCGCGCTCGCTGTGGGCAACTTGTTTCCCAATCCGGAAGATCGATGTTCAACCGTGCCCTGACGAGTCTTTTCGGTAGCCGCAATGATCGTGTGCTGCGGCAGCTTTCCCGAAGTGTTTCGCGTATCAATGCGCTGGAGCCGGAGTTCGAAAAGCTGAGCGACGAAGCCCTGCGCGGCAAGACCGACGAGTTCAAACAGCGCATCGCCGCGGGCGAGCCGCTGGACAAATTGCTCCCCGAGGCGTTTGCCGTGGTGCGCGAAGGCGCCAAGCGCACGCTTGGCATGCGCCATTACGACGTGCAGATGATCGGCGGCATGGTGCTGCATTCGGGGAAAATCGCCGAAATGCGCACCGGCGAGGGCAAGACCCTGGTCGGCACGCTGCCTGTATATCTCAATGCGCTGGCCGGCAACGGCGTGCACGTGGTTACCGTGAACGACTATCTGGCGCGCCGTGACTCGGCCCAGATGGGCAAGTTGTACAACTTTCTTGGGCTCAATGTGGGCGTCGTGTATCCGGGCATGGATCACGCCGACAAGCACGCGGCCTATGCCGCCGATATTACCTACGGCACCAACAACGAATTCGGCTTTGATTACCTGCGCGACAACATGGCGCTCAGCAAGGAGCAGCGCTACCAGCGCGGCCTGCACTATGCGATCGTCGATGAGGTCGACTCGATTCTTATCGACGAGGCGCGCACGCCGCTGATCATCTCCGGCCCGGCCGAGGATTCTCCGCAGCTGTATATCGCCGTGAACAAGATCGTGCCGCGGATGATTCGTCAGCCGCTGGAAGACGGCGAGGGCGATTACTGGGTCGATGAGAAGCAGAAGCAGGTGCATCTGTCGGAGGCCGGCATGCAGCACGCCGACGAACTGCTGCGCGAAGCCGGCGTTATCGAGCAGGACAGCGGCCTGTACGACTCGAAGAATCTGGCGGTGGTGCATCATCTCAACGCGGCGCTGAGGGCCAATGGCATTTATCAGCGCGACGTCGACTACATCGTGCGCGACGGCGAAGTCATCATCGTCGATGAATTCACCGGCCGTACGCTGGCGGGTCGCCGGTGGTCCGACGGCCTGCATCAGGCGGTCGAGGCGAAGGAAGGCGTGCCGATCCAGCGCGAGAACCAGACGCTGGCGACGGTGACGTTCCAGAACCTGTTTCGCATGTACAAGAAGCTGGCCGGCATGACCGGCACGGCCGACACCGAGGCGTTCGAGTTCCAGAGCATCTACGGTCTAGAGGTGGTGGTCATTCCCACCCATCAGCCGATGGTCCGCAAGGACAACTCGGACATGATCTTCCTCTCGCAAGATCCGAAATATCGTGCGGTCATCGAGGACATCAAGGCCTGCCACGAGCGCGGCCAGCCGGTGCTGGTGGGCACCACCTCGATCGAAGTATCCGAGCTGCTTTCCGGTCTGCTGACTCAGGCGAAGGTGGTGCACGAAGTACTGAACGCCAAGCAGCACGAGCGCGAGGCGCATATCGTTGCGCAGGCCGGTGCGCCCGGACAGGTGACCATTGCCACCAACATGGCCGGTCGCGGTACCGACATCGTGCTCGGCGGCAGCCTTGAGGCGGCCTTGGCGACCCTGCCCGACGGCGCCAGCGAGATCGAGCGCCAGCGCGTCAAGACCGAGTGGAAAAAACTGCACGAGCAGGTGCTGGCTTCTGGCGGCCTGCACATCATCGGTACCGAGCGGCATGAGTCGCGGCGCATCGACAATCAGCTGCGCGGCCGCTCGGGTCGTCAGGGTGATCCGGGCTCCTCGCGATTCTATCTGTCGCTGGAAGACAACCTGTTGCGCATCTTCGGTGGCGAAGGCCTGATCCGCTGGATGAAGCGTTTCGGCATGAAGGACGACGACGCGCTGGAAGATCGCATGATCAGCCGGCAGATCGAAAAGGCCCAGCGCAAGGTCGAGCAGCACAACTTCGATATCCGCAAGCACCTGCTCGAGTTCGATGACGTCGCCAATGACCAGCGCAAGGTTATCTATCGCCAGCGCGATGAGCTGCTGGAAGGCGAGGATGTTTCAGCCACTGTGGCCGACATCCGCGAGGACGTGGTGCAGTCGATGGTGCGTTCGCACGTGCCGGCTGACAGCATCGACGACCAGTGGGACATTCCCGCGCTCGATCGCGAGCTGGAAAGCGAGTTCGGCCTGACGCTGGAACTGAAGAGCTGGATCGAACAGCAGCCGGAAATCGATGCCGAACGCATCCTCGGCCACGTGCGCGAATCGGTCGACAGTTTCTTCCAGGCGAAAGAGGCGCAGGTCGGCGCCGATACCATGCGCCAGCTGGAAAAGCACATCATGCTTACCGTGGTCGACAATGCATGGAAGGATCATCTGGCCAACATGGACTACCTGCGACAGGGCATTTACCTGGTGGGCTACGCTCAGCAGGATCCAAAACAGGCATTCAAGCGCGAATCGTTCAAGCTATTTTCCGACATGCTCGACCGTATCAAGGTCGAGGTGGTGCAGATGCTGGCGCGTATCCGCGTTCGCAGCGAGGAGGAGGTTGCGGCGATGGAGGCAGAGCAGCAGCGCATCGCCGAACGTTTGCAGACGCAGATGCTGGCCACTGGCGGTGGCGCGCCGGTCAACGCGTTTGACGCGCCGGACAACAACGAGTCTTCCGGTGGCGCAGGCAACTACGATCGGGCGCCGGAGCCGAACAGCCCGAAGGTGGGTCGCAACGATCTGTGCCCGTGTGGTTCCGGTAAAAAATACAAGCATTGCCATGGCCAGCTGACCTGAGCGTATCAGGACTGGCACGACGTCAGGATGATGTTGAAAAACCCCGCTTCGGCGGGGTTTTTCGTACGTGACGCTGAATCAGTCCTCACTACCCGGCGGACGATGGCGATGCGGCTCGGCGTTGACCGTAATGTACTGAGGCTCTTCCTCATCGATACGCAACGCGGTGAGTTTGCCGCCCCATACGCAGCCGGTGTCGATCGCGTGCACGCCGAAGCCGGCAAACCGCCCGAGCGCGGACCAGTGACCGCAGACAATGCGCGTATCGCGACGACGCATGCCGGGGACTTCAAACCAGGGATACAGTCCGGGTTTCTGCGTGCCGGGAATATTTTTGGCGTCAAAATCGATCCGGCCACTGACGTCGCAGTAGCGCATGCGGGTCATGGTGTTGATGGTGGCGCGTTGTCGATCCAGCCCCTGCAGCCGGCTGGACCACACGGCGGGGCGGTTGCCGAACAGATTGCGCAACAGCCTCGGATGGCGCGGACTGGACAGCTCGCGCTCCACATCCTGCGCTGCCCGCTGCGCTTGTCGCAGCGTCCACATCGGCGCCAGCCCCGCATGCACCATCGTCCAGTTGAGCTTTTCGTCGTGATGCAGCAGCTTTTGCGATCGCATCCATTCGAACAGCACCGGCGCGTCGTCGGCGAACAGTACTTCGCGCAGTTCGGGATTCACCCGCGCCTGCGCGTCGGGACGACGCTGGGCGATCGCCAGCAGACTCAGGTCGTGGTTGCCCAGCGTCACCACGCTCGATTCGCGCAGCTCGTGAATCAGCCGCAGCGTCTCCAGGGATTGCCCGCCACGGTTGACCAGGTCGCCACAGAACCAGAGCTGATCCTGCACCGGATCGAAGCGCAGCTTTTCGAGCAGGCGCTGCAGCTCCGGGTAGCAGCCCTGCACGTCGCCGATGGCGTAGGTGGCCATGTCAGACGATGTCCATCAGTGCCGGATCCATCAATGCAGCGTGCGCGGAATGGACAAGGTGAACGTGGGAATGGGGGCATCGAAATGGGTGCCGTCGTCGGCGAGCATTTGATAACTGCCGCCCATCGTGCCGACCGAGGTTTCCAGCACCGCACCGGAGGTGTATTCGAAGTCGTCACCCGGCCGCATCCACGGTTGCTCGCCGACGACGCCTTCGCCACGCACTTCTTCCACCTTGCCGTTGGCGTCGGTGATCATCCAGTGGCGCGTCAGTAGTCGCGCCGGCATATCACCCTGGTTGCGCAGGGTAATGGTGTAGGCGAAAACGTAGCGATTATCACCGGGCTTCGATTGATCGGGGACGAAGCGCGTTTCCACCTGCACATCGATCGTGTAGGGAGCTTTTTCATTCATGCGCCGATTGTAAGGCCTGCCATCGTGAATGGGGTGCAGCCTTCACTTCTGTGATGAATTCTCGATGGTGAAACTACCCCGTCGCCTGTGCCGTGTAGATCTTTGCCAGTCGGACAAAATCAGCAGGCGACAGGGTTTCGGCGCGAGCCTTGGGGTCGACGTCGGCGCGGCGAATGGCGTCGCTATCGAGCATCTGCTTGAGCGCATTGCTGAGCGTCTTGCGTCGTTGCGCAAAGGCCGCCTTCACCACCGAATAAACGTGCGACGAGTCCGCGTCATGCCTCTGCTCAGGCAACAACGGCAGCAGGCGCACGACCGACGACTCCACTTTCGGCGGCGGGCGAAACGCTTCCGGCGGCACATCGAACAACGGTTCGACCCGACAGGCGAGCTGCAGCATCACTGAAAGCCGGCCGTAAACCTTGCTGCCGGGTTCGGCCGCCATGCGCTCGACGACCTCCTTTTGCAGCATGAAGTGCAGATCCTGGATCGCGCCGAAATGATCGACGCAATGAAACAGGATCGGACTGGAGATGTAGTACGGCAGGTTGCCGGCGATACGCAGGCGCTCCACGCCGAGACTTTGCGCCAGCGCGGTGAAGTCGACCTTCAATACATCGGCGTGGATGATCTGCAACTCACCCACACTCGCAGCGCGCGACTGCAGGCCGGGGATCAGATCCGTATCCAGTTCGATCGCGGTGAGTTTTCCGGCTGCCTTCAGCAACGGCAGTGTCAGCGCGCCTTCCCCCGGACCGATCTCGATCACCGTATCCCCGGGACGGGGCGCAATCATGCTGACGATCTGACCGATGTATCGCTGGTCGTGCAAAAAATGTTGACCAAAACTCTTCTTGGGGCGCGCGCTCATGCGCTTAAGCGCCGGCGTTCGATCAACATCAAGGCCATGCGTGCCGCCGCGATCAGGCTGGCCGGGTCGCCGCGGCCGGTGCCGGCCAGATCGAGCGCGGTACCGTGATCGACCGAGGTACGGATAAACGGCAGGCCGAGCGTGAGATTCACAGTGCGATCGAACGCTTCGCTCTTCAGTACCGGCAGCGCCTGATCGTGGTACATCGCGACCACGGCGTCGTAGTGCTGGCGCTGCGCGGGTATGAACGCGGTGTCGGCCGGCATCGGTCCAATCAAATGCATGCCTTCGGCGCGCAGAGCGTTCATGGCGGGAATGATGGTGTCGATTTCTTCGTGCCCGAGATGCCCGGCTTCGCCGGCGTGGGGATTGAGGCCGAGTACCGCGATGCGCGGGGCGGCAAATCCGAATTTATTGCGCAGCTCGCTGTGCACAATGCGCAGTGTGCGCGTCAGCCACGCTGCGGTGATGGTGGCGGAGACGGCGGACAATGGCAGGTGCGTGGTTACCAAGGCCACGCGCAGCTCGGGGCTGGCCAGCATCATTACCACCTCGGCATCCACGCGTTCGGCAAAAAATTCCGTATGTCCGCTGAAGCGGATGCCGGCCTGATTGATCGAGGACTTTTGCAGCGGCGCGGTGACCACCGCGTCGTAGCGGGCGGCCACGCAGCCATCGCTGGCTTCGGCCAGCGTCGCCAGCACGTGATGCGCGTTGGCGGGATCGGGTTGGCCGGGCAATTCAGTGACCGCCAGCGGCACGTGCCTGACGCGGAGCACACCGGGAAGCGGCTCGGTCTGCACGCTGCCATTATCGTCGATCAGTTCAATGGAAGCGCCGCAGCGCAGCGCGGCGCGCTCAAGCAGCTGGCGATCAGTGACGGCGATCAGGCTGGCCGGCAGCCCGATGCTGGCCAGCCGTATCAACAACTCAGGACCGATGCCGGCAGGTTCGCCGGCTGTTATCGCAAGCCGCGGGAAAGGGATCCCGTTCAATGCGGCTTACGGCGTGGTATCGGTCGAGGCTGCCTTATCATCCGCCGGCTGCAGCTCGGGGGCCATAATCTTGATGTAAGCGTTGGCGCGCGCTTCGCGCAGGTAATCGTCGTACGTCTGTTCGGACTTGCGGTTGCCGATGGCCTGGCGGGCGTCGTCCCGCGCAATCTGGTCAGTCAGATCGCTTTGACGCGTGCCCAGGCGCTGCAGGATATTCCAGCCCGCATCGGTCTGGAACGGCTGCGATATCTGGTTGTCCTTCAGCGTATCGAGCTGCTGACCAATGGCTGAGCCCCAGTCCTGCTGCTTGAACCAGCCCATGTCGCCACCGGCGTTGGCGGTCGTTGTATCGGCCGAATCCTTTTTTGCCGCTTCAGCAAAATCACCGTGCTTGCTGACGAGGCTGGTATAGATGTCCTGCGCTTTCTGGTGGGCCTGCTCGGGCGTGATCAGTTCGCTGGGCTTGATGACGATCTGTCGGGCGTGATATTCGGTGACCACCTGTGCGCTTGGCTGACGCTGGCCAAGCAGTTTGATGATGTTGAAACCGGTCGGGCCGCGCAGAGCAGGGCTGACGTCGCCGGGCTTCATGGCGGCAATGGTGTCGACGAAAGCGGGCGGAACGGCATCCATGCGGCGCCAGCCGAGGTCACCACCCTCCAGCGCATCGGAGGCGTCGGAGAAACGGATGGCGGCTGCGTTGAAATCCAGCCCGCCCTGAATCGCGGCAACGGCCTTGGCAGCTTTGTCCTGCGCGGCCGCAATGGCCGCAGCGTCAGCGCCGCTGGGCGTGCTGATCTGAATATGTGCCAGATGCACTTCCCCGGCTTTGTAGGTCGGGCTGCTGAGCAGGTTATTGACCTCGCTATCCGTCACCGAGACCGAATCCTGAATCACGCTCTGGTGCAGCCGCTGAATAGTGATCTGATCGGACAGCTGCTGGCGAAACGCGCTGTAGCTGCCGCCATCGTGTTCAACGGCGGCGCGTAGCTGATCGGCGGTCATCTTGTTCTGCTGGGCCACGCCGTTCACTGCCTGATCCACATCGGCTTCGGAAACGTGGATGTCCTGATCCTGTGCCTTCTGAATCTGCAGCCGGTTGAGGATCAGGCGATCAAGTACCTGTTTTTCCAGCACGTCGGTGGGCGGCAATTGACCGGGCTGACTGGCATATTGCTGGCGCAGCGTGCCGACGGCTTCATTCAGCTCACTTTGCAGGATCACGTCGTCATTGACGATGGCGACAATGCGGTCGACGGGCTGCGGACCGCCAGCAGCAGCGCCGGGCAGCAGCTGAGCCTGTGCGGGCATTGCAATGGCGAGAGTCAGCAGAAGAGATGCGAGGAGTTGCTTCATCGATGAAAAGCCTGGGTCGCCATGGGCGTATGCAAAATTATTGATA
>Ga0302317_10003080_pt1 | contig 11089 bp, 9 predicted proteins | sample III_Palsa_N3_3_FD_200450 | JGI IMG/M metagenome (GOLD analysis project Ga0302317, IMG submission 200450) | Peat permafrost microbial communities from Stordalen Mire near Abisko, Sweden - III_Palsa_N3_3 | ecosystem: Environmental > Terrestrial > Soil > Palsa > Peat permafrost | place: Sweden...
GAGCGCCTCGCCGAGGCCGAGCTCGGGGACCGGTACCTCTTCTACGTGCAGCGCCTTGCGGGGATCACGGTCGCGCACGTCGAGACCATCGAACATGTGCTCCTCGTCCCGGTGCAGGGTGACGGCCCGGTAGGCCTCGGGGAGCGGCAGCGCGGCGAAATCAGCCGTCTGGCTGCTGGGATTAAGGATGGTGTCGAGGATTTCTTTCATGGTTGTCTCCTCCCAGGCGATGTCTGCTCCGACAGCGCCAGGGGCTTCGGATAACGCGGCACCTCGCAGGTGTTATCCAAGCCTCTACCGCCGCCCGGGCGCGACTAGCGCCAAAAGGCATTCCCCCGCAGGGACCAACGCCCCCCCTTGGACCACAAGTACCGGGGGCGCGGTGGGGCCTTGTCACGGCCGCTGCGTTGCGGCCTCTGCTCTCCAGTGTTCGTCGCTGTTGCCTGAATTGTCTATTAAGAATTAAGCGCAACACTTAAGCGAATGTTTGACGGTGGCCCGGGACCAGGTATATCCCGCCAAGCCGCACGGAAGAGTTAACACCCGCACGGGAACCCGGCCGTGCCCTCGTGCGCCGGCCGCAGGATCACCTGACCGATCTCGCCCAGCCCAGCGGCGATTGTTCCCGTTGCCCGTGAGCCACCAGGTCGCCGCGCGTTGACGGCTGGCTCGTTTAAGACTTAATGTCTTAAGAGCTTAAGACATTAGGGGCTGGAGACATGATCAACTTCCGCGTTGAAGGCCGGTCGCCGGTACCGCCCTACCTGCAGATCGCGCGGCAGGTCCGGCAGGCGCTGCGGATGGGCGTGCTGGAGGTGGGCGACAAGCTGCCCACGGTGCGCGAGGTCGTCGCGGCGACAGCCGTCAATCCCAACACGGTGCTCAAGGCCTACCGCGACCTGGAACGCGAGGGCCTGGTGCAGGCCCGGGCCGGGCACGGCACGTTCGTGCTGAACCTGCCACCGGGGCCGCCGCCCGGCACGCACTCCCGGCTCGGCCGCAGCCTGGCCCGGTGGGTGCGGGAAGCCCGCGAGGCCGGGCTCGACGATGAGTCGATCGAATCGCTGCTGCGCGTCACGCTGCAGGCAGCACCCGAGGAGGAGATCGCATGACCACGGTCATCCAGACCCGGGGACTGGTCAAGCAGTTCCGCCGGGCCACCGCGCTGAGCGACTGCGACGTCACCGTGCCCGAGGGCAGCATATGCGCGCTGATCGGCCCCGCTCCTTCGTCACCTACCAGCCCGCCAGCCGGTTCTGGGCGTTCCAGGGCATCGAGACCGGCGGCTTCGTCATCCTCGCGGCCATCCTGCTGACCGTGACCGCCGTCGCGCTGATCCGTCGGGACGCCTGACCTCAGCTCGCCGCGCCGTCGGCGTACCAGCCGATGGCGCGGCGCGGCCGCTGGACAGCGACCCGGATGCGGTCCGGCGGCTCGGCGCTGAAGGCGCGGCGGAGCGAGCTGGCGAAATGCCCCGCCGGGGCGCCCAGCGTGCGCCCGGCGGTCACTCGGCCGGGCCGATCTCGGCGCCGGCGAGCTCGGCATAGATGAGGAACTTGAACGGGTCGAATTGCTGGTGCTGCTCCATGAGGCGGTGCAGCGCGGTGCGGCGCAGCCCGGCCAGTGCGGTGCTGGCGGGGTAACGCAGCAGGCCCGGCTCGATGATCTCCAGGGCGAGGGCGTGATCGCCTTGGCCGATGAGGGTGTCGGCGGCGGCGGCGAACTGCTCCGCCCTGCCGCCAGCGAGCAGGTCGAGTGCGGCGGCTTGCTCGGCCGCGGTCGACGGCTCCAGTCCCCGCCCGTCCAGCGGCCAGTAACCGGTGTGCTGGTGGTAAAGCCGCTCGGTGAAGTGGTCGCGGATCACCAGGTAGGGCACGACCGCCGTGGGGTGCTCACGGAGCACGGCCGGGAGGCTGGCCGCCGCCAGGATGTCCGGCAGGATGCGGCCGCCGCGGATGCCGTCCAGCACCTCGCCGTGCAGCTGGGTCAGTGCCGCCTCCAGGCCGGCGACCGCCTCGGCGGTGAAATTTTCGGTCAGCGTTGGGTGGCCGTGGATGAGCAGGCGGGGCCGCAGGCTGGCAATGAAGGCGAGGGTCTCCAGGAGCCCCTCCGGGGAGCCTTCGCCGTCGAATGGCTGCCCCAGGTAGGGCATCATCACGTCGCCGGTGAACAGCACGCCGCTCGCCGGAAGGTGGACCAGCAGCGCGTCGCTGGTTTCCCCGCCCGCCGTTGGATAGAGGACGAGCTCGGTGCCACCGATGGTCAGTCGCGTCGGCTGGCTGATCAGCTGGTCGGGGACGACGGATGGGGGGATATCTCCGGCGGCGCCGGCGAAGTAGCGGAACCGTGGCCGCTCCCCCTGCGCACGGTCCAGTCCGGCGGGGAAACCGGCCTGAGCGATCACCTGCGTGCCGGGCCCGCGCAGCGCGCCCGCGCCGCCGATGTGGTCCCAATGCGCGTGGGTGAGGATCAGCTGGCTGATCGCACCGTCAGCAGGCGGGTCAAGGGCACCGAGCGCGGCCTTGACCCGGTCCTCGGCGGTGCCTGCGTCGATCGCGACGACGCCGTCGCTGGTCGTGATGAACGCCAGATCGCTGAAGTCGTAGCCCTGCGCGACCTGGATACCGGGCTCCGGGCGGAAGACCCTGGGCGAGGTGAAGCGGAACCCGTCCTGGGCGGTGGCCCAGAAGCCGCCGAACATCAGCCGCGTGCAGACCGGAGCCGCGCCGAGCCCCGACTTGCGTTCGGCCTCGGCGGCCTGGTCATCCTGGCCCAGCATGGCATGGGCGGCGGCGAGGCCGTGGTGCACCGACCGCAGCAGCATGGGCGGGAACTGATCCCGGACGGCCAGGACGAACTCCAGGTCAGCGATGGCGCGAGCGGCCCGTTCCCGGTCCGGCGGCAGCCCGGCCAGGGCCAGCCCGCGGAAGTACTGCGGCGGCCCGAGATCGGTGGCCGCGGCCTGGTCCAGCTTGGCCAGCGCGGCGTCCACATCCTCGCCCAGCCGGGCCTGGAAGAACCCGGCGAGCGTGAGCGGCAGCGCCTCGCCTGGCTGGGCGTCGGCCAGCTCGGAGAAGTAACGGTATCCCTCGCCGTCCGCGCGGGCAGCCGCAAGCCTGGTGGCGAGGGTGATCGTGGTGGCCCGGTCGGCGCCAGGCCAGCGCGCCGCCGTCTTGAGTGATTCGATGCCGCGGTCGCGGGTGATCGATCCGGTCATGCCAGTGCTCCCGCTGAGGTGAGTTGGGTTGTTTCGGCTTCATCGGTCGCCGGGGCCGCCGGCTGGGCGGGCAGGAACAGGACGGCCAGGAGGGCCCCCGCGGCGGCCACCCCCGCGGCGACGAGGCAGCTGATGGTCAGGCCGCGCAGGAACGCGCTGGCGGCGGTGTGCTGCAGTGCCTGCCCGAGGCCCGGGTGGCCGAGGGCCGCGATCTTGCCGGCGGCCACGTACGCGGCGCCGACGGACTGGTGCGCGATCGCCGCGACCGGGCCGGGCACGCTCGCCGGCAGGGTGGCGGTCAGCCGCGATCCGTAGATGGATGCGTAGACACTGCCGATCACGGCCACGCCGAGCGTGCCGCCCACCAGCCTGGTGGAGTCGTTCACGGCCGAGCCGACGCCTGCCTTGCTCCGCGAGATGGCGCCCATGATGGACTCCGTAGCGGGCGCGGAGGTCAGGCCCATGCCGAGCCCGTACACCACCATCTGGACCGCGATGATGCGGTAACTGATCGTCGCGCTGTTGGTCGCCGCCACCCAGCCATAGAACGCGGCCATCGCGACGAGCCCGATGGTGACGATGAGCTTGGTCCCGGCCCTTACGGCGAGCTGAGTCCCGGCGACCGATCCGGCGCCAACCGACAGCGCCACCGGGAGCAGGTGAACACCGGCTGAGAGCGGACCGTAGCCCCTGACGACCTGGAAGTACTGCGTCATCAGGAAGATGAAGCCGAACAGGGTGAAGAACGACACCGTGACCGCGCCGCTGGCCGCGCTGAACCGAAGGTTGCGGAAAAGCCGCACATCGAGCATCGGGTGCGCGGCCCGCCGCTCCCGCACGATGAACGCGGCGAGCAGGACCGCCGAGGCGGCAAAGCCGGCCAGGCTGCGCCCGGCTGCCCAGCCGTAGGCCGGCGCCTCGATGATGGTGAAGACTCCCACGGCCAAGGCTGCCGACGAAAGCACCAGGCCAGGGACGTCAGGAGCGGCCGCGTCCGGGGCCTTCGACGCGGGAACGGCGAGCGCCACGAGGATCCCGGCGGCCGCCGCGACCGGCGCCATGGCGATGAAGATGCTGGCCCAGCTGAAGTGCTCGAGCAGCCAGCCGCCCACGATGGGCCCCATCGCGATGGCCACGCCCGCGATCGCGCCCCACAAGCCGATCGCCCGGGCACGTTCCCTTCGCTCGGTGAAGACGTTGGAGATCAGCGAGAGCGTCGCCGGGAATGTCATGGCGGCGCCCAGTCCCATCACGGACCTGGCCGCGATGAGCTGCGCCGGGTCGGTCGTGAAGCCGCCGGCCAGGCTGGCGGTCCCGAACACAGCCAGTCCAGCCAGCAGCATGCGCTTGCGGCCGAACCGGTCGGACAGGCTGCCGAAGGTGAGCAGCAGCGCGGCGAAGACGAGGTTGTAGGAATCGACGACCCACTGCAGCTGAGTGGTGGTGGCATGCAGTTCGCGCACCAGGGCGGGAAGCGCCACGTTGACCAGGGTCGTATCCAGGTTGATGAGGAATGCTGCGAGTAGCAGCGCGACGAGAATCATGGGCTTGGATCGCATAGTTTCGCCTTCACGATGGATCGTTCTGGCCGCGCTAACCGAGCGGCGGCTGCGGAGGCCCGGCCGGGCGCCGATGGCGGGTAACCCGGCCCGGTGAGCCAGGCTCATTGAGGGAACGTTAAGAATTTCCGCCGCCCTGGGGCGTCACCCAAAGGTGCATGCCGGGTGGAATATCGCTGCGCGGCAAGCCCGCACACGAAGGTGCTACCGGACGGCGTGGGGTGCGGGCTACCGGACGGCGTGGGGAGCGGTGCTACGGGACGGCGCGGGGAGCGGTGCTACGGGACGGCGCGGGGAGCGGTGCTACCGGACGGCCTCGGGTGCGGTGCTACCGGACAGCCTCGGGTGCGGTGTCAGGGGATCAGGCCGAGCTGCCGGGCCCGTGCGACGGCCTCGGTACGGTTGGCGGCCCCGAGCTTGCCCAGGATGTGCGTCACGTGCTTCTTGACCGTGTCGAGCGCTACCACCAGTTCGTGGGCGATGCGCTGATTGGACCTGCCCGCGGCGAGCAGCCGCAGCACCTCCAGCTCGCGGTCGGTCAGCGGCTCGGCCATGCCCGGCAGCGCGGCGGTGGCCCGCCTCGATGACGGCGCGGCGGCTGCCTGACCGCAGGCGCGCAGGAGCCCAGCCAGGTAGTCCGGGTCGATGTCGCGGGCGGGGGCGCGCTGGTCCTTCCGGGCGGCGGAGAGCCGGGCCAGCAGCGCGCGCATCGGCGCGCCCTCGTCGGCAACGACCCGGACGTAGCCCTGCGGGCAGCCGAGCGTGACCGCCTCGGCCAGGGCACCGAGGGCGCCGTCGTGATCGCCGCGGGCGGCCAGCGCCAGCGCCCGCAGCGCCTGAATCTCGATGACGCTGCCGGTGCGGCCCTGGCCCGCCGCGGTGGCCAGCAGCGCCTGCAGCAGCGTGAGTGCCGCGCCGGGGCGGTCCTGGGCGAGCAGCACCCGCGCCAGCACCAGATACGTCGGCTCCCGGGGATAATCCGGCTCGTCCGCTGGGCTGAGGCCGGCCGCCGTCGCCCACTGGCCGGCCGCCGTGACATCGCCCTGGGCCAGCAGCAGCCGCGCCCGCTGGGCGGGCACCGGGTTGAACAGGGCGACCACTTGCGGGCTCAGCTCGACCTGCCGGGCCTCCCCTATCGCCGCTGTGGCGGCGGCCGCATCACCGTGCGCCTGCCGAATCCGGGCCAGCACGGCCAGGCCGGCGGCCAGCGGCGGGGTGAAGGCGAGCTGCCGGCATAGCGCGATCCCCCGGGTGGCGTGATCAAGGGCGGCGGCCAGCTCGTCCCGCTCGTACAGCACCTCGGCCAGGCCCACATGCGCCATGCCCAGATGGGGCGGCTGGCTGCTGACCTCACCGGCGATCTCCAGCGCTTGCCGGTAGGTCGCGAGCGCCGCATCCAGGTTGCCCTGGGCGCGCTGTACCTGGCCCAGGTCGTGGCAGACCCGGGTGGCGAGGTAGCCCTCGCCAGCCGCCCGCCGCTCGGCGAGGGCCGCGGCCAGGCTGCGTTCAGCCTGCCCGGGCTGGCCACGGAGCCAGTCCGCCACGGCCAGGTTGGCGTGGACGAGGGTGCGCAGGTAAAAGTCACCTTCGCCCAGCTGGGCGCGGGCCCGCCGGTCCCAGTCGACCGCGCCCGCTGCGTCACCGCGAAGACGCGCGAGCTCGGCCCGCAGGAACGCGATCCCCGCGGGAACGTTGGCCAGCACGCCCGCCGCCGGCCCGGCCGGCGGCTGTCGGGGCTGGCCGCCGGTAGCGCCGAAGGCACGCTCAGCGTCGTCCAGCAGTGGCTCGATCGCTTCCACCTGGCCGCTGACGACGGCGCTGAAACCCTGGGCGAGGCACAGCCGCGGCCGCGCGCGCAGCAACTCCACGGGCAACGTGGAAAGCCAGCGGCGCAGAGTCACGCCCTCGCTGCGGCGAAGTAGTGCATCGACGTACCGTTCGACCAGCTGCGCCGCCCAGGCCGCGTCCCCGGCCGCGAGCGCGTGCCGCACCGCATCATCGCCCAGATCATGCTCATCGAACCAGGCGGCCGCGGCCCGGTGCAGCTCTGGCACCCGGCCGGGCTGCTCCTGCTCCAGCCGGGCACGGAGCAGATCGGCGAACAGATGGTGGTAGCGCCACCAGCCGCGCACCTCGTCCAGCGGCACCAGGAACAGGCCCGCCTGCTCGATGTCGTGCAGCATCGCCTGGCTACCGGACCGGCCGGTGACCGCATCACACAGCTCCCCCGACAGCCGCTCCAGCACCGAGGTCTCCAGCAAGAACGCACGCACCGGCCCGGGCTGGCCGTCCAGGACCTCATCCGCCAGGTAGTCCAGCACGAAGCGGTGGCTGCCGCTGAACGCCGCGACAAACCCGGCCGCATCCGCGTGCCCCCGCAACGACAGCGCGGCCAGCTGCAGCCCTGCCGCCCATCCCTCGGTGCGGGCCGTCAGCGCCACCACCGCGGTGTTAGGCAGGACCGGCCCAGCCACACCCAGCAGCGCCGCCGCCTCGTCGGTGGTGAAGCGGAGCTCGGCGGCACGCAGCTCAGCCAGCTGGCCGCGGGCCCGCAGCCGCGCCAGCGGCAGCGGCGGGTCAGCCCGGCCGGACACCGCCAATAGCAGGCCCGGCGGCAGGTTCTCCAGCAAAAACGCCACCGACTCGTGCACCGGCCCGGAGTCGACCAGGTGGTAGTCGTCCAGGACCAGCAGCACCTCATCCCCGCCGGGCTGGGCGGCCAGCTCGTTGATCAAAGCCGTCACAAACCCGTCAAACGAACGCGGGGACGGCGGCCCGAGCCGGGGGCCCAGGTGCCCGGCGATCCCGGGTTGGGCCCGGTCCAGCGCAGCGACCACGTAGCGCCAGAACCGGGCCGGGTCGTTGTCGCCGGCATCCAGGCCCAGCCACGCCACCGGCCGCCCGGCACTGCGGGCCCAGTCGGCCAGCAGCGACGTTTTGCCGAATCCCGCCGGAGCGCAAATCAGCACGCGCCCCCGCGCCAGCCCCTCGCTGAGCGCCTGCGCCAGGCGCGGCCGCGGCACAAAGCCCGGCTGCGGCCGGGGCACGTGCAGCTTGGTCGCCAGCAGGGCATCCTGCCCGGAGACGGCGGCCCCGGCCGGGGCCGCCGCAGGCGGGTGAGCCATCGGGGACCTACCGCTCAGCCGGCCAGCGAGCCTCGGTCCGGCCGCTGGACGCGGCCATTCTACGGCCTGGCTCTGCCGCTCTATGGCCTGTGCTTCACAGGGTTGGTGCTGTCACTTGCCGCCGGGCGGCATGTGCCCGGTCGGCGGCCACGGCCAGGAGGGCGGTGAGGACCGCGGCCCCGGCCGCGATGAGCGTGATCTGCCATCCGGGCATACCGCCGGCCGCCACGGTGTGGACCTGAGCGGAGACCTGGGGCTGGGGAACGCTGGGCCCCGGGTGGGGCAGGCTGATGGTCATGGCCATGGCGGGGGATGCCATGGCCAGGCCCAGCACGGCGCAGGCGCTCGCGGCCAGGATGGCGGCTAGGTGGTGGATGCGGCGGATGGTGTTCATGGCGACCTCCAGTTGACCGGTGGCTTTCCTATCTGCCGTAACTTGGCCGGGAGCTCCGGCCGTCTGATCGACAGGCTGCCCTGGCCGGGCACCGGCGGGCAGAGGACCGACGACCCCTTCTCCGGGACGGGCGCATGGGGTCGATCGACCCACAGCGGTCGCCGGCTGCCGGCGCGGGCTGCCGGCTGGCTACACCAGGCCTGCTTGCAGGGCGAGGCGGGTGAGATCGGCGCGGCGCCGGCAGCCGGTCTTGTCCCGGATCCGGTCCAGGTGGGAGCGGACGGTGCTGGCGCTGATGTATAGCTGGGCGGCGATCTGGGTGTTGGTGCGGCCCTGGGCGGCCAGGGCGACCAGTTCCTGTTCCCGGGCGCTAAGCAGGGTCAACCCACGCGGAGCTTGCGGTTGCCAGGAGTCCGGGGCGGCGAGCATGGTGGCGTACTCGGCGACGGTGGCCAGCGTCATCGCCGCGCCGCGTTCTTCGGCCGCCCGGGTCCGGTCCGGTCCCAGCGCCTGAGCGGCCTTCCGGAGCAGTTCCTGATGGCGCCGAAACTCCTGGTGCAGGGCTGGCATCCCGGTACGTCGGAGCCAGGCGGCATGCGCGGCCCAAATCGTAATGACATCGGCCCAGCGCCCCGTCGCCGCGCACAGTGCCCCACAGGTGTCCAGGCAGTCGATCAGGCGCATCCGGTCGCCGGTGCGCGACGAGAGCCTGACTGCTTCGCCGAGCTGCATCCCGGCGTCGGCCAGGCGGCCTGCCTGCTGGTCCCAGGCTGCCAGGATCCACAGCATGTTCGCCTGAAACCGCAGGTCGCCAACCTCGCGGGCCTGCGCCAGCACCGCCGCACAGCCGCGCTGCGCGGCGGCGGCCTCGCCGGCCAGGGACAGCGCCACTGCGAGCAGCCAGGCGCACAGCCGGGCAAGCCAGCCCGGGATGCTCGCCGGATCAACCCGGCAGGCTTGCTGCATCCAGGTCAGCATGGTCCCGTAATCGTCAGTGCAGTACGCCACCCAGCCGAGGCTCCACGCCGCCATGGCCTCAGCGGCCGGGTCCGCGGTTTCCCGGGCCACAGCCTGGGCGCGGCGGGCATCGTCGGCAGCCTCGGGGAACCGGCCGAGGAAATCCAGCGCCATCGACCTGCCAAAAAGATGACATGTATCCGGCCGGTCCTGTAGCCGGCTGAGCTGGCAGGAAAGTCGCCGCCCGGATGCGAGACCTCCTCAGCTCAGGCGCACCACGATGGGTGTGTTCGGCATTCGGCCACGGAGCATGAGGAGGTCCCGATGCCATCGATCGTAGGCGGATTGGATATCCACCGGAAGCAGATCACCTTCGACTACCTGGACACCGTCACCGGGGAGGTGTCCTGCGGTCAGGTCGCGCCGGCTGACCGGGTTCATGTCCGCGCCTGGCTGGCCGGCCGGTTCGAGGATCCGGCCGGGGTCGCGTTCGCGGCCGAGGCGTGCACCGGCTGGCGGTATGTCATCGAGGAGCTGCAGGCGGCGGGCATCGAGGCGCGCCTGGCCGAGCCGGCGGACACCGCCACCGCGCGCGGTAAGAAGAGGCGGGCCAAGACCGACCGCGCCGATGCGCGGCTGATGCGGGATCTGCTGGCCCAGGGCCGGCTGCCGGAGTGCTGGATCCCGCCGGCGCAGGTGCTGGAGTGCCGGGCGCTGCTGGAGCTGTATCACGACCTGCGGGCTGAGCACACCGCGTGGATTCAGCGCGTGCACGCCGTCTTGTTCCATCAGGGCGCCCCGGTCTTCCATGACCTCAGCCGCACGGAGGCGCCCGCCGAGCTGGCTGCCCTCGCGCGCGGGCACCTGTCGCCGGCCGGGCAGATTCAGGCCGCCACCTGCCTGCGGATGCTGACGGCGCTGGAGGCCGAGCTGGACGCCACCCGCCGGCGGCTGCTGGCCGCGGCCCGGCAGCTCCGCGGCGCCAGGACGCTCACCGAGTCGATCTACGGTGTCGGGCCGATCACCGCCCTGGCCCTGACCTGCTGGCTGGGCGGCGCAGGCCGGTTCTCCTCCGCCCGCAAGGCGGTCCGGTTCGCTGGCCTGGACATCACCGTCTACTCCTCCGACGGCAAGCGCTCGCCGGGCCACCTGTCCCGGCAGGGCCCGCCGGTGCTGCGCTGGGCGGTATATGAGGCGGGCAAGACCCATGCCCGGGCCGCCGCCCCCGACCACGGCTACTACGCGCAGGTGAAGGACCGCAAGGACGGCAAGCGCGCCGCCCTGTCCGAGGCCCGCAAGATCGTCCGCCGGGCCTGCCACATCCTGGCCGAGCTCGGCGACGACGCGCTCGCCACGGTGTGAACGGCTGCCAGGGCTGAGTCACGCCGGAGGCACAGCGAGATGGGGCGCCGTCATCAGCCGATGAGGCACAACCGCGGCCGGCTCCCGCCAGGCCCCTGTCAGCCGCCCGTGCCCCGCAGCACGGGGCAGCGCGCGGACGGCCTCAAAAGACTGAGCGGCCGCACCCCGGCCAGGCCGGGGCCACCTAATCCATCATCATGTGACCGGGCTCCTCAAGGCTCGAGCCCGCGCGCCTAGGTAAGGCTGGCTGCCCCGACCCGCTTCCCTCCGCCCGAGGACCCGCCCCGGCCACAATCCCCCGGAGCCGCCCCCCGCCCAGCCGATCCCCCCACCTGGACCTCGAGCCTGCCTGCCCCCGGCCGCCTGATCATTCCGCTGCCGGGCGGCCGCGCCAAGAGCGCCTGCGGCGTCGCTGCGCGAGCGCTGCGCGCCTCTTGACCCGGCCGCCCGTCCGCAGACCCAGGCAGCGATCAGG
>Ga0302317_10003083_pt1 | contig 11084 bp, 10 predicted proteins | sample III_Palsa_N3_3_FD_200450 | JGI IMG/M metagenome (GOLD analysis project Ga0302317, IMG submission 200450) | Peat permafrost microbial communities from Stordalen Mire near Abisko, Sweden - III_Palsa_N3_3 | ecosystem: Environmental > Terrestrial > Soil > Palsa > Peat permafrost | place: Sweden...
ACGGCGGCCTCAATACGCTGGGCGACTCGGTGGTGAAGGCGATCCAGGCGGCGCACCTGCCGCGCTACACCATCAACCTGATGGTGATGGACTACGGCACCACCTCGGCGGCGAACTGCGTGGTGGTCAACGGCGCCTGCGAAATGGGCCAGTCGGCCATCCAGGCGGTGCAGAACCTGGAGCACACCTACGGCATCCCGGCCAGCCAGATCGAGCTGACGCCGATGATCGGCGTGAACGACAGCAGCAGCGAGATCGTGTCCTTGAGCGATGTCGACACCATCACCAGCTACGCGCTGGCGCAGGGCCTGGTCGGCCTGCACTTCTGGTCGCTGGACCGCGACACGCCCTGCCCCAGCCCGAGCAGCACGGCTTTGGCGACCTGCAACTCGGTGACCGGCAGCACACCGCTGCAGTACACCAACCGCTTCCTGTCGGATCTGGGGAGATGAGGCAGGTCCGGGGGCGGTAGCCGCAGAGTCCCGCACCCGGCAGCGAAGCTATGTGGTAAACACCAGCCCGGCGGGACGCGAGTCCGCCGGGCTTTTCCGTTCACCGGGCGGCAGGCGGGATTAATCGCCCGCCGGAATCGACGGCGCCCGCAAATGCGCCGAACTCCGCACCACCAGCTTCGTCAACGCCGGCGCCAGCGCAATGACAAATACCAGCCTCACCCCCTGCAAGGCCATCACGAACGGCATATCAACCTGTGGTGACGAAGCCGCGATGATCGCCACCGAATCCATCCCGCCCGGACTGGTGGCGAGATAAGCCGTCAGTGGATCGATATGCAGCAGCAGGGTCAGGCACCACGACAGCCCGGCACAGAACGCGATCAGCGCGAGTGCGGAGCCGATCACCGGCAGCAGCGCATGCGCCACGTGGACCAGGGTATCGCGCCGAAACCCCAGGCCGATGTTCCAGCCGAGCATGGCGTAGCTGGCCGCCAGCAGCCAGCGCGGCAGTTCGATCTGCAGCAGGCCGGATGCATGCAGCCCCGACAGCACCAGCATCGGCCCGAGCAGCGCCCAGGCCGTCAGGCGCAGCAGGCGGCCGGCAAGCTGGCCCAGCACCGCGATCGCCAGCACCGCGGCCAGCATGGCCCAGTGCACCGGAGCGAACCAGGACGTCGCGGCGTGTACTACGGAAGGCGCGGCGACGTGGCCGACGCCGAAGCGCGCCACCAGGGCCGCGGCCAGCGCCACCAGCAGGACCCGCGAGTACTGCATGAAGGCGATCAGCTGGACGTCGGCACCCTGGGCCTCGCCCAGCAGCACCATGCTGCTGGCGGCGCCGGGCGAGGTGCCGTAGACGGCGGCGGCGCCGGGGATGATGCCGCTGCGGCTGATCAGCCAGCCCAGCGCGGCGGCGCCGATCATGGTGGCCGCCATCACCGCGCAGAACAGCGCCCAGTCATGGGCGAAGGCGCTGAAGATCGCCGGGGTGATGACCGAGCCGATCATGGCGCCGATCACCGCCTGCGCGCCGATGTAAGGCAGGCGCGGCACCTTCAGCCCGGCGCCGTTCACACCGAAGATGATGCCGGCTATCATCTGCCCAAGCAGCAGCGCCGCCGGCATGCCGGCAGCGCTCCAGGCCCAGGACAGCAGCGCGGACAGCAGCAGCAGGGCCGTCCATTGCAGCGGCAGCGGCCTGCTCACGGCGGTGGTCCCGGGGTTCACCCCAGGGTGATCGCCGCCGCGCTGGTGACGCGGGCGATGCGCGGCAGGATGTGCTGCAGGCTGAAAGCATGCATCTCGGCGCTGCTGCTGCTGCACAGGTCTTCGGCGATCACCAGCTCGTAGCCCAGCTCCCAGGCGTTGCGCGCGGTGGACTCGACGCCGATGTTGGTGGAGATGCCCCCGAGCACGATGCCGCTGATGCCGCGGCGGCGCAGCTGCAGGTCCAGGTCGGTGCCGTGGAAGGCGCCCCACTGGCGCTTGGTGACGACGATGTCGCCGTCCTGCTCCGGCTGGTCGGGGAACTCGTCCCAGCCCGCCGGCAGGCCGGCCAGGTTCGACGGCTGATCCACCGGCTGGCGCGGTGCCAGCGCATGGTCCTTGCCGAACGACACGCGCACCCGCACCACCGGCGCGCCGGCGACGCGGAAACGCTGCGCCAGCACCATCGAGCGCTCGTACACTTCGCTGCCGCGGTGCGGCGCCACCGGCATGGCGAGGATGCCTTTCTGCAGGTCGATCAGGACCAGGGCGGTGGTTTTCGGATTAAGCTGCATGATGTTCTCCGTTCAAAACCGGAAGGCGCCTGGCGCCGGCCGGACAGGATCAGGTATGGATGTGGCGTTGCACCACTTCATGAGGTTATCCTCATATAACTGTATTATGAGGATATGCTCATAAATGTCAAGCCAGGCTGAAGACGGCCGCGCCCGCGCGCCCAAGCGCGAGCGTGGCAAGCAAAGGGTGGCGGAGCTGCTGCAGGCGGCCACCGCGGTGTTCGCGGAGAAGGGCTACGAGGCGGCGACGATGACCGAGATCGCCGCGCGCGCCGACGCGCCGATCGGCTCGCTCTACCAGTTCTTCCCCACCAAGGGAGCGCTGGCCGATACCCTGGTGCAGAACTACGCGGCGCTGCTGCTCGGCGATCTGCAGGCGCTGCAAGCGGGCGCGAGCGAGCTGAGCCCGCAGGTTCTTGTCGAAAAGCTGTTCGGCCTGCTGCGCGGCCGTCCGCAGGAACGCGCCGCGGCGATACCGCTGGCCGAGGCACGCATGGACGAGCGGGCGCGGCGCACCACCTTCCGCCACATGCTGCGCAAGAACATCGCCGCCATCCTCGCGGCACGCGCGCCCGGCCTCTCCACCGAGGTGGCGCGCGACATGGCGATCGTCATGGTGCAGCTGATGAAGGCCGCCAGTGCACTCAGCGACGAGGATGGCCTGGCCGGACGCGGCAGCGCGCTGCGCGAGCTGCAGGCCCTGGCCGTGCAGTATCTCGAGCAGCGCCGCGGACGCTGAGCGGCGCTTATTCCGTCGCGACGCCGGATGCAACCCGCTGGTATTCGCTGATCGTTTCCGTCCTGGCCGGACCGCCGTCGTAGGAGCTTGCAACCTCTTCGTGGATGGAGCCGTGATCCGCGCTCATGGTTGCGTGAATGGTGGTATGCACCTTCTTCCCGTCGGCCTCGCCATCCAGCTCCACGGTCCAGGCATTGCCTGCAATCGCCGTGGTGAATTCGACGCAGCCCTGCATGTTGTCGCACCACACGCTCTTGTAGACATTGGCGCTGCCGTGCCACCAGGTATAGCTTTGGCCGAGCGTGTATCCGCCGGCGCCGCGCGACCAGAAGTCCTGGACGATGGAGAAACCGCCCGGCCCTTTCCTGATCGTCATCACCCCCTTGTCGATGCCGCCTTCCGGCAAGCTCTTGCCAGGCTCGGTCCGGATGGTGACTCGCCACCTGCCGATTCTGGGATAGAGCAAGGACATCTGTGCCGGAGGTTTGGCGCCGATCGCCGCCGGAGCGGGCTCTTTCGCCGCCGCCAGCACATATGTCGGCATCAACAGAATGCAGATGAACGGGATCGACTTCTTCATGCCGTCCTCCATATCGCGAGCAAGCATAGCCCGGATGCGGCATGGTTGAGGGAGCTGCACAACAAGCGCCACGGATTCCGTTTCACTCCATCCTCGCCACGCTGCTGCCAGGGCGCGCGGCGACGGTGAAGGTGATGCGTGAGGGGTGGAACACCCGGGTGTGGAGGCCCTCCCGGTCTCTCGCAATCAGGGCGAGAGGTCGGCAATCATGCCTCTGGCCACATCCTGACGCTGGTTCTTTGATTTTTGATCCGTGCGATAAAGCTCCTTGAGAAAGGCTTCGTCCCAGGGACTCAGGCTCGTCGGCCGGTCCTCGCCGGAAGCAGTGAACAGGCGCAGGATCGTCGGGGCGTCCCGATAATCCCCGTCCAGGGCAACTTTCGTCAGCCCGGCCATCGCCACATAGTCGGTCAGCTGCCGCAAATCCAGGCCGACCACGCGCCGGATATCGACGACCGCGATCATCGACGTGATCTGCTGGAGGACGCCGAATTCCGAGCGCCCGACAGGAGCGATTTTGATCACGGGCACGGACGAGCCGCCGTTGCCGAACATCGCCGCCGCCGCCGCGGAACTCGATGCCCTGCCGTCGGCGCCTACCAGCTCGGCGTTGTACCAGATACGCACCGGCCGCGGCGTGTCGATGAACTCATGAACGCCACCCTGATCGCCAAACAGCCGGTCGTTACGTTCCCAGGCCGTGTTCAGCAGGGCCTCGGGCTGCGCGGTGAAGATGACAAAAAAATTGGGCCGACACCCGGTCTGGCCCATGCCGGCGCCGACCGATGTCAGGATATCGGTCAGATGATCGAAGACATACTGGCCTTCCTTGCGCGGCCGCCCGGCAACCAGCGGGCAGATTGGCCCACGCCAGAGCGGCACCGCCTCATCGCCCTGCCAGGTGTCGCCGGTGGCCTTCCAGATGAAGCTGCCAACCCTGTGCTCCAGCTCCGCCGGCGTACGAACGGTAACCGGCGGCAGGTTCGGGAGCTGCTTCGGGGAAGAATCGACGGCAGGCCGTCCCGCGGACCCGCCCTGGGCTTGGACGGCCGCGGCGGCTGTCAGCAGCGACAGAAAGACCGCGGTCATCGAGACAACTCGACATAAGCGGCCACCCACAGTACGGATTCGTTGCAAGGCCATTGTCAGGCACTCCGTGCACTTCACCGTGAGAATGATGCGCCCGTGAATTGTCCCGCCGCAATATCCGCTCCACGGCGTGCCGCGCAACACGCCCGCCGGCTGATCTTTTAGGACGCGCTCGTATAGGGGGAGAAGCGTCGCGTATCCCACTTTCCGCGACTGGCGGGATAGCTCCCGCCCTAGGGTTGCCAGCTCAAGACCAGGACCGCGCCAACGCCGGAACCGATGATGGATTTCAAGATGAAAGTAGCGGGCTAGCGGCACCAGGGCGTGCGCGCCACCGGCTAAGTCGATCGCTTTCCATTTGTCATCCTGAGTGTAGCGAAGAATCTGGCCCAGCGCGCAATCCGACCTGACAGCCCAGCAGCTTCGCTGCGTTTACCCCGGGCGTAACCGAGGAACTCGGGATGACAAGAGGGAGAGCTACGCCACTTTCGCGCCGCCCCGCGCCTTCTTCTTCGCCGCGCCGCCCAGCTCCAGCACCTTGCCGCCGACGGTGCGCAGGATCTCCTGCGACAGCCGCGAATCGCCCGTGGCGCGCGCCATGCTCAGGGCACCATAGAGGGCGCTGAGCAGCAGCAGGGCCTGGCCGCGGCGCTGGCCGGCGGGCACGCCCTCCAGGGCTTCGACCAGCATGCCGATGTTGCGCTCGATCTGGTCGCGGAATGGCGCGTGCAGCTCATCGCCCCGCCGCGCCACGTCGGCGGAGAGGGCGCAGATGGTGCAGCCGAGGGAGCGGCTGTCGCGATGGGCTTCGCTCAGGTAGGTACCGACGAAGCGGGGCAGATCGGGCTTGCCGTCCTTGAACAGCAGGTCGCGCATGGTCTGGTCGCCTTCGGCCAGGGCGTATTCCACCGCCTCGCCGACCAGCTCGTCGCGGGAACCGAAGTGCTTGTAGAAGCCGCCGTGGGTCAGGCCCAGCAGCTTCATCAGCTCGGCCAGGCTGATGCCGTCGAGACCGTTGTCGCGGAATTGCCCGGCGGCGGTGCGCACCAGGCGCTGGTGAGTCTGTGCCTTGTCGGCCTGCGAATGGCCCATCTGCGGACCCTCCGAATCTGGATGTTGTACATCATACAGAAGTCGCGCCAGCCGCGTATGAGACCGTCCATCGGTCATTTTATGGATTATATTTGACATCCTGTTTGAATGAGGCGTAATCTGGATTGAGGATTTCATTAAACATCCAGATTCAGCCAAGACGGGGTTACCAAGATGAGCAAGACAAGCAAGAAAGGCACAGCGCTGGTCACCGGCGCTTCCACCGGCATCGGCGCCACTTACGCGGACCGCCTGGCGCGGCGCGGCTATGACCTGATCCTGGTGGCGCGCAACAAGGACAAGCTGGAACAGCTGGCCGCGACGCTGACCGCCGCGACCGGCGCCCAGGTGCGCGTGCTGCCGGCCGACCTGACGGTGGACAGTGAGGTGGCCAAGGTTGAAAAAGTGCTGCGTGAAGATCACGGCATCACCCTGCTGGTGAACAATGCCGGCAGCGCGACGCTCGGCCCGCTGGCGGGTGCCGATATGGCACGGCTCGACGGCGAGATCCGCCTGAACATCCTCGCCCCGACGCGCCTGGCGCATGCGGTGGCACCTGGCCTGGCGGCGCGCGGCCGCGGCGCCATCATCAACATCGCCTCGGTGATGTCGCAGATGGTGCAGCCGGGCAACTCGGTCTATGGCGGCACCAAGGCCTACCTGCTGCACTTCAGCCAGGTGCTGGAGCAGGAGCTGTCCGCTGCCGGCGTGCGCGTGCAGGCGGTGCTGCCGGGCGCGACGCGCACCGAGCTCTGGAATGGATCCGGCGTGGAGCTGCATCAGCTGCCGCCCGAGATCGTGATGGAAGTGGACGAGATGGTGGACGCGGCGCTGGCCGGCTTCGACCAGGGCGAGAGCGTCACCATCCCCGCGCTGCCGCAGGCCGCCGACTGGCAGCGCCTGCTGGATGCGCGCGAAGCGCTGAAGCCCAACCTGTCGCGCCAGCACGCGGCCCCGCGTTACAAGGCCGCGAGCGCCGCGGCCTGAGCCTGATCCCGGCGCGGCGGCGGAGAGCGTCCGCCGCCGCGCCGTTTTTATTGCGGCAAGCCGTTCAGGAATTCGGCGATGGCGGCGTTGACCGCCTGCGGTGCTTCCAGCGCGGCAAGGTGCCCCACTCCGGGCAGCACCTTGAACAGGCTGCCGCGTATGGCGTCCGCCATCGCCCGGGTTTCGGCCACCGGGAAGGTGCGGTCTTCCTCGCCGGTCACGACCAGCACCGGGCTGGTGATGCCGCCCATCAGGGCGCGATGATCGACGCGGCGCGGCACCACGCTGTCGATGGCCCAGCACACCGACTGCGGGTTGACGGCGGTGACGGTGGCGCGGATGTAGTCCACCACCTGCGGCTTGGTGCGCTCGGTGGTCTCTCCGGCAAAGGCGGTGACGGCGCGGTCGATGAACATCTTCGGGATGGCGCGCAGACGGCGCATGACGAAGGTCATCAGCAGGAACTCCAGCTTCTGCCGCAGGCCCGGCGCCGAGGCGGTGCAGTTCATCAGCACGGCGGCGCGCGTGCGCTGCGGATACAGCGCGGCGAAGATGCCGCCCATCATGCCGCCCCAGGAATTGCCGACCAGGATGCAGTCCCTGATTCCCAGTTGATCGAGGATCTGCGCCAGGCATTCGGCGCATTCCTCCAGGGTGAAATGCCGCGTCAACGCATCGCTGCCGCCGTGGCCCGGGGAGTCGATCAGGATCATCTGGTGGTTGGCGCCGAAATGCCGCGCCTGCGCCCGCCACATCTCTCCGGTCATCAGCAGGCTGGGCCAGCACACCATGGCGGGGCCGCTGCCGCCGATGTGGACGTTGATGTGGCCGAGCAGGGTTGGGATGCGCTGGGTGCGCAGGGGCGTGACGGCTTGATCTTCAGGCATCACTGACGCTCTTTTTCCGCCAGCGCGCGCGCTGCCGGGATGGTTGGGAACGGGCTTGTCTCCGATCCCTCGATACGCCTTGCTGCGCAAGGCACTCGGGACGAACGGACTGTGCATTTCACGAAATAGCCATCAATGCCGCGGATTCGGCTTGCGGCTGGCGATGGGATTGCGGCTGCCGCGCGGCAGCGACAGCTGGCGCAGGCGCAGGGCCAGGTGCAGGCGCGTCAGCTGGCGCAGATCGTCGAGGCGCTGTTCCAAGATGGCTTCGATGCACTCGATGCGGTAGGCCAGCGAATTGGGATGGATCTTGAGGGCGGCGGCGACGGCCTTGCGGTGCGGGCCGTGCTCGAACCAGGCGCGCAGGGTTTCCAGCAGCATCGGCCTGGCGTCAATCTGCTCGAGCTGGCTTTGCAGCAGGCGCGTCAGCACCGGGGATTCCATCACGGTGTGTTCCAGCGCCACATCGGAATAGCGGAACACCGGCCCGCCCTGCTGGAAGTGGCTGCCGATCTCGATGGCCGCCAGGGCTTGGTCGGCGCTGCGGCGCCAGCCGGCGGCGCCGGCTTCGGGCAGGCCGATGCCGACGGCATCGACGCCGCAGCCGGCATCGATCAGGGCCGCCACCTGCCCGGCGATGACGCGCTCGGCCGGCGGGCCCGCCGCCACCGGCGGCGCCGGCATCCACAGCAACAGGTAGCCGGGACGCAGAGTGCGCAGCAGGCTTTCGGCGACGGCGCCGAGAATGCGCGCGGCGCAGGACAGGGTGTGATCCAGCTCGAGCTGCTGCTCGTCGGCGGCGGCCTTCAGCTCGGGCATGCCCAGCGCCAGGGCGATGTGCGGCGCCGAGGGATCGAGGCCGAGGCTGTGGGCGCGCTCGCGAAAGCCATCGAGATTGTCGGGATCGGTATAGAGGATGCCGCACAGCTCATGGCGCACGCGGTCGCGCCAGCGGCCGCGCTGCTGCATTTCCTCGGCGTAGGTGGTGGTCAGCGTCTGCGCCAGCAGCTCGCCCAGGTCCATGAACAGCGGCGACACCTTGAACAGCAGTTCCTCGCGCATCTGCGGATCGAGCTGGGCACGCGCCAGCATCAGGTCCCACACCACGCGGAAGCCGACGCGAAACGCCTGTAACACCGCTGGCAGCGGCACGCCCTGGTGGACGCGGCGCCGCACCAGGGTGGTGGTGGGGGTCAGCTCGCGCGTGGTGGGCAGCTTCAGCTCCAGCAGGTCGACGAGGCAGACCTGGTGGGTGAAGACGATCATGTCGAGCACTTCCCGCTTGAGGGCGGGATCGCGCATCTTTTCGTAATCGGGAATCTGCCCCTGGATCAGGCGCAGGGTCTGCTCGGCATTGGCCTCGCTGTCGGCGATGATCCCGTTCAGCAGGGCGCGCAGGCGCGGGCTGAGCGGCGCGCAGTCGATGCCGGCGGGAACGGGCTTGGTCTGAAGACGGGTGGCCATGGCGAGGCTTCGATGTTAGCCGATTCGCTGCGGCCGGACCCGAAGTTACCGCGGGTACGCTGACGGCCCGCGACCGGCCGTCAGCGACCTGCCCTAGTTGCTGGCTGGCGTGATCACGCTGCTGACGGTGCTGAGGTCGGTCTTGGAGACGCGCGACAGGTCGAGCTGCATCTGGGTGAAGGCGACCATCTCATTGCGCATGCGGGTGAAGTCGATCTTGTCGGCGGTGGTCACGCCCCAGTTGAGCAGGTAATACGGGCCGGTGATGTAGTTGGCGGTGGGAATGCCGCCCTCGCCCCAGAAGTATTGGCCCTCGCCCGGCCATACCGGGTCGTCGGCGGTGCCGTTGCCGCTGGGATTCTCCGGCTGCAGCACGAAGCCCGGCGCGGCGTTGGCGTTCTTCAGCATGTTGTAGGAGGCATCGGCCAGGGCCTGTATCTTCGGCGCGAAGATGGCGCCCAGCTCCGGATTGCCGGTGGGCGCGAGCAGGCCGTTGCTGTCCGGCAGCCATTCCTGGGCGCCGAGATGCTCGACGGTGACGATGGAGGCGATGCGGGCCAGCAGGCCGTCGTTCTGGTGAGCGTCGAGGAAGGTCTCGGCGCCGATGCCGCCGGCGAAGTGGCCGCTGGTGAGCAGGATCATGATGGTGCGCGGCAGCGCCGACTGCGGCAGCCGCGTCAGATACTGGGCCATGCCGATGATGGCATTGGGGCCGTTGTCCTCGACGCCGTTGGTGCCGTCGGTATGGCTGTTGATCACCGTCAGGTCGGTACTGGCGCCGGGGATGATGGCGACGATATTGCGCGTGGTGACGGTCTCGATGGTGGCCGGCAGGGTCAGGGTCATCGGGGTGTTGCTGGCGGCGAGCTGCTTGAGCTGGGCGCCGACGTTCTCGTCCACGAACAGGCCCGGCGCGTCGCGCAGCTTGCGGTCGTAGGGGAAGTAGGTGCCGTAGGCGGTCTGGTACGGCGCCGGAATGATGCCGATGGCGCCGGCCGCGCCGGCCGCGCTCAATTCGTCGAGCAGCGTGCCCGGCATCGCCAGGTAGGGACGGGCATAGGGCGCTGCCGGATTCACCGTATGGTCGGGATCGTAGATGTCCATCGCCAGCAGCTCGAAGGCGGCCAGCGGCTCGCTGGCCTGCGGCACGTCGAACAGGACGATCTTGCCGGCGGCGTTGGCGATGGTGGGCGTGGTGGACGAGTCCAGGTAGATCATCGGCGCGGTCACGCCCTGCGGCGGCGTGACGCCCGAATAGGGGATGTAGGCGGCGGTCGTCACCGGGCCCGCGGAAGGCCCGCTGGCAACGGCCAGGGACCAGCTGTCCACCGACCAGCGCACCAGCGGCACCGGCTCGAAGCTGATCTGGGTGACTCCGGCGCAGGCCAGGCGCTGCGCCAGGGTGTCGATGAAATTCTCGTGGGCGGTGGTGCCGGTGGCGCGCAGGCCGCGGCTGTCCAGGTCCGTGCCCCAGCTGTTGAGCTGCGCCGCGGAAATGAATTGCGTCGGGTCCACCGTGGTGGCGTCGGCCGCGGCCAGGGCGCCCTGCGGCCAGCCGGCCTGGGCGGCGCAGAAGGACTGGGCGTTGGCACCGCCCGAGGAACCGCCGCCGCAGCCCGCCAGCGCGGCCAGGCCGGAAATCAGGACCGCGCCCAAGGCATTGCGCGCACGCGACCACCCGCTGCTCATCTGATTCAACACAGGTTGCTCCTCTTCAATGCGGCGGGCTTCGATACCGCCCCGCTTCGGTGCTGCATATTAGGAGGATGCGGCCCGGCTCCACCATCGTTGATTTGCCGAGGAGTTTGGTGAAAACGCCGAGTACCGCCGCGATGGCGCGTGCAACCGGGCAGCCGACGGTGGGGGGACGGCAGGAAAAAAAGGCCGTCGGGGATCAGCGTCCGTGGGTCAGCCGGGAGCGCCCTGCTGCATCATATAGCCGAAGCCGCGCACGGTGCGCAGGTTGATTCCGGTACCGGCCAGTCTGCGCCGCAGGCGGTGCACGTAGAG
>Ga0302317_10003087_pt1 | contig 11074 bp, 8 predicted proteins | sample III_Palsa_N3_3_FD_200450 | JGI IMG/M metagenome (GOLD analysis project Ga0302317, IMG submission 200450) | Peat permafrost microbial communities from Stordalen Mire near Abisko, Sweden - III_Palsa_N3_3 | ecosystem: Environmental > Terrestrial > Soil > Palsa > Peat permafrost | place: Sweden...
GCGTCGGCGGTGAGCAGCTTGCCGTTCGCCGGGTTGATCGGCACCTGCACCACCCCGGGCGGGCGCGGCAGGATCTGCTGCGGCACGCCCTTGAGGGCCACCTTCATGAAATCCATCCACACCGGCAGGGCGGCGCGCGCCCCGACTTCGCCATGGCCCAGCGTGGTGGGCTGGTCGTAGCCGATCCAGGTGACGGTGATCAGGGCCGGGTTGTAGCCGTTGAACCAGGCGTCGGTGAAATCGTTGGTGGTGCCGGTCTTGCCGGCCAGGTCGTCGCGTCCGAGGGCGCGCACCGCGGCGCCGGTGCCGCGCGTCACCACCTCGTGCATCATGCTGGTCATCAGGTAGTCGTTGTCGGCGTCGATGACGCGCGGCGCGCGGTCGGCGGCGGGGACTTCCGGCGCGGCAGCAGCGAGCTGCGGGGCGGCGGCGCCGTCACCGGCTGCACCCGCCTCCGCGGTGATGTCGGGCGGCACGTCGCAACTGGGGCAGGCCAGCTTGGGCTGGGCATGGAAGATTTCCTTGCCGTCGGCGCCGCGGATCGACTGGATGAAATAGGGGTCGACCAGAAAGCCGCCATTGGCGAAAACGGCGTAGCCGCGCGCCATTTCCCAGGGGGTGAGCGCGCCGCTGCCCAGCGCCAGGGTCAGGTCCTTCGGCAGGCGGTCCTTGGGCAGGCCGAATTTGGAGGCGTAGTCGATGGCGTAGTCGATGCCGACGGCCTGCAGCACGCGGATCGACACCAGGTTGCGCGATTCGGCCAGGGCCTCGCGCAGGCGCATCGGGCCGTTGAACTTGCCCTCGTAGTTGCCGGGGCGCCAGTCGTCGTCCGGATTGGCGCTGACATAGACCACCGGCGCATCGAGGAACACCGAGGCCGGGGTGAAGCCCTTGGCCATGGCGGAGCTGTAGAGGAAAGGCTTGAAGCCGCTGCCGGGCTGGCGCCTGGCCTGGGTGACGCGGTTGTAGGCGCCGAGGAAAAAGTCATAGCCGCCGACCAGCGCCTGTACCGCACCGTCCGTCGGGTTGAGGGCGATCAGTGCCCCCTCCACCTTGGGCAGCTGGGTCAGGCGCCAGGCGTTGTCGACGCGCGCCAGCCGCACGATGTCGCCTCGGTTCAGCGGCTTCTTGTCGGACAATTTGGCCCAGTCGAAGCCGGACTTGGGCAGATCCACCACGCCGGCCTCGGTCTGTACCCGCAGCTGATCCGGCGAGAACTGCAGCACCACGCCGGCGATCAGCGACACCGCCTGCGGCCGGGCTTCGAGCTGGGCCTGGATGACTTCGCCGGAAGGATCGCTGTCGAGCTGGGCCATCGCCTCCGGCGGCAGCTTCGCCTCCGGCCCGCGGTAGCCGTGGCGCTCCTCGTAGGCAAAGATGCCGCCGCGCAGGGCGGCGTTGGCCGCTTTCTGGCGCGTCGAGTCGATGGTGGTGGTCACCGCATAGCCATCGGTGTAGGCGGCCTCGCCGTATTTCGCCACCATCTCGGCGCGCGCCATTTCGGCCACGTAGCTGGCTTCCAGTTGTACGCTGGCGACATGCTGGTGGGCGGTGATCGGCTCGGCCTGGGCCAGCTTGTAATTGTCGTCGGTGATGAAGTGCAGCTCGTGCATGCGCCGCAGCACGTAGTCGCGCCGGTCCTGGGCTCGCCGCGGATCGGCGATCGGATTGTCGCGCGAGGGCGCCTTGGGCAGGCCGGCCAGGGTGGCCATCTCGCCCACGCTGAGCTGGTCCACGTCCTTGCCGAAGTAGACCTGCGCCGCGGCGCCGACGCCGTAGGCGCGGTTGCCGAGGAAGATGCGGTTGAGGTACAACTCCAGGATCTGTTGCTTGCTGAGCTCGCGCTCGATTTTCAGGGCGAGAAGAATCTCCTTGATTTTCCTCGTGAAACTCCGCTCCGGCGAGAGGAATACATTGCGCGCGAGCTGCATCGTGATGGTGCTGCCGCCCTGCCGCTTTTCACCCGTGGTGGCGAGCACCACGCTGGCGCGCAGCAGGCCCTGCAGGTCAACGCCGGGGTGCTCGAAGAAGCGGTCGTCCTCAGCCGCCAGAAAAGCATGGATCAGCTGTGGGGGAATCTGCTCGTAGCGCAGCGGGTCGCGCCGCTCGGCGCCGAACTCGCCGATCAGGGCGCCGTCCTGGCTGTAGACGCGCAGGGGAATGCCCAGTTTCAGTTCGTGCAGGCTGTCCACGGAAGGCAGGCGCGGCTCGTAATAGGCACGCACGCCGAGAAAGCCGAGCACTGCGCACAGGAGACCGGTCGCAAGGACGGCGGCAGCGATCAGAACGACACGCAGGTATAGATTCAAACTGGACCCTCGGGTGGCCGCCATGGCCAATGCTCGTTGCCTGGTTTGGGACTGCTTTCAGGCACTTGGAGAAGTAACTTATAGTTGCGTAGCAGAATACATCCGTTATATTAAGGTGGAATCGGGGCAGAGTCATTAAAGGAATCGGTGACCTGCGGGGGGCCTGTTGGGGGCTCGGTATCTGGGGTGCGAGGGCGTTATGTCCTTCATGGAGTCGCTGTTTGGGGGCGGCAGTCGCGAACTGATCGGGCTGGACATCAGTTCCAGCGCGGTCAAGCTGCTTGAATTGAGCAAGCGCGGCGAACGCTACAACGTCGAGGCCTATGCGGTCGAGCCGTTGCCGGGCAATGTGGTCAACGACAAGCAGGTCAACGAGCCCAGGGTGGTGGGGGAGGCGATCGCGCGCGCCGTCAACCGTGCCGGCACCCGCACCAAGAACGCCGCCGTCGCGGTGGCCGGGTCCTCCGTCATCACCAAGCTGATTTTCATGCCGGCCTCGCTCAGCGAGCACGATATGGAAGAGCAGATCAAGGCCGAGGCCGATCAGTACATTCCGTACCCGATCGAGGAGGTCAACATGGACTTCCAGATTCTCGGTCCCTCGGCCAAGGACAAGAGCTCGGTCGACGTATTGCTTGCCGCCTGCCGCAAGGAGCAGGTGGAGCAGCGCATGGCGGCGCTGGAAATCGCCGGTCTCAAGCCGGTGGTGGTCGATATCGAGGCCTATGCGCTGGAAAACTCCTGCCAGTTCCTGCGCCACCAGATGCCCGATGGCGGCAAGGGCAAGACCATCGCGGTGGTCGACATGGGCGCTTCGATGACCTCGCTGATGGTGCTGCACGACCTGCAGACCGCCTATACCCGCGACCAGGCTTTCGGCGGCCGCCAGCTGACCGAGGACATCATGCGCTACTACGGCATGTCCATGGAGGAGGCGTCCAAGGGCAAGCGGCTCGGCACCCTGCCGGAGAACTATCAGAGCGAGGTGCTGAGCCACTTTCTGGCCGATATGGCGCAACAGATCGACCGCTCGCTGCAGTTCTTCTTCTCCGCTTCCTCGCAGCACAGCACCATCGACCAGGTGATCCTGGCCGGCGGCTGTGCGCAGATCGCCGGGGTCGACGCCGCCATCCAGGAACGGCTGCAGATTCCGACCGTGGTGGCGCGGCCGTTCGCCCAGATGTCGGTGGCGTCCCGCGCCAAGCCGGCGCAGCTGGCGCAGGACGAGGCTTCCTTGCTGATCGCGGCCGGGCTCGCCTGCCGCGCCTTCGACGCGCCCGGCTAAGGAAAGCCAAGCCCATGACCAAGATCAATCTACTCGACTGGCGCAGCGCCAGGCGCGAGCAACGCAAGCGGGTGTTTCTGGCGCTGCTCGGCATCACTTTCCTGGCCAGCGCCGGGGCGGTGTTCATCGCCTATCTGGGGATGGACTATTCGATTTCGCACCAGCAGGCGCGCAACAAGATCCTGCAGACCGAAATCGCCGCCCTCGACAAGCAGATCAAGGAAATCCAGGAGCTGCAGAAGGTCAAGGCCAACCTGCTGGCGCGCATGCGGGTGATCGAGCAGCTGCAGCAGAGCCGCTCCGCCACCGTGCATTTCTTCGACGAGATCATCAATACGCTGCCCGACGGCGTCTTTCTCACCGGCATCAAGCAGAGCGGCAACGACGTCACGCTGGACGGCGTCGCCGAATCGAACGGCCGCATCTCCGCGTACATGAAGAACCTCGACGCCTCGCCCTGGTTCAAGGACCCCAAGCTGGTGGTGATCCACACCATCGACCAGAACCATCTGCGCAGCAGCCAGTTCCAGCTCAAGGTGACCAATCTGACCAAGGCCACGGATAACTCCCAGCCCTCCGCCCAGGGAGCGCCCAAGAAATGAGCCCGCGCGAGATACTGGAGCAGCTGCAAACGCTGGACATGCAGAACCCCGGCGCCTGGCCGCGCTGGGTGCACATCTCGGCCTGCGTGCTGCTGGCTGTGTTGATCATCGGCGGCGGCGTCTATTTCCTGATCGAGCCGCAGTACGAGCAGCTGGGCCAGGAGAAGCAGAAGGAAGTGTCGCTGCGCCAGGAATTCGAGGGCAAGCAGCAGAAAGTGGCCGCGCTCGACGCCTACAAGGCGCAGCTGGAGGAAATGCAGCACTCCTTCGGCGACATGCTGCGGCAGCTGCCGAGCAAGGCTGAAGTGGCCAACCTGCTCAACGATATCTCGCAGGTGCGCATTGCCAGCAGCCTGCAGGAAGAGCTGTTCCAGCCGCAGGGCGATGTGCCGCGCGATTTCTACGTCGAGATGCCGAACCGCATCGTGGTCACCGGCGGCTACCACCAGCTGGGCGATTTCGTCAGCGGCGTCGCCGCGCTGCCGCGCATCGTGGTCATCGACGAAATCGAGATCAAGCCGGCGGAACGCAAGGGCGTGCTGCGCATGAGTGCCCTGGCCAAGACCTACCGTTACCAGGACGACGGCAGTGCTCCTGCGCCGCGCCCGGCCGGAGGTGGCAAATGAGCCCGCGCATGATCCGTTGCGGCCTGTTGCTCGCCGGCCTGACGCTGCTCGGCGCCTGCACCAGCGATATGGATGAGCTGCAGCAGTACATCGCGCAGGTGAAGGCGCGCAAGAGCAACAAGATCGATCCGATCCCGCAGATCAAGCAGTACGAGGCCTTCACCTACGTCGCCGGCGACCGCCGCGAACCGTTCACGCCGAGCCTGCCGGAAAGCGCGCGCAACGGCGCCGGCATCCATCCGGACCTGAGCCGCAATCGCGAGCCGCTGGAGGAATTCCCGCTGGATGCCCTGAAGATGGTCGGCCTGATCGACTTCAACAAGGTGCTCTACGCCATGATCAAGGCTCCCGACGGAGTGATCCACCGCGTCAGCGTCGGCAACTACATGGGCCAGAACTTCGGCAAGATCACCAGCATCAGCGAACGCGAAGTGCTGCTGGACGAGATCGTCCCGGACGGCTTCGGTGGATTCAAAGAGCAGCCAGCCAGTCTCGCTGCCGAGCAAAAATAAGGGAGCAGCACTATGTTCAGTCAGAACCTCGGATACCCCGCGCCGGCTCTTGCCGGGCGAACGCTGTTCGGCCGCTGCGCCGCTCGCGGCCTGGCGCTGCTGGCGCTGGTCGCCTGCACTGTCCTGCCGGCCCAGGCGCAGGCGACGCGCGAACTGAAGGCGGTGGATTTCACCGCGCTCGACGGCGACCGGGTGCAGATCATCCTGACCCTGTCCGAGGCCGCGCCGCAGCCCGCGGTATTCGCCATCGACAAGCCGGCGCGCCTGTCGGTGGACCTGCCGGACACCCATCTGGCGCTGACCGAACGCTATCGCAAGGTCAATGTCGGGCAGGTGCGCTCGATCGCCGCGGTGGAAGCGCAGGGCCGCACCCGCCTGGTGGTTGAGCTGGCGCAGCCCACCGCCTACAACATCAGCGTCGACGGCAACCGCATCGTCGTCGACCTCGCCGGCAATGCCGCCGCCAGCTCGGCCAGCGCCACTCCGGCGCAGCAGGCGCCGACGGCGCAGATCAGCAAGATCGACTTCCGCCGCGGCGAAAAAGGCGAGGGCCGCGTGCTGGTGTCCCTGTCCGATCCGCGCGCGGTGGTCGACGTGCACGAGGAAGGCGGCCAGATCATCGCCCGCTTCAAGAACACCACCTTGCCGGATCGCCTGAGCAAGCGCCTCGACGTGCTGGATTTCGCCACGCCGGTCAAGTACATCGACGCGCAGCGCGACGGTATCGACACCCGCGTCGTGGTGACTCCGGGCGCCGGCGGCGATTTCGAGCAGGTGGCCTACCAGGCCGGCGACCAGTTCGTGCTGGAGCTGCAGCCCCTGTCGCAGGAGAAGCTGGCGGAGAAGCAGCGCGAGCAGCCGACCTTCACCGGGGAACGCATCAGCCTGTCGTTCCAGAGTGTCGATATCCGCTCGCTGCTGCAGATCATCGCCGACGTTGCCGGCGTCAACATGATCGTCAGCGACAGCGTCAGCGGCCAGATCGCCATGCGCCTGCAGAACGTGCCCTGGGACCAGGCGCTGGACATCATCCTGCGCACCAAGGGGCTGGGCATGCGCCGGCAGGGCAATGTCATGCTGGTGGCGCCGGTCGATGAAATCGCCTCGCGCGAACGCGCCGAGGCGGAAGCGGCCAATCAGAAGATCGCGCTGGCGCCGCTGCATTCCGAGATCATCCAGATCAACTATGCCAAGGCTTCCGACCTGGGCAACATCGTCAAGAACAAGACCAACTCGATCCTGTCCGCGCGCGGCAGCGTCACCATCGACGACCGCACCAACAGCCTGCTGGTGCTGGAGACCCGCGACAAACTCACCGAAATCCGCGCGCTGGTGCAGCGTCTGGACGTCCCGGTGCGGCAGGTGCTGATCGAATCGCGCATCGTCGTCGCCAACGACAATTTCGAGCGGGACCTGGGCACCCAGTTCGGCGTCAGCTACGTCGGCAACGTCGGCAACAATTTCCTCACCACCGGCGGCACCAACGTCGGCGGCACCGATTCCACCGTGACCAGCTACACCACCACCACCAACGGCGTGGTCACGGTCCCCTCGCCCAGCGGCAGCAACTACAACGTCAACCTGCCGGCGCCGGCGTCCTCCGGCACGCCGGGCAGCTTCGCGCTGTCGCTGCTGGCGAAAAACACCCTGGTCGATCTGGAGCTGTCGGCGCTGCAGACGGAAGGCAAGGGCGAGGTCATCTCCAGCCCGCGCGTCATCACCGCCAATGCCAAGCCGGCCGTGATCAAGCAGGGTGTGGAAATTCCCTACCAGGCCTCCACCAGCAGCGGCGCCACCTCGGTGTCGTTCAAGGACGCGGTGCTGTCGCTCAACGTCACGCCGCAGATCACCCCCGACGGCCGCGTCATCATGGACCTGGCAGTGCACGACGACAGCGTCGGCAGCAACATCAGCACCGGCACCGGCGGCAGCACGCCCTCGATCGACACCCGCGAAGTCGATACCCAGGTGCTGGTCGACAACGGCCAGACCGTGGTACTCGGCGGCATCTACCAGCAGACCACCAGCCAGGCCATCAGCAAGATCCCGCTGCTGGGCGATATCCCGATCCTGGGCTACCTGTTCCGCAACAACCAGGTCATCAACAACAAGACCGAGCTGCTGGTGTTCATCACGCCGAAGATCCTCACCGAGGGGCTCAAGGTCGAGTAGGGACACAGGTCTGGCGGCCTCCCGTTGGTATACTGCCGGCGGGAGTCCGATCCAGGCCGGTATGAGAGCAAGTTACGTGTTACCCCCGTGCCGTCACGCCAGGCAGCCATTGCGCTGTCCGGTCGTCCGCTGACGCCCTCATGGCCAAATCCGGCAACATTTTCCTGATCGGCCCGATGGGCGCCGGCAAGACCACGGTCGGCCGCCGCCTGGCCGAGGCACGCGGCATGGACTTCGTCGACAGCGACCAGGAAGTGGAGGCGCGCACCGGCGTCAATATCGCCTTCATCTTCGAGAAGGAGGGCGAGGCCGGCTTCCGCCGCCGCGAGCGCCAGGCGATCGGCGAACTGAGCCTGCGCCAGGGCCTGGTGCTGGCCACCGGCGGCGGCGCCATCCTCGACGCGGACAACCGGCAATGGCTGGCGGGGCGCGGGTTTGTAGTCTACCTGCACGCCAGCATCGAGCAGCAAATGGCCCGCACCGAGCGCACCGATACCCGGCCGCTATTGCAGGGCGGCAACCGGCGTGAGACGCTGGAACGGCTATTTTCGACCCGCGACCCGCTCTACCGTGAAATCGCCGACCTCGTCCTCCACACCGACGGACGCAACGCCCGCACGCTCGCGCGCGAAATCGAAGACTACTTCACCCGCCCGGCGACCGCGCTCTGAGGCCGCCGCGCGCGAGCTGCGCGTCGAGCTGGGCGAGCGCGGCTACGACATCCGCATCGGCCCGCACCTGCTGGCCGATGCGGAGAGCTACCGGCTGCTGCGCAGCCGCCTGGTGCGCATCGTCACCGACAGCAATGTCGCCGCCCTCTACCTGGAGCCGTTGCTCAAGGCGCTGGGCCTGAGCGCGGCCGAAGCGTTGGTGCTGCCGGCCGGCGAGCAGCAGAAAACCTGGGCCAACGCCGAACGGGTGCTGGACTGGCTGCTGCAGGCGCGGCTGCCGCGCGACGGCGTGCTGGTGGCGCTGGGCGGCGGCGTCATCGGCGATCTCACCGGCTTCTGCGCCGCCCTGTACCAGCGCGGCATCGATTTCGTGCAGATTCCCACCACTCTGCTGGCGCAGGTCGATTCCAGCGTCGGCGGCAAGACCGGCGTCAACCACGCCCGCGGCAAGAACATGATCGGCGCCTTTCACCAGCCGCGCGCGGTGATCGCCGATACCGATACCCTGCGCACCCTGCCGCCGCGCGAGCTGGCCGCCGGACTGTCCGAGGTGATCAAGTGCGGCCTGCTCGGCGACGCCTCGCTGTTCGCCCGGCTGGAGCGCGATCTCGACCGCCTGCTGGCGCTGGATGCCGAAACCCTGGCCGACGCCATCGAACGCTGCTGCGCGCTGAAAGCGCGCATCGTTGCCGCCGACGAGCGCGAGTCGCTGCATGGCGGCGCCGGCCCGCGCGCCCTGCTCAACCTCGGCCACACTTTCGGCCACGCCGTCGAAACCTACACCAAGTACCAGTCCTGGCTGCACGGCGAGGCGGTCGGGCTGGGCCTGTGCATGGCGGCGGCGCTGTCGGCGCGCCTGGGCTGGATCGCGGCGGCTGACGCCGAACGCGTTTCCGTCCTGGTCAAGCGCGCCGGCCTGCCGGTGCGGCCGCCGCAGGGCATGACGCCCGAGGACTTCCGCAGGCTGATGGCGCTGGACAAGAAAGTGGCCGGCGGCCGGGTGCGGCTGGTGCTGCTGCGCGCCATCGGCGAAGCCGTGGTCACCGCCGACTTCGACCCCGATGCGCTGGAGCAGACTCTCGTGGAGTTCTGTGGCTGAGCCTCGAAACAACCGGACCTCTACGATGAACCCGCTCGCCGCCTACGCCGCGCAAGACGAAAACTCGCGCGGCCGACGCTTTCCCGAAGCCCCGCCCGGCTACCGCAGCGAATACCAGCGCGACCGCGACCGCATCGTGCATTCCGCCGCCTTCCGCCGCCTCGAATACAAGACCCAGGTGTTCGTCAATCACGAGGGCGACTTGTTTCGTACCCGCCTGACGCATTCGCTGGAAGTGGCGCAGATCGCCCGCACCATGGCGCGCTCGCTGTCGCTCAACGAGGATCTGGCCGAGGCCATCGCCCTGGCGCACGACCTCGGCCATACCCCGTTCGGCCATGCCGGCCAGGATGCGCTGAACGAATGCATGCATCCCTACGGCGGCTTCGAGCACAACGCCCAGTCGCTGCGCGTGGTCGACGAGCTGGAGGACAAGTACGCCGATTTCCGTGGCCTCAACCTCAGCTTCGAGACACGCGAGGGCATCCTCAAGCACTGCTCGCTGAAGCGCGCCCGCACCCTCGGCGATATCGGCCAGCGCTTCATCAAGAAGCAGCAGCCCGGCCTGGAAGCACAGCTGGCCAACCTGGCCGACGAGATCGCCTACAACAACCACGACGTCGACGACGGCCTGCGCGCGCGCCTGATCAGCATCGAGCAGCTGCGCCAGGTGCCGCTGTTCGCGCGCCATCACGACCTGGTGCTGAAAACCTATTCCAGCCTGACGCCCAAGCAGTTGCGGCACGAGACCATCCGCCGCATGATCAACACCCTGGTGTCCGACCTGGTGGAGCAGACCGGCGCGCGCCTGCGCAAGCTCAAGCCGAAGCACCCGGACGAGGTGCGGGCCATGTCCAAGCCGCTGGTCGGCTTCGGCGAAAAAGTGCAGGCCGAAAACCTGGAGCTGAAGCGCTTCCTGCGCGAGCAGCTGTACCGTCATCATGAGGTCTACCGCATGACGGTGAAGGCGCAGCGCGTGGTCAGGGACCTGTTCGGCGCCCTGTTCGCCGATCCGCGCCTGCTGCTGCCGGAGTTCTCCGTCCAGGCCGAGGCGGCGCAGCAGGAGTCCGGCAACAACGGCCGCGCCCGGGTGGTGGCCGACTACATCGCCGGCATGACCGACCGCTACGCCATCGACGAGTATGAGCGGCTGTTCGATCCGCGCCGGCTGCGGTGAACGTAGGGCGGGCCGTGCCCGCCGGCTTTTTGCTCCGACATACGCGCGGCGGCGGGCACGGCCCGCCCGCGACACGGTGCCCCGAAGGGTGGGTGCGGGAGCGGGCGGAAGGGCCCCGACTCACAGTATCAAACGCGGGCGTCGGCGGCCCCTCCCGCACCCATTGCTTCGCAAGCACCGTGTCGGGGCCGCCCTACAACTGAGGTGAAGCAGTGGCTAGTGATTAGTGGTTAGTACCAGCGAAGGTAGGGGCGCTTTTGCTAATCACTAACCACTAATCACTGACAACTGCTTTAAACTCCCGCCCCATGATGAAAGCCCTCCGTTTCGACCGTACCGGCAGCCTCGATGCGCTGTCCCTCCAGACCATTGCGCCGCCGCGCCCGCAGCCGGGCGAGGTGGTGGTGGAAGTCTGCGCCGCCGGCGTCAATCCCAGCGACGTCAAGAACGTGCTGGGCCGCTTCCCCTACACCACGCTGCCGCGCACGCCCGGGCGCGATTTCGCCGGGGTGGTGGTGGACGGCCCGGCGGAAATGATCGGCGAGGAAGTGTGGGGCACCGGCAAGGAATTCGGCTTCGTGCGCGACGGCAGCCACGCCGAGCGCATCGCCGTGCCGCAGG
>Ga0302317_10003090_pt1 | contig 11072 bp, 8 predicted proteins | sample III_Palsa_N3_3_FD_200450 | JGI IMG/M metagenome (GOLD analysis project Ga0302317, IMG submission 200450) | Peat permafrost microbial communities from Stordalen Mire near Abisko, Sweden - III_Palsa_N3_3 | ecosystem: Environmental > Terrestrial > Soil > Palsa > Peat permafrost | place: Sweden...
GCCGGTGACTGCCGCTGGGATTCCGCTCTATGATCTTCGGCCCTTGACGATCGGCGAGATACTGGACCGGACGTTTTCTGTGTACCGGGCGCGCTTCTGGCTGTTTGCGGGGATTGCCTCGATCTCCGGAGCGGTGCAGTTGGTGGCCCAGGCTGGGCAGATGGTGGTGCAGCAGAGGCTGATGCGGCGGGCGGGCTTTGCGAAGTGGGACGCCGCCGGAATCGTTACGGTCGTGATTGTGTATCTGCTCTTCGGGCTGGCGTATAGCGTAACGCAGGCCATGACGGCGTATGCCGTGAGCGAGGTGTACCTGGGCCGGCTAACGACAATCCGCGAGTCGCTGCACGCGACCATTGGACGGTGGTATGCGTACATCGGCATCGGGTTCTGGCAGTTCGGCAGCATGATCTGGCTGCCGCTGGCGCTGATTCTGCCGGCGTTCGCGCTCATCGCGCTCATTCCCGGGAGGAGCCCTGGGATGGCGGCACTGGGCGGCTTCCTGATGTTCGCCGGCATCCTGGGCGGCGGTATCGGCGGCTACATTCTGTATCTGCGCAACTCGCTGGCGATTCCCGTGACGGTGATCGAGCGGCTGAAGGTGCGAGCGTCGATGCGTCGCAGCAAGGTGCTCTCGCCGGGCGCGAAGGGCCGCGTGTTTCTGGTTACCTTGATCGCGACGTGCCTTCTGATGGTGGTCGCCGTGATCCAGATGCCGCTTTCGTTCCTGATGATGTTCGCCATGGCCAAGGGCCACAGCTCGATAGCCGCGGAGGCGGGAACGTTGCTGATTGGCTTCCTGGGACACTCGGTGGTGACGCCGGTGGCGATGATCGGGTTCACGCTGGTGTACTTCGATCAGCGGGTGCGGAAAGAGGCCTTCGATATCGCCGTTCTGCTGGGTGAGGAGCAGGCAGTTGCGGAGACGCCCGTGGCCGTGGAGCCGGCTGTGGTCGTTGAGACGCCCGCGGTTGAGGGGAGCGAGGGCGCGGCGGGCGATGACATCCAGATTTAGACGATTGCTCCTGAGAGGCAGCGCGATCGGCATCTGCCTGCTGACGCTGACCGGAGGCGCGCAGGAGGCTGAGGTTTCGCGCGAGCAGGTGCAGGCCCAGGTGCAGCAGTTGCAGCAGGTGGTCACCGCGTGCAAGGCAGCGGCAACGGCTTGCGATCGTAAGAGCGTGGGGGAGGACGAGCGGACCGGCGGCGAAGCGGGACCGATGCTGCGCTGGGGCTGGCTGCGCGAGGCGCTCGACACCGCCGCCAAGGCCAAGGAGGCCGAGCGGCAGACGGCAATGGAGCAGGCTGCGGAGCGTTTGCAGGAGACCGCGGCGGAGACCGCCGGTGCTGCAAATGCGCCAAGTACCGAGGCGGACTTTGCGAAGACGCGGGCAGAGGCCTCGGGAGTGCTGGCGCGGGCCGAGTTTCAAGACGCCGCACCGCCTTCGTGGCTGGACCGCCACTGGTCGCAATTCCTGATGAAGGTGGGCGAACTCTTTGAGGGCGTGGGCCGGTTGGGAGAGTCGGCGCCGTGGCTGGGACGGTTCCTGGAAGTGCTTTTTTATTTAGCTGCGGCGGTTGGGTTGCTGGTCTTTGTGCGGCGCAGCCTGGTGCGGCAGCGGTTGGCGATCGCCCTGGGCGCGGGCGCGGCCAGGGCCAGCGCGTGGGAGAAGGAATCGCAGGACTGGGCGGAGTTGGCGGATACGTGCGCGGCCCAGCAGGAATGGCGCGAGGCCGTGCACTGCCTCTACTGGGCGGCGATTGTGAAGCTGGAGGCGCGGCGTGCGTGGCGGCACAATCCTGCACGAACGCCGCGGGAGTATGTGCGGCTGCTGAAGCCGGGATCGGCGCAGCAGGGAGCGCTGCGCGGGTTGACGCAGATCTTCGAGCGCGTGTGGTATGGCCTGCGCGAGGCCGGCGGGGACGACTATGAGCGGGCGCGGGGTTTATTTGACGGGCTGGATGCGGTGAACTCGGCTGCGCAAGCTGCTGCGGAGAACGGATGAGCGTGGCCGACAGCAAGGACGACCGCAAGCTGCTGCTGATCCTGTGCGGCACGATGCTGCTGTTGATCGCCGGCGTGAGCGTGATTGCGCCCCGTGCGGATGAAGACAAGCAGCCGACAACGTACAACACGTCTTCCGCAGGCACCAAGGCTGCGTTCCTGACGCTCCAGGGACTGGGCAGCAATGTTTCGCGCTGGGACCGTGCGCCCCAGGAGCTCGACAGCGTGGACGCCGCGCGGAGGACGCTGGTGCTGACGCGGCCGATAGTCGAGCCGGCGCAGGAGAAAGACGTGGCCGCCGCGCTTAAGAAATTCCTGGAGCGCGGTGGCCGGGTGCTTCTGGCTGACGCGCCGGGCTCGTTGTTACCCGAAGGCAAGACCGCAACGCCGCGCGTGCCGAAACAGGGACTGTGCACGACGACACCCGAAGGGCCTGACGAGCTGGCCGGCGCGGGCCGGGTGGAGATGGCCGAGGATCTTCGTTGGGCAGCGGAGGGGCCTCTGTTTCGCGTCTCGCAGCGCTGCGGGCACGATGCGGTGGTGGTGCGCTATCCGGTAGGTAAGGGTGAGGCGGTGTGGTGGAGTTCCTCGACGCCGATGTCCAACGCCGGCTTGAAGAACGATGCGAACCTGAAGCTGCTGCTGGCCAGCTTGTATGGCGATGAGGGCGAGGGCCGCGCTGTGCTGTTCGATGAGTACCTGCATAGCTCGCATGGCGGGACGAGCCCCACCAAGGGACTGCCGCTACGCTGGCTGGCAGTGCAGGCCGCGGCGATCTTCGTGCTGGTGGTATTGAGCTTCAGCCGCCGCAAAGGGCCACTGCGGCTGCCAGTAAAGCTGCCGCGCAGTTCGCCGGTAGAGTTTGCCGAATCGATGGGCGATCTGTATGCGAAGGCCGGAGCGACCGGCGCGGCGACAGCGGCGGCACAGCGGCGATTGCTGCGCGTATTACAGCGCGAGGCCGGGGTTGCGAAGGCGACGATCGAGCATGGCCCGGAGGCCATCGCCGAGACACTGCACGGCAGGCTGGGTGGAGATTGGACGCGGCTGGCGGGGCATTTGCGCGAGGCCGCGGAGGTGGCCAACGCCGAGGTCTCGCCGCGCAGCGCGCTGAAGCTGGTGCGCGCGCTGGCCGAGGATGAGGCGCAGGTCCGTGCGATGTTGAAGCCGGGGGTTATGGTGGAAAGGACGGCGGAGGTTGTTGTGTAGCTGTGATCGAAGGCGGTCTTGTTGAGGAATGAGGTTTGAGGTGAGAGGAATGAGGGTGTGATGGACGAGATAGGCGTACAGGCGGCGAGTGAGATCTTTGCGCGTGGGCAGGAGCAGATTGGGCGGGTGATTGCCGGGCAGGAAGAGGCCATCGCGCAAGCGCTGCTGACCATGCTGTGCGGTGGTCATGCGCTGATCGAAGGCGTGCCCGGCGTGGCCAAGACGCTGGCGGTGAAGACGCTGGCGCGGTTCTTGCAGCTCGACTTCCGGCGCGTGCAGGCGACGCCGGATATGATGCCCGCGGACATTCTTGGCACCAATGTTTTTTCGCAGAAGACGGGCGAGTTTTCGTTTCATAAGGGGCCGGTGTTTACTCAGTTCCTGCTGGTGGACGAGATCAACCGGATGCCGCCGCGGACGCAGGCTGCGCTGCTGGAGTCGATGGAAGAGCGGCAGGTGACGGCGGATGTGGAGACGATGCGTCTGGATGAGTACTTCACCGTGTTTGCGACGCAGAATCCGGTGGAGTTCGAGGGCACGTATCCGCTGCCGGAGGCGCAGCTGGATAGATTCTTGCTGAAGATCATGGTGGGATATCCGAATGTTGCGGAGGAGCGCGTGGTGCTGGAGCGGCACCACGCTTCGCACAGTGCGAGCGGGTTGGCGGACACCCCGATTGAGCCGGTGCCGTTTGAGTTGCTGGCGGCGGCGCGGCGGGAGATTCGTGCCGTGCGCGTGGAGCCGGCGATCTTCGATTACTTGCTGGCGATCGTGCGCAGAACGCGAGAGTGGCCTTCTATTTCTCTGGGTGCGAGTCCGAGAGCGGCGGCTAGTTTGCTACTGGTAGCGAAGGCTTATGCGGCGCGCGAGGGCCGGGACTTTGTGATTCCCGACGATGTGAAAGAGGCTGCGCTGCCGGCGTTGCGGCATCGGCTGGTGTTGCGTCCGGAGGCGGAGTTGGAAGGCTTCGATGCGGACCGCGTAGTGCGGGATGTGCTGGCGGCGACGCAGGTGCCGAAGTGAGGCAAGGAGTAGAGGGTAAGGAGTAAGGAGTAGAGTGCGGCGTCGTTCTACTCCTTACTCCTTGCTCTCTATCCACTTCTTTTATGCAGACACTGATCCCACAACCCGCGAGCGCGAGGGCCCAGCCGATTGGCCGCAGCGGGCGGCTGTTTGGATTCGGGCTTACGCCGCTCGCGATGCTGTTGTTCGCCGCAGGATTGCTGCTGGCGGCGCCGGCGTTCTGGCATCCGCGACGCATCTGGTTCATGTTCGCGTGGGATGCGGCGGTGTTGCTGCTGGCACTGCTCGATGCTGCGCGGCTTCCCAGCCCTGCTGATTTTGCGGTGACCCGCAGCTTTCTCGATTCGCCGCAGCTGGGGCAGGCTACGCGGGTGGAGTTGAGCGTGGTGATGGTTGCCGATGCCGTGGTCGATATGAGGTTGGTCGATGATTTGCACACCGCTCTGGTGGCTGCGCCTGTGGAGCAGCGGGTGCAGGTGTTTCCGCGCGATGCTGCGATGAGCGTGGCGACGGTGTATCCACGGGAGCGTGGGGACTTTGCAATGGGGCGGGTGTATCTGCGCTATCGCGGGGCGTTGCGGCTGGTAGAGCGGTGGGCGGCGGCGCAGCCGGTGGAGGCCAACGGAAAGAAGCAGCAGGTTCGGGTGTTTCCGGCGCTGGAGGAGAGCCGCAACAGTACGGAGTTTTATCTGCTTCGGGCGCGGCAGATCGAGATGCAGAAGCGCAGGCTGCGGCTGCGTGGGACGGGGCGCGACTTCGAGAGCCTGCGGGACTATCAGCAGGGCGATGAGCTGCGCAATGTTTCGTGGACGGCTACTGCGCGAAGGAACAAGTTAGTGGCGCGGCAGTTTACGGTGGAGCGGTCGCAGCAAGTGTGGATTGTGCTCGATGCGGGAAGGCTTTCGCGGACGGCGTTTGAGCTGAAGCGCGGCGGCGTGGAAAGCTTTGCGGAGACCGAGGCCGAGCGCACGGCGGCGCATCTGCTGGCGGTGACGCAGCTGGACCAGGCGACGCAGGCGGCGGCGATGCTGGCGCAGGTGATCAATGGCTCGGGCGACAAGTTCGCGATGATGGCTTACGGAAGAAATGTCCAGCAACTGCTGCCGCCGGGCTCGGGGCCGGTGCATCTGCGTCTGCTGATCGATCAGCTAAGCCGGGCGCGGAGTGAGCGATCGGAGGCCGACCACCTGGGTGCGATTGCGCGGCTGAAGAACATGCAGCGGCGGCGCGGGCTGATCGTGTGGGTGACCGAGCTGGTCGACAGCGCGGGTAAGCCGGAGATTGTGACGGCTGCTGCTGAACTGGTGCGGCGGCACCTGGTGGTGCTGGTGCTGCTGAAGCATCCCGAGCTGGATGAGTTGGCGGGACGCGAGCCAAAGACGCGGGCGGAGATGTTCCATGCCGCGGCGGCGCAGGAGATGATCGAACGGCGCAAGGAGACGGTGGCGCAGCTGGAGCGGCAAGGGGTGTTGATCGTCGAGACGAGCGCGGCGGAGGTTGGGGTGAATGCGATCTCGAAGTATCTCGAGGTGAAGGCGAAGGGGATGCTTTGAAGTAGTGAGTAAGTAGTAGTAAATAAGTAGTAGTAAGTAGTAGTGGGTGGAGAAGGCAGTCCATAATCGCGACTTCTGCTTACTACTCACTACTACTTACTCACTACTCACTGTCTTCCTTCCCCCTTCGCCGAGCCACCAGCAGAGGCCGGAGAAGAGGATGGCGCAGGTAGCGAACTTGAGCGCGATGGGGACGTGGGTGGGCGAGAGGAAGGCTTCAAACGAGCCTGCGACGATGAGCATGGGGATGGTGCCGGCGAGAAGCTGGACGGCTTCAATACCACCGAGGGCCATTGCATCGCGGCGGCGCAGCATGCCGGGGAAGAGGATGCCCGAGCCGAGACGCAGCCCCGCGGCGCCGGCAAACATGATGGCAGGGATTTCGAGTGCGCCGTGGGCGGCAACGAAGCTCCATAGGCCCAGCGCCATGTGATGACGCGCGCAGACGACCGCGATGACGCCGATGTTGAGGCCGTTGCTGAAGAGCAGCCAGAGGGTGAGGAGGCCGGCCGTGACCCCGCCGACGAAGGTCAGAAAGCAGACCGTGATGTTGTTGGTCATGATCTTCGAGGAGGTCTGCGGCTTGGCGGTGAGGATGTCTTCGGTCCACATCTTGCCGTGGTCGAGATCGTGGATTCTGTCCTGGCCGAGCATGAGGTCGCCGAGGCCGGGGCGGACAAGCGTGACCAGCGTGCCGAGTAGTCCGCCGAGGACAAAAACGGCTGTCGCCAGCACAACATAACGCAGCAGCCGGCGCATCAATCTGGGATAGCCATGCGCGAAGAACTGCCAGAGGCTTGCGGGCGACACACGGTTGCCGGAGTAGACGTAGTTGTGGGCGCGGCCGACGAGGCGGTTGAGATACTGCTCCAGCGGGCGGGAGGATTTGTCCGCGCGGGCGGCGCTGAGGTCGGCGGCGGCCTGGCGGTAGAGCAGGCCGAAGTCGCGCAGCTCGGCGTGGCCGAGCGACTTGACGCCGCCGCTTTCCACCTGCCGCAACAGCACGTCGAGGCGGTTCCAGTTATCCTTGCGTAGGTCAATCCAAAGGTTTGAGATCATGGCGAGCTTTGAGCAGAGCGGTTTTTCCGGCGAGCAGCAGGGGCTTGCGCAAAACGGACTTGCGCAACAGCTTTATATTGACACGCCGGAGCAAGTGGAGCTGCAATTCGCCGTCGCGGGCATCGGCAGCCGGTTTGTGGCGGTGCTGCTCGACCACCTGATTCAGCTCGGATTCTTTATCGCCGAGTTTCTGCTGCTCGCCCTGATCTTCTCGGGCACCAAGAGCACGCCGGGCGACAATAATCTCGATACGGCCGGCAAATGGGTGCTGGCGATCTTCATCTTCTTGAACTTCTGCGTGATCTGGGGGTATTTTGCGCTGTTCGAGGCCTACTGGCATGGGCAGACGCCGGGCAAGCGGGTGATGAAGCTGCGCGCAATCAAGGACTCAGGACGGCAGATTACGCTGTTCGAGGCGCTGGCGCGGAACCTGCTGCGGGTCATCGACTACCTTCCGGGGCTGTACCTGGCCGGCGTGATCACGATGCTGTGCAACAAGCAGAACAAGCGGCTGGGCGACTTCGCGGCAGGGACGATCGTGGTGCATGAGCAGCGCGAGGAGCAGCCTTTGCTGGCGCACCACGGCGCTCGGTCGTTGATTGTGAAGGACATGCCGCAACTCGATATAACCCGGGAGATGGATTGGCGCGGGCGGGTTGCGCCAACTATGTTCGCGGCCGATGCCGTGGCGAAGCTGAAGCCCGCGGACCTGGTGGTGATCGATACATTCTTCGCGCGTGCGCTGGATCTGGACCTGGAGGTGCGCGCGGCGATGGCGCTGCGCATCGCCCAGCAGATGACGGCGAAGATGGGGGTCGCGCTGCCGGAGGGTAACCCGGAACGCGCGCTGGAGGCGATGGCGACTGCGATGCGCGGCGGGGCGAGATCGTTTTCCTAGAGAGTTCCAGCGAACGTACGCGAGATGCGCTGCGCGCATCTCAGCAGGAAGCATGATCGAGACGGAAAAAACGAAACCGGCGCGCGTTGGCCGCTACCGCAGAGACCGCAGCATCGGCGACGTTGACCCGCTGGCGCAGAGGATATGGGACTCCGTCTCGCGTACGCCGTTGCGCAACTTGTGGGACTTTGAAGGCGTGCCGGTGAGGGTAGTGATGCAGCGGACGCTGAAAGCCTTTCTGGATGACAACCTGCTTAGCCGCGCGGCGGAGCTGGGCTACTACTTTTTGTTTGCGCTGTTTCCCACGCTGGTGTGCGCGAGCGCGATCCTGGGACTGGCGGCACGCAGCACTTCGCTGCTCTATCTGCATCTGCTCGACTATCTGTCGCTCGTAATTCCCCGATCGGCTTTCGCAGTTGTGCTGGACACGTTCAACCAGACGACAGCGGCTTCGACCAGCGGCAAGATCACACTGGGACTGGTGGCGGCGCTGTGGTCGGCGTCGGTGGGGTTTTCGTCGATCCAGGACGGCATGAATACGGTGTACAAGGTGCGCGAGACGAGGCCATATTTCAAGGCGCGTGGTTCGGCAATTTTGGTGACTATCCTGCTGGCGGCGATCGTGACGCTGAACCTTACAACGCTGCTGATCGGCGATTATGCCGCGAGAAGTGTGCGCCGCGTGATATGGCATTCGTGGTTGGCATCTGCTGCCGCAGGTGCGCTCCATGCGGTCTCGTGGACTGTGGCATGCGTCCTGCTGATGCTGCTGTTCAGCACGATCTACTACTTCGCTCCAGACCTGAAGACGCGCTGCTGGCAGTGGTTTACGCCGGGGGCGGCGATCGGGATACTGGGCTGGCTGGCCGCGTCGCTGGGGCTGCGAGTTTACCTGTACTACTTCAATACCTTTTCACTCACCTATGGCTCGCTGGGCGCGGTGATCATCCTGCTGACGTGGTTCTATATCACCGGGCTGATGCTGCTGGCGGGAGCGGAGATCAACGCGGAGATCGCCGCGGCCGTGGCGGAGAAGAAGCTGAAGGCCGAGGGCGCGGTGCCGGCAGAGGCGACGACCGATGTGCAGCATCCGATCGTGGCGGCAAGTTGAGACCGACTTATTTCGTCATGGGTTGCAGGATGTCGTCGAGGCGCGCGGGCGTGTCGGCGATGCGTTCCAGCGTGGGGTACTTTTCACCGTCGTGATAGTCGAGGCGAATGACCTTGTAGTAACCGGTGTTCTCGACGATGAACTCGATGGCCGGGCCTTTACCCACCGCATCCTTGATCGCGGCGCGGAGTAAGGGCGGAGCAAAGGCGCGGCCGTTGACGGCGATAATTCTCATGCCTGGGCCGAAGCCGGCCTTGTCGGCGATGCCGCCCACCATCACGTCGGCGATGACTCCGGTATAGGCGACCTGCATACCCAGCGAGAAGCGTGTGTCGACGAAGCTCTCCTGGCCTTCGGTGAGCTGTTCCCAGTAGTTGGGCTTGTCTGTGTAGGTGAGCTTATAGCCGCTAAGAGCGTCGATGCCGGGCATGTCGGGCGCGTGGAAGTCGTTGGAGTCGAGCCGCTGATGCAGGAAGGCTGCCCAGTCGTTGGGCGCGACGGCGTTGAGGGCGGCAACGATGTCATCGAAGGTATAAGGCACGACCTTGGGAGCGGTGTTTCCGCCCACGCTTTCGAAGGCGCCGGCGAAGTCATTGAGGCTCTTCTTGCCGTCAGTCTTGGCGCGGATGGTGAGGTCGACTTCAAGCCACAGCAGCTCGCCTTCGTCGTAGTAGTCGGTGTCGCGCCGCCAGTTGTCGTAGGGGCCGTTGAAGCTGTAGCTGTAGAGCAGTTGAGCAGCCGTGGCGGTGTCTTGCAAGTCGCGCCAGGTGCGGCCGGGGCGCAGGTCGTTCAGATAGCCGGCGATGGTGGCGAGGCGGTCGATGTAGACCGAGCTCTGCCAGATGCCGCAGCGCGCGGCGAGCACATCGCCGAGGTACTCGGTGAGGCCTTCGTAGACCCACAGCAGGTCGCCCTTCATGGGGTGTTGGTAGTCGCCGGTGGCGAGGCCGGCGGGACGGCGGTACTTGCCGTTCCAGGAGTGCGTGAACTCATGCGGCAACAGCAGGCCGTTATAGATGAACTGGCCGTCGTCGACAAAGGTCTTCTCGGCGACGCGGTCGTCGGAGGACTGGTGGTGCTCGAGGCCGAAGTGGGCGACCTGGTCCGAGAGCGTGACGAGGAAGTGGTAGGAGCCATAGTGGCGCGACTGGTAGAGCGCGCCGGTTTCGCGGACGAGCTTGGAGAAGTTGTCGACGTGTTCCTGCGTGATCTCGATATCTTCAGGGCCGTCGCCGGCGAGGTCCAAATAATGTTTGGGAGCGATCTCGACGGCGAGCGGGATCTCGCGGAACCAGCGTCCAGCGAGGACGGGCGAGTCGACGAGCTGCTCGAGGGTGACGGTCTTGAAGACGATCTGGTTCAGGCTGCTGCTTCTGAATACATCCCCACTTGGCTCGAGTGCCGTGCCGTATTTCCACCCGCTACTGAGGGTGATTGATGGCGTGACCATGATGTCGGAGGGCTTGACTCCATCGGGAGAGACGACGAGCTCGTTCCAGCTGAGCAGAGCGAGGCTGTCGCTGGTGCTGGCTCCAGCGGAGTAGCCGGCAGCGGAGGCCGTGGCCAGAAAATCCATCTTGATATTGAGCTGCGTTGTGCCGGCCGGAACGGTGAGGTGGTAGGCAAACATGTCGACGAGATCGCGCTCCCACTTCACACGGACACCAGAAGCCGTAGTGACGATGAAGCCGGCCTGGTTGTCGATGGGCCCGGAGGGTATATGCTCGCCGGGTATCCACTTGGGATAGACGAGGGTGAGCGGGCCGGGCTTGACCGGGATGGTCTCGGTGGCGTGGAGGATCTTGCGCGGTGCGTCGGTGAGGTCTACCGCCAAAGTAATGGGCGTGGTCTGCGCGAAGGCTGCGGCGCCCATTGAGACGCAAAGGGCCGCGAGCGGGATGAGGCGGGACAGGTGCATCGAGAGGGCTCCTCAAAGAGGTTCAATTGAAATAGTGTACGTGGGACGCGGCGGCGGGAAGATGTTGTTCCTGAAGGCTTCAGATGGAAAGATAAATCAGCGCGAATGTATAGAGCTAGACCACGGCATCTGGAAAGGCAAGATGGGCAGAGATACTTATATTTCAATTCGCGAGGCCGAGCCGAAGGATGCGGAGAGAATCTGTGCGTGCCTTCGCGCAGCCTTCGAGCCGTATCGCGCAGCCTATACGACGGGCGCGTTTGAGGACACTGTGCCAACCACCGCAGGCATCGTTGCGC
>Ga0302317_10003092_pt1 | contig 11069 bp, 12 predicted proteins | sample III_Palsa_N3_3_FD_200450 | JGI IMG/M metagenome (GOLD analysis project Ga0302317, IMG submission 200450) | Peat permafrost microbial communities from Stordalen Mire near Abisko, Sweden - III_Palsa_N3_3 | ecosystem: Environmental > Terrestrial > Soil > Palsa > Peat permafrost | place: Sweden...
CGTGCTGCTCGATGAGGTCTGCGGGGACGTGGGCGAGTGCGGTCTTGGCGATGGGCGTGTAGACGATGGCGCCGCCGAGGAAGGTGCGCGAGCTGTTGGGAATGGTGGTGAGGCGCTCGGCGAGCAGGCCGCCGGTGCAGCTTTCGGCAACGGCGAGCGTCTGGTTGTGGAGGCCGAGCATGAGCAGGACGACCTCTTCGAGGCTTTCGCCGTGTGAGGAGAAGATGTCGTCGCCCATCTCGTGCTCGACTAGCTCGGTGACTTCATCGACACGTTGTTGCGCTTCTTCGAGCGTGGGTTTGGTGGCGAGGAAGTGGAGCTGAATCTCTCCGTGTCCGGCGAGGATGGTGGTTTCGACGTCGGGGAACTGCTGGTAGATGGGCGCTGTGCGAGCGTCGACGACGCTCTCTGGGATGAGGGCCATGCGGAGCTGGCGCTTGGCGAGGAAGCGTGCCGGCAGCGAGGCAGCAAGGCGAGGCTTTGCGGCTTCGTCGAAGAGGGGCTTGAGCTCTTTGGGTGGGCCGGGGAGCAGGATGACGATCTTGCGGTGGGCGTCGACGGTGGTGTCGAGATATTGGCCGGGGGCGCTGCCGTTGGGGTTGGGGAGGAGCGTGGCGCCATCGAGGAGTTGGGCCTGCTTGGCGTTGTTGGGCGGCATCGCCATGCGGCGGGCTGTAAACCGCGCTTGCAGCGCCAGCAACGTGGAAGGATCGGTGTGGAGCTCGAGGCCGAGGGCGTCGGCGGTACACTCGCGGGTGAGGTCGTCTTCGGTGGGGCCGAGGCCGCCGGAGAGCAGAACGATGTCGGCGCGTGAGAGGGCGATGCGGATGGCGTCGGTGAGATGCTGGCGGTTGTCGCCGACGATGGTCTTGAAGGCGACGGAGACGCCGAGGTCGTTGAGGCCCTGCGTTAGGTAGAGGGAGTTCGTGTCCTGGCGATGCGGGGTGAGCATCTCGGAGCCTACGGCGATGATTTCAGCGATCATGTTGTGGTTTGTTGGATGCGGTTGCGGGAGAAAAGTTTGAGCAGGGTGAGATAGATGGCAGTGACGAGCAAGGATATGGCTGTGACGACCAACTCTACCTTCCAGCTTTCGAAGATTCGAGTGAGTGGTTCCGATGTCAGCCGGATATAGAGATTAAGGCATGCCGCGAGCCCCGGACCGATCATGGTCCCGCAAACGGCCAAAAGCCAGAAACGCCATCCTGTGGCTTTAGCGACTAATAAAGCTAACGGCAATGTGATAAGCCATGCGACGAACACAAGTAAAAACGCGGCTCGCAGGGAAACATAAGCACTGCTGATTGATTGAAAGAACTCTTGGCAGTTGGTCGCAATCAAGAGAGCGCAGATGGTCGCGGCAGCCAGAAAAGCGCTTGTCAGAGATAGAGCGGCGCGTCGCAGGCGATCATGCGATTTTTTTGAAATGGACACGCAACGATGATAGCTGTTCGGGTGTCAAGAGAGCAGACCTTTAGCGCTTGCTAGAACCCAAAAGAATATGTGTCATGCTAACGAAGAACGGGAGAATACGGGGGTTCGTTCGCTGCGCTCAGAATGACGGCGGAAAGATGAGTGGCTTAGACGAGAGGGCGGCCCTGGATGCCGAGGTCGATGTGGAAGATCGTGGAGTTGCTGGCGAGCGCGGCGCAGCCGTCTTCGAGGAAGCAGAGGCCTACGAGGTCGTTGCCGCTGACGATTAGCTCGGCGTGTTGGTTTTCGTCGATACGGATGATGCCGCGATGGCCGTGCAGCGAGGCCGCTACATAGAGGTTGTTGTCTACGTCCAGCGCCATGCCCTGTGGGCGGCCGAGGCCGCGATAGAAGACGGTGGTGTTGCCGTCGGGGTCGATGGCGTAGATGCTCTGGTTACTGCTGGTGGTGGGAGCAGTGACGAGCAGCGTGCCGTCGTCGCGGAAGGCGAGATGGTAGGCGGCGACCGAGGGCTCGAGGGTGGCGAAGACGAAGACTTCGCCGGAGGCTTTGCTGCCGCTGGGGCCGATCTTGAAGATGGTGCCGGAGCGGTCGCCGACGAAGAGGTAGCCTTGCTTATCGAAGGCGATGCCGGTGGCGATGCCCATGCCTTCGGCGAAGGTGGAGACGGCTCCCTGTGGCGAAATCCGGTAGATGGCGCCCTCGGCGCGTGAGCTGGCGTAGAGATAGCCTTCGGGATCGAAGGCGAGCGCGGAGACGTTGAGGATATCGCGGACGAAGGGGCGGACCTGCAGGTCGCGGTCGATGCGGAAGATGCTGACCGGGACGCGCTCGCCGCGGGGGCCGGAGACCATCGCGAAGAGGTTGTTGTCGGCGTCGACGGCGGGGTTGGAGACCAGGTGCAGCTCCTCGGCCATGGGAACGCCTACGTTGGCGTGCAGGATGTTCGAGGTGAGGCCGTCGCGGTGCAGGACGAGATCGCTGGAGATGGCGCCGTTGGGGACGCGGACGACGGCGCGGGTCTCGCGGGAGACGTCGAGGGAGGCTTCGGTCTCGCCGAAGGTGGCGTGAGGCAGGTGGGCGTCTTCGTGGAGCCGGAGGAGGTGGGTGCCGCGCAGCTCCAAAGTGCCGCCGGGGATGGCCGCGCCGGGGGTGAGCGAATCGAGGTGTGGGGCGTCGGGCCGGGTGGGGTGCAGCAAAGCCATGTCTACAGCCTAGCGCAGGTAAGGGATGAGGTGCGTGAGGGCGAGGCCGACGAGCAGCGCGAAGAGGCCGGCGGCGACGTCGTCGAGCATGATGCCGGTGCCTTCGGGCAGGGCTTCGAGCTTGCGGATGGGCCAGGGTTTGAAGATGTCGAAGAGTCGGAAGAGTACAAGCGCGAGCGCGGCGTGGGCGGGGTCGGCGGGCATCAGGATAAGGGCGATGAGCTGGCCGGCGACCTCGTCGATGACAACAAAGCCGGGGTCTTTGCGGCCGGATTCACGGGCGACAACGGTGGAGGCACGGATGCCGAGGTCGGTGAATAGCAGTGCGGCGAAGATCGTGGCCAGCGCGAGCACCGTAGGCGTCGGATGGAAGGCGTGCGCGGCGGCGTACCAGAGGAGCAGGGCGGCGATGGAGCCGTAGGTTCCGGGGCCGGGTTTGAGGTATCCGGCGCCGAAGAAAGTGGCCAGCGACCAAGCCCATTTTGTCTTCTTTTCAACGGCTTGCATGTCTGGATTTTACCGGGGTGGGAGAGTCTGGAGGGAGGTATCTGCGAAGTCAAATATTAATGCGCCTTTATCGCACCAAAGGACTTGCAAATTGCATCCAATTCGGCGTAGTGTACGACTGTTTTGTTGGTGCACTATGACCAGTAAAAAGTAGGGCGAAAATTTTAGCCCGTATGTAATAAAGAGGGAACTATGAAGAAGTTATTTCGCATTGCAACACCACTGATCGCAGTGGCGATGATGACCAGCGTACCTATGTTGTCGCTGGCCCAGAATACTCAGAAAACAGACAGTTCCATCCAGGATTGGAACACGCCTCCAGCCGGTACGGAGCAGGCGCAGGCCGGCTACCGCGACGGTATCGAAGCGGCAAAGCTGGATGCAACTGCAAAGCGGAAGATCGACGCGAAGTCGAGCTATCTGTATCTGCATCCGAAGGTGAAGAAGGGACCGGAGCGCGATGCTTACCTCCAGAACTTCGAGGCCGGTTATAACGCTGCTGTGCAGCATGGCGCGACTTCCTAAGTCGTTGCTGATTGGAAAATGCGAAGGGCCCCGATGGGGGCCCTTTTGCTTTGGTTGAGGCGGTGAGAAAGACGGTTTAATTCTTCCACTTGGATTCGTCGGTGGGATGCTGTTGCTGCTGGGCGTGCTCGAGGTCTTCGAGCAGATCGGGATCGAGGATGGGCGAGCTGATCTTGTAGTCGCCCGAAGCCCACTTGCCGAGGTCGATGGTGCGGCAACGGTCGGAGCAGAACGGGACGTTGGGGTCGGTGGTGAGGACGGGCTTTTTGCAGATGGGGCAGGGGACGGTTTTGATCATGACAAGTATTAGATTACGGCTTGCATGGTTGTGTTTCATGTGCGGATTGCAACATATGTACCGCTTCAGGCTGATATTTCAGGGTGTCATGAATTGTGATCACGCTTCCCCTTTCAGGAGAGATGCATGCGGTGTAGATCTGCGCTGACTCGTTGCCCGGGACCACTATGACGCATGATGCCTGTCTATCGCCGATGCGGATGGTGGCATATGTGGAGGTTGCTGCTGGACCGGGGGATAGGGACGAACGAAGATGGTTGAGCATCACGGCTGCGGATTGGTCCGTTATGCAGTGTGGCGTGGGGGTGACCAAGATGGATGTGGGTTCGGGGGAGCCGAAGAAGAGGTTGTCAGGAATTCGCGTGACCGAGTCGTCCAAGACAATCCAGCCCCTGTCCAAACGCAGAGTAATGCCTTTGAGTTCGACTTGGCGGCCGTGGACAAGTTGCCAGCTGAAGGCGAACATTATCGGTGCTGTGACGTACAGCACGATAACAATCCCGATGATTGAGGATAGGAGTTTGGCCGATGTTGCTCTGCGCATGGGTTCTTGCAGCCTCGAAAGAGAGCATACCTCAGAGGCTGAAGCCGGGTTTGTGGTGGTTCGTAATGTCAGGGCTGAAGCCCTGACCTACCTAGAGGCAAAAGCAAAGACAGAAGCAGATTTCTCCGCTGCGCTGCGGAATGACAAACAAAAACAAGGATTGTGGTTATTCGATGATGCGGGCGACTACGTCGTAGTCGTGGGACTCGGTGATCTCGGCGCGGTAGAAGGTGCCGGGGACGAGGAGTTCGTGGGGGCCGAAGTCGTTGATTAAGACCTTGCCGTCGATCTCCGGTGCCTGGTCGAGCGAGCGGCCTTGCCAGAGGAGTTCCGTCTCTTCGCTCTCGCCTTCTGCGAGGATGTCGAGCTCGCGGCCGATCCACTGCTTGCGGGCCTTGGTACTGATCTTCTGCTGGAGTTTCATCAGCTTGCGGCGGCGGGATTCGATGGTGCGCTTGGGAACTTTCTGGTCGAGGTCGAAGGCGCCAGCGCCCTCTTCGTCGGAGTAGCTGAAGACGCCGAGCCAGTCAATCTGCGCGGCCTGGACGAAGGCCAGGAGCTCTTCAAAATCGGCCTCCGTCTCGCCGGGGAAGCCGACGATGAAGCTGGTGCGCAGGACGAGGTTCGGCACGATCTTGCGGGCCTTCTCGATGATCTGGAGGAAGCGGTCGGCGGAGCCTCCGCGCTTCATGCGGCGCAGGACGTTCGCGCTGGCGTGCTGCAGCGGCACATCGAGGTACTTGGCGACCGTGTCGTGCTTTGCGATGGATTCCAGCAGCCGCGTGGTGATCTTGTTCGGGTACGCGTAGAGGAAGCGGAGCCACTTCAGGCCTTCGAGCGGCGCAAGGGCGTCGAGGAGGTCGGCCAGCTCAGGCCGCTTGCCGGTGAGAGCATCCGGGGCGAGGTCTTCTCCATAGCAGGTGGTGTCCTGGCCGATCAGCGTGATCTCGCGGACGCCTTGCGCGATGAGCGATTTGGTCTCCGCGACGATGCTCGCCAGCGGGCGGCTGCGGAACTTGCCGCGCAGCTGCGGGATGATGCAGAAGCTGCACGGGTGGTCGCAGCCTTCGGCGATCTTGATGTAGGCGGAGGCACGCGGCGTGGTGAGGATGCGGGGTGTCTCGTCGGAGTAGAGATAGCTGGGCAGCGCGGCTGTGGCGCCGTCCCAGGACTCGCGCGAGAAGCGGCCAGCGGCCTCGCGAGCGTCGCCTTCGGGCCTTGATGTTGTCTCATGCTCAATCTGCGAGCTGCGCGCGTCGGGGCGGGAGTGCTGGTTGACGGAACTGGCGTGGCGCTCGATCTGGGCCGTGGTGAGAATCGCGAAGGGTGAGTTGCTGGCTTCGGGCGTGGGGCGGTTCAGGCCGGCGGCTTCGAGGATGGCTTCCAGTTCGCCGGTGCCGACGACGGCATCGACCTCCGGGATGTTCTTCATGATCTCGTCGCGGTAGCGCTCGACCAGGCACCCGGCCACGATGAGGCGCTGGGCTTTACCGCCGTTGCCGATCTTGTGCTGCACCATCTCGAGGATGGTGTCGACGGACTCCTGCTTGGCGGAGTCGATGAAGCTGCAGGTGTTTACGACGAGAATCTCGGCGTCCTCGGCCTTCGGGGTCAACTGAGCACCGCCGCGATGGAGCAGACCCATCATGACCTCAGAGTCAACGAGGTTTTTGGGGCAGCCAAGCGAGACGAAGCCGACCGTAGGGCGGTGGGGTTCTGAGGAGATGATCTCGGGAGCGGCGCCGTCGAGGGTGGTAGACAGGCTCACAGAGGTCTATTTTAGCAGGTTAGATCGGGTTTCTGTGTTTGGGGCGCTGGCGAAGGGAGCGGAGTGCGCGCGCGGCTGAAGGATAAACGCGCGCGATGTGGACCGTGTGACCGTCGATCCAGAAGAGAATGCGATGGGATGCGTACAAAAGCTGCTGTAGCGGAAGATCGAAGTGGTCTCGTTCTTCGACCTGAGGACAACGGCCCGGAAGAGTTTCGAGCGAAATAATGGCTTCGAAAAGTCCAAACCACCATGCATCCGCCGCCATGCTGTCGTTGCTTTGGCGAAGGATATATTCGCGGTACTCTTCGGCATCTCGCATTGCAGGGTCGGCGATCTTAACGACGTATGCCAAGTCTCAACTCCGCTTCAGCAAACGCTTCACGAGCGGGTCGCGTCTTTCCAGCCTTTACGGCGGCGATGCCTTCGTTGACGGCGGTGATAAATTCACGCTCGTATTCAAGTTCATCGATGCGATTTTGGAGCTTTTGATAGGCGGCGGCGTCTTGTACGACTACGGAGGCGCTACCGTTGACCGTGAGAACCATAGGGGTTTTGGTGCGCTTTAGACGGGCGAGATGGGTCTTGGCGTTGCGCTGGAAGTCGGTGACGGAGCGAATTTCGGTGATGTCGAGTTGGAGGGACTTCGCCATAGAGCAGATTATAAGCAGGGAATTTCATGCTTGTCTATTCTGTTTGTCTAGTTGATAAGCTTGGTGAGCGGTTTGAGCGCGGTGATGGGAGGTTCCGGCCTGGGCGGCGTGTGGCTCAGCACGATAACCCCATTGGTTTCAAAGTGAGTGATGCGGTGGTCGGTGGTGTGGCCCATCATGACCGCTTTGCGGAGCATCGCCAGGTGGCGGCGGGACTCGTTGGCGAAGTGCCGCCCGATGGCCTGGTCGTAGTCAACGACCAGATTGTAGCTGGCCTCGCACTTGGGGCAGTAGATGGGGTCTTCCAGGGTGCGATGGAAGGTCGCCGGCGGCAGCGGGGCGATGGGGTCGGTACCGGAACGGATGGCGGCGATGATGAGGCTCATGCTTCTCCCTGACACATATTCTTGCAGAAAGAGACGAGCGGGGCTTGGGAGGCGGGTTACAGCGCGTCGGGAAAGTAGACCGATGGGAGGTGTTGGAAGCCGGGGCGTGCGAAGAGGTAGCCCTGGTAGAGCGTGATGCCCAACTCGCGGAGGCGATAGTACTCCTCGACGGTTTCGACGCCTTCTGCGATGAGGTCGATGCCGAGATCGCGGCAGACCGAAAAGATGGCGCGGACGATGGACTGGCGCGGGCCGCTGTGCTCGATACCCCGGACGAGACCCTTGTCCAGCTTGATCTGGTCGGGCTGGAAGTCAGCCAGCAGATTGAGGCCGGAGTTGCCGGAGCCGAAGTCGTCGATGGCGAGCTTGAACCCCATGCTGCGGTAGAGCAGGATGAGTTCGTTGAAGCGTTCGAGGTCTGCGATGACGACGGTCTCGGAGATCTCGAGCACGATGCGATCCAGCGGGAAGCGGCCTTCGCCGGCGGCGGCGATGGTGGTGAGAATGGCATCTTCGGCGGTGTGAAGATCGGTGGGGATGATGTTCAGGTTGAGCGAGCAGGGTACGGCGAGCGTCTGGGCGAGTGCGATCGCGCGGATGCGGCACTGCTGGTCGAAGTCGTGCAGCAGCCCGGGTGGAACGGCGGCAAAGAGCTGCGGCGCGGGCTCTCCGTTAGGCCCGCGCACGAGCGCTTCGTAGGAGATGATCTCCTGCTTGACGACATCGACGATGGGCTGAAAGGCGAAGGTGAAGGAGTTGATGATCTCGAGCGTCCTTAGGGTTGTGAATGATTTCGGGTGAGTTGGTAAAGCTGTGTATGGCCCTCCGCGTCAACTTGCGGGTGTTGCTGTCTCCGTAGGCCATCGGCCGTTACAGAAGGCGAGCAGCAGCTTGCGGGTGCGGCCCTCTGGAAGATTGGCTAGGCTGGATTGGCTGTCTTGACCGTTGGTGACAACGATGTGTGAAAGGTCGTCGAGCGAGAGATCGGAGAAGCCCATCTTCCAATCGGAAAAGAGGCGCTTGGGAATCGCTTCGTGGATGATCTTGGTGACGCCGGTGTGGCGGGGATCCTGCGCAATCTTTTGATAGATCGCTTCGACAGCGTCATTCGGGCCTTCGAGCTCCTGATAGAAGCGCCCACCTTTGTAGAGGAGAACACCAGTGATATCAAGGCCCTGATTCTTGGCGCGAGACTGGTCGAGCATGGCGTTCAACTCTTCGAGTCCAAAGTGACGCGTGGCCGTACTCACGTAGATGAGGTGTACAAGCGGTGAAACCATAGCAGGAGTCCATCTCTCGCAACCAGTTGGGCTGGAGGCGAGCGCGGGAGAAAAACAAGAGGTACAAGGTCAATCTGTTTCGGCAGATTGACTATAAACGCAACAAAGTAACGAAAGATGTAACCCAAAAGTGTCAGGCGCTTTGTCAGATTGAATCTTGATCGAAGCGTGAAAAATAGTGTTTTGCTCGATCACCGGATTGCTACCAGATGCGAACGCGCTTGTCCGGCGCCAGATAAAGGGTTTCCCCGGGTTTAACGTCGAAGGCTGGGTACCACGCGTCGCTGTTGCGGACTGTATCAGCGCGGAACTGTGCGGGCGCGTGGGGATCGGTGGCGATCTGGCGTCGCTCAGCGGCCTCGCGCGCCTTGGACTGCCATGCTTGCCCAAAGGCCAGGAAGAACTGCTGGTCCCCGGTGAAGCCGCCGACAGGCGTTGCGGGCTGGCCGTGGAGCGAGGCGTGGAAGGCGTCGTACGCGGCGGCGATTCCGCCCAGGTCAGCGATATCTTCGCCGAGCGTCTGGCGGCCGTCTACGTGGACGCCGGGGAAGGGTTCGTAGGCGCTGTACTGCGCGGCCAGCGCGGCGGTAGCGGCGTTGAAGTGGGCGAGGTCCTCAGGTGTCCACCAGTCGCGCACGCGGCCCTGCGAGTCGAACGCAGCGCCTTCGCTGTCGAAGGTATGCGAGATCTCGTGGCCCATGATGGCGCCAATCGCGCCGTAGTTCGAGGCGGCGGGAGCCTTGGGATCGAAGAACGGAGCCTGCAGGATCGCAGCGGGGAAGTTCAGTCCATTGTCCAGCGGCAGGTTCACGGCATTGACTTCCTGCGGAACCATGCACCACTCGCCGCGATCTACCGGCTTGCCGATGCGCGAGAGGGAGTATTGAAGCTCAAAGAGGCCGGCGCGCTCCACGTTGCCGTAAAGGTCGTCGGCGTGGATTACGAGGCCGTCATAGCTGCGCCAGTGGTCCGGATAGCCAACAGAAACCCGCAGTGTGCCCAGCTTGCGCAGCGCCTCAGCCTTGGTGGCAGGGGCCATCCAGGTAATGTTTTCGAGACGCTGGTGGAAGGCCGCAAGCAGGTTCGCAACCATCGCTTGCGCCTGTGCCTTGGCTTCGGGCGAGAAGTACTGCTGCACGTAGAGCTTGCCAACCGCGTCGCCCAGCACACCGTTGACCAGCCCGATAGCGCGTCTGTCTCGTGGGCGCTGCTGCTGTGTGCCGGAGAGCGCCGTGCCGAAGAACGCGAAGGCCTCATCGGCGATCGGCTTAGGAAGCGCGCTGGGGTGGGATTCGAGCGCGTGATAAGCCAGCCAATCCTTCCACGCATCGAGCGGCGCGGAGGCTACCAGCGCAGATTCGCCCTTGAATGCCGTAGGCTGCCACACGTAGAACGACTTCTGCGCACCAAGACCGGCAGCGCGGAAGTACTCTGCCCAGTCGAGGCCCGGGGCCTTGGCGGCAAAGTCAGCGGCGGTCCAGAGGTTGTTGGCGCGGTGGATGTCTTCGTCATCGGCCAGCGAGATCTGCTGCGCGGCGATAGCCTTTTCCAGCTCGAGAACGTGGGCGGCGCGCTCTTCGGGATGGTCGAAGCCCGCGAGCTTGAACATCGTCGCGACATGCGTCGTGTACTTGGCCAGCACGTCCTTCATGTGCGGCGTGTCGGAGAGATAGTAGTCGCGGCTGGGCAGCACATCGCCGCCCTGCAGCAGGTAGGGCGCGTAGTGGTCGGGATCGTTGAAGCCCGGCGCGACCCACAGGCCGAAGAGGTTGGCTGTGTGGTAGTTGGTGGAGTTCAGTGCGTCCACATCGGCGCGAAGCGTGAGGCCAAGGACGCGGGCGAGGTCATGCTGCGTCTTGATTGCGGCAATGCGGTCGAGCTCCGTCTTGATGGGCGCCAGTCCTCGAGTGTCGATGGTGGCGGTATCCATAAACGAGGCGTAGAGGTCGGCGATGCGGCGGGTGTCGGTGCCCTCTGTGGCGTTGGCCTTGGCGGCGTCGGCGATGATGCCGGCGACCTGCTTGTCGGTGCGGTCGGCGATGATGCTGAAGGAACCGAGGGCCGCGCGGTCCGCAGGCAGCTCGGTGTTCTTGATCCACGTGCCGTTGGCGTAGAGGAAGAAGTTGTCACCCGGCTTTACGGAGGGATCGATGTTGGCGGGATTGAAGCCGGGGTGGTCCGTGCCCAGGCGGACGGGTGAAGGCGCTTGAGCGAAGGCAGCCGTAACAGGAGCAAGGAGCAGGAAAGAGAGGGTGAACGCTGCTGCAGATTTCATCCGATGATTCTAGCTGAATGGCGTTAAGGCAGTTTTGCGGCCTCTGCTATCGGATCCCAGTTGTCCGCGCCGCGAAGAAAGGCTTGTGGCTCGAAGGCGGCGGCTTCCTTGTCGGTGAGGTTGTGCGACCAGGGCACGAACTCACTCGGCCGCCAGCCCGGGCCGCCGTTGTTGTATTGCGCGTAGAAGGCCTG
>Ga0302317_10003095_pt1 | contig 11068 bp, 15 predicted proteins | sample III_Palsa_N3_3_FD_200450 | JGI IMG/M metagenome (GOLD analysis project Ga0302317, IMG submission 200450) | Peat permafrost microbial communities from Stordalen Mire near Abisko, Sweden - III_Palsa_N3_3 | ecosystem: Environmental > Terrestrial > Soil > Palsa > Peat permafrost | place: Sweden...
GCCAGGGCGTGTTCGCCATGTCGGCCGAGGAGGACACCGGCGTCATGCAGGCCCTGACCCAGCTCGCCCGCGCCGGACGCGCGCGCACCGATCGGGTGTTGATGCTGCGCGCCGCCAGCGACTTCGTCGCCGCCCCTCCCGGCATGGCCGCCGCCGACTTCATCAGCCTGGAGACCCACCACGGTCTGCCGGCCGAGCAGGAGGCGCTCGACAACCTCTTTGCCGTCGGCGCGCCGATCGTCCGCGCCCTGGCCGACGGCTGGGCCAAGACCAGGCGCCAGACGCCCGCAAGCTAGTCCAGACGCCGTCGTCTAGGTCCGGGTCAGCTCCCGCCGCCGTTGATGTTGATCTTCTGTCCATTGGCGTAGGGATTGGCCGATGAGACCAGCCAGGTGACCGCCGCGGCCACGTCCTCTGGCGTGCTGACGCGCCCAAACGGCGAACGCTCGTCCAGCTGGTGGATGTCCTGCACTCCCGCCGTGGCGCGAACCAGTCGCTCGCCCATGTCCGTGACGGTCAGGCTGGGCGCCACGATGTTGCAGCGAATGCCGTGCTGCCGCTCTTCCTTGGCGATGGTCAGCGCCAAGGCCTCCATCGCCGCCTTGCCCATGTTGTAGGGCCCGCCGCGCGCGGCCATCCCCAGGGTGGCCACCGACGAGATCATCACGATGTCACCCCGGCCGAGGCCGCGCATCTGCGGGATGACCAGCTTGCTGAGGTAGTGCGGGCCGAAGGCGTGGACGCGCACGACGCGCTCCATCTCGGCGGGGTCGGTGTCGGCCACCGACTGGCCGCGGCTGGCGATGCCGGCGTTGTTGACCAGGATGCCGATGGAGCCGAAATCGGCCAGCACCTCGGCGACCATCGCCTGGTCTTCGTCCCAGGTCTCGACGGACGCGGCATAGGCCTTGGCCTTGCGGCCCATGGCCTGGACATCCCTGACAGTGGCCTCCGCCGCCGCCTGGTCGCGGCGATAGTTGATGGCGACGTCCGCCCCGGCCCCGGCCAGGGAGAGAGCAATGGCGCGGCCGATGCCGCGGCTGCCGCCGGTGACGAGGGCGGTGCGCCCGGAAAGATCGATCTGCACGGTCTGGTTTCCCCTATGAGCCGCCAGGCGGCCCCGCTGATGCGGGCCCACTATGCATCAACCGCGGGCCGCGGCGCGCCTTGCTCACGCCTGATTGAGGAACGCCACGATCGCCGGGAAGGCCGATCGATCCTGGATGACGAACATGTGGCCGCCGTCGAAGAATTGCAGCCTGGCGCCCGGGATGCGGGCCGCCATCCGCGCCTGGGTCTCCGGTTTGGCGATGCCGTCGTGACGGCCGGCGGCGATCAAGGTGGGGCTGCGGATGTCGGCAAGCCGATCCCACGTGTCGTGGGCTGCGCGGGCCTCGAGCTGGCGCTGCGCCCCCGTGGCGTGGCCGGGTTCGTCGGCATAGAGGTCCGCCGAGGCCATGGCGATCAACTGCGCGTATTGTTCCGGATTGGCCTTGGCCCAGGTGTCGTCGTAGCGGGTGTCTGAGATTGGCAGCAGATGCCGGGCCCGGGCCTCGCCCTTGAGATGCCCGATCTCGTGGAAAGGATAGGAAGCGCCGCCGGCGCCGCCAGGCGAGGTGCAGCCCAGCACCAGCCGGCCCACCCGCTCTGGATGCCGCAGCGCCAGCTCCTGCGCCACCATCCCGCCGAAGGAGAAGCCGGCCACATGGGCGCTCTCCCAGCCGATCGCCGTCATCAGCCCCGCCGCATCGTCGGCATAGTCGGCCATGGTGTAGGGGATGTCCGGCTTGGACGTCTGCCCCAGGCCGCGCTGGTCATAGGCCAGGACGTCGAAGCTCTTGGGCAGCGGGCCATCCAGCGTCCCCGGCTTTACGCGCAAGTCCGATCCGGTGCCGGAAATGAACAGCAGCGGCGCGCCGCTCCCCTGGCGCTCGTAGTAGATGCTGAGGCCGCCGACCGTGACGAAGGGCATGGGTTCCCTCCTGGGGAAGATCGCCTCAGGCGGGGATGCGCACCGGCAGGTGGCTATAGCCTTTGACGAAGTTGGACTGCAGCCGCGTCGGCTCGCCCACCACCTCGATCACCGGGAAGCGCTTCAGAATCTCCTCCCACACCACCCGAAGCTGCATCTCGGCCAGTCTCTGACCGAGACAGCGATGGATGCCGAAGCCGAAGGCCGCGTGCGCCCGCGGCCGCGCGCGGTCGATGATGAACCGGTCCGCCTGTTCGATGGCGCGCTCGTCGCGGTTGCCCGAGACATACCACATGGCGACCTTCTCGCCTTTCCGGATCGTCTTGCCGCCGATCTCCAGGTCGGCGAGCGCGGTGCGTCGCATATAGGCCACGGGGCTCTGCCAGCGGATGATCTCGGGAACCGCGCTTTCGAGCAGAGCCGGGTTGGCGCGCAGCTTGGCGTATTCCTCCGGGTGCTGATCGAGGGCCAGCAGGCCGCCGGTGATCGAGTGGCGGGTGGTGTCCGAGCCGGCCACGATCAGCAGGATGATATTGCCCATGTAGTTCTGGGGATTGTCGCCGCCGTCGGTGGCCGGATCGTTGGCGAGCAGAGAGATCAGGTCGTCACGACGATCGCCGCCCCGACGCGCGCTCCAGAGCGGGACGAACATGTTCAGTGTCATAAACATCTCGGACTGCTGGCGGCGACTTTCCGCCTCTTCGGCCCGCGGCGAAAGCAGATAGTCGGAGAACTGGGGAAGCCGCCGACGGTGCTCGAACGGGAAGTCGAACAGGGTGGCCAGCATCTGGCTGGTCAGCTCGATGGCGACCCTGTCCACGAAGTCGAAGGTCTCGCCGATCGGCAGCTCGTCGAGGATTTCGGCCGCCCGTGAGCGGATCAGCGGCTCCAGCTCGACCAGCGAAGGCGTCGAGAACATCGGCGCCGCCGCCCGGCGCTGGGCGTCGTGGCGCGGCGGATCGAGCGAGATGAAGCTCGCCCGCTCCTCCGAGCGCTGCTCCGGATCGCTTCCCTCCGGCGGCTCGAACAGGGTGATGCCGCCATGTGCGGACGAGGACGACAGGCGCTCCACGTCGCTCTCGCAAGCGACGATGTCGTCAAAGCGGGTGATCGACCAGTAGGGGCCGTATTCGCTTCGGGCCGTGTAGTGGACGGGGTCCTCCGCGCGCAGCCGCTCGAACCACGGCCACAGCGTGTCGGAGGTGAAGTGCTCGACGGCGTGCGGCTGGAAATCCTCCAGCGGCGTCGCATAGGCCATCGCCCGGGCCTCATCCATCAGCGACGTTCCGATGCTCGGCATCTTGTTCTGCCCGGTCGTCGCCATGTGGGACGCGGCCGGATTGGACCAGCGACCCCCCGCCATGTCAACGAAGAGCGCGCCCGCCGGGCTGAGCGTCAGCCCCATCGTCCAGGGTGGGGCGTTCAGGACGGTATGGTTTCGAGCCCGCTCGGGGCTTCTGGCGGCGGCGCGGCCGGGCCGCTCGCCAGTCGCGCCCGCAGGCTGAGCGCCTGGCTGACCGCGGCCGCCAGATTGTCGTCGGTCGGGTCGAACCCCGCCGTGACGCTGGGCGGAACGCCCCGCGCGGCCAGGTGCGGGGCCATATGGGCCAGGATCGCCTGCCGCTCCGGGTAGGGCCGACCCGCCAGGCCCTGGCCGACGGCGGCCAGAATCTCGGCCTGCCGCGCCGCCGCCGCCCGCCGATCGGGCGACAGAGACGCGATGGCGTCGCCGAAGTCGTGCGGCGCCTGCGGCGCGAAGGCGTTGGCGGTCTGGTTCATCTCATCCTCCGATGGCGGGGGCGAAGGCGTTGTAGCTCGTGCCGGCGCCGGGACTGCCGAAGCTGGTCTGGCCGGCGTAGCGGCCATAGGCCTGCGCGCCGCTGTTCAGAGCGCTGCCGAACGCGTTGGCGCTCGCCACGGCGGCGTTTCCGGCGGCCGTCGCCGCGTTGTTGTTGTTGCCGGAGACCTGGCCGGCATAGTTTTGCCCGAACCCCGCCAGGGCGTTGGCCGCGCCCTGGCCGGTGTTGGTGAGGTTCTGCAGGGCGCCGACGTACTGCTGCCCATATTGCTGGGCCAGGCCGGTTCCGTAACTGTCCAGCGCCTTGACCAGGCTCCCGGAGCCCAGCAGCCCCTGCGCGGCCTTGGTCTGCGCCACGCTGTCCAGGCCCTGATTGAGCGCGAACTGGTAGCCGGTCGAGTTGAGATAGTCGTTGAACGCCTGGTCCGTCGCCTGCGGATTGCCGCCAAGGCCGAGGAAACCCGTCAGCGCGTTCTCGGCCGTGTCGCCGGCGTTGATGTACGGCGTCTCGAGCTTGGTGTTGTTCTGATAGATCTGGCTCTCCAGCGCATTGTTCTGCGCCGCCGCGGTCTCCGCGTCCTGCGCCGCGCCGCCGGCCGCCGACGAGCTTATCGCCGCGCCCGCCAGGCCCGCGCCGCCAATGATCAGTGCAGGTATCGCCGCCGGCATCGCTCTCTCCTCTCGTAAGCCGGCGAGGTCTTCCACGCCGCCTCGCTCAGCACCCATTGCCTCAATTGTCCCACCGGACTGTCGCGCCACGCGCCTGCCGGAACGAAGCCGCTCGTGCGCGGCGGCCGGCTCTGCTTGTGTTCGGTCTCGAAGGTGACGATGACGCGCAGGCCGCAGGCGAACACCGCGTCCGCCATCCGCAGGCCCGCGTCGTGCGCCTCGCGGCCCCAGCCTTCGGGCGTGAACAGCGTATGCAGTTCGCCGACGAACCCCAGGGCGTCCAGCCGCTGGATCAGGAACCCGCCGTGGACGGCCGCCAGGGGAATGATCCGCTCGTCCAGAGCCAGCCGCCCGATCGCCTCGGCCGCGACGCCACGCAGCCCTTCGCGAACCGCCGGATGCGCCGCCACCGCTGTCCAGAACGCCGGGTCACGCTCGATGCGCAGGTCCGCCTGCCCTCCGAAGCCTTCGCGAAGAAGGGTCACGGCGCGGTCACCGCATAGTTGAACGTCGCGACCGCGGCCCCGCCGGCGGTGTTGTCCACGATCGTGACCGTGCCGCTCTTGGTCGCGCTGGCGCCGGAGTAGATGATGAACCCGATCTTCTCGCCGGGCGTCACCGCGAAGGCGCCCGTCCCGGTGATGTTGAAATCGCCGCTCGCCGTGAAGACGTAGACGCTCAGCGGCGAGCCGGTCCAGCTGATCCCAAGCTGATGAGCGCCGGTGAACCCCGAGACGGCCTCCAGGTTGTTGTTACCGATCAGGTGACCGTAGAGGTTGCCCCAGTTGCCGACGACCGCCCCGCCGCCGCCGCCGGGCGCGCCGCCCTGGATCACGTCGGTGACGCCGCTCATCAGGTCACGTCCTGGCCGACCAGCACCCACTGGTTGAGGGTTTCCTGGATCAGCGTGGCCATGCCGCCCTGGCTCATCGTGTGGGCGACACCGGTCCCCGTGGCGCCCGCCGATCCCGGAATCCACAGATAGCCGCCGCCCGGCGGCTGGAGGGTCAGGACTCCGGCCCCGATGTTGCGGATGACGATCGTCGTCCCGAGCGGGAAGGCCACGGCGGCGTTGAGCGGGATCGTATAGGTGACCGCGCCGGCGTTGTTGCAGCGGACCATCTTGCCGGCGTCATCGAGCGCCAGCGTGTAGTTGGCGTCCTGCTCGTTGATCGGCAGGCCGCGGAAGCCGGCGCTATGATCGCTGGTCGGGCCGATGCCCGTCGCCAACTGCAGCTCGCCGGTCATCGCGCCGTTGGGATTGCCCACCCCCGCCACGTTCAGCGGCGTGTAGCCGAGCGCGGTCAGGACGCCCGTCCAGCCCGCCAGGGTCGCCGGGCTGACATAGACGCCGCTCGCCGTCCCGGCGTTGACCTGCAACTGCGTCGCCGCGTTCACATCCAGGGTCGCCGGATCGATGTCGGCGATCATCCCGCCGGTCGGCGTCTGCCACTGGATCCGGTAGGTGACGGTCGGGTCGAGATAGATGGCCGGGAACTGCCCAGCGCTGTTGGCGACAACAGGGTTGCTCAGCGGCGTCGTCAGGCCCGCGTCGGCGTAGACCGGCGTCGGGGTGGTCGTGCCGGTCAGATAGAACTGCAGCAGCGCGCCGGAAACCGGCTCGCCGTCGCCGTTCACCGCGACGAAGACCGGCGCGGGCAGGAGAACGCCTGTGGTCATGGATCATCTCCGCGGCTGAGAGCAGCGCGCAATACGTGAACGTACACAGAACATTGACTCAGGGCGGGCCCACGCACAGAGTGCGGCATGGCCGACAGCCTGACCCTCGAAGAAAAGCGCGTCCGCATCGAACAGCTGCGCGCCGACATCGAGCTGAAGATGCTGGATCGGCTCAAGCGCGATCAGGACATCCTCTTCGAGCCCTGGAAGCTCGGCCTCGCCGGCGTCACCGCCGGCGCCGCCATCGTCGGCGCGACGGCGGCGGTGTTGAAGCTGCTGGGCTGGTGAACGGGCTTTAGGCGCTCCTTGACGCCTTCCAGAACCGCGTGACGGCGCCTCGCTGTGCGGCTTTATGGTGCGTGTTCACCAGACTGCCGACCAGCCGTTTGCAGCTCGCCATCTGTATCCATCTGCGTCATCTGTGGATGCCTTCCTACTGCGCCGCCGCCTGAGCAGGCGGCTGCGGCCAGGACGAGCCGAGCGGTTGGTCCAGCGTGTTGCGGCCCCTTGCCCCATAGGTGCGGGCCATCACCTTGCGGCCGAGTTGGTCGCCGGCGATCACGTCCTGGCGGATTTCGGTGTTGAACTCCGCCGCCAGGGTCATCGCCAGCATGTAGGGGATGTAGGCCGTCACCTCTTCCGGGAACTCGATGACGTTGGTCGGGTCGGTCCAGTCGGCTTCTTCCACCCAGTTGCCGATGTCCGGCCGATACCAGAACCGCGCCCCCTGGCCGTTGGCGTTCAGCGACACATTGGCCGTTCCGCCGTTGATCAGCCGCCCATTACCGGTCACCGCGCAGGCGTTGGTCGCGAAACCGAGCCCCGCGTCGATCACCCCGAACCGCATCCCGGCCTTGGGATTGGCCGGCGCCGCCACGGTGTAGGCGAGGCCCGGCGGAATGGCGTATTCGCCGCCGCTCTCGGCCTGCACGTCCGGGCTCCCCCTCGCCACGCTCTGCTGGCTGAGCCGCGCCCCGATCAGCGTCCCGAACCACGACGCCTTGAGGTTGTTGGCCGCCAGCATGGCGTCGGTCATGACATCGGCCTCGGGTTCGTCGCCGCCGCCGAGCGAGCCCAGCAGGCGCAAGGCGCGGCAGATGGCGTCGCTGATCGTCATGGGCATGGGGCGCGCACCTCTACGTCGTGACGGCTGCGCCCGAGCAGGCGCTGATCCACATCCCGTTCGACCAGAACGCCGGCACGCCGGTTCCCGCGCCCGAACCCTCGCCGGGCTTGCGGCCGTCGACCGCATAGGCCCAATCGCCGATCGTCAGCCCCGTGGTCGGCAGGTTCGCCGTCCCGTCTATGGCGACGTAGAGCGTCACCGCGACATTGTCGGTGAGGTCGCCGCCCAGCTGCAAGCCGCCGGCCGCCACCACCTGCCGCGTCCGCGGAACCGCCGCCGCCGCCAGATTGGTCGCCGCCGCCACGCCGTCCGCCGCGCCGCCGGTCCGATCGAAGAGGCCCTTCAGCACCCGATAGGCGTAGGGTGTCAGGCGCCCCGTATCGGGGTCTGTCCACTGCGCGCCGAAATCCGGCTCCGAGACGCGAACGGGCGCGACCATGGGGCCTCCATCGAGACAGGGCGCTCAATCATTGCGCGGCGCCCTGGCCTGGGCGAATGTGCGCCCTTCCTAGGGAGGGAAGACCATGCGCAGCAGTCTGGTTCTGGCGGCCCTCGCCGCCCTGGCGTTCGCTTCGGGCGCCGCCGCGAAGCCCTGCAAGGACGCCCAGGGCCACTTCGTCAGATGCCCAACGGCGATGGTCGATTCCGCCTCGCCGGCGATCAGAAAACACAGTCCGGTCACCAGCATGGAAACGCCGGCGTCTGGCGGCGCGGCCCATTGCACCACCGGCAAGCCCTGCGGCGGCGCCTGCATCCCGATGGACAAGGTCTGTCACAAGTAGGCCAGGCATCGCCGCCCGGAGGGACTGAGTGAGTCCGGGGTTAATCGTCATCATGGTCTCATCCGCGCTGGCGGCCGCCGTCGCCTGGAGCATATGGGACGCGCTGAGAAAAGGTCGCGTACGGGGGCTCGGCAGGCGGACGTTGTTTCGCGAGACAGAGCCGACGCTCTACTGGGGTTCCATCGGCGCTTGCGTCGTCCTCATGGGCGCCTGCGTCGTCTACGCGCTTCTGGGGCTCGGCATGATCCTCTTCTAAGCTTCAGGCCCGCACCCGCCCCTTGAGCCCGTCGAAACAGCCTTCGGTCCGGGCCCATGCTTAGAGCGTACGGGGACCAGTCGCTGGTCCCCACGCATCTCCGTCCTCTGCGTCATCTGTGGATCAGTTCGCTGGCCTGAGCGGATTGAGCTCGAGGTGGCTGAACGCCACGTCGACGGCCTCCGAGCACCGCACCTCGATCAGCCGCCCCGGCGCGCGCATCTGCCCGAGGCGCTGCCAGCAGACTCGCGTCTTGTATCGACCCATCGCGCCAAGCGGCTGGGCGCGCCAGCGGCTCCAGCGCCGGCCCATGTCGTCGCTGTAGCGCATCTCCACCAGCGGATGGGCGCTGGGCGGGGCGGCGTTCCCCACCCCGGTCACGCAATGCAGCACCAGGCCGTCCATGCGCGGCCGGCCCTCCTCGATCTTGATGAACGCGAAGGCGCGCCGCACCAGGGGGCCGCCCGCGTCCGTCCACGCCCCGACCTGCGCCTGCCAGAGGTCGTTGGTGATCGCGTCGCCGAAATAGGTGATCGAGCCGCCGGCGAACCCGGCCGCCGCCTGGTCTTGGGTGACCGAGACCCGCCCCCGGAAGGTCCCCAGGCCCCAGCTGTCCCACTGGGCCCACAGACCCCGATTGTAGGAGTCGCCGTAAGCGCCCTGGATCGTGCCGACCCGCGAGACATCATAGGCATAGGTTCCGATACCGGGGATGGTCAGGATGTAGAGCTCATGGCCCTCGAAGGTCGCGACCGACGCGCTGAGCTGCGCCCAGTTCGCGCACTGCCGGATCTTGTCCTCGATCGATGACGATGAGACGCGGCTGGGCGTGTTCGACGACCGATAGACGACGCCGTTCTCGCCCACCCAGAAGAGGGAGTTGTCGGCCAAGCACAGCGTATCGCGCGAAGCGATGCCGCGCTGAAAGCCCCGACCCTCGTTCGGCGAGAACGGCAGGACCGAGTCGGTAGCGTCGGTGGTGTCGGCCGGGCTCCAGAACTCGACCGTGTTGTCGGTGAAGAACACCAGCTGGTCGTTCAGCACCGCCACCGCCCGGTTCGGCGCGGCGCTGTCGTTGTTGTTCAGGAAATCGAGCCCGGTCTCGTCCGTCCCGTCGCTCAGTTCGGAATAGAACCACGTCGCGCTGCCGGTGCAGCAGAACGCGAACCGCCCGGCCAGATAGGCCACGTCGCAGACCTTGGGCAGGACCCCATTGGCGATCGGCGTGAACGTCGCGCACGGCCCCTGCCAGCCATAGGCGATGCCCTCCGAGACCGCGATCACCTGCGTCGGCGAAGCGGCGAACCTGACGAGATCGTTGCCCGGAATCGAGCCGACGTTCGTGCCGCCCCAGAAGATCGAGCCTCCCGAAACCACGAAGAGGTGGCCATAGCCGACGCCCGGCTGGCAGAACACGCCCCGGATCGGCCCCGTCCCCCAGTTGGCCCCGGTCACCAGCCCCGGCCGGCTGTATTGCACCTCGCGCAAACCGACGAACGCCGCATAGGGCCGCTCCTCGCGGATCGGCGTCTCTTCGCTGATCAGGTTGACCGGGTGAACGTCCGGAAAGCCGAAGGCGCGCGAGAAGGCGTCGGAGAACAATGGAATCCGCAGGCCGGTCTGCGAGGTGAACCCGTCGCTGCGGAACTGCGCGATCTGTGCGGCGGGCGCGCTGCCCTGGCCCTCCATTCCTTGCGGCATGCGTGCGGCCTCCTATGGCTGCGACGATCTGGCGCTTGCGCCAAGGGCGTCCGCGGCGCCCATTGCCGGCCATGGCGGAGCGGCCGCGGCATATTCCCGAGCTGGACGGACTGCGCGCGGTCGCCGCGCTGATGGTCCTGGCGCTCCACACCGGGCTCACGCCCGGCGGGTCGACGGGCGTCGACGTGTTTTTCGTTCTCTCCGGTTGGCTGATTACCGGCATCCTCGCCCGCGAGATCGACCGCACGGGCGCGGTCGATTGGATCGCCTTCATCGCGCGCCGAGTGCGGCGTCTCTGGCCCGCGCTGCTCGCGATGCTGGCTTTCTGCCTCGCCATCTGGCCACGCGCTTGGGCGGACGCGATCGCCGCCGCGGCCTACATTGCAGACTTCACCGTGCTCGCGGGGCCAAATAGCGGGCCATTCGCACCCGCATGGACCCTGGCGGTAGAGTGGCAATTCTATTTGGTCTGGCCTTTGTTCCTGCTCGTCGCGCTGCGCCTCGGCCGTTCGCGCGCTGCGGCCATCATGGTGGCCGCCTGGGCGGTTTTGGGCCTCGTTCGCGCGCCGCTCCTGTTGTCCGGCCCAGGGTTCGCTGCCGACCTCGCCTACTATAGTCCGCTCCACGCCTCGGGACTGCTGCTGGGCGCGGCCTTGGCGTTGCGCCCGGTGCGCGCGCCAGCCTGGGCGGGCTGGATCGGACTGCTTGTCACGGCGGCCACCCTGGCGATCCCGCATGCCGGGGATGCGTGGTCGATCCCGCTCGCCGAACTGAGCGCGGCCCTCGTCGTCGCCGCGCCGCCGCGCGCCCTGGCCTTTCCGCCGCTCGTTCGCCTGGGCGAGATCTCCTATGGCGTCTACCTGTGGCAGATCCCGGCCTGGCTTCTCCTGCGCGCCGCGCTGCCGCCGCCGGCGAGCGGCCTCGCCACCATCCTCTTGGCCATCGCCGCCGCCGCCCTGTCCTGGCGCTATGTCGAGCGGCCGTTCATGCGCCGCGGGCGGAATTATCCCGTTAACCTGGCAAGGACAGGATGTAGCGATGGGGCCGCGTGACAGGCCGGCGCTATCCGCCTCGCAAGTCGGTT
>Ga0302317_10003102_pt1 | contig 11052 bp, 10 predicted proteins | sample III_Palsa_N3_3_FD_200450 | JGI IMG/M metagenome (GOLD analysis project Ga0302317, IMG submission 200450) | Peat permafrost microbial communities from Stordalen Mire near Abisko, Sweden - III_Palsa_N3_3 | ecosystem: Environmental > Terrestrial > Soil > Palsa > Peat permafrost | place: Sweden...
ATCTTCAGCAGTTCTCGGAACGTTGCGCGTTCCTCGGCGGAGCCGAAGCCGTACAGCAGGTGAGCGTCTTCGCGCACGATCATCTGCGTAAGCAGGACCACCCGTTCGCCGGTGGAGGGCAGGTTGTAAAACGTGCTCATCGGCACGTCGACTTCATAGCCCACGCCGTTGCAGTCGACGAGCAGGTGTGGCGGGTTTTTTTCCAGCAGGACGCCGGCAATGCGACCGATCATGGCGGATTCAATCGTGAGAGAAAGGGCGAGTGTAGCGCAGCACGTCACCAGCTGGCTGGGCACAACGGGCATTGCGTGCGATTGGAGGCAGCATGAGCCAAGGACATGCGTCGCGGCGCCCTGGTTGGACGCATTGACCCGCCTCAGAGCGTCAAATACACTGACCTCCCTTTTGGACGCTTCGAGTCGGGTTCAACCCGGCCCAAACCAAAAGGACATCTCATGCTGAGTTTCGCCACGCTCACTCTCTTCGCCGGCGCGTGCCTCGCGCTCACCGCTACACCCGGTCCCGACATGCTTTTGATCGCCTCGCGCAGCGTCAGCCAGGGGCGCGCTGCGGGATTTGCATCGCTCGCCGGCATTCAGGTCGGCACCTACTGCCATGCGTTAGCCGCGGCCTTCGGTCTGTCACAGCTTTTTCTCGCCGTGCCGATGGCCTACAACGTGGTGCGCTTCGCGGGCGCCGGCTACCTGCTGTACCTGGCCTGGAAAACCTTTCGTGCCGAGGCAACCGTGCTGTCGCCGAGTTCGTCCATGAACCGCTATCCGGCGGCAAGGATCTTCCGGCAGGGGCTCTTCACCAATCTCCTCAACCCGAAAATGGCGCTGTTCGTGCTGGCGCTGTTTCCTCAATTTGTGCGCCCCGACGCGGGATCGGTGGCGGGGCAGATTCTGGTTCTGGCGACGGTGTTGAATTTGATCGGCTTGTGTGTGAACGGCGCCGTGATCCTGACTGCGAGCAAGCTGAGCCAAAGGGTGACGGCTGGGCGTCGGAAGCCGTCTCGCTTGCCGCAATATTTATTAGGCTCCGTGTTTGCGGGTCTGGCTTGCCGGTTGGCGTTGGCAAATCGTCGCTGAGAGCGACGCGCGAGCCGCGAGGATTGGGGTGCCGCACATCAAGAGGCGGTGGCCGTTCTAACCCACCAGCCGCCCACGCCGCACCCTCAGCCCCTTCTTCGCCAGCGAGGGCGCAATGGCGCCTAGCGTGCTAAGCGTGCTGCCCCCATGCGCATGACAGATCGCCATCCCGAGCGCATCGGCGGCGTCCGTGCCTGGCACGCCAGAGAGGCTCAGCAGACGCACCACCATCTGCTGCATCTGCTCCTTGGTTGCGCGGCCATAGCCCACCACCGCCTGCTTCAACTGCAGCGCGGTGTACTCGGCCACCGGCACACCGCCGGCCACCAGCCCGCAGATCGCGGCGCCGCGCGCCTGCCCGAGCAGGAGCGTGGATTGCGGGTTGACGTTGACGAACACCTTTTCGATCGCGGATTGATCGGGGGCGTGCTGGCGGATCAGCGTCGAAATGCCTTCGAAAATCGTGCCCAGGCGCGACGGCAGGTCGGCGTCAGCCGTTTTGATGACGCCGCTTGCCACGTAAGTGAGCTTGTGACCGTTTTGGTCGATCACGCCGAAGCCGGTCACACGCAAGCCGGGGTCGATGCCGAGAATTCTCATGAGATACGCTGTGAACCAAGTGCTTGCGATACTACAACGAACCAGCGGCCCGGCGGCGTGCGGAAGCTGCGGAGACAGGAATAAATAGGCTGCTGGATTGTCCGCAACGTGGCAAGCTGAACAACGGCGAGATTTGCAGCAACCGGGACGTGCAAACGTGGAACGCTATCGAAATCTAAGCGGTGACTCTGGCGTCGAGGCTTACGCGCTCGGTGACGGCTGTATCGCGGTTCGCTTCAGCTCCGGCGTGATTTATTGGTACACCGAGGCGAGCGTCGGGCCGGATCATGTGGCTGAGATGACGCGATTGGCCTGCTATGGGAAGGGACTGAGCACGTACATCAGCACTCACGCCGATGTGAGCGCCGGGTACGCCAAGAAAACACCAGACGATTAGGATTAGGCGGCGCGCTTCGGCGCAAAAAATCGCGCACGGAAACAAAACGGCCCGGCAGAAAAATCTGCTGGGCCGTTTTTTCTCACGTTGTTGAACCTAACGTAACGCGCTAGCTTCAGAACCGCCGCGCAACCCCCGCTAGACCGCGCTCAAATCAATTAATCAATCAATGCCGGAAGTGCCGCACACCCGTCAACACCATCGCGATATTCTGCTCATCGGCTGCCGCGACCACTTCATCGTCGCGCATCGAACCGCCCGGCTGGATCACGGCGGTCGCACCCGCTGCGACCACCACGTCGAGGCCGTCGCGGAACGGGAAGAACGCATCCGACGCCACGGCGGAGCCCGCCAGCGTCAAACCCGCGTTCTGCGCCTTGATACTCGCAATCCGTGCCGAGTCCACACGGCTCATCTGGCCTGCGCCGACGCCAAGCGTCATGCCGTTGCCGCAGAACACGATCGCATTCGACTTCACGTACTTCGCCACGCGCCACGCGAACAGCAGATCGTCCATTTCCTTCGGCGTCGGATGACGCTTCGTGACGACGCGCAGTTCATGCGGCTGCACATTGTGCGAATCGAGCGATTGCACCAGCAGACCGCCGCCGACGCGCTTCAGGTCGAACGCGTTATGACCATCGCCTAGTGCGATTTCGAGCAGACGCACATTCTTCTTCGCTTCGAACACCTGACGTGCGGCCACGCTGAACGAAGGCGCAATCAGCACTTCGACGAACTGCTTGGCCACTGCCTGTGCCGTTGCTTCGTCCACTTCACGGTTAAAGGCGATGATGCCGCCGAACGCCGAGGTCGGATCGGTCTGCAGCGCCTTTGCGTACGCTTCGCTCGCATCCGCGCCCACGGCTACGCCGCACGGATTCGCGTGCTTGACGATCACGCAGGCCGGCACGTCGAACGTCTTCACGCATTCCCACGCCGCATCGGAATCGGCGATGTTGTTATAAGAGAGCTCCTTGCCTTGCAGCTGCTCGTAGTTCGCCAGCGCGCCGGCCGGCACCGACAGGTCGCGATAGAACGCAGCGCTCTGATGCGGGTTTTCTCCGTAGCGCAGATCCTGCACCTTGTCGAACGCCAGATTGAACGTAGCCGGATAGGTGTTGCGCGACGAATGCTGCAGCTCTTCGGTCAGGCTCGTCAGATAGTTCGTGATCGCGCCGTCGTACTGCGCGGTGTGCGCGAACACTTTGGTCGCCAGGCCGAAGTTGGTTTTGTAGCTCACGGCATTACCGTTCGCGCGCATTTCTTCGAGCACCACCGCGTAATCCGCCGGGTCGACCACCACCGTCACATCACGATGATTCTTCGCCGCCGAGCGCAGCATGGTCGGACCACCGATATCGATGTTCTCGATCGCGTCTTCCAGCGAGCACTCTTCCTTCGCCACCGTCTGCACGAACGGGTACAGATTCACGACCAGCAGGTCGATGGTCGGAATGTCGTGCTTTGCAAGCGCTGCCATGTGCTCCGGCAGGTCGCGGCGCGCGAGGATGCCGCCGTGCACCTTCGGATGCAGCGTTTTCACGCGACCGTCGAGCATTTCCGGGAAGCCCGTGTAGTCGGCTACTTCGGTAACGGGCAAACCCGCGTCCGCGAGCAGTTTCGCGGTGCCGCCGGTGGACAGGATCTTGACGCCGAGGTCCGACAGCGATTTGGCGAAATCGACGATGCCGGACTTGTCGGAAACGGAGATGAGCGCTTGCTTGATCATGATGAAGAATGAGAAGCCGAAGGAGGAGGTGGCAGGGGCGCCAGACAACTACAATGAGCTACAGCAAACCGTGCTGTTGCAGCTTCTTGCGCAGCGTATTGCGGTTAATGCCGAGATACTCGGCGGCCAGCGACTGATTGCCGCCGGCCTGCTCGAGCACCACCTCGAGCAACGGTTTTTCGACACACGAAATAACCATGTCGTAGACGTCGTGCGGATTGGAGCCGTCGAGGTCCTGGAAGTACATACCCAGGCTGTCGCGGACTGATTGTTCGATATTGTTCTTGCTCATGCTGCTAGTCGGTCGGATTGGTCCGGCTCGCCGTTCGGGTTGACATCCTCTTCCACGTAGACGAGGCGGTCGGAGAACGCCTTTTGGGCGTCGAAGAACTCGTTGACGGCGAGTAGTTGTTCGCGCGTCGTGTCCAGCGTATTCATGCGGTGACGGAACACATTGGCGCCAGAAAGGCCGCGAGTGTACCAGCCGATGTGCTTGCGTGCCGTGCGCACGCCGGTAAATTCGCCGTAGAACGCGTAGTGATCTTCGAGATGCTCGTTCATGACCTGCTGGATCTCGTCGATGCGCGGTGGCGGCAACAGCTCGCCGGTTTGCAGGAAATGCTGGATCTCGCGGAACAGCCACGGGCGGCCCTGCGCCGCACGGCCGATCATGATGGCGTCGGCGCCGGTAGCGGCGAGCACCTGGCGAGCCTTGTGCGGCGAGGTGATGTCGCCGTTGGCGACTACCGGGATGCGCACCGCGGCCTTCACTGCGGCGATGGTTTCGTATTCTGCGTCGCCGTGATACAGGTCGGCGCGCGTGCGGCCGTGCACGGTCAGCATCGAAATGCCGGCGTCTTCGGCCAGACGCGCCACGCTCAAAGCATTCTTGTTGTCGCGGTTCCAGCCGGTGCGGATTTTCAGCGTGACGGGCACCGCGTCAGGACCCACGCCCACCGCGCCCACCACCGCCTCGACGATGCGCTGCACGAGCGGCTCGTTCTGCAGCAGCGCGGAACCGGCCGCCACGTTGCACACCTTCTTGGCCGGGCAGCCCATGTTGATGTCGATGATCTGCGCGCCATTGGCGACGTTGTAGCGGGCCGCCTCGGCCATCATGGCCGGATCGGCGCCGGCGATCTGCACGGCGATCGGCTCGACCTCGCCCGCGTGGTTCGCGCGGCGCATGGTTTTTTCGCTTTTCCACAACTGCGCGTTCGACGCGACCATCTCCGACACGGCATAGCCCGCGCCCAGCCGCTTGCAGAGCTGGCGGAACGGCCGGTCGGTCACACCCGCCATGGGGGCGACGAACAGGTTGTTGCGCAGATTGTGGGAGCCGAGAGTAGGCATGACAGGGGCGCAGCCGCGGCACATCGAAGCGATGGGAAACGGTCGCAGATCACGAGGGAAAACGGCTATTTTAGCGTTAACGGATTCCCGCCACCGGACTTGAGACGGTCCTAAGCCATTAAATCTTCTATGAAAGTGCCCGGGTTCATAGACCCGCGGAACGCGAATCGGATCACCCGAAGCGGGCAGCGGTGCGCGCCGATGCACTGGGTCGGCGCACGAACCCCGTGCGATGCGATTCGTGAACCGTCTAGCGGCGCTGTCCGAACATCATTTGCCGTGCCAGCGCGGTCTTGACCGGCGGCACGAATTCGAGCGCCGTCAGTGCGAGCCCGCGCAGCGCGCCGAGGGCCGGGAAGTCGACCGTGAAGAGGCGTGCGAGCGTGTCGGTGGAGCGGATCGTCAGGCGCCGGTCGAGCGCACGGCGCTGGGCGAACAACGCTAGTGCGAGCGGTGTCGCACCGTGTTGCGAGAGCGCGTCGGCGAGCGCATGCGCGTCGCGTAGTCCCAGGTTCAACCCTTGGCCCGCTACCGGATGCAGCGTCTGCGCTGCATTGCCGATCGCCGCGATCCGGCCCTTGACGAGCGTATCGAGTGCGTTCAGGCCGAGCGGGAACGCAGCGCGGCCTTTGATCTGCGTGAAGCGTCCCATCCGGTCGCCAAACGCGGTGCCGAGTTCGCGCAGAAACGCGTCATCGGGCAACTGCGCGCGGCGGGCCGCTTCCTCCGGGGCGCAGCACCAGACCAGCGCGTAGTCGGCGTCGCGCGCGCCGCCGGTCGGCAGCAGCGCAATCGGCCCCTGGTCGGTGAAACGTTCCCACGCGACGTGCGGACGTGGCCTCGATACCGTGACCGTGCCGACGAGCGCCGTCTGACCGTAGTCACGCGTGCCGCTGGCGCCGCCGCGTTTCTGTTGCTCCTGAAACAGCCCACCTTCGGCGTTCACCAGAATACGGGTGCGCAGCGTGCGCGAGCCGTGTTCGGTTTCCACCGGCAGCGTCACGCCGTCTTCTTCCTGAACCGGTGTCTGGGCGGAGGTCGACTGGAACCAGTGCACGGACGTTGGCCGCACCGCCTCGGCGAGCGACTGCACGATCGAGCCATAGCGCAGCACATACCCAAGCGCGGGCAAGCCGTGCTCGGTGTGGTCGATCAGCGTGCGGCCGAAATGTCCGCGCTGCGACACGTGGATGTGATGAATAGCGGTCGCGTCCGAAGGCCAGCGCAGCGGCTCCAGAATCATCCGGCTGCCTTGTGATACGGCGATCGCGCGTGGATCGCGCAAAGCGTCTTCCGGCTTGCGTGCGTCGATCAGCGCGATCGACAGGCCCTGGGTCGCACTGCGTCGCGCGAGCCAGCCGGCCAACGTGAGCCCGACCGGTCCCGCGCCGACGATCGTCACGTCGAAATCGAACGACGCTTCAGCAGAATCAGCGGCGCCAGTGGCGTCTTGTGTGCCGGCTTGCACAACGCCGGCCGGTTGAGAAGCGTCGTTCATGAGAGATCGGTCCGTCCGTTCAAACCGCGCGCGTGGCGCTGGCCGCAGCCTTTGCTTCGCGCATCAGCGCCTCGATCTCGTCGGCCTTGACCGGCACGTCGCGCGTCAACAGTTCGCAGCCGTTCGGTGTGACGACAGCGTCGTCCTCGATGCGGATGCCGATATGCCAGTAGCGCTCGGGGACGTTTTCCGTGGGGCGAATGTAGAGACCCGGTTCGATCGTCAGCGCCATCGACGCATGCAAGGTGCGTGACGGCAGCGCGCCTTGCGCGTCGCGCGGTGCGCCGCGTTCGCGATAGTCGCCGCAGTCGTGTACGTCCATACCGATCCAGTGGCTGGTACGGTGCATATAGAACGGCGCGTAGGCGCGCTCCACGATCACATCGTCGACAGACGAGAAGAGTTCCCGATCGACGATGCCCGTGTCGAGCAGACCTTGCGACAACACGCGCAGCGCGGCGTTATGCGGATCGTCGAAGGTGGCACCGGGCCGGGTGGCGGCGATGGCGGCCTCCTGCGAGGCGAGCACGATGTCGTACAGCTCGCGCTGCGCTGGCGTAAAGCGGCCGTTCGCCGGGAACGTGCGCGTGATATCGGACGCGTAGCCGTCCAGCTCGCAAGCGGCGTCGATCAGGATCAGGTCGCCGTCGCGCGCAATCGTGTTGCCGGCCGCGTAATGCAGCACGCAGGCGTTGCCGCCCGCAGCGACGATCGAGCCGTAGGCCGGCCCTTGCGCACCATGTTTGCGGAACGTGTACAGCAGTTCGGCCTCGAGCTCGTACTCCCGCACGCCGGCAAAAGACGTGGCCATCGCGCGGCGATGCGCTTGTGCCGAGATTTGGCCGGCACGACGCATGATCGACAGTTCGTGGCTGTCCTTGAAGAGGCGCATTTCGTCGAGCAGCGGTAGCAGGTCATGCGCGGCAACCGGCGCGGCGACGCCGCTGCGGGCTTTGCCACGCACCGCGTCGAGCCAGCGGCGCACCTTTTCGTCCAGCTCCGCCGAGCTGCCGAGCGCGTAGTGCAGCGTGGGCTTGTCGGCGAGGATCAGCGGCATCTGGCTTTCGATATCTTCGACGGCAAACGCCGCGTCGAAGCCGAACGCCTCGCGGGCGGCCTCGGGACCGAAGCGGAAGCCGTCCCAGATCTCGCGCTCTTCGTTCTTGGCGCGGCAGAACAGGATTGAGGCCGGTCCGCTCCCGCCTGCGCTGGCGTCGAGCACGAGCAGGCCTTGCGGCTCGGTGAAGCCGGTCAGGTAGTAGAAGTAGCTGTCGTGCCGGTACGGATAATCGGCGTCCCGGTTGCGCACCACTTCCGGCGCGGTGGGGACGATGGCGACGCCGCCGCCTGCCGCGCGCAGCGCGGCGAGCACGCGCTCGCGGCGCTTGCGGTAAACGTCGATGGCGAGAGTGGGTTCGTTCGGCTGGTTCATGGTGAGATTGTAGCGCCCAATTAGGCCAGGATCGTGGGCGGGGATCGCGGCGCACATCCCCTGGCCATCTGGCCAGATAGACGTCCGGCGCGGCACACGGCAATGTTGCAATCCGTCCACAGGTCCGGCGGCCGCTACTCCAGAAGATGGGAAGCGGCCGTCTGTATCGCGGTCAACCAACGTATACTTCCGCCCAATTCCAGAAAAGGCAAATGGTGATGATGAAACTCATCGGTTCGCTCGGCAGCCCGTTTGTCCGCAAGGCGCGGATCGTGTTCGCCGAAAAGAAGATCGACTACAAGCTGGTGCTCGAAAACGTCTGGGCGCCGGATACCAACATCCATGCCTTCAATCCGATCGGCAAGGTGCCGTGCCTCGTGATGGACGACGACGAGGCGGTGTTCGACTCGCGTGTGATCTGCGAGTACGCGGATACGTTGTCGCCGGTCGGCAAGCTGATTCCGCCGTCGGGGCGGGAGCGCGTCGAGGTGCGCTGCTGGGAAGCGCTCGCGGACGGGGCAATGGATGCCGCCGTGCTGATCCGGCTCGAGGGCACGCTACGGGCGGAAGAACACCGTTCGGACGCGTGGCTCGCACGCCAGCAACGCAAGATCGACGAGGGGCTGGTGGCGATGTCGCAAGGGCTGGGTAGCAACCCGTGGTGCGCGGGTAGCCGCTACACGCTGGCGGATATCGCCATGGGCTGCGCGCTCGGCTACCTCGATTTCCGCATGCCGGCGCTCAACTGGCGCGAGGCCTATCCGAATCTCGACAAGCACTTCCAGAAGCTGTCGCAACGGCAGTCGTTTATCGATACGTTTCCTGCGGACTGAGCGCGCTGCGCTGGCGTGACGGATGGCGGCCTTGCCGCCTTCGTCCGCAGGTTCGTATCAGGTATCCGGTATCAGGTCGCCGCGAGTTCAACCTTCGGCGCGAACGACTCGCCGCTCGCCACCGGCCACCACTTCTCGTAGATCGAGTAGCGGTACTTGCCGTTCAGCAGGTCGTTCGGCTCGAGATACTTCAGCAGATCCGACATCAGGCTCACCTCATGCGACGACACCCGCCGCACTATGTGATGCGCGCGCAGTTCCGCCGGATGCTTGAGACCCGCGGCCTGAATGATCTCCTGCAACGCGTGCAGGGTGTTGTGATGGAAGTTGAACACGCGGTCTGACTTGTCCGGCACCACCAGCGCGCGCTGGCGCACCGGGTCCTGGGTGGCCACGCCGGTCGGGCAGCGGCCCGTGTGGCAGGTCTGCGCCTGGATGCAACCCACCGCGAACATGAAGCCACGCGCCGAGTTGACCCAGTCGGCGCCGATCGCGAGGGTCTTGGTGATATCGAAAGCGGTGATCATCTTGCCGCTCGCGCCGATGCGAATCCGGGTCCGCAGGCCGATGCCCACCAGCGTGTTGTGCACCAGCAGCAGTCCTTCCTGAAGCGGTACGCCGACGTGATCGGTGAACTCCAGCGGCGCCGCACCCGTGCCGCCTTCCGCACCGTCGACGACGATGAAGTCCGGCAGGATGCCCGTCTCCAGCATCGCCTTGGCAATGCCGAAGAATTCCCACGGATGGCCGATACACAGCTTGAAACCGGTCGGCTTGCCGCCTGAGAGATTGCGCAGACGTTCAACGAACTCGAGCAGGCCGCGCGGCGTGGAAAACTCGGAGTGGGTGGCGGGCGAGATGCAGTCGCGGCCCATCGGCACACCACGCGTCTCGGCAATCTCCGGCGTGATCTTGGCGGCCGGCAGCACGCCACCATGACCCGGCTTCGCGCCCTGCGAGAGCTTCACCTCGATCATCTTCACCTGCGGCTCATGCGCCTGTTTCGCGAACTTGTCGGCATTGAAGCTGCCGTCGTCATTGCGGCAACCGAAGTAGCCCGAAGCGATTTCCCAGATGATGTCGCCGCCGTGCTCGCGGTGATACTTCGACATCGAGCCCTCGCCGGTGTCGTGCGCGAAGTTGCCTTTCTTGGCGCCGAGATTGAGCGCCATGATCGCGTTGGCCGAGAGCGAGCCGAAGCTCATCGCCGACACGTTGAAAATCGACATCGAGTAGGGCTGCTTGCGATCCGGGCCAACCACGACGCGGAAGTCGTGGCCGTCGAGCCTGGTCGGCGCGAGCGAGTGGCTGATCCATTCGTGCGCCACCGCCTTCACGTCGAGCTCGGTGCCGTACGGACGGCTGTCGACGTCGTTCTTGGCGCGCTGGTAGACGATGCTGCGCTGCGCGCGCGAGAACGGCCTTTCCTCGGTATCGTCCTCGACGAAATACTGGCGGATCTCAGGCCGGATGAATTCGAACATGAAGCGAAAGTGGCCCCACAACGGATAGTTGCGCAGGATCGCGTGGCGCTCCTGGGTCAGATCGAACACGCCGAGCGCGACCAGCAGCACGGGAATGATGATCCAGAACCACGACAGATGTTGCGTAGCGGCAAGCGCCGCGCAGGCGACGAGCAGCACAACTGCGCACCACATGGCCAGATAGCGTCGAGAAAACATGGGGACTCCGTTGCAGAGAGCGGTTGACCGCTGATTGTTATCTTGCTGCGCCGTTGAGCGCGCCCCTTACCGCGCGGTCAGCAATGCAGCGCTTTGAGGTTGCCGCACGGCTGGCTGTGCAGTTGCTGCGTGTTCGATGATGCCACCGCCAAGGCAGATTTCGCCATCGTAGAGCACAGCCGATTGCCCTGGTGTGACAGCCCACTGCGCGTCCTCGAAATGCAGCGCGAAGTGGCCGTTTGCCTCGTCGGAAGTGCTGAATGTGCAGGCTGCGTCGGCCTGACGGTAGCGCGTTTTCGCGCCACAGGCGAAATCTTCGGCGGGCGGATGGCCGGCGACCCAGCTGGTATTGCCCGCGCTCAGCGAGTGGCTCAGCAGCCACGAATGATCGTGGCCCTGCGCGACGTAGAGCGTGTTCGACGGGATATCCTTGG
>Ga0302317_10003115_pt1 | contig 11024 bp, 7 predicted proteins | sample III_Palsa_N3_3_FD_200450 | JGI IMG/M metagenome (GOLD analysis project Ga0302317, IMG submission 200450) | Peat permafrost microbial communities from Stordalen Mire near Abisko, Sweden - III_Palsa_N3_3 | ecosystem: Environmental > Terrestrial > Soil > Palsa > Peat permafrost | place: Sweden...
GGCGTGGTCGAGTAGGGGAATAGCTGACACCGGCTGGGCGGCATCACGGACCATCGCCTGCAGCACAGCGACGAGATAGCAGCGCAGGCGCTCGATGGTGCCGGCATCGAACAGCGCCGTGGCGTAACGCAAGGTGCCTTCGATGCCGTCGTCTCGCTGGTCCAACTCCAATTCGAGATCGAACTGCACGCTATCGATAGGGATATCGAGCTTTTCGACCCGCAGTACATCCGATAGCTCCTTATCGTCACGCCGATCGTTGCAGGCGAACATCACCTGGAACAGCGGCGTATGATCGAGCCGACGCGGCGGTTTGACGATCTCCACGACCTGCTCGAACGGTAGATCCTGATGATCTTGTGCGGCTAATACGCCGAGCCGCACACGCGCCAGCAATCTGGCGATATCCGGTTCGTCCGAAAGATCCACGCGAATGGCCAGGCTGTTGACGAACAGGCCGATCAACGATTCCACGCCCGAGTAATGACGGCCGGCCGCCGGAATACCGACAACCAGATCATGTTCCCCGGACAAGCGCGATAGCACTGTGGCCCACGCAGTCAAAATGGTCGATAACACACTGCAGCCGTGCCGTCGGCTGAGCTGTTCGATACCGTGGCTCAACCGCGCATCCAGCCTTATCGGCAAAGCTGCGCCGACAAATGATTGCTGCGCAGGACGTGCATGGTCTGTGGGCAGCGCCAGCAGCACCGGCACATTCGCCAAAGTCTCGCGCCAATAATCCGCGTGGACCCGCGCGGCGTCGTTACCTAGATATCGGCGCTGCCATGCCGTGTAGTCGGAATACTGAATGGGCAACAGCGGCAGCGGATCGGGGTGTTGTCGAGCAAAGGCGCGATAGAGCGCATGCCATTCGCGCAGCAGGATATCGGTTGACCATCCGTCGAAGACGATATGGTGCAGCGTCAACGCAAGCACGTGCTCCTGGTCGGCGACACGTATCATCAGGGCACGTACCAAAGGGCCCACGGCAAAATCGAATGCTGCGTGACGTTCGTTCGCGAGTATGTCGATTAGGAAGGAGTGCGGGTTAGGGTGATCGCGCAGGTCGTGTTCTGCATAAGGCAATTCCACTTCGGCGGACAGCAGCTGCGCGGAAACCTCTTCTTCGATCGACGGAAATACTGTGCGTAATGCGGCGTGTCGCGCAAGCAAGGCCTGGAGCGCCTGTCGCGACGCGCCTAAATCCAGGGATCCACAAAGACGCAGTACCAAAGGAATGTGGTAAGCGGCGCTTGATTCCTTCAGTTGGGACAGCAGCCACATCCGCTGTTGCGCAAACGACAACAGCGGACGTTCCGTCTGCGACGCGGGCTTTATGAGTCGCGTGTTGTGCACTTGATCATGTACAGCCCGAGTATCTAGCCACTCGCCCTGTTCTTTCAACGACGGATGGTCGTAAAGAGCGCTGAAACTGGGCGCAATACTGTGGGCGGCCGACAAGCGGCCGAGCAAGCGCGTGGCCAGCAGCGAGTTGCCGCCGAGATCAAAGAAATGATCGTGGCGACTGACGCGTTCGATGCCGAGTAGCTCCTGCCAGATCGCAGCCAGGCTCTGCTCGGTGCCTTCTCTGGGCGCCTCGAAGACAGCATGTGCATACGCATCGCGATCCGGCGCGGGTAGCGCCTTGCTGTCGAGCTTGCCATTTAAGTTCAGTGGCAGGGCAGCGACCTGCACGATAGCTGCCGGCACCATGTAGTTGGGCAGCTGCGTGCGCAAATGCTCTCGTAGGCCGTGATGATCGAATGTTGCGTTATCGACTTGTCGCCTGACTACATAAGCGATCAACTGCTTGCCGTCAGGCAGATCTTCGCGCGCTACCACGGCCGCTTCGCGCACAGACGGATGCCTGAGCAGGCAGGCTGCGATTTCACCGGGCTCGATGCGGAAGCCGCTCAGCTTGATCTGCTGGTCGTTGCGTCCGAGATACAACAGGTTGCCGTCGGGCAGCGTACGCGCCAGATCTCCGCTGCGATACAGACGCCCTTCGCCGCTAGGATCGAAGGGGTCACGCAGGAAACGTTCGGCGGTCAATTCAGGCCGATTGAGATAGCCGCGCGCCACGCCTGCGCCGCCGATATAGAGTTCGCCAGGCTCGCCAGTGGCGACCGGTAAACCATCTGTATCGAGCAGATAAAGTTTGAGATCGCCCAGCGCCTGACCGATCACGCTGCCGCTTTGCGCGCAGTCCGCAGCGCATAATGGATGATAGGTGACATGCACGGTGGTCTCGGTGATGCCGTACATGTTGATCAACTGGGGCGAATGCTCCGCGTGACGTGCATACCAAGGTTGAAGCATCGCCGGTTCGAGCGCTTCGCCGCCGAAAATTACATAGCGCAACCGATGCTGGAGCGCGCTTTGCGCTTGCGCGTCGATCAGGCCTTTAAACGCGCTTGGCGTCTGGTTGAGCACGGTGACGCCGGTCTCGCACAGCAAGCGATAGAAGTCGGTAGCCGAACGTGTCACCGCATGCGGCGCGATCACCAGGCATCCGCCGTAACGCAATGCACCCCACAACTCCCATACCGAAAAGTCGAAGGCAAAGGAATGGAACAGACACCAAGTGTCGCTTTCGTGGAATCCGAATTGCGCATGCGAGGTATCGAACAGACGCACCACTTGCGCATGCTCGACCATCACGCCTTTGGGCGTGCCGGTGGATCCGGAGGTATAGATCACGTAGGCCAGATGATGTGTGCTCAAGCCGGCCGGGCACGGATTTTCGCGGTCGCTTTCAAGCGGCGATGGTGCGCCGATTTGCGCGGTAAGATCCCATGTAGGCTGATCGGCGAGCGCCGCTTCGCCCAATGCAGCACGACCGCCCGAATCACTCAGCAGCAGACGTGGCGCGGCATCCTGCAGGATGCCGGCGAGGCGTTCGGCTGGATACGCAGGATCGAGCGGCACATACGCGGCGCCAGCTTTGAGTACTGCCAGCGCGCCAACGATCATCGGCAGGCCGCGGTCGACACAGATGGCGATACGGTGCTCGGGCCGGATACCGTCTTCAATCAGAGCCCAGGCTAGTCGATTGGCTAGCCGATTGAGTTGCGCATAGGTGAGCTGCTGATCATTAAATACCAGTGCGACCGCATCAGGATGATGTTGCGCCTGTCGCTCGAACAAGTGGTGGATGCAGTTGTCATGCACATTGGTGAAAGAATCGGTAAGCGGCTCTAGCGTGTTCGGCGTCGCGTGGACGGACGAATGAGTAAGCGGTTCATCTTGCGGCGTCAAACGTACAACTCCTGTGAGGTGCTGAAGGGGAGAGTGCGTCCATGCCTGCTTTTGTCATCGCCGATTGCTCAGCTGTCGATGATTTCCTGCTCCTCGCGGCGAGTATGGCCACGCAAACGTTCACGTACGAAACGGCCCAAGTTGCTGATGCCGACACGAATTTGCGCCGGTTCCACGGCACTGAAGGCGAGTCTGACGCGGCGGTCCTGCGAATCGTCCAGCGCGAAGAACGACATAGGCATAACGATTACGCCATAGCGCTCGGCGCATTCGGTGACCGCGTCGGCATCGAAGCGGAAGGGCAGGTCCAGCGATAGAAAGAAACCACCGCTCGGTCGGTTCCAGCGCACGTCAATGCCGCCGTGCGGGAATACTCGTTGCAACTCGTCGAGCATGGCATCGCGATTCGCGCGATACGCCTCCAGCACCGGTCGCACCCATTCGCGCAAGCTGCAGGATTGCTGCAGCAAAATGCCGCCGATGATGCTCTGGTTGATCTGGCTGGTATTGACGGTGACGAAGCTCTTGCGTTCGATCAACCGGTTCCAGAGTGCATCGCGCATCGCTTCGTCTCCGAACAGCGCCGTTGGCAGGCAGGCGGCACCAACGCGCAGTGCGGGACTCAGGGTTTTGGAATAAGTTGATAAGTAGATCACACAGCCGCCGCTATCTAGCGCCGCCATGGTAGGCACTGCGTCACCTTCGTAACGGAACATGCCGTAGGGATTGTCTTCGAGCACCACGATGCGGTGCTTAGTACAAACTTCCAGAATGGCGCACCGCTGCAGCCGGTCGAGTATGCGGCCGGTGGGATTGTCGAAATCGGGAATGATATACAGAGCACGTGCGCAGCAGCCTTCACGCTTGAGTTGCGTCGCCACGCGCTCGATCGCTTCTGGCAATTGGCCGCCGCCCACGTCGGGCAAGGCCGCGATGTGCACGCCGGCCGCCTGCGCGGCGCCGATACCTCCGATATAGGTGGGGTTGCAGACCAGCAGTGTATCCGTCGGTAAAGGACAGAGTTCAGGCAGGCAAAGATAAAGCGCTTCCTGGCAACCGGCAGTGATCAGCAGGCGAGAGGCATCAGCCGGCACGCCATCGTCGTCGCTAAGCTGGCGCGCGACCAGTTCATTGATGATGCCGGCGGTACGCCCGTATTGAAGCAACGATGTTCCGCCGTGAGTGTGCGCATCGTAGCAGTGGAACGCGTCCAGCAAAGCTTCCGGTTTGAGCCGATCGAAAAGGCGGTTGTTGGGGCGACCGGCGGCAAGCGAGATGGCCGCGGGATAACGGCCGGCGATTTCGTTGAGGAAATTCATGACTGCCGCTTGCGGTGCATTTCGCGCGGTTGGCGAGTGCGTTGTCTCTGCACGCATCAGTACTTGCCGGATTGTTCAAGTTGGTCGAACAATTGCTGGGAATTGCTTTCGAGGAAGCCGTCCTCACCGCTGCGGTGAATGAATTCGAAGCTCATACCGGTGTTGGCGCAGCGGGTGGAAAAGGCCTGGGTCAGCCCAGGACCGCTGATCACCGAAGTATCGAATTGCAGGCCATGCCTGGCCAGATGCTCGACGGTGTTTTCGACGCTGTCCACTTCGAGCGCGATGTGTGCTACACCGACGCCAAATTGATCGATTAGCTGCGAGACTTGCGATTCAGGTTCGGTGCCCTGGCACAGCACGAAGCGAATGCCGTTGCATTCGAGCTCCGCGGACAGCATGCCGGTACGTTGCCCCTTGATGTGCAGACGGCGCTTCAATTCGAAGCCCAGTACGTCCTGAAACATGCGGATTGCCGCTTCCACATCGTGAACGGCGAGCGCCACGTGATCGATGCGCTGGAAAGCGGTGGTCGTAGACTGCGATACCTCGGCTAGTTTAGGCGACAATGTGTCGCGATCCCGAAACGTAAAAGTGTTTTCCATCCAATGCCTTCTTATATGTTGAACCACTTTGCGTTGTGATGTCGTTGACGAACCATACAAAAGTCCAAGATTCGTTAGCATGGCACGTGGATCGCAGCGATCCATAACCAATCACGTGAAATGCGATAGCACCAATTGGATTTTTCAAATCGACTGGACAAGTTGCATGGAACTGTGTCGTCCGTCTTTTCCTGCTCGTGCGATCATCGGCGCAAGCGGTTTACCAAATCCATGGTCGTATGCGATGCAGTATGGGTTCGCGGAGGTAGGTGCTGAAGTGATGATTTTTCACAGTAGGTTGAATGCGATTCATCCAAAGGACTATGGCGGACAGGTACGTATTGCTGACCACGAATACGTTGCGCGCGTTCGAAGCGCTGGGTGAGCCGGTTGCGAATATCTTTGGTAAGTTCCATATTTTCCATATCGCTTACTTCGTGATTCACTTTGAATACGCGATCGATTCGCTCTGTGCGTGCGCAATGACGTGTATGTATCTAGCTCTGTTTTTCGATTGCCCACGACAAACACATCTGCGTTCGACTTTTTTTGTGAGGTTGACGCGGTGCATATCGGCTGTTGCCTGTATAAGTTGCCGAACCATTTATAGTTGATGCACCGATGTATGCGCCGCGTCGCTGCGGCCTAGGGATCGCAAATGAGCAAGCCGATCAACGTGGAAGACTTTCGTAAGCTGGCGCAAAGGCGGCTGCCTCGCTTCGTCTTCGATTACCTGGATGGCGGAACAGAGGACGAGCATGGTCTGGCCCACAACCGAGAGGTATTCAAGCGCATTCGCTTTCAGCCGGTGCGCCTGCGCGATGTTGGCACGCGCGATCTATCCACGCAGCTGTTCGGCAAAGCCATCGCGGCACCATTGGTAATCGCACCGACTGGACTCAATGGCCTACTGTGGCCGGATGGCGACGTTGCGTTGGCCACAGCGGCAGCCAAGGCCGGTATTCCTTTCGTGTTGTCGACAGCATCTAATGCCTCCATCGAGGATGTCGCGCGGCGTGTGGACGGCGAGCTTTGGTTTCAGCTTTATATGGTGCATCCACTATTGACCGACCGCTTGATCAAGCGTGCGCTGGCCGCGGGTTGTTCCACCCTAGTGGTGACAGTTGACGTGGCGGTGAGCAGCAATCGTGAACGAGATCGGCGCAACGACTTCGAATACCCGCTGCGTTACCGGCCTTATCTCCTGATAGAGGGCATCGCTCATCCGCGCTGGACCTTGCGCCTGTTGCGCAACGGTATTCCACATATGGCAAACCTGTCCGCGGCGGGGGAGGAGAATATGGACGTACAGGCCGCGCTGCTCAGGCGCGAGATGGATGCCGGTTTCGATTGGCAAGGCCTCGCGCGGATACGCGCGTTGTGGCCACGCCGCCTGCTAGTAAAAGGTGTCTTGCGCGCGGCCGACGCGCGACGTTGCATCGCCGCCGGTACGGATGCAGTGATTCTTTCCAATCACGGCGGCAGGCAACTGGATAGTTGCGTGTCGCCTATCGAGGTATTGTCGGACGCCGTAGCCCAGTGCGACGCGCCGATCCTTGTAGATAGCGGATTCCGACGTGGCTCCGACGTAGTCAAGGCGATAGCGCTGGGTGCCACCGCCGTGCTGGTGGGGCGACCAGTGCTGTACGGCCTGGCCGCTAACGGCGAAAGCGGTGTATCCGAGGTACTCGGCATATTCAAGCGAGAGATCGACCAGACGCTGGCGCAGATCGGCTGCGCGGCGACGACCGAACTGTCGCACGATTACTTATACATGAAAGCGAATGCGTGCGATGAGGTGCCAATTGCGTCGCGGCGTGCCGGTGGTCGCGCCACGCACGAGCCATCTTCGACCCGCCTCGTCACGGCCGGAGCGCCCGCTCGTCCGCCTTTCTGACGATGTTGCGCAAGTCCCAACGCCCTCACTTCCCCCTTTAGCCTCACGCCAAAGATCAATATTCTCTGTGAAAGTAAGTCGTCATGGATCGACGACATTGCTTCAATCACGGGCTTCCGCAGGCTGTATCGCGTAGAGCCTTATCATTCGTTCAAGTCATACGGCGCCGCCGCCGCTTAACTCCAACGGTAGGCATACAACAAGGTTTTCATCATGAAGTACGTCATCATTGGCGGGACATCCGGGATTGGACTCGCAACGGCCAAGATGGCGGTTGAGGCGGGCAATGAAGTCGTTGCAGTTGGCCGAGACCCTACAAAGTTTGGCGCGGCCCGCTCCATTGGTGCCACCGTTGCTCAACTTGACGCAGGGGACCTAGCAGGTAGTCAGGCCTTGTTCGCGACTGTAGGCACCTTCGATCACTTGGTGCTGTGCGCCTCCGGATCAGCGGGTGCAGGTAACTTCCGCGAATTGGCCCTTGAAGATCTCCGGAAAGGTTTTGACGGAAAGTTTTGGCCACAAATAACTTGCGCGAAGGCCGCGCTTGGTTCGATAAACATGGAGGGGTCTATTACCTTTGTGGGCGCAATTTCGTCTCGCGCGATGAAGTCCGGTACTTCCGGGCTCGCCGCAATCAATGCCGCGCTAGAGGCGATGGTTCCAATCCTTGCGTCGGAGCTCCGCCCTACACGGGTGAATGCTGTCGTACCTGGAGTTGTAGATACACCGTGGTGGTCGCGTGTACCGGAAGCCGCGCGCAAGGAACTTTTCGAACAGCTCGCAAGTCAGGTGCCGGTCGGCCGCGTCGGAAAACCAGAGGATCTCGGTAGCGCCATCATGCTATTGACTACGAACACATTCATTACCGGCACAGTCCTAGACTGTGATGGCGGATGGAAACTCCGCAACGCCTAACCTTCCGTTTGCTCCTTTCGACAAATAGACATTTGTGCGTACGTCGTCACCATGCCGAATCCGCGTTTTGATTTCGAAGCAGGTGATTCACATCGACTCCTGAGCAACGAAGCCGTACGTAGGACGCAGCACCTATCCCACCTATCCTGCTGCCGCAAGAGTTGGTGCTCCAGATTGTCGAAGAAGCCGCTGATGTCATAGGCCAGAGCAACGCAGGGTCGATTGGCATCAATCCATTCGAATGCCTCGTGGGCAAAATGGATATTGCAGCGACCATCGCCGGTTCTAAACGCGGTCACGACGTGATCCAGTTTGAGCTTTCGTAGCCGTTGCTCATACAGCTTGGTCAGCTTCTCGGCGTAATACGCATAAAGCGCCGCGTCGCGATGAGAGGCATAGCTGATAGACCGACGTTTTTCCTTGACTACGAAGCTGTTGCCCTTGCGTCGCAGCTTCCGGATTACTCTGATGTTGGTAATCAGGGGAAAGAAGGACCACCGCGCGACCCGCTCAGGGTTCGATACTGCCGCAGCAATAGCGCTGCGCGTCGGCGGCTTATCGATGTGAAGGTAGGGCCGTGAACGGAGCGGATCATTCGCCATAGTTAGCTGAGGGAGTGGGTCGCGGCTACCCATACTACCCCCCTCAGCTTCCGGAATCCCAAGGGACCCTCGACGGGGCATAGCCACCGTCACCGCTGGTGCAATCACACTGATATTAAACTACTCACTGAGGACCGTTCGCGTGGACATCACTGCCCGACTCGCTTTGGCTCAGCTGCTCGGTACAATGTGGTTCGGTGGCGGGGAGTCCCCGGCGCCGATTGACATCGCAAAAAGCACCCACGCCGCCGTTACATGGCATGGTGCGAAGACAATATGGGCGTTTTCACGATCATCAAGGCCGTCGGATCAACTAAATTTGAGCTGAGGCTCATTGCCAACTAGCTGACCACCTGACTGAGGGTCGCCTGTTGGGCACAATCGACCCCAGCAACCGACCCAACTCGGAACGACCGCTCTTGGCCGATTTCGGGTCTAGGGCAGCGCGATTAGCCCGTGTTATCAGGGGTAGAGCAGGACCAACTAGGGTGTCGCCCTATTGGTTGCGCACGAGACCGTGAGTTGGCCGCTACTGGATGCACTGCCGCGCCAGTGGCTGAGGTTGCCGCGGTTGCACGATCACTGCGCCCACAGGTTCTCCTTCCTTGCGAAGGCAACTTCCCTCTCGTTGTCTGCAATGATTTGTGGCTCAAAATTCGCGCGCCGCTGAAAAAATGACGGAGCCCCTAGCCAGCCCCAGAGAGGTCACACCTGTACGGCCCTCTCATCCATTACCCACTGGACATGACTATCCGGCCGGCGCACCACGGCCAAGCGTGGCGATGTCCGCTTTCAACCCGTGGCCGACCTGGGGCAGGGTCATTGGGGCTCGTTAGAGCCTGGAAAGGGTGTCGCTTCAAACGGCCGCCTAAGGCTCGTGAACGGACAGCAATGCCGGCGCGCGCTCTTTCGCATAGCCTCGCAAAAAGCGCTTGACCACCGCTTCATCAAAATGCAGGCGCACGACGTGCGAGCTCGACACGTCAACGTCGGTTACCGGCAGCCCGATAGGCTTGCGACCCACCCCTATGGACGTCCGGGCCTGGATCGCGTTACGCGCAATGCGCTCGGTTTCCGTCGTTGACAATGGATCGAATCCGCTACGTTGGTTGTGGATCGCCTGAGCAAATAATTCCAGCCGGCTCCTCTCAAGGCTACGGGTGTAGAAGTTGCGCATATTTTGGGGCGCGAAATACTCACTCATCGCGCTCGAAAGCACGACGTTAAGTGAAGCCCCCAGGACAGTCGAGGTCAAGTTGTCGAGAGTGTCATCCGCCCGCACACGTACAAACGAAACAGCCGTTCCGACAAGCGTCGCTGCGCTGCTAGGGCCCATCACTTCGCACGCCCTTTGCACGAGTTGCGGTGAGCTCAGGCACCACGTACTGGTGAATGCAGGCCCCTCGTCCTCAGTGAACAGTAGGTCCACGTAGATCAGCTTGGCCTTGCCCTCGCGCTCGAGGCCCTCCAACACCCGACGGTATTGCGGTTTGAGTTTGTGACCATTTTCATCGACCAAGAGGACGAGATAAAAGTCGTCCAAGCCGTGAGCGTTGAATGACGAAACTATTTCGCTAACCGCTTGGCCGGAGACCACAGTATCCACAAACACAAAGCGCTTACCGGCGCGCCTCAGCGGCAGGCCGCGCCACCGCTCAAATCCGAACAGCGCATCCACGCAGTGCTGGTGATATCGCAGTTCGGCGGACGCCGAATCGTGCTCCAGAATCGCGCGGAGTACGCGAACCCAGTAATCTCGAATTTGTTCGGACCCATCGGTGACGCCTTCTGGGGCATCGGCCGTGAAAGGCAGGGTGATCGTCCGGTAGCCGAATGGCGTGTTCACGCTGTGGTGCCAAGCCGTCGCACCACGCTGCTCAACAAAGCCCGACCGATGTACGTTCCATGTGAGATCTTGAAAAGGCGTGGTTCCTCGGCTCGGAAACACTGCCGCTTCATAGCCTTGGTCTTCAAGCGCGACAAGTGTTTCGTAAAGCCCGACCGCGCCGGCCACGTACGACCTAACGTGCTGGAGAGAAATGCGTCGGTTCCACGAGCTGCGCTCGATATCGTCCAGCTCAATCGTCATATGACAGGCGCGTTGTCATCTCTTGTTTGGGACGAGCATTTGCCCGCGCCTTCGTTTATCGCTTCGCCCGTTGTCGGAAGCTGATCCAGCGTCACTTCGCGGCGCAGCTTAATCTAGTTGATCAGGGAGCAGGATCAGCTTCTTGCCGTGAGCGGGCATCAGGATAGAGCAATTATAGAATGTTATCAGGGGTAGGCGATATGCCACGGCCGGCCGGCGACTCCAGCGCCGGGCAGCACAGGGCAGGCTCGGCGTTCGCGCCAGGAGCCGCGCCGCTAGCGGTACAAATCCACTACCATCGCGCCAGTGACAACGTGCCAGTCCACTACCGAGCCG
>Ga0302317_10003124_pt1 | contig 11014 bp, 4 predicted proteins | sample III_Palsa_N3_3_FD_200450 | JGI IMG/M metagenome (GOLD analysis project Ga0302317, IMG submission 200450) | Peat permafrost microbial communities from Stordalen Mire near Abisko, Sweden - III_Palsa_N3_3 | ecosystem: Environmental > Terrestrial > Soil > Palsa > Peat permafrost | place: Sweden...
TCGATTTGCGCGGCTTCAAGTTCAGTGTGACCGAGGCCATGTTGAACAGCGTCGATAGCGCCGAGGAGCGCCTGCCGGTATATCTGTTCGAATGTCCGGAGCTGTATGACCGGCCGGGCGATCCCTATCGCGATGCCCACGGCAACGAACACCCGGACAATGCGCTGCGCTTCGGCTTGTTCGCCGAAGCAGTCTCGCGCTTTGCCTCCCATCGCAGCAACGGCTTTTCACCGGCGCTGGTCCACCTGCATGACTGGCAGGTGGCCCCGGTCGCCGCGTGGCTCAGCCTCGAATCACAGCGGCCCTCGACGTTGCTCACCATCCATAATCTGGCCTACCAGGGCATTTTCGACCGCGAAACATTCCGGCTTCTCGGCTTGCCGCACCAGTGGTGGTCGCCGGAAGCGATGGAATTCTGGGGAAAGTGCTCGTTTTTGAAGGCAGGCATCCAGTTTGCCGACGCCATCACGACTGTCAGCCCCGGTTATGCGCGGGAAATCCAGACGCCGGAGTATGGCTGTGGCCTGGACGGTGATCTGCGAGCCCGCTCCGCCGATCTGAGCGGCATCCTCAACGGCGTCGATACCGCGGTGTGGAATCCGCAGACCGACCCGTTCATTCCCGCGCACTACACCGCGGGCGACGTGAATACCGGCAAGGGCGCGAACAAGTCCGCCTTGCAGCGGGAGCTCGGGCTGGCCGTCAGCTCCAGACCCCTGGTGGCCTTCGTCGGCCGCCTGGCTGATCAGAAGGGCGCTGATCTGATTCTGGCGGCCCGTGAGGAATTGCTGCGGCTGGATACGCAGTATGCGGTGCTGGCCAGGGGCGATCACGGTCTGGAACAGGGATTCGCCGGGTTTGCCGGCCCCCGGGAGGCCGATCGGGTTGCCGTACGCGTGCTTCATGACGAAATCCTCGCGCACAAGATCTTCGCCGCGGCCGATCTGCTGCTCATTCCTTCGCGCTTCGAACCCTGCGGCCTGACCCAGATGTACGCCCAGCGCTATGGCACGCTGCCGGTGGCGAGGCGAACCGGCGGCCTGATCGATACGGTGGTCGATGCGGATGCGGAGTCGCTCGCCTCCAACCGTGCCACCGGCGTGCATTTTCTCGATGCCGACGTCGGCGGATTGCTTTACGGCGTGCGCAGGGGCCTGGAGTTGATTGCCGATCCCCTGACACTCGACAAGCTGCGCCAGGCCGCGATGGCGCGCGATTTTTCATGGCTGCAATCGGCTGCGGACTACGAGAAGCTGTACCGCGGGCTGCGGGAGTCGCGGCGCGCGGTCTAGCTGCGCGAGCATTTGTCTTGTAGCCGGGGTTGTAGCCGTACAAGTCGTAAATTACAAAACCCGTTTATATTGAATCGGTTGAGGCGGCTATCGACAAGCAGGTGCAGAACATCGAGTGAGATGCATCGCAGTCCGTCGGCGTCCGCAAGGCCTCTGCTTGGGCTTCAACTATCCAGGGCCACGCCCCGCTTGTGCCTGACGCGTGCGGCCGCGGCGAATGCCAGCAACATCCAGGCATTCACGGAGCCACCCCCGCTTCCGCCACCTCCACCGGCGACATTGGAGTTGACGCTTCCGCTGCTCGAACTGCTTCCCCCGGAGCTACTGGAGCTCGACGAGCCGCTTGACGAGCTGGAGCTGCCACTACCTGACGAAGAGGAACCCGCACCAGCGGCTGCGGCACCGGTACCGGTCAATGCAATCGTCTGGGCGGTCGAACTCACGGAGGTTTTGAGATTGAAAGCCGCGGACCGCGCGCCGGTCGACTGCGGCGTGAAGATGAAGGTGTAACTGCATGAGGCGCTGGCGGCCAGCGAGGCGCCGCAGGTGGTGGTGTAAGTGAAGTCGGAAGTATTGGTGCCGGTGATGCCGGTTGTTCCGATCAACAATGGGCCGGTGCCGGAGTTCTGCAACGTGACGGTTTGCCCGGAGGAAGATGAGGCGACTACGGTTGAGCCGAAGGTCAGCGAAGATGCGCTCAGGGTGGCCGTTGGCAGCATTTGATAAAGCGCCACAGCTCCGCCGGCGGGCACCGTGACGCTGGTGGTGCTGGTCAGATCGTAGTTCGCTCCCGAGGCGAGGTCCGTGGCGGTGCCGCCCGAAATCTGCATGTCCGGCGGCAGCGTCATCGTCGCAGCCGAAGATTGCCAGTTCAGTCCCACCAGATAGTTGCCGTAGCGTCCCACATACAGCGTTCCAAATGCGCCCGAAGTGTAGTTGCCCGAAGCTCCCGTAGCCGCGCTCGCCGGCATCTCGATCGTGGCAATACGGTCGGTCGTCGCGGTCGTGTCATGCACCCGTGCCAGGTTATTCGCGATATCGTTCGAAGCGGACGGCGGCGGGTTGCCGTTGCCGGGTGTGCGCAGCGGACGCCAGTTCAGCACCATATCCAGCTTCTCGCCGTTGTTCCGGATCGCGATGGTGCTGCCGGTGGGGTCGGCCCATACGCCGTTGCCATGCGCCGTCTCGTTGAGGAATGTCACCCCGCTGGTGTCGGTGGCTTGCGAGTTCACCAGGTTGCACAGCGTCACATAATCGGTGTACTCGCGCAGGTAATTGTCCACGGTACCGTCTGCGTTGCCCGAGTCGAATGGCGGCATGTCGTTCCACGCGCCCGTCTGGGCCATTGGCTGGATGATGCCGTTCGCATGTTCGAGGTAGAACGCGTGCAACGCATAGGGGTCGTTGAATTCGGCCGCGGCATAGTAAAGCGTTCCCGCGTTGATCTCCCCGATGTTGAGGTTCTTGCGGAAGGTGAGCGTCTCCTCCTCGCGCAATGTGTCCGCGTAGCCCGAGCCGGAGACGGCAAGCGAGGGATAGATGAAGTTGGAGAACGCATGCACCGCATTGATCGCCACCGTGCGCACCGGATGCGAGCTGGAGGTCTCGATCCCGTTGTCGTTCAGGATTTTCGCCAGCCCCACCAGATAGACCACATCGTCCCATCCGTAACCGCCGTCGAAGCTGCCGTCGCCGGTGCCGTTCAGCTCCAGGCCGAGCCCACCGTTGCTGATCCAGATGCCGCCGTACTTGTCGGCCGCAAGTCCGGCGGTTTCGTTCAGGTAGTTGCTGTACATCGTGGCGTTGCTCTGGGCCAGGCTGGTGCCGTAGATCTTGTCCAGAACCCGCAGCGCCAGATTCGCGTAGACATACGCTCTGGCCTGCAGCAGGTCCTGATTCGGCGCATGGCCATGGCCGTCGATCAGGAAGTTGAGGTGATTAAGCAGCATGGTCTGATACGCCTGATAGCGCAGGACCCCAGGTTCGAGCGCGCTGCTGATCGGCTGGTTGAGCGCGGCGAGGAAAGAAGAATCGTTCTGCATCAGCACGATCGCCGAGCCCAGAACCCAGGTACCGCCACCCTCGATCGGACTGCACTGCGCATTGGCGCGTCCATAGGGATTCGAAGACGAGGTCGTGGTCGCGCCGATACCGTCCCAGGCGGTCATGTTGCCCCAGCAGCCGTTCTGCGACTGCATATAGGAGTAGGCATCGAGCGCCGCGACGATCTCCTGCTCCGTTGTACTGTTTTGATAGAAGCTGCTCAGGAAGTTCGGCGTGACATAGGCGTATGCCAGCATGTCCAGCCGTTGCATCTGCGCATTGTTGCCGGCGCTGGTATCCATGGCCGCGTTGTTCAGCCACTGCGCCGCGGTATAGGACTCGGAGGGGGACTTGCCGGCGTCGAAGTAGCCGATGATCTGCGCCGGCACCGTGCCCGCGTTCACCGCCGTCGTCCAGGATGAGCCGTACACCTGGTTGTTCACCGCCTGATTCAGGTAGTGCGTCAGGCTGCTCTGGATTGCCGAAAAGTATGCGCTGTTGTAAGTCGCCGGAGTGGCGGCGGCGGCCGCGGGAGCCGTGCCCTGCGGATCGGTCGAGGCGACGATCAGGTAGGGATTCGTATGCGTGAAGGCTGAGTAGATCGGCCGCGAGGTCGCGCCGGCGGGCAGGTTCGTCGTTGCGGTGCCTGGGCTCGCGTAGTAGTAGTACGACTGCGCCGCATCGAGCGTCAGGGTGACCTTGGTATTGCCGCTGGTCATCGACAGCGGAATCGGAACCGTCTCATACACAAAGCGGCCGGGCAGGATGGGATCGGCCTTCTGAAAGTCGATCTCCGGCTCATTGGTGGCGTAGTAGTTGCTCACCAGATAGCCCTGCGACGCGGTGTAGAGGTAGATCACGTCGGGAATCGTGTCCGACCCCCATACCTGGATCGTCAGGTAGTTCTGCAGCGTCGGGTCGCACGCCATGGTGAAGGTCAGCACTTCGTTGTCCGCGGCATTGCCCACGTTCGCCGCCACCGACGACGGGGCGATCTCCCGGTAAGTCAGCCCCAGTGCACCCGTGCCGGTCGGATTGCCCAGATTCACGAACGAGTGTGCCGACTCCGAGTAAGTATCGGCTCCGGTGTCGCCGAAGTTGATCCGGTCCAGCGCATTGGAAGCCGTCGAAATCGCTTGGGCATGTATTTGTGTTGAGCAGGCAAAGCAGAGGGTGAACGCAAGGCACAGCCGATGAATTCTGACGATGGACACGAATGGAGACCTTGGTAGAGACGTCCGCGCGGGCCAACGGATGCTGGATGCGGACGGGTGATTGCGGCGAAAGGCGCGTACGATACTATCGACAATCAGCCGGTGGCAATGAAGTGAACCCGCGTCTGCGTGGCGGAGGGGCCGACATGCAGAAAAGTATATTCAGCCGCCTGTAAATTGAATTGGTCAGGCCGGCATTCCCGACTTACCGTTCTTATATACCTCCACTAAAACAGCCGACGATTCGGATGCGTCGCTGTTGCCTGTCGCCGGCGCTCTCGCCCGCGGCGATATCGAATTCATGCTTCCGGCAAGCCCGGCTTGTCCAATCAAAATGCTCACTTCCCTGTCCCGCCGCGCATTCCTGCAGACCACCGCATCCGCCTTCGCCGCTCCGCTGCTGGGGCCAATGCCGGCGGCGGCGCGCGGCATGCCGGAGCCGCGGCTTGCCGCCTTTCCCCTGGCTTGCGTGCGGCTGCTCGACGGCGAGTTTGGTGCGGCAGCCGCGATCAATCAGCGCTACCTGGAGTCGCTGGAGGTGGAGCGCCTGCTGGTTTCGTTTTGCGCAACGGCAGGCATCAAGACCGCGGCTGCGCCCTACGGCGGCTGGGAGGATCCGGCTTGTGAACTGCGCGGGCACTTTGCCGGCGGGCATTATCTTTCCGCTGCGGCGCTGGCGTATGCCGGCTCGGGCAACGAGGTGCTGCGCGCCCGCGCGGAGGTCATGGTGTCGCAACTGGCTGACTGCCAGAAGGCGCACGGCAACGGCTACCTGAGCGCATTCCCGCCGGCCTTGTTCGACAAGCTGGCCCAGGGGCAGGAGGTGTGGGCACCGTTCTACACCTTGCACAAGATCATGGCCGGGTTGATCGATGTATACCGGCACACCGGCAACGCACAGGCGCTGCGAGTGGCCGAGGGTATGGGCGGATGGACCCAGAACTATCTGGCCGGCATGGAGGCCGGGCAGCGGCAAAAGGTGCTGCGAACCGAGTTTGGCGGCATGGTCGAGTCCCTGGCCGATCTGTATCAGTTCACCGGCAAGGAGCGCTATCTGAGCGCGGCGCGATTGTTCGAGCAGCCGGACATTCTCGATCCGCTCGCCGCACGGCGGGATGCGCTGCAGGGTCTGCACGCCAACACCACGGCGGCGAAGATGGTCGGCGTCGCCCGCATGTACGAGGTAACGGGCGAGCAGCGCTACCGCGAGATCGTGGAGTATTTCCTGGATGAAGTGTTGAGCGTGCGCAGTTATGTCATCGGCAACACCAGTGAAGACGAGTATTGGCATACACCGGCGGGCCAGTTGCAGCATTCGCTGACCTTGCGCAATGCCGAGTGCTGCGTCGCCTACAACCTGATGAAGCTCGACCGTCATGTCTTCGCCTGGACCGGCGATGCGCGCTGGATGGACCACTACGAACGCGCCCTGTTCAACTGCCGGCTCGGTACGCAAAACGCGCAGGGGCTGAAGCAGTATTTCTTTCCCCTGGCTGGCAACTATTGGCGGGTCTTCGGCTCCGCGGAGCAATCGTTCTGGTGCTGCACCGGTACCGGCGCGGAGGAATTCGCCAAGTTCGCCGACACCATTTATTTCCGTTCCGGCGAGGCGGTTTACGTCAACCAGTACATCGCCTCGGAACTGAACTGGCAGGACCGGGGTTTCAGGCTGACCCAACAGACCCGCTTCCCGGCGGAGCCAGCGACCCGGCTGACGGTGCGGACGCCGCAGCCGCAGCAGCGCTCCATCCATCTGCGCATCCCGCGCTGGGTCGCTGCGTCGCCGGCGGTGAGGGTCAATGGACAGCGTATCGAGATCGTGGCTCGCCCGGGTTCGTACCTGGAGCTGCACCGCAGCTGGAGCGACGGCGATACGGTCGAAATCGATCTGCCGATGCAGCTCGCCGAGGAAAGCCTGCCCGGCGACGGCGCCACGGTCTCGGCACTGTACGGGCCGCTGGTCCTGGCCGCCGACCTGGGGCCCGGCCCCGCCGCCGGACCTACCAAGATACTCCAGGGACGCGGCACTTTCCCCACCGACCTTCCCGCTCCCGGGCCGCTGCCAGTGGCGTCCGCCGACGGAAATGCGCGCAAGCGTGCCGCGGGCTGGATTGAAATTGAATCCGCCCCGGCGCTGCGCTTCAAGGGGCATGCGCCGCAAGGCCCGTACCCGGTCCGGCCGCTGTTTCAGGTGCAGGACCAGCGCTATTCGGTGTATTGGCAGCATCCCGTGGAGACTTCATGACACAGCTGCGCGATCCCAGGCGGTTTGCCGATAAGCGCGACCTGGCGAAATGGCTGTGCGCGGCGGCACTATTGACCGCCTCACTGCCAGCTCCGGCGCAAGCACTGCCGCCGGAACGCGCGATCAGCGCCGACATGCGGCAGGTGGAGGGTCAGCGCGACCGTTTCTGGCAGGACAGCGTCGGCGCGGACCATCCCGGCATCCTGCTACGCCCGGATAATCTGGCGCAGCTGCGCCTGGTTCACGACGAACTGGGCTTCCGCTACATCCGCTTTCACGGCATCTTCGCCGACGATATGGCGGCCTACCGCGAGGTGAACGGCACGCCGGTATACGATTTCGACAGGATCGACGCGGTCTACGACGCCATCCTGCAGATCGGCATGAAGCCGTTCGTCGAGCTCAGCTTCATGCCGCACGATCTGGCGACGAGCGAGAAGACCATCTTCTACTGGAAGGGCAACGGTTCGCCGCCAAAAGACTACGGCAAATGGGCCGACTTCATCGCGGCCTTTACCCGCCATCTCGAAACCCGTTATGGCCAGGCGGAGGTGGCGCGGTGGCGCTTCGAGGTGTGGAACGAGCCGAATCTGGACGGCTTCTGGACGGCCGGTGACCAGCAGGCGTATTTCCGCCTGTACGACGTCACCGCAAAGGCGATCAAGACGGTCGATCCGGCGCTGCAGGTCGGAGGTCCGGCTACCGCCGGCGCGGCCTGGGTGCCGGAATTCATCAGTCATGCCCAGGCGGCGGCGGCGCCGGTTGATTTCATCACCACGCACACCTACGGCGTCGTGGGCGGCTTTCTCGACGAGAACGGCGTGGGCGACAACCGTTTGTCCACCAGTCCGGGATCGGTCAGCGACGATGTGCGCAAGGTACGCGACCAGGTGGCGGCTTCGCCGAAGCCCGGGCTACCGGTGTATTTCACCGAGTGGAGCAGCAGCTACAACCCGCGCGATCCGATTCACGACGCCTACCTCAGCGCCGCCTTTGTGCTGGACAAGCTCAAGCACACCGAGGGCCTGGCGCAGTCGATGAGCTATTGGACCTACACCGACTTGTTCGAGGAAGCCGGCCCGCCGCCGGCGTCCTTTCACGGCGGGTTTGGCCTGGTCAACCGCGAAGGGATACGCAAGGCGGCCTACTTCGCCTACAGGTATCTCAATGAGCTGGGCGCGCAGCTGCTGCGCAGCGCCGACACGGAGTCGTGGCTGACCCGCGATGGCGATGATTTTGCCGGCTTGATCTGGAACTATACGATTCCTGACCAGCAGGAAAGCGATCGCCCGTATTTTCGCAAGCTCCATCCGCCCGCTGGACTGCCGCCGGTCAAACTGACGGTGACATCGCTGCACCCGGGCATTTACCGGTTGAGCCTGTATCGCACCGGGTTCAAGGCCAACGACGCCTATTCCCAATATATCGAATGGGGTTTGCCGAAAGACCTGACAGCGGAGCAGATCGCCGTGCTGCAAGGCCTGTCGAGTGATGTGCCTGAAATGGAAATCAAGCTTGAAGTCGGCCGCAATGGCTCATTCAGCCGGGAAATCCCGATCCGCACCAATGACGTCATCTTGATCAAGCTCAAGCGGATGCGATAAATAACTCGCTGCGGATGGCAGTGCTTGCGAATACCGCTCAAGCCTACATTTCCGTCCTGTCCCGTCTCGCGCGCCGAGCGCTACTCAGACCATCAATGCCAACCTAGTCCCATGAAGCAGACACGACGCGATGCCCTGAAAACCATCCTGATCGGAGCGGCCGCCACGCCGGCGCTGGTCGAGCCCGTCCGCGCCGCGACCGGGCTGCTATCAGGGGATGGTGACAAGCCCGATCATGCCGCTAAAAATCATCGGGCCCGCTGGGGCAGGGGCGTTGAGGGGCAGCGCCGGGCCGATCTGGGCGACGGCACTTTTCTCAACCCCATTGTTGCGGGCGACCATCCCGACCCCACGGTGCTGAAGGACGGGGACGACTATTACATGACGTTCTCGTCGTTCCTGTCTTATCCCGGCGTGGTGCTCTGGCATTCCCGCGACCTGGTGAACTGGACCCCGATCGGCCCTGCGCTCACCCAGCCGCTCGGTGCGATCTGGGCGATGGACCTGGTGAAGCATGATGGCCGCTTCTACATCTACATTCCGGCCAGTCCCAACGGGGAGCAGTCGATTTTCGTCATCCATGCCGATGACATCCGCGGCCCCTGGAGTGATCCGATCGATTTGAAAGTGCCCGGTTGCATCGACCCGGGTCATGCCGTCGGCGAGGACGGCAAGCGTTATCTGTTCTTCAATGGTGTGCGCCGTATTGCCTTGAGCGATGACGGCCTGGCGACCGCGGGCACCTTGGAGCGGGTATATCAGCCCTGGCGCTATCCCGAAGACTGGGTGGTCGAAATGTTTGCGCCGGAGGGACCGAAGGTGTTCCGCCGCGGCGAATGGTTTTATCTGGTCATGGCTGTCGGCGGCACCTCGGGGCCGCCCACGAGCCACATGGTCATCGCCGCACGGTCGCATTCCATACACGGTCCCTGGGAGGATTGCCCGCACAACCCGATCGTCCACACCAGGAGCGCCGACGAGCCCTGGTGGTCCCGCGGCCATGCAACGGTGGTGCAGGGCCCGGCGCAGGGGTGGTGGATGATTTACCACGGCTACGAAAACGGCTTTCGCACCCTGGGCCGGCAGACCTTGCTGGAACCGATCGAGTGGACCGGCGATGGCTGGTTTCGCGCGACCGGCGGCACCCTTGCAAAGCCCATCGCCAAACCGCTGGCCGGTCCAGCTGGGGTCTCCGGCCTGGCGCTGTCGGATGATTTCTCGACCGACAGGTTCGGCCTGCAGTGGAGTTTCTTCAACCCCGGCGCGGATGAGGTGAAGCGGGCGCGCTACGAGGCGCAGGCACTCGTCATCTCGGCCAAGGGCAGCAGCCTCGCCGATTGTTCGCCCCTGACCTTGATCGTCGGCGATCGAAGCTATGAGGCGTCAATCACCCTGGAAATCGGTGACGGCGCGCAGGCCGGCATTACGCTGTTCTACAGCGAGCGGATGTTCTGCGGTTTCGGCTTCAGCCAGCAGCAGATGTTCACCTACCACTATGGCCAGGAGCAGAACTGGATGCGGCAGAACCTGCCCGTCGGGACGGTGCGCCTGAAGGTAGTCAACCGCGCCAACATCGTGACTTTTTATTATTGCCGCGACGGCGGAGCCTGGGTCAAGCACCCCTGGCAAATGGAGGTGTCGGGCTTTCATCACAATGTCTTCGGCGGCTTTCTCTGCCTGAAGTTCGGCGTGTATTGCACTGGCACGGGGGAGGTCAAACTGCGCGATTTTGTCTACACGGCGCTGGAAGCATGATGCGGAGTTGTGTCGGCTCCGCCATCCGGACGCCTCACTGATCTTGTTTTGAAGATCGAACAGCGCATATTTTTCATTAGAAACATATCGATGTCTCACGACATAGTCGCCCCTTATTGATCGACTGCGGGAAAGACATGTCGCGTGCGAAAGATGAAGTTGCATTGGTTGCGGATATCGGGGGGACTCACGCCCGCTTCGGTCTGGCGCTCTCTGCGCGTGCCGGCCGGCCGCAGCTGGTGGCGGTCAGACGTTATTTTGCGGCGGAGTTTGCCAGCGTCACCGAGGCCGCTGCGCACTACCTGCAGGACGTAGGCCCAGGCCGCGAGCCGACACGGGGTGTATTTGCGGTTGCGTCCGCGGTGACCGGCGACGTCATCAAGATCACCAACAATCCGTGGACTTTCTCGATCCGCGCCGTGGGCCGAGATCTGGGATTGTCCGCCCTGCGGGTGGTCAACGACTTCTCGGCGCTGAGCCGCACGCTGCCCTTGCTGGACCCGGATGAACTGTGGTCGATCGGACCCGGCCGGGGCCGGGCGCCGTCGCTGAACGGCAATGCCACCTATGCCGTGCTCGGCCCGGGCACCGGCCTTGGTGTGGGATGCCTGGCGATCCGCGACGGGCATGCCGTCACCATCGACTCGGAAGGCGGACACGCCGGCTTTGCTCCGGGCAGCGCCTACGAGCTGAAGATCCTGGAGATCCTGTCCGGCCAGTTTGGCCGCACTTCTGCCGAGCGCCTCATTTCCGGCGCGGGCTTGATGAACGTCTACAAGGCGGTTTGCGCAGTCGAAAAGATCTCGCCCGAAGCCGGCCTGCCGGAGGAAATCACCGAACAGGCGCGAACCCGGCCCGGCG
>Ga0302317_10003127_pt1 | contig 11008 bp, 12 predicted proteins | sample III_Palsa_N3_3_FD_200450 | JGI IMG/M metagenome (GOLD analysis project Ga0302317, IMG submission 200450) | Peat permafrost microbial communities from Stordalen Mire near Abisko, Sweden - III_Palsa_N3_3 | ecosystem: Environmental > Terrestrial > Soil > Palsa > Peat permafrost | place: Sweden...
TTGAGATCGGAAAGCAAAAGCGAATGTCGTAGCCATCGCGGCACGCGCCCACGCCGATGCGGTCTTCACCACTGTCGATGTCGGCCTCGAACATCTGAAGCAGCGCCGGCATGTCCTTGCCATCGGCCACCGTGCTCAGTTGCGCCGTCAGGTGATAACCGTCGACCAGCCCCTCCTTCAAGCCGGCCTCGCGGCCAACAGCCCGGAGCTGGTCCAGGGTCAGCGCGCTGGCATGCGAGGGATCGCGCAGCGTCTCCATGCGGTCGTAGGCGGCCTGTGTTTCGGGGGTAGGCGTCGCGTCGATCACCACCACCCTGCCGCCCCTGCGGCAAACGCGCTTCATCTCCCGCAACACCGGCAGCGGATTGGGCATATGGTGAAAGCTGTAGCGCGTCAGGACCACGTCGAACGCGCCTTCGGCAAACGGCAGCTTCATCGCATCGCCCACCCGCCAGTCGAGGTTGCTCAGCCGCAGGCTCTCTTGCCGCTCGCGGGCCTGCGCGATCATGGCCGGGGTCACATCGATCCCGGTGACGTGCGCCGCCCGCTGCGCCGCGGCACAAGCCACGATGCCCGGACCGCAGGCGACGTCCAGAACTTTCATGTCCAGTCCGATTCCGGCCGCGGCGAGGGTACGGGCCATACCTTCCGCTTCGGCATGGACCGGCAGTTCGGAAAAGGGCCTGGCCCAGCGGGTGAATTGTTCGACGATGCGATCGTTATGCGCGGTGCGGCTCACTGAAAAACTCCCGGAAAGTGCGCAGGCAGGATAGATTGTGGCCGCATGACCGGCTAACGTTAGCCGGTCAATAATGAGCTTGAAACGGCCATGCGGCGTTTGAACCAGCAGGAAACCACGGCAAGGCTGCAGTATCTCCAGCTGGACCAGCCGCGCGGTCCCGGCTTCGCCTTCCACGATCGTGCCCATAACACCTTTTACGACTGGCACAGCCATCATTATCACCAGCTGATCTATGCCACCGTCGGCACCACGCTGATTGAAACGGGCACGGCGCGTTACCTGCTTCCGACCGGCCGCGCCGCCTGGATTCCAGCCGGCACGCGGCATCGGACGCTGGTCGCCGACATCGGGGGCGTCTCTCTCTATTTCGCGCCGGACGCAGTGGCCGATGCGCAGCAGCGCGTCCGCATCCTGGTAGCCAGCCCGGTGATGCGCGAGATGATCCTCCACGCCCTGCGCTGGCCGCTGGGCGCCAGCGAGGAGGATGCGGTGGCCGCGAGTTTCTTCCGCACCCTGGGCCTGCTGTGCGGCGAATGGTTGCAAAGCGAGCTGCCCTTGTCGCTGCCGGGCACCCGTCACCCGGCCATCCAGCGGGCCATGGACTACGCCGCCGCGGACCCGGGCCGGGCCTGCCTCTCCGGAGCGTTCGCGGCGGCGGCGATGTCGGAGAGGACTTTCCGCCGCGTGTTCGACCGCGAAACCGGCATGAGCTGGCAGGCATGGCTGTGCCAGGCGCGCATCATGGAAGCGGCCAGCCAGCTGACCGCAGGCGGGCGCGTCACCGACGTCGCCGCACAAGTCGGCTACGCCTCGCTGAGCGCGTTCGCAAAAGTCTTCAAGCAACTCACCGGCGAAAGCCCCCTGGAGTTTCGGCAACGCGCCGGCCGGTAAATCCACCCTGGGTTGCCCTGCAACAAGATGGGGCCGCAACGCCGTCTTCCGTTCTAGCGGGAGCTGCCTGCTGTCCTTCCGCGATGCAGACCGGATAGATACTTGCGGGTATCGTCAAGCCTCTGTGACAATGAGTCAGGCTAGGCTGGAGCGAGCACATGAAAACCGCATGGCTATCGAGCGTGGTTCTTTTCGCTGCCGCTGCCTGCGTACCGAACGGCAGCGTTCGCAACAACCAGCAAGGCAACAACTCCCAGCCTGACACCGCCGCCTCATCCTTCCCGGATCCAGCGCCCGCTCCATCGCCATTCCCGGACATGTCGCCGAAAATGGTGCTGCCGGCAACCGGCGGCGTACCGGTCGTGGGCATCCCGCTGGGCGGCAATATGTTTTTGCCGGCGACGGGTGGGCCGCCGGTAGTAGGAATTCCGATCAGTCCCTGAGGCAAAGCCGCAACGCAAGAGCTCATTGCCGCGCAATCGAGACGAGACAGTCCAGCCATGGCGGCGGGGCTACTCCGCGCGCATCCTTGCCTGTTCATGGCAAGAAGTGTTTCGCACAAGCTCCGCAACATTGACCTCCGCACGCAACTCAAACCCCAATCCCTGATACAGCGATATGGCCGCGCGGTTGGTCTTCCAGGCGTGGAGAAACGCCCGGTCGCCGCGGAATGCAATGCCGGAAACGACCGCCGCGGATAGCCGGCGCGCCAAGCCGCAGCTTCGGAAGTCCGGATGGGTGCAGACGCCGCTGACTTCGGTATGGCCGGGGAAACGCATGCGCTCACCCGCCATGGCGGCGAGCCGCCCATCGATGCGGATGCCGCGAAAGTGGCCCATCGCATGCGTGCGCTCAAGGAATGGCCCCGGTTCGGTCAGCCTGGCCAAGGCCAGCATCTCGGGCGCATCCGCGTCCCCGAGCGTGAGGATGTCGTCGGCGACGGCTTCGAATAGCAAGTCTCGCATGGCGATCATCTGCACGGCCTCGGCTTGCTTGACTGCAACGAGTCCCGGCGGGATCACGATGGCCGGGACCTGCGCCAGATAGATGCTTTCACCCGGCCGCACAAGAGCGGCCAGTGCAGCCAGTCCTGCAGGAGAGTCGTCGCAAGCCGAGGCGAACAGGTTGACGTCCCGCGCGAACCGCCGGGCCTGTGCGTTCCCTTCCGACAAGGCGGCATGATGGGTGCTCAGACTCGCCCACACCGGCCGGTCAAGCGGATGCATGCTTTCCACCCGCCAGGCGCAGGCGTTTTGCCCGTACATCGAGGGGCGCAGCCGCGAGCGCTTCTTCCAAAGCCGCCAGCTTCGCGAGCAAGGGCGCGGCCGGACCAGCGCAGGCATCGGCCACCGCGCTTTCGATCAGGGGCCAGACGACACTTTTCGCGCGCGCAACGAACTGCAGACCCGACCGGCTCAACGCGATCGTCCGCACGCGCCGGTCGGCGGCCTGCTGCCGGGAGTGCACCAGGCCCTCGCTCTCCAGCTTGTCCAGCAAGCGCGTTACACCGGGCTGAGCAACCCCGACCGCCTCGGCCAGTTCGCCCACACTCATTGGCCCCAGCCGGTCGAGTGCGGCGAGCACCGGGAAGTGGGATGCCGGCAGGCCGAAGCCCGCGCCATCGAGCAGGACCTGCGACTGCGATTGCAGGCGTTCGCCGAGGCGCTTCAGCCTCGTGCCGAGCGTCAGATATCCGAGTTCCTTGACGACATCCTGAACCATGCGTGTCTAACTAAATAACAAGATATATAACTTGTAATATATATCTGTGCGAACGTCAAATCGACGTATCTACCGGGCTAGTGCTTCGCTGAAGCAGCGAGCAAAAGCCTTGCATGCAGGACTTCCGTCTCCTCATCCGCCGGGTACATGCACTCGACCCGAAGTTCCTGGGCAGCAATGGTTTGCGGAGTCCCGACCGTTGTGACCAGCGAGAAATAGCTCAACGCTGCGCCATCCTTGATGAAACTCATCGGTATCATGGGCAATGCGCCAGATGCCTCAGGCGCCCTCCAATTTGGGCTGACGTCCGGGTAGGCGAGCAGATCCGCGAGCAAATCCCTGGTCTTTTGATCGATCACCCGGCCCACCGCTTCACGATGAACTCTCTGGATTAAAGCCTGCGCCAGGGCTTCCCAGTTGGCAATGAATGGGCGCATTCCCTCCGGGTCGAACATCAGATGCAGCATGTTGCGGGGGGAGGGCCTCGTAGACATGTCAATGAAGCAATTGAAGAAGCGCGGAGCGGCTTCATTGGCCAGGAGGACGTTCCAATAGCGGTCCATCACCACCGCCGGATACGGCTCGTGCTGGACCATCATTCGCTGCAACGCCTTGCTGACGCTCTTCATTTCATCGGAAGTCCATGCCGCATCCGAATAGAGCGGGGCATACCCTGCGGCCAGGAGCAGGGCGTTTCGTTCACGCAACGGAACATCCAGGGCTTGCGCAATCCCCATCAAGGTTGACCGGCCTGGAACGCTCCGGCCGCTCTCGATGAAGCTGATCTGTCTCTGCGATATCCCGCTGTCGAGGGAAATATCGAGTTGGCTTCGGCCGCGGACGCCGCGCCACTGCTTCAACAGATCACCCAGTTCGCTGGTCTTCGGAAGCTTGTTCATGAACGTCCTTGGTCGCATTTGCCGAGTATCGGCCAGTCTGCTGCCGATCAGGAAGCCCCCGGAAGTGCCTCCGGGGGCTTCCTGAATTTCAGCAAATGCGCTTCGATGCTTCTTACTGAGCGCTCCAGACGTGCGCTTCGAAAGCGGGCTCCACCGGCGGTCTGGTCACACTGCCCGTGTAATTGGTGATGGTGGACGCCGCGACGACGGCGATGACTTCCAGCAGGCGCGCCTTGTCGAATCCGGCCTGCAGGAATCGGGAGACATCCGGCTCGTCAAGCCGGCCACGCTTTTCGATTAGGGTCCTTGCCAGCGTGGACAAGGCCGCATTCTTCGGATTCCGCGGGGACTGGCGTTCACGGATGGCCTTTACGTCCGCCGGGTCCACGCCTTCCTTCAGAGCCAGGGCAGTGTGGAAAGCGACCGCCCAGGTGCAGGCATTGGTCACCGCGTTGGTCAGCAGGAGAGTTTGAATCTGCTCCTCGGAGAAGCTGCCGCCGTGGACCTTCTGGAAAAGACCGACCAGGCTGCCGATGAGTACGGGAGATGTGGACATGGCACCGGCGATGTTCGGGATCATGCCAAACGCTCCCTGCAGCGCCTCGAGAGCAGGCCTGGACTGTTCGGGGGCGGATTCGATGGTGTGAACCGGAAAAGTTTGCATTGTTCGACCTCAGCAATAGTGGATGTGGTTGCGACAAACTGCGTGGGCAGCCTTGCTGCACGGTCGTAATAATTATGCAGACCCTGAGGGCCGGCAATTACACGCGATGTAATAGCGCGCCCCCAACACCCAATCATTCAATTCCGCTTCGCACCACGCACCTCACGCTGGTTGCCGGTCATGATTTCCAAGCAGAACTCGATGAACGCCCGCACCTTAGCGGCGCGGTGCAGCCGAGAAGGATAGATGGCGTAAAGCGGGAAACGCTCTTCCGACCACTCTGGGAAGAGCTCGACCAGCCGGCCGCTTTCCAGCAGCGGCCGGCAGCCGAGTTCGAGGATCTGGGCGACGCCCGCGCCGGCTTCGCAGGCGCCGATCAGCGTGCCGGAGTCCGACACCAGCAGGCGTCCCTTGACCTGCAGCTGGATCACTTCTTTCCCGCGTCGGACCTCCCAGTCGTAAGGCCTGGCATTGGTCGCATCATAGAAGTCGATACATTCGCGTTGCTCGATCTCCTTCGGGTGCCGCGGCCGCCCGTGGGCCTTGATGTAGCCGGGTGAGGCGACGGTGATCACCCGCGTCTCGATCAGCTTGCGCGCGACGAACGATCCCACTGGTGGCTCACCAAAGCGCAGGGCCAGGTCGAATCCGTCGGCCACCAGGTCACCCACCGAATCGCGCATGATCAGTTCGAGCGAGACATCCGGGTAGCGTGCCAGGAACCCGGAGAGATGCCCCGACAGCACGATTCTGGAAAAGTACGGATCGATATTGACGCGCAGCCGCCCGCGCACCTTGCTGCTCGATCCGGATGCCTCAATGGCCGCTTCCTCGATGCCGGCCAGATGCGGCCCCACCTGCTCGTAGAAGCGCCGCCCCTCGTCGGTCAGCGTCAGCGAGCGTGTGGTCCGCGCCAGCAGCCGCGCGCCGACGCGCTGCTCCAGCCGCGACAGCGCCCGGCTCACGCCGGAGGGTGAAAGCCCGAGCGCCTCGGCGGCCCTGGCGATAGTGCCCGCCTCGACCACGGCGATGAGCACGGTGACTCCGGATAGCAGCTTGCCGTCGAACGCCATCGCTCCATCTCCCCATTCACTTCTGGCACATTCGTGATTTTTGATCACGACTGCATTCACATAAACGCTATTGAAGCATGAATAGCACGGTGGGATATTGCCGTCCACCTCGCCGACCGGCGAACCATCAACAGGAGTAACGAACATGTATGCAATCACCGGCATCACCGGACAGGTCGGCGCCGCGGTGGCCCGCAGCCTGCTTTCCGCCGACCTGCCCGTTCGCGCTGTAGTGCGGGATCGCGCCAAGGGCGCCGCCTGGGCCGCGCTTGGCTGCGATGTCGCCATCGCTGACCTTTCGGACTCGGACGCGCTCGCTGCCGCCTTCGCAGGAATCCAGGGCGTCTTCGCCCTGCTGCCCCCGGTGTTCGACCCCACGCCCGGCTTTGCCGAGGCCAGGGCCTACATCGAATCGATGCGCGCCGCCCTGGCCCGCGCCAAGCCGGCCAAAGTGGTAGCCCTGTCGACCATCGGCGCCGACGCGCCGCAACCGAATCTGCTCAACGCCCTCGGCCTGATGGAGCAGGCGCTGCGTACGCTGCCCATGCCCGTCACCTTCCTGCGCGCGGCCTGGTTCATGGAAAACGCCGCCTGGGATATCGCCGCCGCGGGGAGCGGCGTAATCCAAAGCTACCTGCAGCCGCTCGACCGCCCCATCCCGATGATCGCTACCGACGACGTCGGCCGCACCGCCGCCGCGCTGTTGCAGGAGCGCTGGGAGGGATCGCGCGTGGTCGAGCTGGAAGCCGCACAGCGCGTTTCGCCGAACGCCCTGGCCGAAGCATTCGCCAGAAACCTGGGTCATGCGGTTCGTGCGCAAGCCGTGCCGCGCGAGCAATGGGAATCCATCTTCCGCGCCCAGGGTATGAACCATCCCGCGCCGCGCATGCAGATGATCGACGGCTTCAGCGCCGGCTGGATCGATTTCCCCAACCGCGGCGCCAACGCCCGCAAAGGCGCCATCGGCATCGACCAGGCCATCGCCACCCTGATCCAGAGGAAAAGCTCATGAACCGCGTTACAACCCTGCACAAGCTCAGCCGCGCCGCCGCAGCCTCCGCGCTGGTTCTGGTATTCGCCAGCGCGCAGGCGGCTACGCACTGCGCTCCCTACAAACAAGGATACAAACCCATGTCGATGCAAAATGATCTCGCCCACCGCTCGCCGGATATCCATTGGCCCGCCGGATTCGAACCCGCCAAGGCCGACCTGTTCGCCCACAACGAGCTGCTCGTCAACGCCTCCTGCGAGCGCGTCTGGAGCCATATCGTCGACGCCAACAAGTGGCCGAGCTGGTATCCCAACTCGAAGGACGTGCAAATCCAGGGCGGCGATACCGTGCTGCGGGACGGCACGGTATTCCGCTGGACCACCTTCGGCCTGTCCATCGAAAGCAAGGTGCACGAATACGAGCCGAACCGCCGCCTCGGCTGGTACGGCTACGCGCCAGGCACCCAGCCGAGCTTCTACCACTCCTGGTACCTGGAGCCCCAGGGCGTCATGTGCCGCGTGGTGATGGACGAAGCGGGCGTCGGCAAGGATGCCGCGGGCCTGCGCCAGAGCGACGAGACCCTGATGCACCGCGGCCACGACCTGTGGCTGGCAAGCCTGAAATGGGTCGCTGAAGCGAAGTAGGCGACCCACCATCCCTGCCGGGCAATCATGCCCGCGCAGGACGGATCGGGGTTCGCTGCTTGGCGGGACATTTTCGCGGCAGGCGGAGCAAGACCCGCCTGCCGCGCGCTCAATCCCCCGCCGGCACCACCCGCATGACGATGGGCACGATGTAGTCGCGGGCGAAGGCGCGGGCCTGGCGTTCGCTGTCCAGCGGGATGCCGCCCTGCGGAGTCAGGATCAGCGACTGCGCCATGCGCGTCAGGATCTCCGCCACCGGCCGCGCATCGTAGGCCGGCACTTCGTCGCGCCGCTGCGCCTCGCGGATCTGCTGCGTCATGAAGCCGCTGACGATGGCGAGGACCGGGCCGGCCTGCAGCGTCATCACCGGCAACAGGTCTTCCGGCTCGATCGCCATCAGCCGCACCAGCAGGGGATGCCCACGCATGGTGCGCAGGCCGAAGACGAAACACTCGACGATGCGCTGCTCTTGCGTCGCCAGCGGCCGCATCACGGCACGCATGCCGTCGAGCAGGCGGCTGCACTCGCGCAGCAGCACCGCTTCCAGCAGGCGATTCTTCTGCGGAAAACGGCGATAGATGGTGACCCGGCTCAGGCCGGCGCGGCGCGCCACGTCCTCCATGCTGCTGCGGCGCAGGCCAACGTCCTGGAACTGCTCCAGCGCCGCGTCGAGGATGCGCTCGCCGGCGGCATCGGCCGGCGCCGCCGTGTCGTCGGCGATGAATCGGGCAAGCTGGGCGGCGAGTGTGGCGGACATGGCGGGTTTAGTTTACCCGGTGGCGAACCGCGCCTGCCTCAATGCGCCGCCGCATCGGTGAGGTGCCGCGCCGCCTGCCCGATCTTCACCGGCTCCGGCCCGATCATGGTGCGCACGAACGCGATCGTCGCCTGACGCCCGCGCCGCGCCTGCCACAACCGCCCGCCCGGCACCAGCCGCAGGCCCAGGTGAAACAGCAGGTTCGGCGGCGCGCGCAGCAGCGGATACCAGGGCAGCACATACCCCGGCAGGCCGAGATTGCGCATGCCGACGAGGCCGAGGAAGAAGCGGCTCACGCTCAGGTGACGCTCATACTGGTAGCGCCGGCGCAGCCAACGCAGATGCGCGTAGGGCCGTTGCAGCGGCTCCTCCATCAGGGCGCGGCCAAGCTGCACGCTGGTCTCGTCCGGGTTGGTGATGCTCAGCGACAGTTGATAAAGGAGCGTGCGCCCTTCCTGCTCGTTACGCGGCATCCACTGCTCGTCCACCCCCATCAGCCAGGCGGCGTAGCGGCCCAGATGCATGCCCGCCTGCGAATCGCGCCGCGTCAGCGTCACGCCCAGCATGCGCCCGCCCAGCAGCATCACCATCGGAAAGGCCAGCGCGGTGGCGGCCATGTCCACCTGGTTGATCGGCAGCCCCCACTCCGCCGTGCGCCACTCCGGCATGCCGCCGATGTGCCGCCGCACCATGGCATGGATCATCCGCACCCGCACGGTCGACTTGAAGCCCGCGCCGAAGCGCTCCATGCCGCCCTTCCCGGTGCAATCCAGCCACCATTGCACCGTCTCCGCCACGCGCCGCCCCGCACCTTTCTGCAAGGCGCCGGTGAGCAGCAAGGCCTTGTTGAAGGCTGAGGCCTGATAACCGCCCATCAAACCCAGGTCACGGTCGACCAGGAAGTAATCCATCCCGCCACGGTCGTTGACCAGGGCCCCTTCCTCCACCAGCTTCATATCCACCCAGTCCGGCCGCCGCTCCACCAGCTCGAAGAACTCGCGCAGCGGCGCCGGCGCATCGGGAACCGCTTTGATGCCCTTCTCCAGCGCCCGTTCGAACAGCGGCCGCGTCGCTTTCATGTCCGCGGACATCCACTCCACCCGCCGGTCCGCCGGCGCGTCGCCCTTCATCAAGCCCTCGCCCATCGCCCGCCAGCGCGCCGCATCTGGCTCCGCGTCGCCGCGCACCAGCAGGCGCAAGGTGCCGAACAGGCTGCGCGCCTGCTCCCGCGCGGCGCCGTGACGGCTGGGGATGAAGCCGGGCGGAAACGGCGCCGCCGGCTGTTCCGGCGCCAGCGACTGCTTGAGGACTGAACTCATGGCCATGCTCCTGCTCGTCATTGACAGATACAATGATACAAGTAACATACTCTTGTATCATACGGATCGCAAACCGGCACCCCGACAGCCACGCCGGGCGGAGCCATGCCTTCCGCCGGTCATCCGCTTGCGCCACACTGCGTGCATGCGCACCACCATCCGCCAATCCGCATGAGCGCCTCCCGCTGCCCCTGCGGCGTTATCGCCTACCAGGGCGATATTGTCTGCTACGAACTGGGGCCGCAGCAGCCCGGTGCGGCCACCTCCAGCAGTGACGCCCCGGAGATACGGGCACGCCACCTCGGCCATAAATCCCTGCTCGACATCACGCCGGAATTGCGCGCGGCGATCGAGGCCGATCTGCGCAAGCACCACAAGGCGGAGTAGAAAGCATGAGCGCTTGCGCGATTTAGGCGAAGGAGAAATTAGGCTGGTAAATAACGGGCGCCCTCTCGCACCCGCGGCTCCAGAACGGCTTTCATGTATTCCGTTACGAAATCGACGAAAGCCCTCACCCGCAATGGCAATCGGCGCTGCACCGGAAAGACCACCTGCGCGGCCAGTTCCCTGGCTTGCCATCTTGGCAATACGCGCACCAGGCGACCCGAGAGCAGATCTTCCTGGATCAGCCATTCCGGCAGCACTGCGATGCCCAGTCCCATCCGCGCAGCCTCGCGTATGCTGGTTACGCCTTCCGAAATCATGACTGGGCGAACCGGGAACGTCTCCTCGCGATTGCCCATGTACAGAACGACTTTCCGGGCGCCGCCAAACTGGGTGCTCGATAGCGTCAGCCAGGGCCACTCGCGCATGTCGAGCGGCTTGGTCGCGCGCTCTCGATCTCGAACGAATGACGGCGAGGCGACCGGGTAACGCTTGATCCGCCCCAGCGAACGCGCAGCCACGCGCTCGTCCGTCACGCTTCCCGCGATTATCCCGGCATCGCAGCCCTCCTCGATCATGTGCAATGGGCGGTTGGAATAGGCCAGTTCGATCGTCACCCCGGGATGAGCTTGGATGAAGCTCGCGATCAGCCGGCTCACCACGCTCTGCCCGAAATCGATCGTCGCAAAGACCTTGATGTTCCCACTTATCGCAGTGAGGTCGCTGCGAAGCCTCTGCTCGGCTTCTTCGGCCAGCGACAAAAGGGCCTGCGCATCGGTCAGCAGACGATCGCCAGCGTCCGTCAGGCTCATCTTGTGGGTGTCGCGGCGCAGCAGGGCGGTGCCGCACTGATCCTCGAGCGCCCGCAACTGGCGGCTCAGCGTGGGCTGCGTCAGGTGCAGCGTGCGTGCGGCGGCGGAAA
>Ga0302317_10003129_pt1 | contig 11000 bp, 9 predicted proteins | sample III_Palsa_N3_3_FD_200450 | JGI IMG/M metagenome (GOLD analysis project Ga0302317, IMG submission 200450) | Peat permafrost microbial communities from Stordalen Mire near Abisko, Sweden - III_Palsa_N3_3 | ecosystem: Environmental > Terrestrial > Soil > Palsa > Peat permafrost | place: Sweden...
CGCGCGCGGTGTGCACGCCGACCAGGTCGTAGCTCGACAATGTTTCCAGCAGCTCGCGATGATTGGGTAGCGCGATCAGCAGCCCTGCTGCCGGTAATGGCGTATGCAGGAAGAAGCCGATGCGATTTTTCACGCCACGCTGGCGCAGCATCGCTGCCAGCGGGATCAGGTGGTAGTCGTGCACCCAGATCGTATCGTCGCGCGTGATCAGCTTGCATAGTTGCTCGGCGAAAATGTCGTTGACCTTCAGATAGCCGTCCAGATGGCTGCGCTGATAATCGACCAGGTCCGGACGGTAGTGCAGCATCGGCCACAGCGTGCCATTGGCGAACCCGGTGTAGAAGTCCTCGTGGTCCTGACGCGAAAGATCGATGGTGGCGTAGTCCACGTTGCCGTCCTCGACGCGATGGATCTCCGCGGCGCTGTCGGCAGCGACCTTGCCGCTCCAGCCGAACCACAGTCCTCCGTGTTCATGCAGCGCCGCCTGCAATGCGGACGCCAGGCCTCCAGCGGACGCCTGGCGCGGCAACGCCACGCGATTGGAGACGACCACCAGCCGACCAGCATGTTTCGCCGAAGTCATCACAGCGCATCTTCCCAGCGCCGTGACAAGCGCATCGCCGCCTGGATCAAGCCGACCAGCGAGTAGGTTTGCGGATAGTTGCCCCAGTGCTCGCCCGTGCCCGGCGCGATGTCCTCGGACAACAGGCCCAGCTTGTTGCGCTGTTTCAGCATGTGTTCGAACATCGCCCGCGCCCGTTCACCACGGCCGGTGGCTGCCAGTGCATCGATGTACCAGAACGTGCAGATGTTGAAGCTGGTTTCGGGCGTGCCGAAATCGTCCGGTGCTATGTAGCGGAACAAATAGTCGCCACGTCCGAGCGCCGCGCCGATGGCGTCCACGGTAGCCACGAAACGCGGGTCGCGCGCTTCGAGAAAGCCGATATCGGCAAGCAGCAGCAGGCTAGCGTCCAGGTGCTCGCCGTCATAGGCATCGACGAAGTGTCCGAGTCGTTCGTTCCAGGCGCGCTTCTCGATGCGCTCGTGCAGCTGCACGGCTTCGTCATGCCAGTAACGCGCGCGATCGTCCAGGCCCAGTTCGGTAGCGATATGCGCCAGACGGTCGCAGGCGGCCCAGCACATCGCCGCGGAATAGGTGTGTATGGCAGCGCGGCCGCGGAATTCCCACAGCCCGGCATCGGTCTGCTCGGCCATGCGCAGCGCCATGGTGCCCATGCGTTCAAGGCGGCGAAACGTTATTTCATCGCCGCGGTGCTCCAGCCGGCGGTCGAAGAAAAGCTGTGCCGATGCCAGCACCACGGAGCCGTAGACATCGTTTTGTCGCTGCCGCCATGCATCGTTGCCCACTCGCACTGGCCCCATGCCGCGATAGCCGGCGAGGCTTTCCACCTGCCGTTCGGCGAGGTCGTGTTCGAACGTAATGCCGAACACAGGACCGATTTCCAAGTCCTCTTTGGAGGCCACCACGTTGAACGCGAATCGTATGTATTCCTCCATCGTGCGAGTGGCGCCCAGTCGATTGAGCGCGCGCACGGTGAATGCGGCGTCGCGCAGCCAGCAGTAGCGATAGTCCCAGTTGCGTGCGCTGCCGCTCGCTTCCGGAATCGACGTAGTCAGCGCTGCGACGATCGCGCCGGTCGCTTCGTACTGACACAACTTCAGAGTGATTGCGGCACGTATGACTGGTTCCTGCCACTCGTAGGGAATCGACAGATAACGCACCCACTCGCGCCAGTAATTCAAGGTGCGCTCAAGGGCGAGATGGATGAAATCGGCTGGGTTGTCGTTCAGGGTTTCATCGGGGCCAAAGATGAAATGTGCGGGCCGGTCCAGGCCGAACGGAAGGCTGCGTTCAATCAGCGGTGCGGCCACGTCGCTGGTCAGTCGCTGCACGACATCGCTCAATAGAAAGCGAATGTGATTGCTGCCCGAGGTGGTCTGCGCTGCGCGCGCGCCGTAGTCGCAAAGCGGACGCATCAAGACGCGGATGCGTGGCGAGCCGCTGATTGGCGTGACCTTTCGCACCAGCATCACCGGGTGATACAGACGTCCATTCGAGCGATGGCGTGGCGCGAAATCGGTGATCTCGATGGCGCCGCCGTGGCTGTCGAACAGACGCGTGACCAGCACCGCCGTGTTGTCCAGGTAAAACTGGGTCGCGTGCTCGAAATCCTCGAGCTCGATCGCCCAGTCGCCCCCTTCGCTCGCCGGTGAAAGTAGCGCGCAGAAGCTGGCGTCGGCATCGAAACGGGGCAGGCAGCCCCATACGATGCGGGCGCGGCCGTCGATCAGTGCGGCGATGCTGCCGTTGCCGATCACGCCAAGTTCAAGACTGGCGTTGTCGCCCTCCGGTGGGTGTGGCATGAGGTTGGATTCCATGGTTGAGTGTCTCCAGTACGCGGTTGAGCCAGATGCTGGTCGCGGTGGGATCGGACAGCGAGAAATGCGCCAGCGTCGGCTCGCGCGTACCGACGCGCACGCTGATCCCGTCCTGCTGGTTGATGACGACGAACGCGTGCTCGTCGGTGAGGTCGTCGCCAAGGTAAGCTGGCGTGCGCCCGACGAACGTTCCGTGCCTGAGCAGTTCCTCTACAGCGCGACCTTTGTCCATGTTCGCCGGCTTGAATTCGAGTACCCGCCGGCCCGGCTGCAATTCGTAACCGGGCAGGTCACGCAGTAGTTCGCTTGCGGCCTCGTGCAATTCGGAAAGCTGTTCGGGGCCGCGCAGGCAATGCAGCGCGATCGCTGATCCCTTGTCTTCCACCCGCACGCCATCGAATCGGGCGGCGAGCGATCGTGTGACGTCGCGCATGCGTTCCTGCTGTGCCGGTGCGACGTCGATACGACGAAAGCTGCCGTCGGCGTGTCGCAATTCCAGTCCGTGCAAACCGATCGCCGCCCAGCGCGGATGTCCGAACAGCCGATCGAGGTCGTCGAGTCCGCGACCGCTGACCAGTGCCAGTGCGCCGTCGAGCGCTCTGTGCAGGCGATGCAGCAGATCGAGCAGCGCTGCGCGGACTTCGACCGCCACTGGGTCGTCGGCGAAATCCAGCAAGGTGCCGTCCACATCGAGCAGGAGGGCCCAACGCGCAGCACCGGCGGGAAGCGGTGGCGCCGGCAGCGACGTTGAAGCAGAGGGGGAGCCCGCGTTTGACATCCAGTCAACCGTATCAAGCCGAATGTGAAGAAGTTCTGGTCGAAGTGGGCTCGATGAGCGTTTCATGGCTTGAATCGTCACGCGATGAACCGCATTTCGCTGGGAGTGGCGGGCCGAAGCCGCCAGATCGAATCGAGGGGTTAGACATGCGAATGGATAAACTGACGTCGCGTTTTCAGCAGGCGCTGGCCGATGCGCAATCGCTGGCCGTGGGGCGCGACAACAACATGCTCGAACCAGCTCACGTGATGGCGGCGCTGCTGGATCAGCAGGGCGGTTCCACCGCGCCGTTGCTGACGCAGGCGCAAGTCAACGTGCCGGCGTTGCGGCAGCGCGTGAACGCATTGCTTGACCGGCTACCGAAAGTCAGCGGACAGGAAGGCAATATTCACGCCGGCAACGAACTGACCCGGTTGCTCAATCTGACCGACAAGCTGGCACAGCAGCGTGGCGACCAGTTCATCGCCAGCGAGCTGTTCGTGTTGGCCGCGCTGGAAGACAAGGGCGAGCTCGGCGCTGCGCTAAAAGCGGTTGGTGCAACCAAACCGAATCTTGAAGCGGTGATCGAGAAATTGCGCGGTGGCGAAAAGGTACAAAGCGAAAACGCGGAGGAGCAGCGACAGGCGCTGGAGAAATACTGCATCGACCTCACGGCTCGTGCGGAGTCCGGCAAACTCGATCCCGTCATCGGTCGCGACGAGGAGATCCGTCGCACCATCCAGGTACTGCAGCGGCGCACCAAGAACAATCCGGTACTGATCGGTGAGCCCGGTGTGGGCAAGACTGCGATTGTCGAAGGGCTGGCCCAGCGGATCATCAAGGGCGAAGTGCCTGAAGGTCTGCGCGACCGTCGCGTGCTGGCGCTGGACATGGGCGCGCTGATCGCTGGCGCGAAGTTTCGCGGGGAATTCGAGGAACGCCTGAAGGCCGTACTCAGCGACCTGTCGAAGCAGGAAGGCCGGGTGATCCTGTTCATCGACGAATTGCACACCATGGTCGGCGCGGGCAAGGCTGACGGCGCGATGGATGCCGGCAACATGCTCAAGCCTGCGCTCGCCCGCGGCGAACTGCATTGCATTGGCGCCACCACGCTCGACGAATATCGCAAATACATCGAGAAGGACGCGGCACTGGAGCGTCGTTTCCAGAAAGTTTTCGTGGGCGAGCCAAGCGTCGAGGACACCATCGCTATCCTGCGTGGTCTGAAGGAACGTTACGCCGTGCATCACGGTGTCGAGATCACCGACCCGGCGATCGTCGCTGCGGCGACGCTGTCGAATCGCTACATCAGCGATCGCCAGCTGCCGGACAAGGCGATCGACCTGATGGACGAAGCAGCCAGCCGCATCCGCATGGAGATCGATTCCAAACCGGAGGAGTTGGACCGTCTGGAACGCCGCCTGATCCAGCTGAAAATCCAGCGCGAGATGCTGAAGAAAGAAAAGGACGACGCGAGCAAGCAGCGTCTTGCCGATCTGGAAACCGACATCGAAAAACTCGAGCGCGAGTTCTCGGACCTCAACGAAATCTGGAAATCGGAGAAGGCCACGCTGCAGGGCGCGACCAAGGTGAAGGAGCAGATCGAGCAGGCGCGCCAGGAACTGGAAGCCGCGCAGCGCGGGCAGGACTACGCGAAGATGAGCGAGATCCAGTATGGCCGTCTGCCAGAACTGGAGAAACAGCTCGCCGCCGCGCAGGCCGCCGAGACGCAGGACTTCAAGCTGCTGCAGGACAAGGTCACCGAGGAGGAGATCGCCGAGGTTGTGGCGCGTTGGACAGGCATTCCGGTCGCCAAGATGCTTGAAGGCGAGCGCGAGAAACTGCTGCACATGGAAGACGACCTGCATCGCCGCGTGGTCGGTCAGGACGAAGCCGTGCGCGCGGTGTCCGATGCGATCCGCCGCGCGCGCGCCGGTTTGTCCGATCCGAATCGGCCCAGTGGGTCGTTCCTGTTTCTCGGTCCCACCGGCGTAGGCAAAACTGAACTGTGCAAAGCGCTAGCCTAATTCATGTTCGACACCACCGATGCCATGGTGCGCATCGACATGAGCGAATTCATGGAGAAACATTCGGTGAGCCGGTTGATCGGCGCGCCGCCAGGTTATGTGGGTTACGAAGAAGGCGGTTATCTCACCGAGGCGGTGCGTCGCCGGCCGTACAGCGTCATCCTGCTGGACGAAGTGGAGAAGGCGCATCCGGATGTCTTCAACATCCTGCTGCAGGTGCTCGATGATGGACGTCTGACCGATGGCCAAGGTCGCACAGTGGACTTCCGCAACACGGTGATCGTGATGACGTCCAACCTCGGCTCCAACCTGATCCAGGAACAGGCCGGTGACTCCGAAGCGGACTACATGCAGATGAAGGCCTCGGTACTCGCCGTGGTGCAAGGACATTTCCGTCCCGAGTTCATCAATCGGTTGGACGAGCTGGTGGTGTTCCGTCCGCTGGACAAAAAACAGATACGCGCCATCGCAAGGATCCAGCTGACCTATCTGGAGAAGCGTCTGGCCGAACGCCAGCTCAAGCTGGAGATCAGCGACGACGCGCTGGCTCTGCTGGGTAATGCCGGGTTCGATCCGGTGTATGGCGCCCGTCCGCTGAAGCGGGCGATCCAGCAGCAGCTGGAGAATCCGCTGGCGAAGGAGATCCTCGAAGGTCGTTACGCGCCGGGTGCCATCATCCGGGTGGCTGCGGCGGGTGGGCATCTGGTCTTCAGTCAGCACTGAGCAATGCCATGCAAGGCCGAGAACCCGGCGAAAGCGGCGGCACGAGCCGCTTTCGCCGGGATGCGTTGAAATCCCCCCGAACGCGCCGATAATGGCAAGTTGCCAACCTGGAGTTGGCCCGACAGTCTGGAAACTTGATGCCTATTTACGAATTCGAATGCAGCGGTTGCGGCCACCGCTTCGACCGGCTGCAGAAATTGTCCGACACCGACCCGACAGTGTGCCCGGCCTGCGACGCACCGCATTTGCGGCGGATGGTCAGCGCGCCGTCGTTCCGGTTGGCCGGCAGCGGCTGGTACGAAACCGATTTCAAGAAGGATGGCGACAAGAAGCGCAATCTGGCCGGGGACGGCGGTAGCGGAGATAGCGCCAAAGCCGCACCAGCCGATAAGGCCGCCGCGAGCCCGGCAGCTCCGCCAGCGACCCCGGCGCCTACCGCGGCATCAGGCACATCCAGCAGCAGCGATTGAACGAGGCGGGCGTCCGGTGATCGCGAACACTTGTGGCCCAGCGAGAACGCCATGACGTTGCTCCTTCCCCTGCTTGCAGGGGGAGGTTAGGAGGGGGCTTTTGATCTCGGACGAAGAGCAACCCCAGCCCAACCTTCCCCTGCGAGCAGGGGAGGGGGCGTCTCGAGGCCAACTTGGAACCATCCGCAGAGTAATGAGGCCGCAAGCGCTTGGTCCTGCGACGTCGAAAGCGCTTTCGCGGAACGTTTTGCACGCGAGGCATAGCGAGATCATGAACAGGCCCTTGCGCAGCGGTGGTAAGATTCCGGGTCTTTTCCATCTGTTTCTGCCGCCCTGCGGCCCGGAGTTCCAAGCGCATGCGCACGCATTACTGCGGCCTCATCGATGAGGCGCTGATCGGCCAGACCGTTACCTTGTGCGGTTGGGTCAATACCCTTCGCCTGCAAAGTCACGTTGCGTTTGTCGACCTGCGCGATCACGAAGGTCTGGCCCAGGTAGTGATCGAGCGCGACAACGCCGCGGCGTTCGCCGTCGCTGGCGAGATCGGCAACGAGTATTGCCTGCGCGTCACCGGCACGATCCGCAAGCGGCTGTCGGTCAATGACAAGCTGAAAACCGGCACGGTCGAACTGCTCGCCGAGACGGTGGAAATTCTCAACGCCGCGAAGGATCTGCCGTTCGCGCTGCACGAGAATCCGAACGAGGAAATGCGCCTGACGTATCGCTACCTCGACCTGCGCCGGCCGGAAATGCAGCAGATGATGCGCAAGCGCATCAAGCTGGTGCAGGCGCTGCGCCGTTACCTCGACGAGCGCGGCTTTCAGGACGTTGAGACACCGATCCTGACCAAGGCCACGCCGGAAGGCGCGCGCGATTACCTGGTGCCCAGCCGCGTGCATCCAGGCCAGTTCTATGCGTTGCCGCAGTCGCCTCAGCTGTTCAAGCAGATCCTGATGATGGCCGGCTTCGATCGCTACTATCAGATCGCCCGCTGCTTCCGTGACGAAGATCTTCGCGCGGACCGCCAGCCGGAATTCACCCAGCTCGACCTCGAGTTCGCGTTTGTCGAAGAACACGACGTCCAGGATTTCGTGGAAGAGCTCATTCGTCATGTGTTTCGTGAAGTGCAGGGCGTTGAACTCGATGCGATCTTCCCGCGCATGACGTGGGCCGAGGCGATGCGTCGTTTCGGTTCGGACAAGCCCGACCTGCGCATCGCGCTGGAGCTGGTCGATATCGCTGATGCGGTGAAGCACGTGGAGTTCAAGGTGTTTGCCGAGCCGGCGAATGATGCGAACGGTCGCGTCGCGGCGCTGCGCCTTCCCGGTGGCAGCACGCTCAGCCGCAAGGACATCGACGGGCTGACTGAATATGTATCGCGTTATGGCGCGAAGGGGCTGGCCTGGCTGCGTATCGACGATCTGGCCAAGGGTCGAGAGGGGATCAATTCGCCGGTCGCGAAGTTCCTCGATGACGCGGCGCTGGATGGCATCCTCAAGGCCACCGGTGCGCAAACCGGCGACATGCTGTTCTTTGGTGCCGGCACCTGGAAGACCGTCACCGACTTCATGGGCGCCTTGCGCCTGAAAGTCGGCAAGGATCGTGGATTGGTGGAGGACAGCTGGAAGCCGCTGTGGGTCACCGATTTCCCGATGTTCGAATACGACGCCGAAGCGCAGCGTTTCGTGGCCCTGCATCACCCGTTCACGGCGCCCAAGGTGGACGATGCCGCGCAGCTGCGCGCCGACCCGGTGAACGCCGTGAGCCGCGGCTACGATATGGTGTTGAACGGCAACGAGATCGGCGGTGGTTCGATCCGTATCCATCGACCGGACATGCAGAGCACGGTGTTTGAATTGCTCGGTATCGGCGCGGAAGAGGCCGATGCGAAATTCGGTTTCCTGCTGAAGGCGCTGAAGTTCGGCGCGCCGCCGCATGGTGGCCTGGCGTTCGGTATCGACCGGATTGCCGCGCTGATGGCGGGCACCGAATCGATCCGCGACGTGATCGCGTTCCCCAAGACCACCAGCGCACAGGATCTGATGACCGACGCACCCTCGGCGATCATGGCGGCTCAGTTGAAGGAGCTGCATGTGCAGGTGCTGGCCCATGACGCGTCGGGCAGTTGATCGCACCTCGGTTGGTTCAGTGCAGGCAAAGGCCGCAGTCAGCGTCGTTGCTTGCCGCTTCACGTCGCATCAGGTCTCATCGGCAGCATGTCTGACCATGTAATCCTGCTGCACGGCCTGTGGATGCGCGGTTTCGCGCTGGCCATGCTGCATCGGCGGCTGATGGAAGACGGCTTTCGCGTGCATCGCTTCGACTACCTGAGCGTGGCCGCCACCCAGCAACGCATCCTGGATCGGCTGCAGGCGCGCATGGCTGAGTTGGCCGCCGAAGCCGACGCGGTGCATCTGGTGGGCCACAGTCTGGGCGGGTTGCTGGCACTGCGTGCCTGCCTGAACGCCGGTGAGTTGCCGCCGGGACGTATCGTCTGCCTCGGTTCGCCGGTACTCGGCAGTGCCGCTGCGCGCGGCTTCGCTGGTTGGGGCCGCGGTGGCGAAGTCTTGCTGGGACACAACCGCGAGCTGTTGCAGCAAGGGTTTGAGCGCTGGGAAGGGCCGCGCGAGGTAGGCATGATCGCTGGTTGTATGCCGCTGGGTTTGGGCGCCGTGCTGGGTCACTTCGAGGGCCAACATGACGGAACTGTGGCAGTGGACGAGACCCGACTCCCGGGATTGGCCGACCATTGCGTGGTCGAAGCGAACCACACGGGCCTGCTGTTTTCGGTCGATGTGGCACGGCACGTGGGGGAATTCCTGCGCCGCGGACAGTTCGCTCGCGTCGAGGCCTGATCTGTCGCACGGGCCTGCTGCGTTCCACCTCACCGGCACGCGAGTCGAAATCAGGTAAAATTGGGCGCTTATCAAGCTGATTCACTGCAGGCATTGCCATGGGTAGAGGTCCGTCCATCGAAGGTCGCAAGAATGCCGAAGACGCCAAGCGCGCCAAGGTATTCACGAAACTGATCCGCGAAATCACCGTGGCGACGCGCGCCGGGGTGGCCGACCCGGCGGGCAACCCGCGACTGCGCGCAGCGGTGGACAAGGCGCTTTCGGCGAATATGACCAAAGACACCATCGAGCGCGCGATCAAGCGCGGCTCCGGTGCCGATGGCGATGCCGACATGCAGGAGCTTCGCTACGAGGGCTACGGCCCCGCCGGCATCGCACTGATCATCGACTGCGTCACCGACAATCCGGTGCGTACGGTGGCCGATGTGCGTCACGCGCTGAGCAAGCACGGTGGCAACCTCGGCACCAGTGGTTCGGTGGCGTTTCAGTTCCACCGCTGCGGTGAGCTGGTGTTCGCGACGGATGGCGACGCGGGGCGCGAAGAAAAAGTGCTCGAGGCCGCACTGGACGCTGGTGCTGACGACGTGGTCAACGAGAACGGTGAAAGCAGCGTGCTGTGTACACCCGACAATTTCGAAACGGTGCAGAAGGCGCTTGCCGCCGCCGGCCTCACGCCGTCGCGCGCCGAAGTGGTGATGCGCCCCGCCAATCGCGTGGCGATTCCTGCCGAGGCACAGGAAACCTTGCTCGACCTGATCGACTGGCTGGAAGAACTCGACGATGTGCACGAGATCTACCATAACGCTGCGCTGCCGGCCGACGCGCATCCGTAAGCGCTCGCCGCCTGCGAATACTCCATGACGCATCGCCTGTCTTCATGACCCGAATCATCGGCATCGACCCGGGCAGTCAACGGACCGGCATAGGCATCATCGACGTGGATGATACGGGCAAGCTCACGCATGTCTTTCACGGCGCGCTGACGGTGGCCTCCGAGGCCACCTTTCCGCTGCGCCTGAAACGTATTTTTGAAGAACTATGTGACATCATCGCCGCCCATCAGCCGATCGAATGCGGGATCGAACGCGTGTTCATGGCGCGCAATCCCGATTCGGCATTGAAACTGGGGCAGGCGCGCGGCGCTGCGATCTGTGCGGTAGTCAGTCAGGGGATCGTGGTGCACGAATATGCAGCAACCGAAGTGAAGCAGGCCGTGGTCGGTAGCGGTCGCAGTGACAAGACCCAGGTGCAGCACATGATCGGCATCCTGCTTGGGCTCAAGGGACCGCTGCAGGCGGATGCTGCCGACGCCCTGGCGATCGCGGTGACGCATGCGCACACCCGGGCCAGCCTGGCGCGCGTGGGCATACCGCGCACGGCCTGGAGGCGACGCCGATGATCGGCCGTCTGCGCGGCACCCTGATCTCCAAGCAGCCGCCATGGCTGCTGGTCGAAGTCGCTGGCGTCGGCTACGAGCTGGAAGCGCCGATGTCGACCATCTACGACCTGCCGGGTATCGGCAAGGAAGTGATCCTGCTCACCCACCACGCGGTGAAGGAAGACGGCGTATCGCTCTACGGTTTTCTGCATGAAGCGGAGCGCGTGCTGTTTCGCAATCTCCTCAAGGTCAGCGGGATCGGTGCGAAGATCGCGCTGGCGGTGTTGTCCGGCGCGTCCGTCAATGATTTTGCGCGCCTGGTTCATGCCGGCGACGTCGTTGCGCTGACCAAGATTCCAGGCATCGGCAAGAAGACTGCCGAACGCATCA
>Ga0302317_10003130_pt1 | contig 10996 bp, 10 predicted proteins | sample III_Palsa_N3_3_FD_200450 | JGI IMG/M metagenome (GOLD analysis project Ga0302317, IMG submission 200450) | Peat permafrost microbial communities from Stordalen Mire near Abisko, Sweden - III_Palsa_N3_3 | ecosystem: Environmental > Terrestrial > Soil > Palsa > Peat permafrost | place: Sweden...
GATCGTAAATGCGAAGCACCTCGACACGGCGGCTCTTGAGGGCGCGCTCGATGCCGCGGCGTGTGGTCTCAACCTCGGGCAGTTCGGGCACCGAGGCCAGCGCCTACTTGATCTTGGTTTCCTTGTACGCGACGTGCTTGCGTACTTTCGGGTCGAACTTGCGCACTTCCATCTTGTCGGGATGCAGCCGCTTGTTCTTCATGGCCACGTAGAAGTGGCCGGTACCGGCGGAGGACAGCAGTTTCACTTTTTCGCGCATGCCGGAATCCCCTTAGAGCTTGATGCCGCGTTTCTTGAGATCCGCGAGCACTGCCTCGAGGCCATTCTTTTCTATGGTACGAAGCGCATTGGTCGAAACGCGCAGGCTCACCCAGCGCTTCTCATTCTCGAGCCAGAAACGCTGCTGGTGCAGATTCGGCAGGAAGCGGCGACGGCGGCGATTGTTCGCGTGCGAGACCGTATTTCCCGTAACAGGGCGCTTGCCCGTAACCTGACAGACCCGAGACATGATCCACGTCCTTAAAATCAATGAGTTACGCGTTGACGGCGCGGCCCGGAACGGGCGAAAGGGGCGCTTTATATCAGCCGGCGGGGCCCCAGGGCAAGTGGCGCGGGCGCCCGAGCGCGACCGGGCCACAGTACCAGCGCCACCCCGAGCAGTACCAGCAGGGCGCAGAGCAGGGCCACCGGGGTGATTTTCTCGTGCAGCACCAGGGCGCCGAGGGCCAGGGCGATGACCGGATTGACCAGCGCGTAGGTGCTGACTTTCTGCGCCGGGACGTGCGCCAGCAGGTAGGAATAGCAGTTCACCGCGATGATGCTGCCAAAAACCACGAGGTAGCCCAGGGCCAGCAGCGACTGCAGTGACACCTGGCTGACGTGGAATCCGATCCATTCCTGATCGATGCAGCCCATCACGAGCTGGAACACGGCACCCGCGAACATCTGCAGGCAGATATAGCCGGCGAGCCGGTCGATCGTCATGTAGCGGCCCTGCAGCATCGATCCAAGCGCCCAGGCCATCTCCGCCGTCAGCACGGCGGCGATATGGATGGGCCTGACCGTACCGGACATCGAATGGGTGTGCAGCGTGAGCACGATCATGCCCGCGAGTCCCATCGCCAGGCCGACTGCACCCCGCAGCGTTGGCGCGCGGTGCGAGAAGAACAGCCAGTCGAGCCCGAGGATCATGACGGGCAGTGCGCCCACGAACAGCGCCGCGATCCCGGAGGGCAGGCCCCCCTGCTGCGCCCAGAGTACAAAGCCATTGCCGATGCCGCTCAGGAGCACGCCGCACAGCAAAGTGCCGCCGATGTTGAGACCGGAGAAGGGATGCGCATCGCGTGTCCGCGCCCAGGCGTACATGAGCAGCGAGGCGATGAAGAAGCGGACCGCGCCGCTGAAGAACGGCGGCATGGTGCGGACCACGAGCGCGATGCCGAGGAAGGTCGTGCCCCAGATGATGTAGATGCCCGCGAAAGCCAGCAGGATGGTGTTCGCATTCGATCGCTCGCTCATGGATGCAAGTGTGCCACGACACCAATGCGTGTCACGAGACAGATGCCGGCTGCGCGGGCCGCGGGTAGAGTGGAGCGGCCATGGCAGCCGACCTGATCAATGCGGATTTCTCCCAGCGCGTCGTCATCGCCACGAATGATCTGCCCTGGGTGCCCTCACCGCAGGCCGGCGTCGAGCGGCGCATGCTCGATCGCATCGGCGCCGAAGTGGCGCGCGCGACCTCGCTGGTGCGCTACGCCTCGCATAGTGCGTTTCCCGCACATAGCCACGGACTGGGCGAGGAATTTCTGGTGCTCGAGGGAGTCTTCTCGGACGAGCACGGCGACTATCCCCCGGGCACTTATGTCCGTAACCCGCCAGGCAGCCGGCATTCGCCTCGCACCGGGCCGGGCTGCACCATCCTCGTCAAACTGCGGCAGATGACGAACACCGAGCATGATCGCGTGGTCGTGGATAGCGCAACGGCAACTTGGAAGCCGGGCGATGCGGCCGGACACACTCGCCTGGTGCTCTATTCATCGGGTGACAAGCCCGGCGAACAGGTGATGATGGAGCGGTTGGTGGCAGGCATCGGGCTGCCGCTCGCCGAGTGCCGCGGCGGCGAGGAAATCTTTTTACTGTCGGGCGATCTGGCCGATGAGGCGGGGAGCTACCTCGAGGGCACCTGGATCCGCAACCCGCCGGGCCATCGCCGCAGCCTGCGTTCGGTCAGCGGCGCGACCTTTTGGAGCAAACGCGGGCATCTCTACTAATAGCTCTACCGAATAGGTTTACTAAAAGGGTTGCGCCAGTTGTCGGAAGGCCTGCCCGACGCGCGCGGCCAATAGACTGGGCGCCGCGCCCTGCTGTTCGAGTTCGGAGATTTCGACGCTGCCATCGACCACGATGCGCACGCGATCGAAGCGGCGCTGCATGAAGGCTTCGAGACCCGCCCCGAGCGATGGCGCGGCCGCAAGGCACTCGGCCAGCACCACGCCGTCTTCCATCGCCATGCCGCCGCCCGAGGCCAGATGAGCCGTGGTGGCGTGGGCAGCATCGCCGATCAGCAGCACGCGTCCGCGATACCAGGGACTGGGCACCAGCAGCCACTCGAACGGCCGCACGATGACATTCGATGCCGGCGTCAGTCGCTTCGCGATTTCTCGCGCGTAAGGTGCCGTGAACAGCCGCAGATGTCCCGCCAACAGTAATCGTGCGGCATCATGGTCGGGATGCAGCGGCACTTTGTGGTCGGAGACCGTGGTCACATAGATCAGTTGCTGCTTGGGCAACGCGTATCCCAGCAATTTCACGCCGGGTGCGTAATACATCATGGCAGGCGCCGGAATGGGAGGACCCTCTGCCATCCATCGCACCGACATCTGTCCCGTATATTGCGGGCGTGTGGCGTCGCCGAATACCAGCTGACGCACGCGCGAACGGATGCCATCGGCGCCGACGAGCAGATCGAATTGGCCGTCAGTACCATCCGTGAACCGGACGCTGACAATGTCCGCCGTTTGCGTGAGCGCATCGATACTCGTGCTCCAGCGGATGCGAACGCCGCAGGCCAATGCCTGATCGATCAGGAGGCGCGACAGCACAGGGCGATAGGTGCCGAGGGAAGCCGGCGGGGTGCGACCCGTGGGTGTTTTCTCGCCGATGGGTGCGCCGGCCGAATCGTAGTGTTCGCCGCTGAGGCAATTGACGTGGCCGATTGCCTGGCAGTCCGCCAGCAGGCCGATGACCGCCAGCGTTTCAATGGCACGCCCCGTGATCGTCAGCGCCGCGCCGATGGGCTCCCCGGCTGGCGTGATCTCGGCGACCTCGCAGACATAGCCCTTCTGGCTGAGGGCGATTGCAGCGGTCAGTCCGGCGATGCCGGCCCCCACGATCAGAACGCTTTGAGGCTTATGCTCGGGCATTCCCCATATTAACGGCAAGCGCTTAGTACTTTAGTACTAGAAGAGTCGGCTGGCGGGGATTGCCGCGTCCAATATAATCAATCACCTCGCCAAGGAAGCAACATCGATGGAAGCTACCGCTGAAGCCGATTCCGGTCGGAGTGGGCAAGAGGCTCCGCGCAAGGGCGGCGACGACGGGCATAACAAGCCCAAGAGCCGTTTGCCTATCATCATCCTGATCGTCATCGCGCTCATACTGCTGGTCGTTGCGCTCATCTTCTGGCTGATGACTCGCAATCAGGAGAGCACGGACGATGCCTATACGGAAGGCAATGCGATATCGATCGCTCCCAAGGTGTCCGGCTACGTCGTGGACAACCGCATCAACGACAACGTCTTCGTGCACGCAGGTGACCTGCTGCTGAAGATCGATCCGCGCGACTACATCGTCGCGCGCGACCAGGCCCAGGCCAATCTCGACGCCGCTATCGCTCAGGAGGCGAGCGCCGAAGTCGACCTGCACACCACGCATGTCCGGGCGCCGGCGAACCTTGTCGAGGCGCAGGCTCAGTTGGCGCAGGCACGTGCCAATCTGGAGCAGAGTGAAAACGATTCAAAGCGCCAGCACGGCGTAGACCCCCGCGCGACGACGCAGACTAACGTCGATCAGGCGACGACGGCCGTGCGCTCAAACGCGGCCGGCGTGCAGTTGGCACAGGCGCAAGTGTCCGTTGCCGCCCTCGTCAAGGAGACCATCGAGACGGCAGAGGCGACCGTGCGGCAGCGACAGGCCCAGGTTGAGCAGGCCCAGGCGAATCTGGACCAGGCAAAACTCAATCTTTCCTACACCGACATCACCGCACCCCAGGACGGGCAGATCACGCGTCGCAATGTCGACCTGGGCACCTTCGCGCAGGCCGGCGAGCAGGTGTTTTATCTTGTGACCCGGGAAGTCTGGGTGATTGCGAACTACAAAGAGACGCAACTGGATCGGATGCGCGTCGGGCAGCGCGTCGATATTACCGTGGATGCCTACTCACACCTGCGCCTGAGCGGCCACGTCCAGAGCATTCAAGGCGGCAGCGGCGCGCGCTTCACGGCGTTTCCCGCCGAGAACGCGACCGGCAACTTCGTCAAGATCGTTCGCCGGGTACCGGTCAAGATCGTGATTGACCATGGCCTGGAGAAGTGGCCGTTTCTGCCACTCGGCCTGTCGGTGGAGCCGACGGTATATTTCCAGTGAGTACAGCCCGCAGCGGCTCCCACCTCTGGCTGATCGCCATCGTGGTCACGATGGGCGCGTTCATGGAGGTGCTGGATACCACGATCGTCAACGTGGCCCTGCCGCACATCGCCGGCACGATGGCGATCAGCAACGATGAAAGCACCTGGTCGCTGACGACTTATCTCGTTGCCAACGCCATCGTGCTGACGATCTCCGGCAACCTGAGCATGCGCCTGGGGCAGAGAAATTACTTCCTGTTGAGCGTGGCGGGGTTTACCGCTGCGTCATTTCTTTGCGGTATCTCCACCAATTTCGTCGAACTGCTTGCCTTCCGCGCCGTACAGGGCTTCTTTGGCGGCGGCCTGCAGCCCACCCAGCAGGCCATCATCCTCGACACGTTCCCACCGGAAAAGCGCCAGGCGGCATTCTCCATCACCGCGATCGCGACCATCGTCGCCCCGGCGCTGGGCCCGGTCGTCGGCGGATTTCTGACCGACCAATACTCCTGGCACTGGATATTCCTGGTCAACATTCCGATCGGCATCGGCACCTTCTTCGGGGTCCTGCACCTGGTAGAGGACTCTCCCGAGGCCAAAGCCAAGGCGAAACGCGCACCGCCCTTTGATTATTGGGGCGTCGTGTTCATTACGATGGCGCTGGGCTGCCTTGAAATCGCTACCGACCGGGGAGAGGATCTCAACTGGCTGGCGTCCTACACCATCCGCGCGCTCTACGGCATCTCGCTGGTCGGCTTCGCCGTAGGTATCGTCTATCTGCTGAATGCCCGCAATCCGGTGGTAAACCTGAGAGTTTTTCGCGATCGCAACTTCATGCTCGGCACGGTTGCAATCGGCTTGATGGGTTTCGTGCTGTACGCGAGCGCGGTCATCATTCCCCAGTTTGCCCAGACGCAGCTGGGATACACGGCCACGTGGGCGGGATTTGCGCTGGCACCGGGAGCCCTGGTGCTCATTGCATTGATCCCGCTCGTGGGACGCGTGATGGGGTTCGTGCCTGTCAAATACGTGATCGCTGCCGGCGGACTGGCGTTGGCAGGCTCACTCTTTATCTCCAACAACCTGGTACCGAATCTCGACTTTTTTCACCTGTGGATATTCCGCGCCGGCCAGACGGCGGCATTGGCGCTGCTGTTTGTCCCCATCAGCACGGCCGCCTATGTCACCTTGCCGAAAGATGAGCACGGTGATGGCGCCGCGCTGTTTACCATGTCGCGCAACGTGATCGGCGGGATCGGCATCTCCGTCTCAACCGCCCTGATCACGAACCATGAACAGATTCGCCAGCATTACATGATCGAACATCTGGACCCTACGAATCAGCCTTACAACGTTCTGTTGCAGAACCTGCAGGGTGCTGCGATGGGCCTCGGGCACGCGGCGCAGCTGGCAAAGCAGTTGGCGCCTGGCGAAGTGTTCCAGATTCTCCAGAGCCAGAGCGCGGTGCTGGCTTACAACGACACCTTCGTTATTACCGGCATTCTGGCGTTGCTGCTGGTTCCGATCGGCCTGTCCATGTCTGGCGGCAAAGCACGCGCGAAGAGTGGCGAATGATTCACCGGACTCAACTCGTCGCTATGGCAGCGACCCTGTGTCTGCTGGGCTGCACCGTGGGGCCGAACTATCAACGGCCGGATCCTCCCACCGTGCCCGACTGGAAGGATCCTGCAGCACAAGGCAGCCTTGCGAATCCACACACCGATCCCGATCCGCGCTGGTGGCTCTCGTTCGGGGACCCGATTCTGACCAGCCTCATTGAAAAGAGCATCACCGGCAATCTTGACGTCAAGCAGGCAGTGATCCGCGTGCTCGAAGCGCGTCAGTCGATCGCTACCGCACGCGCCGCGGGATTGCCGTCCCTTGGAGGTAACGCCAGTTATGAACGCGAACAGCTGGGCGCGAAGGGTATTCTTGAGTCGAAGGGTGCCTACCAGGATCTCAACGCGCTCGCCAACCGCCTGAAACCCTTCGACGCCACGGTACCGGGACTGAGCACTTCCATCGCGAACGGCGGTACCCAGGCATTGAACTCGATCTCCTCACCCGCAAATATTTATCAGTACGGGATCGATGCTTCCTGGGAGATCGATCTGTTTGGTCGGGTCCGCCGTTCGGTAGAGCAGGCACGCGCTGCGGCCCAGGCACAGTCCGAAGCGCTCAACGACGCGCTCATCGTGCTCGAAAGCGAGATCGTGCAGTCGTATGTGCATCTGCGCGGCGCCCAGGCACTGAAAGCCAGTCAGGAAGAGAATGTCAAAGCGGCCGCGGCAAACCTGGACCTGACGCAGCGCCGGCAGCAGCACGGATTGACCACCGAACTCGACGTCGACCAGGCGCAGACACAGCTCGATGACACGCGCCGGCAACTGCCCGCTTACGACGGCCAGATCCAGCAGGCCATGAACGCCTTGAGCGTATTGACCGGGGAAGCCCCCGGCGCGGTGGACGATCAGTTACGCGATAGCAAGCCGCTGCCGCCGATCCCGAGCGTGCTGGACGTGGGCGTGCCCTCGGCACTGGCGCGACGACGCCCCGACATTCGCCAGGCGGAAGCGAGCCTGCACGCGGCCACGGCCGGTGTCGGCGTAGCCGTCGCCCAGTTTTATCCTGATATTTCATTGACCGGAAATATCGGCATGCGTGCGCTGGACGCCTCCTATCTCACCAATTGGGCGAGTCATTTCTACAGTGCAGGGCCGGCGATTTCCCTGCCCATATTCTCGGGCGGCCGGCTGACCGCGAATCTCACCTTGGCGCGAGCCGAACAGCAGGCGGCGGTATTGAACTATCGAGCCACGGTGTTGAACGCGCTGCGCGAGGTCGAAGACGCTTTGGTCGCTTACCGGACCGACCGCGCGGCACGCGACTTATTGCAGGACGCACTGGATTCGGCGCAAGTGACCTGGGAATTGTCCCAGAATCAATATGAGCACGGCCTCACGAGCTACATCAGTGTGCTGGATGCCGAGCGCACGGTGCTGTCCGATCGGCAGGCCCTGGTGCAGTCGAATGTGCAGCTCGTCGACGACATCGTGTCAATTTATCGAGCCTTGGGCGGAGGGTGGGAGAAGACGCTCGAGCAACTGCCAGCCCCCGATGTCACGACCACACCGCCACCGATGCCCGCGGCGCTGGATCGCTTGGCCGACCCTCGACCGTGAGGCCCCTTTGCACTGCCGCTACAGCAGTCCCCGCTCGGCAAGAAATAGTGAGCTCTCCACTTTTTGCGCAACGTGGACTTATTTGATATGTGGAGCAACCTCGCTCTCACCGCAGTGGGAGCGAGGTTTTGTGCGACCGCGAGAGTGTCTCGATCCCTCCAGCGTCAAGGATCGAGCTAAGCAGGAAGGGCACGCCTTACGAGCGTTGCAAATGCCAATGCCTCAACATCGTGCAAAGCAGGCATATACCCGTCTACGCAGTTAACGTGCAGCGCTCCAGCAGAGTGCATACCGAGATAATCGAAGGTCTCACGAAGGGCGCCCATGAAGATGGACGATGGCTCCTCGCAGATGGACGTGCAGACGATGAAAGCGTTCTTACCGCGGAGTCTGCGGCCCTTGGGCAGCAAGTCCGGCAGCTCGAGAAAGTCGGAGATCCTGTCCAGAAAGACTTTCATCGCCGGGCTTACAGAGTACCAATAGATGGGCGACGCAAAAATGACCTGATCGTGCGTCAACACATGTTCCATCAAGGGCTCAAAATCGTCATCCCTGTTGGAATGATCGTAGTCGTAGGGCGCCATGCGCAGACTCGAAAGGTCGAGGACCGCGATATCCAACTCCAGCGCAATGCGATCCATCAGCCGACCGGTATTGCCGGCGCGGCGGGAGCTGGAAAACAGAGCTATCGTTTTGGGCATGGTCAGGCGCGCCTGAGATCAATGGACGGCGCACTCTCAGGCCGTTGCCACTCGACGCGCGCAGCGGATGCACAGGCGAAAATACAGGCGTTCGCGCACAGGTTGCTAAGCAGGAGCAGGGCAAGATGATAGTGACGGCTACGTGCAGTGCTCACAAGGCTCCCTAATCGGCGCGACTCGAGCTGTTGGCGAGCAGTGCACCGGCGCTTGAATCGCAGGCAATGACAGGGTAGAACCTCAACCACACTTGAGGTCAAGAGCGTATGGGTCGCCTTACCCCGGATCAGCAAAAACGGCCTTTATCGGCGGGCCAAGTGGCCGCTCGCAGTGGAGTGGCCGTGTCCACGATCCATTTTTACGAGACAAAGGGCCTCATACGCGGATGGCGCAGCTCAGGGAACCAGCGCCGTTATGGCCGCGATGTTCTGCGAAGAGTGGCCGTTATTAAAGTGGCCCAGCGCCTGGGGTTGCCCTTGGCCGGCATCCGCGAAGCGATGGACTCCCTACCGGGAGGGCGGACCCCGACTGCGGCCGACTGGAAGCGCCTATCGGCGCAGTGGCGGGCCGATCTGCAGCGTCGAATACGGATCTTGCAGACGTTGAGCCGCGAACTCGACGGATGTATCGGATGCGGTTGCCTGTCGCTGAAGATCTGCCGGCTGCGCAACTCCGCGGATCAACTGTCTCAGCAAGGATCCGGTCCCCGGCTGCTTGATCCCACGACTGCGCCGCGAGAATAAAGCGACGTTCATGACACCCTCCGCAGCTTTGGCTGGGAGGTGGAACGCTACGCCGAACAAGAAAAACTATGTGGGGTACAACGGGCGGATAATGACGCCGCGCTGCAGCGCCATCATCCGCGCTCCACATTTTAGATAAGTCCCCGCTCGGCAAACGACAGGCAACCGTTGTCGGCCACGATCAGGTGATCGAGCACACGGATATCAACGAGCTGCAGCGCCTCGCGCAGCCGGCGCGTGATGAGCTCATCGGCGTGGCTGGGTTCGGCGATGCCGGAGGGGTGGTTGTGCACGAGGATGACGGCCGCCGCGTTGCGCGCCAGGGCCTGCTTGACCACCTCGCGCGGATGAACGCTGGCGCCATCGATGGTGCCGCGAAACAACTCCTCGAAGGCGATGAGCCGGTGGCGATTATCCAGGTGCAGACAGCAGAACAGTTCGTGCGGGATGTCGCGTAACCGCGCCACCAGGAATTCGCGCGTGGCCGCAGGCGAGTGCAGCGGCGGTCCGGCGCGCATCGCTTCGGCGTAGTGTCGGCGCGCGAGCTCGAGCGCGGCCTGCAGGCGGCAGTAGCCGGCCACGCCCAGTCCCGGTGCAGCCAGGCAGCTGCCCTGTCCGGCCGAGAGCAGTGCCCGCAGCGAATCGTGGCGCCCCAGCAGCTCGCGCGCCATGGTGACCGCATCGAGCCCTGGCCGCCCCGAGCGGCCTAGCAGCACCGCCAGCAACTCCGCGTCCGACAGCGACTGGGCGCCACCTGCCAGCAGCTTCTCCCGCGGGCGCTCCCGCTCCGGCCAGTCCCTGATACTCATTCGCACCCTTAAAAACTGTGCGCCAAGTCTGATGGGACATGACCTCCGGGTGCGATCCTCATATCATGTGCGCATTGCCCAAAAGACCGATAATCGAGGTATGAAAGGCAAACGGATTCTGCTCGGAGTCACCGGCGGCATCGCAGCCTATAAGAGCGCGGACCTCGTGCGTCGCCTGCGAGAGCGCGGCGCCGAGGTGCAGGTCGTCATGACCGCCGGCGCGCGCGAGTTCGTAACCGCAACCACTTTCCAGGCACTCTCGGGCCGCACGGTCCGCACCGACCTCTGGGACGCTGCCGCCGAAGCGGCGATGAGCCACATCGAGCTGGCGCGCTGGGCTGACCTGCTGCTGGTGGCACCGGCCAGCGCCGATTTTATCGCGCGTCTCTCGCATGGCATGGCCGATGATCTGCTGAGCACGATCGCACTCGCGACCTCGGCACCCATCGCGATTGCCCCGGCCATGAATCACCTGATGTGGAGCAACGCTGCGACGCAGGCCAACGTGGCGCTGCTGCAGCAGCGTGGCGTGCGCATGCTCGGACCTGCCGTCGGCGACCAGGCCTGCGGCGAGACCGGTCCCGGCCGCATGCTCGAGCCGCTCGATATCGTGTCCCTGGCCGTGCCGCTGTTGCGCCAGGAGGGGCCGCTGAAAGGTCGGCGTGTCATCGTTACCGCGGGCCCCACGCGCGAGTGCATCGACCCGGTTCGCTTCGTCAGCAATCGCAGCTCGGGAAAAATGGGCTTTGCGGTCGCGCAGGCATTGCAGGAAGCCGGTGCCGAGGTCGTGCTGGTGACCGGCCCGGTCTCGCTCGCGACGCCGTTCGGGGTGCGGCGGCTGGATGTCGAAAGTTCCGAGCAGATGCACGCCACCGTGCAGCGCGAGCTGCCGGGCACCGCGATCTTCGTAGGCACCGCTGCCGTGGCCGACTATCGACCTGT
>Ga0302317_10003132_pt1 | contig 10995 bp, 12 predicted proteins | sample III_Palsa_N3_3_FD_200450 | JGI IMG/M metagenome (GOLD analysis project Ga0302317, IMG submission 200450) | Peat permafrost microbial communities from Stordalen Mire near Abisko, Sweden - III_Palsa_N3_3 | ecosystem: Environmental > Terrestrial > Soil > Palsa > Peat permafrost | place: Sweden...
CTCCATCAATCTGACCTCCGGCGTGGTGATCGTGGAAATCAACCGCAAGCCGGTGACGGACCTTGCCAGCTACAACGCCATCGCGAGTTCGCTGAAGTCGGGCGACGATGTGGTGTTCGTGATCCGGATTCCGCAGCGCCCGAGCGGTGGCGACTCGTTCGTCGGCGGGACATTGCCCTAGGTTGAAGAGGGGTGGCGCGGGTGATAATACCGCGCCACTTTTGTCTAGCACCTTATGGGTACTCCAAAGGTGAACCTACTGTGATAACACTCACAATACAAGCTCTTGCATGCGAACTATGCTTTGACTAGGCTAAGTTCCACAGCGCGGAATGGATCGTGTCGCGTACTTGAGCTCAAACAAGCGAGAGGGAGGTAAGCCGCACGATGCGTATATCTATCCTTAAGGGTATTCCGGCGGGGCTTCTACTACTGGCGGTGCCGGCATTTGGGTCGGTGCATCCTAAGACCGGCACGTCGACCAAGCACACGCACGTGAGTGTGAAGGAAGACGTGGTAAAGCACAAGAAGGGTTTGCATCTGCATGCGGCGCGGGAAGAGAAGGCGCCGATGGAGATACCGTCGGAGCGTGCGACGCAGATTCAGTCAGCGCTGATCAAGCAGGGATATTTGACCGGCGAACCTACTGGCCGGTGGGATGACCAGTCCGTCTCTGCTATGCAGAAGCTGCAGGGCGATATGGGATGGCAGACGAAGATTACGCCAGACTCGCGCGCGCTGATCAAGCTTGGCCTTGGACCGACGGATGCGGCGGCTGCTCCCGGCGCTGATGTGGCTTTGGGAAACATCAAGGGTTCGTCGCAGGAGTTCGCGCAGGCGCAACGGCAGCAGTAGGACCTCAGCGGAGGCAATCCGAAGGCCGGCATCGTGGATGCCGGCCTTCGGGTTTAAGGGCAAAGGTTGCTACCGCCAGCTTACGGCCAGGTGCCAGCGGTGACCGTGGTTGGCAGATTTGCGCAGGACCGTTTCGTACTCGCGAAGTTCGCTGAGGATTTCGGGACCTTCAGTGCCGAATTGGTGGGGATCGGATTCAAGCTCGGCGATGAGAGCGTCGAGGGTGTGAAGACCATCTTCGGGGCGATACCACTGCGGGGGCGGAAGACGCTTGAGCAGTTCAAGATTGCCGCCGCCCTCCTGGATGAGAAGAGACATGGAATTTTCGTCGGCGGAGAAGAATTCGAGGAGAGGCTTGACGCCTAGATCGAGGGCAAGCTTTTCGATGGCGCTCTCGTGACGCGCGAGCACGCGGCCGTTCACGTAGATGTTGTAGCCTGGGTCTTCGCCTTCGACCACGATGTACATCGAGGCTGCCATTGGGTTTGAGTGTAGCGCTGGCGGGGTTGTGGATTGAAGGCTCGGGAGCGGTGAACCTAGGTGGGTTCGGGTACGAGCGGAGGTCTTTCCTAGATGGGGAGGTTGGGAACGGGTGAGGTTTCGGTGGCGGTTTCGTCGTTGGCCGGGAGCAGGAGATAGACGCCGGCGATGATCAGCAGGACGATGCCGGTGAACCAATGAGCTGTGAGCTTCGGGCGCACGAGAATGATTCCCTCCAGGATGATGAGCAGAGGAATCCAGGTGAACTGTGAGGACCAGCGGGTGGCACCGAGCTGGGAGAGCGTGGCGATACCGAGGAGCGCGACGAGACCGTCGCAGGCGATTGCCAGGAGGGAGACGGTGAGGTGCGCTCCGGCGAGACGGCCGGCTAAGAGCGCGATGGCGAAGAGAGTGCAGGCGCCGAGGAGGGCGGTCGCGGCGCGGGGAATGATTGGGGAATGATCTCTACAGAGCAGCACCGCGCCAAGGCCGGTGAGCACTGGCGCTAGCAGCAGGAGGATGTCGATGCGGAGGCTTTGGAGGTTCGGCTGGACAAGGAGCAGGAGGAGGCCGGCGACGGCTGCGAGAGAGGGCCAGATGCGGCCGGCGATGCCTTCGGAACTTTCGCTGCCAAGGGCCGTGGAGGCGAGGGCGATGATGATGGGCGTGAGCGCGAGCGCGATGGTGAGAGCGCTGGCGTCGAGGTCGCGGCCGGGAAGGATGAGGCCGATGGCTGGGCCGCCGAAGAGCAGGGCGCCAGCGAGAAACCAGCGGACTGTCGCGGCGCGGATGAATTTTTGTGAGGGAGCGGCTTGGTTTCGTTTGGGGAGAAGAAAGGCGAAGGCTAGTAGTGTTGCCCAGCCGCAGCCGAGGGTTTGAGAGGTGAGGGTCGAGGCGGCGTCAGGACGCGCGGCGGCTACGGCCCAGCGGCTCGCTCCTACGAGGAGGAGAAGAACGAAGGGCCACCAGCGTTGGATTTTGGTTTGCGCGGGCGTGTTCAGACGGGCTTCCCCTTCCCTGCTACAAGGCTAGACGCGTCAGGAGGGGTGTGGGATTCGGCAAAAGAGAGAAGCCGCGCTGGATGCGCGGCTTCTCTGGTGGCTCAACGTTCAAGGGGAACTAGCTGTTGCCGCCGCCGGTGGTAGCAGGAGCAGCGGTGCCGGGACGACGGCCGCGACGGCGGCGTCCACGACGCTGCGCTGCGGGACGAGTTCCATCGGCGTTGGGAGCGGAGCCATCAGCCGGTGCACCTGCCGTTGCCTCTACCTCTTCGCCGCCTTCATCATCGCCTTCGAACTCGTCGCCATCGTCATCGAAGTCGTCACCGCCTTCTAGAACGATGGTGGACTCGTGCTTGGGCTGCTCGGGTGCAGGTGCGGGATGCTCGGTGCGCTCGGGACGGGGACCACGATCGCGGTCGCGATCACGGTCACGGCCGCCGCGCTCGCCACGGTCAGAACGCTCGCTGCGCTCACCGCGGTCGGAACGCTCAGAGCGCTCGCCGCCGCCAGAATCAGCTACCGGGGGGAGCCCGAGCTTCTCGCGCTGCTCGCGGAGAACAGCCTTGCGGGAGAGCTTGATGCGGTTGCCCTCGATGGACAGCACCTTGACCAGGATCTGATCGCCCTCGCGGAGCTCATCCTTCACTTCCTTGACGCGGTGCTCTGCGATCTCGGAGACGTGGAGGAGCCCGTCGGTGCCGGGGAAGATCTCGACGAAAGCGCCAAACTCGGCGAGACGAACGACCTTGCCGAGGTAGGTTTTGCCTACTTCGGGGACAGCCGTAATATCGCTGATCATCTGGATGGCCTTGGCGAGACCTTCTGCGTCGGAGGAAGCCACGTTGACGCGGCCCGTGTCGTCGACATCGATCTTGACGCCCGTTGCATCGACGATGCCGCGGATGACCTTGCCGCCAGGTCCGATGAGATCGCGGATCTTGTCGGTGGGGATCTGGATGGTGTGGATGCGGGGAGCGAAGGCGCTCTTCTCTTCAGCACCCTTGGAGATGACGGCGTCCATGGTGTCGAGGAGGAAAAGACGGCCCTGGCGCGCCTGCTCGAGAGCTTCACGCATGATCTGGGTGGTGATGCCCATGATCTTGATGTCCATCTGCAGGGCGGTGATCCCGTTGCGGGTTCCGGCGACCTTGAAGTCCATGTCGCCGTAGTGATCTTCTGCGCCTGCGATGTCGGTGAGGACGGCGTACTTGTCGCCTTCCTTGACCAGGCCCATCGCTACGCCGGCTACCGAACCCTTGAGGGGAATGCCGGCCTGCATGAGGGAGAGCGAGGCGCCGCAGACGGTCGCCATCGACGAAGAGCCATTGGACTCGAGGATGTCGGAGACGACGCGAAGGGTATACGGGGACTCGTCTTCACCGGGGAGGACGGCCTCGAGAGCGCGCCAAGCGAGGGCGCCGTGACCGATCTCGCGACGGCCTACACCGGTCATACGTCCAACCTCACCAACGGAGAAGGGCGGGAAGTTATAGTGCAACATGAACTTCCGCTTCTGTTCGCCTTCGTAGCTCTCCATGCGCTGCGCGTCGTCGGTGGTGCCGAGAGTTGCAGAGACAAGCGCCTGGGTTTCGCCGCGGGTGAAGAGGGCGGAACCGTGGACGCGGGGGAGGACGCCTGTCTCGATCGAGATCGCGCGGATCTCGTCAAAGGCGCGGTGGTCGGGGCGGATGCGGTCGTTCAGAACCTGGTCGCGGAAGATGGTTTCGCGCAGGCCTTCAAAGTACTTGGAGAGCTTCTTGCCAGCAGCAGGATCGTCGGCGGGGAGTTCCTTCTTGAGCTCGTCCTTGATCTCCTTGACCTTGGCATAGCTCTCGAACTTGGGGTTCTTCTTGGTGTCGAGCGCGTCGCGAAGACGATCGCCGACCTTGGACTTCAGGGCACCGGCGTAGGCTTCGTCGTTCTCAAGCGGGGTGACGGTGCGCTTGGTCTTGCCGGCGAGCGAGACGAGGTGCTCGATGCCGGCGACGATCTTCTTGATCTCTTCGTGGGCGAACTCGATGGCACCGACGACGACTTCTTCGGGGATTTCCTTGGCGCCGGATTCGACCATCACGATGCCGTCCTTGGTGCCGACGACCATGATGTTGAGCTTGCTGACGAGGCGCTCGGAGTAGGTGGGATTGACGATGTATTTATCGTCAATGTAGCCGATGCGAACTGCACCGACGGGGCCGTGGAACGGGATGTCCGAGAGCGCGAGGGCGCAGCTGGCGCCGTTGATGCCGAGGACATCGGGATCATTTTCCTTGTCGGCGGAGTAGACGAATGCGACTACCTGGGTCTCGTTGCGGAAGGCTTCCGGGAAGAGCGGGCGGATGGGGCGATCGATCTGGCGGGAGGTAAGGATTTCCTTTTCGGAGGGACGGCCTTCGCGCTTGATGAAGCCGCCCGGGATGCGTCCGCCGGCGTAGGTGAACTCGCGGTATTCGACGGTGAGGGGGAAGAAGTCGATGCCTTCCTTGGGGTCGGGCGAGGCTACGGCCGTGGCGAGAACGGCGTTGTCGCCGCTGGTAGTGAAGGCCGCGCCGGATGCCTGCTTGGCGATGCGTCCTGTTTCGAATTTGATGTGCTTGCCACCGGCAAGCTCAACGGTTACGTCATGCTTCATAAACGTTCCTCTTTTTCTGGCGATCTTTCGCGTGTTTGCTCTGTTTGTCTTTAAGGTCGTGGCCGTCCAGCGCTCGATGAGGCGCGCTAAGACGAAAGCCCCGCCGAAGCAGCTTCGGTCGGGGCGTTAGATTTCTTGGGGGTGGATGCAGGAGTGGGTTGATGCCAGCGCGATGAAGCGCCGCGAGGTGCGTCGAGTCGAGCGGCGTAGATAGAAGTAACTACCGTCACTTCCATCCCGTCGATGGCTTTGCGCAGATTCAATCTTCAACCACTCCTGGTGGGGCCGCCGAGGCACAATAGAACCGCAGCAGCACGGAATAGGCTACTTGCGGATACCCAGTTTGCCGATGACGTCACGGTAGCGGTCTGAATCTGTCTTCTTGAGGTAATCCAGAAGACGGCGGCGCTTGCTCACCAGCATCAACAGACCACGGCGCGAGCCATGATCCTTTTTGTGGGTTTTGAAGTGCTCGGTCAGCTCGCCAATACGCTCGCTGAGGATCGCAATCTGCACCTCAGGACTGCCAGTGTCCGAGTCGTGCGTGCGGAACTTGGTAATAATGTCTGATTTCTTCGCTGTTGCCAACACGGCGGGTCTTACTCCTGATTCTCTATGCTCTAGTCCACTTCTCGTGAGTGTCCTCTTAAAAGATACCACGCGGAGGGCCGGAAATACCCTCCGCGCGGCCTGATTTCTGCTGGGTTTGCGCTGATTTTACTTGGCCGTGTGCGACTTGAAGAAGGCGAACGCACGTTCATGGGCCAGCTTGGAGGCGGCGGGGACATAACTGGCGCGCGCTTCGTTGGCGAACGCATGGCCTGCGCCCTCGTACAGGAAGACCTCTACGTCGGGATGGGCGGTGCGGACGGCGTCGATCTGGTCTTTGCCGATGTGGTCGTCGTCTGCGCCAAAGTGCAGTTGAACCGGGCAGGTGGGGTCTTCGGAGGCGAACTTGCCAATGCCGCCGGCGTAGAAGCCGACTGCTGCCTTGAGGTCCATGTTCAGGGATTTGGCCCGGGTTGCGCTGAGCCAGGTCAGGAGGCCGCCATAGCAGAATCCGATGACGCCAGTTCCCTTGCCCGTGCCGGCAACGTGCGCAGCAGCGGCGGCTACGTCGAGGAGTTGGGTGTCGGAGTTAAGTTTTCCGTAGAGTTCGTAGGCCTTCTTTAGGTCCTCGCCCTCGTAGCCGAGCTCAATGCTCTTTCCGAAGCGGTCGAAGAGCGCCGGTGCGATGGCGACGAAATCATGGCGTGCGTACTCATCGGCAACCGACCGGATCGAGGCGTTGACGCCGAAGATTTCCTGGATGACGATGATCGCGCCCAGCGGCTCTGCCTTTGGCTTGGCTACATATGCGCTTAGTTCGTGGCCGTCGGCCGCCTTTAGCTCTACCCATTCACTCATGCTTGCTTTCCTCCGAAGTGTCAGATGCTCGATGAGCCACAGGCGGTGCACCGTCTGCGGCACGATTCCAAATGGGATGACGTTGCGGGGGTCAGTGGAGACGCAGAGGGAATGGCCCGGATGAAGAGTTCGGGTTAGGGTTTGGGAGGTTTATTTTCGAGCATGTCGTCGATCAGCTTTTGCGCGAGGTACTCGGCTGACACGTGATAGCGGCCGCTGGCGATGGCGGTTCGGATACGGGCGATGTGCTCCATGCGGAGATGCAAGTCGGCGGACCGAAGCTCTGGAACCCCGGCCGCGCGCCTGCGAATCGAGCGGATCTGCTCAATGGAGGACATCGTGAGTGCGGCGTCGAGACGCAGGGTTTCCTTGCAGCGTACCGTGTGGTCAAACCACCGTCGGAATTTCCTCCACCTGTTCAATGAGACGATCCTCATGATGTCTATCGGCAGATGCGGAGAAAACATTAAGACTGTCTAAGTTAATTTTTAGCAACCAGCTGATTTCAGCAATCGGTTGGCGTGCCGCGCATTCTCCGCTGGGACGTTGGCTTCTGAACTTTCTGCATGCCATGCAGGCTGGCGCGGAGCCGAATCACGGCCGCAGAGTGGATCTGCGAGACGCGTGATTCGACCACACCCAGGGTGAGGCCGATTTCCCTCATCGTGAGCTCTTCATAGTAGTAGAGGGTGAGAACCATGCGCTCCTTTTCGGGAAGCTCCTCAATGGCGTCGACGAGCAGCTGCCGCATCTCTCCTTGCAGACAGCGAAAGAGTGGGTCGTCCTCTGGGGAGCCTGCAATGTAGGCGAGCTGGTCTTCGCCGGAGTCGTCGTTGTGTTCCAGATTGAGGCTGCCGATCTCGAGTCCCTTGAGCTGCCCTAGTAATAGCTGGTAGTCATGGATGGCGAGGTTCAGCTCGCGAGCGATCTCCGTCTCGGTGGGGGTGCGCCGCAGGTTGCGGGTCATGGTCTGAACGGCTTCCTGCACGGCGCGGCCCTTGCGGCGAAGCTCGCGCGGGCTCCAGTCCAGCACTCGCAGCGAATCCAGGATCGCGCCGCGAATGCGGAACTGCGCGTCTCCCATCAGATCGACCATCTCGCTTGCCGGGTTGATCGCCGGATACGCCACGTAGCCGGCGGCGTTTGCGTCGGGGCTTCCCGGCTCATAGCGCATCACCTCCGGCGTCTTGTCGTCCACCACCGCCGATAGCTGCACCGAGCCTCCCCCCGGCCGCGCGGACCGTCCCATGGACGCAAACATCGTCCTAAACGGTGATGCATTCTTCGTTGTGAAGACGACTTCCTTGCGCACGTACGGGCCGCCATCCTCGGTGTGCGTCGTCTCGGCATTCGCCATATTCGCCGACGTCACTTCGGCGCGAAGTCGCTCCGCTGTCAGCGCGGAACCACTAATGTTCATCATGTCAAACATGCTCATCTAGTTACCGTCCTTTATCGCGGACAACACCATGTGCATCTGCGATTTCACTAACTGCACACCAAGTTGGAACTGCAGCTGCGTCTGCGCCAGCAGCATACTCTCCCGATCCACGCTCACATTATTTCCATCCGGCCGCTCCGGCAATCCCTCGGTTTCGAGAGATGCCGGCTCCAGCGCCGCGCTGCTCCCGGAACCGCCCTCGTCCATCACTCGCCGCATCGCCACCTGGAAATTCAGATCCTTGGTGTGATACCCCGGCGTATCAATGTTCGCCATGTTAGACACAATCATCCGTTGCCGGTCCGTCAGGACCTTAAGATAGCTTTGCAACATCTCTACAGAAGAAAAGACAGGCATCAGGCAATCCTCCTTGGCGGCAAGCCATACTCGCGGATCCGATTGCGCAGCGTGCGCAGACTAATCCCCAGCATCACCGCAGCATGGGTCCTGTTTCCGTCGGTGAGGGCCAGCGTGTTCTCTACATGCAACCGCTCCAGTTCGCGAATAGGCGTTCCCGCCAGCACCGCCGGCGATAGCATCGGCACCAGGCTCGGCGACAAATTCAACGACCGCGCCGCGACCTGAAACTCTCTGTCGAAACACCTCGCATCAATGTCCCGGGTATCGCTTAGCGTCACCACCCGACGTATAAAATTCGCCAGCTCCCGAATATTTCCAGGCCAGGAGTGCGTCTGCAAACGCTCCAGGAAATCCGGCCTCAACTGCGGAATCCCCGTCCGCGACTGTGCCGCATGCTTCTCCGCAAAATGTCGCGCCAACGCAGGAATATCTTCCTTGCGTTCGCGCAGCGGCGGCAACGACAACGGAATCACATTGAGCCGGTAGAAGAGATCGCCGCGAAACTGTCCTCGTTCCACCATCGCAGCCAGCGAAACATTCGTCGTCGCGATCACCCGAATGTCCACATGCACGGATCGCGCCTCGCCCAGCCGCTCAAACTCGCGCTCCTGCAACGCGCGCAACAGCTTCGGCTGCAGATGCAGAGGCATCTCCCCAATCTCATCCAGCAAAATCGTGCCACCATCGGCAAGCTCGAACTTACCCGGCTTCGCGCTCACAGCTCCCGTAAAGGCGCCTCGCGCGTGCCCAAACAACTCACTCTCGAGCAGTGATTCCGGGACCGCCGCGCAATTCAGCGCAACAAACGGCTTGCCCCTGCGATCGCTCGAGTCATGAATGAACCGCGCCAGCAATTCCTTACCCGTCCCACTCTCGGCCTCCACCAGCACATCCGCGCTCGTGTTCGCCGCCGACCGCGCCCACTGCAACGCGCGCAGCAACAGCGGCGACGATCCAATGATTCCGCTCGCCGGGAAATCGTCCACCACCGGCGCCTGCCTCGCCACCTGCATCACCTTCGCCGCGGTCGCCTGCAGCTGATCAAACGAGATGGGCTTGGTCAGATAATCCAGCGCCCCATCGCGCATCGCACTCACCGCGTCCGGGACTGAACCGTACGCCGTCAGCAGGATCACCGCGGTCCCCGGAGACAGCTGCCGCGTCGCCTGCATCACCTCCATGCCCGTTCCGTCCGGCATGCGTATATCAGTGACAACCAGGTCAAACTCCTTGCCTTCCAAATGACCGATCGCTTCACGCACCGAGCCAGCCACCTCGACCCCCCAACCATGACGGAGAAAATTTGCGCGCAGCGCGGTCCTGATTCCAGGCTCGTCGTCGACCACCATTACCGATGAAACTCGATCATTTCTCATAGCGTTGGAAACTCCATTTCAAACGTGCTCCCACGATGCATGCGGTTACGTGCGCGAATCTCTCCGCTGTGTACCTCCACCAACCGCTTACATACCGCCAGCCCCAGGCCCGGCGTGTCGCCCTGCGCACTAAATCCCGCTTCAAAGACGCGCCCGATTGCCGGCTCCGGAATACCGCACCCCGTGTCGCTCACATCCACAACCGCGCGAAGTCTTCCTTCTCGCAGCACGCCCCGCGCGGCGACCCTAACTTTCCCTCCCGCCGGTGTATGACGGATTGCGTTGCAGATTAAGTTCAGCAGCACCTGGCGCAACTGGTTCTCGCTGCCTTGGATCTTCAACTCTTCCCCACTCTGAAACTCAAGCACCACACCCGCCTGTTCCGCAATCGGACGCACAAACTCCACGCCATCGCGAACACACGCCGACAGCTCGATCGGCATCAGCGCAACGCTGCTCTCACCCTGCAGGCTCAGCACATTGTTCACCGTCGCCGACAGCAGACGAATCCCAGCCCGCAGATGCGACACCCACACCGAAGTCTGCTCAGGATCGTCGACCAGCAAGCCCGCAAACAATTCCATGCTCGCTAATGGATTTCTAATCTCGTGAGCCAATATCGCCGAAACCTCCGCCAGCGCCAGCGCACTCCGCGCCGCTTCACGCTCTCGCTCCGCCTCTTTCGTCGTCGTTACATCGCGCAGGATCCAAATGCTTTCCAGCCCGCATCGGCCCGCACCCTCAACCGTTCGAAGCGATGCGCCCGATAGCCTCCGCTTACTGATCGCCAGCCAGCGTTTGCTGTCACCACACGCAAAGCACACCTCGTGCTCAACCTCCTCCGCGACTCCCGCCACCTGCCCCTCGAGATCCACCGAACTTATCGCGGCAACATCGCGCAGTGTCCGCACCGGCGCACTTCCAAGCTCGAGCAGTCTCCGGCCTTCAGGATTGATCGTCACAATGCTCTCCGCGGTATCCAGCACCAACACGCCGCACGGCATCGACTCGATCACCTGCTGCAGCACTCCGCGCATCGATTCGTTTTCACCCAGGCTCCGCGTCAGCGCCGCATTCCGTTCCGCCAACTCCGTACCCAAATGCCCCACTTCCCGCTGCAGGTCCCGATACGAACCCTCCAGCAGTGACGACGCAGAGATGAACTCTGAGAACGCGTCTGCCAGCAACTGCGGGCTCTGCCTGGACTTCAGCGAAGAATCGTTTATTGGAACCACATGAGAACAGGGCAACATTTGCCTATTTCAATTGCACGACGGTTGCCAAACTCGAAGACAAGCAGCGCATAAGCTCCATACACCGCAGAAAATCCTGCACCTCAGAGATTCTTGCTTTACAAGAGAATGTGTTCCGCCAGAATCACCCGTCCTGTGCCGACCAGGATTGTCGCGCGTTCGATCACATTCCGCAGCTCGCGCACATTCCCAG
>Ga0302317_10003133_pt1 | contig 10994 bp, 8 predicted proteins | sample III_Palsa_N3_3_FD_200450 | JGI IMG/M metagenome (GOLD analysis project Ga0302317, IMG submission 200450) | Peat permafrost microbial communities from Stordalen Mire near Abisko, Sweden - III_Palsa_N3_3 | ecosystem: Environmental > Terrestrial > Soil > Palsa > Peat permafrost | place: Sweden...
TCCAAAATCAGAGCGACGGTGCCGTCGCCGTGTATGGTGGCGCCCGCCAGTCCCGGTACTTGCTTGAAGTTGGTTTCCAAGCTCTTGATCACCACCTGCTGTTGGGCCAGCAGCTCGTCGACCAGCATGGCGACGCGCCGCCCCTCGGCCTCGAGTACCACGAGCAATCCGTCGGCGATGTCGCGGCTATCGGGCTCTATGCCGAACAAGTCGTGCAGTCTGATGATGGGCAGGTAGTCGGTACGATGCCTGAAGAGCTCCGTGCGCCCCGCGACGCAGCTTAGGTTTTCCCGTGTCGACTGCACCGTCTCGATGATGGACACCAGCGAGGCGACGTAAATTTCCTTGCCCACTCGCAGCACCTGGCCCTCGAGAATCGCAAGCGTCAACGGCAGACGGATGCGAATGGTGCTGCCCTTGCCGGTCGTGCTGAATATCTGAACGTGGCCGCCCAGATCGTTGATATTTCGTCTGACGACGTCCATGCCGACGCCGCGGCCCGAGACGTCGCTGATGGTTTCCGCCGTCGAGAAGCCGGCTACAAAAATCAAATTGTAAATGGCATCGTCCGACAGGTTGGCTTCCTGGTCCACCAGGCCGCGCTCGCGCGCCTTGGCGAGAATGCGGTCCTTATTGAGGCCGGCGCCGTCATCCTTGACCTCGATGATAATGCTGCCGCCTTCGTGAAACGCATTCAGTTCCAAGGTGCCGGTGTCGCTCTTGCCGGCGGCCAAGCGCTGAGCGGGAGCTTCCAAGCCGTGGTCGAGCGCGTTGCGCACCAAATGGACCAGCGGGTCGCCAATCTTTTCCAGCACGGTCTTGTCGAGCTCGGTGTTCTCACCGGTGAGCTTCAGCTCGACTTTCTTGCCGAGCTTGCGGGACAGATCGTGCACCAGGCGCGGAAAGCGGTTGAACGAAAAGCCGATGGGCAGCATGCGAATTTGCATGACGCTTTCCTGCAGTTCGCGCGTGTTGCGCGTGAGCTGGGCCAGGCTGCGCCGCAATGACTCCACATCCTCGGGCTCATATTTTTCGGCAAAGCGGCCCAGCATGGACTGAGTGATGACCAGTTCGCCGACCAAATTGATGAGGGCGTCCACCTTTTCGGTGGCGACGCGCAGCGATCCGGATTCGCCGCCGGCCTTGGCTGCCGGAGGAGATGCCGGCGCCTCGGCGGGAGGTGCCGCGCGCTGTACGGCGCGTTGCGCGGTGGCTTGCGGGACATCGGCAGCGGGTTTGACGGCAGCGGCGGCAATCGCGGCTACGTCCCCATAAATGGGTTCGTAGGTGATCTTGGAACTCGCATCCACCCAATCGAATACCTCGGCCACACGCGCATGTTCGGTGGCAGACCGTAGAGTGAGGGTCCAGCTCATGAAGCACTGTGTGGGGTCCAGATTGCTCAGCGAGGGAACCTTGTCGACATGGGCGCTGACTTCCAGAGGACCCAAGTTGGCCAATTCATCGAAGATCCGCATGGGATCGTTGCAGGTCTTGAACAGGCTTGGATCCGGAACGAAGTCGATGCGCCAACCCTCCAATACACCGTTGGTCGGGGGGTTCTCACGCTTCGTCGGCTGTGGCGGGCTGAGGGCCGGGGCGGCGGCCGCGACGGCAGGGGGCGCGGCAACCGCGGTCTCCACCGGCGGAGGCGGCGCACTCGGGGCGTGGCCGCCCGGCGCCTCGGCGGTCGCGCCGGCGGCGGCGGGCGTGCCTTTCTGGGCAAGGACTCGTGCGAGCTCCCCGCTCAGAGAGTTCGCTCCCGTCATGACGATGGGTTGTTTGGCTTGAGCGGACTGGATCATTTCCCGGATGACGTCCACCGATTGCAACAAGACCTGCACCGCGTCCGGAGTGACTCCGCGAGCGCCATTGCGCATCTCATCGAGCAACGTTTCGACCGAGTGCGTGAATCCGGATATCTCCATGAAGCCGAACGTTCCGGCGCCGCCCTTGATGGAATGCGCTGCCCGGAAGATCGTGTTGATGGTTTCCTTGTCGGTGGCATCCTCCAGGGTCAGCAGCCCGGATTCCATGGCGTTGAGGCCCTCGAAGCTTTCTTCGAAGAAAAGATTCAGGATCTCTTCCATTTCCATATCGATCGACATGGACTTACAGCACCTTGGCGATCGTGGCGAGCAACTTATCGGGATTGAATGGCTTCACCAGCCATCCAGTGGCTCCGGCCTGTTTACCCTGCATTTTCTTCTCGGGTCCCGCTTCCGTGGTGAGGACCAGCATGGGAGTGAATTTGTAGGCTTCCAGTTGGCGAAGCTCTCGCACCAACGTGATGCCGTCCATGCGCGGCATATTCACGTCCGTCAGCACCAGGCTGACGGAATTGCTGCGTGCGTATTCCAGGGCATCGACTCCATCCGAGGCTTCAATGACCTCGTAACCGGCGTGCTTTAGCGTAAAGCTAACCATTTGCCGCATAGATGCCGAATCGTCGACTGCCAGAATGGTCGCTGCCATAAATATTCCTGTATCCGGTAATTTTCTCGTCGTAAATCTAGGCACCGGCAGCCGTCCTTGCCGTCGCCGTGGATTGCTGCGCAACGGCGAAAACACTCAGGGTTCAGGCCGCCTACTTATTGCCTTAGCAAACGTATCGGCGTACGGCAGGCAAGGTTTAGAGCAATGTGCAGAAATAAGTCCAACCGCCACGCAACAATGTGAACGGCGTTACAGGCTGGTGGCGAGTGGGTACCGTTTAGGCCTATATTCGCGTTGCGGGGCAATAAATCATTAAGGGAGCGCCAATCGTGAGTCTATTTGGTCATGGAAACGATCTAAACCGCCAATTCATTGCACGTCCCGATCAGGCCAAGGAAGACATTCTCTACAAGTGGCCGGACATGACCATTCGCAAGTTCACCCAGGTCACGGTGCAACCTGACGAGACCGCACTGTTCTTCAAGGAAGGCAAAGTCGCCGGCGTCCTGCCTCAGGGTCGTTCCACGTTGGACGGCGCCCTCTTTCCGTTCCTCGGGGACATCGTGGATTGGGCCAGCGGCGGCAATATGTACCGCGCGGAGCTGTACTTCATCGGCACGCGGGAATTCGTCAGCCTGCCCTTCGGCGGTCCCATCGATAACATCGAGGATCCGGAGACCGGGCTCGCCGTGGGTCTGCGAGTGTTCGGCGAATACGCGCTCGAAGTCAGCGACCCTGCCGCCATGATTTTGAAGTTGGTGGGCACGCGACAGGCCAGCAATGAATTGATCACCGATTGGGCGCGCGAACAAATTCTCAAGGCACTTCGTACTAGCGTGGTTCGAGAAGTGGCCCGTGCTTGGCATTGCCGGCCGCACGGCGGACATCGAGGCCGCCTTGATCGCCGACGTTCAAGCACCATTGGCACCTTATGGGGTGCGCGTTACGCGCCTGGGAAATGTCACCATCAGCCTCAGCCCCGAAGATGAGCAGACACTGAAAGGTCTGCGCAAAGACACTGCCTATACTCGACTCGCGGGCGGCTTTCGCGAGTATGGCGTCGGCGCCGCATTGAAGGGCATCGGCGAAGGCGCTGCGGCCGGTGGCGGCAATGGCGCGGCGGTACTCGGGGTCGGCATGGGATTAGGCGGCATCGTGGCCGGATTGGGAACCGGAAGTTCCGGTTCCGCCCCGGGTCAAGGCCCTGGAAACGCACCGAGCCCACCGTCGGCGCCACCACCAGCGACCGGCGCCGGCGGCATTAGCTGTGCTAATTGCCACGAGCCCAATCCACCGGGCGCGAAATTCTGTGCCAGCTGCGGAACTTCCTTGGCGCCACCGAAAGTTGCCCACTGTACCCAGTGCGGCACCGCCTCCGCTCCCGGGGCCAAGTTTTGCGGCAATTGCGGAGCAACGCTCAGTTGAAGACGCGCGTGGCGTCCTGCCTGGGCGTCGCTACCTGTGTCGCCATCGCTCTGGCGGTCACGGACACGGTATACAGCCGTGTCGGTGGCGGCAGTCACTCAGGGACATCGACGTATTCCGGCGGCGATCATTCGAGTGGGTCGTTCCATACCGGCGGAGGCGGTGGCGGCCTCGTTGCGCTGCTCATCATCGCACTCATCATCTGGTTGGTGGTGCGTCGTCTACGCTCGAATCCCTCGGCGCAAAATCTGGGTGGGGCCGGAGGCGGCGGAAGCGCGATGGGGACCGGCCCTCTCAACGGCGGCCCCGCCGGTAGCGGCCCCGCGATCGGGGACTCCGCCATGGGGCGCTCCGCCAACCCCGCGGAACAAGTGTTGCTGTCGGCCGTCGGGGCTGCACTAGGCTCTTCGCAGGCGCTCATGGGACGCGGCCCCACCTCGCCTGGCGGAGCCGCGCTTCTGTTGCCCCCCGGTGTAGAAGCCATTCGCGCCGTCGATACGGATTTCGAACTGGAGACTTTTCTTCAGCGTGCCGAGATGTGCTTCTTCTTGGTCAAACGCGGCATTCAAAAAAATGATGCCCTCAGCATTCGCCCGTATTTCAACGACGCCGTGTATGCGCAGGTATCGCAAAATCTCACACAGTTGAAGCAGCGGCACGTCCATACGCTGCTCGAAAGTTTGAACGTTCGAGCAGTGCACCTCGAAAATGCCGTCTGCAACGATCAGACCCAAACTCTTAAGGTGCACTTCGACCTGGTGTACCGCTCCAAGACGCTGGATGATGCCAATCGAGTGGTAGCCGACGAGCGCGAGGATGGCCGCCACGGCGAACAATGGACTTTCGTACGCGCCGCAACGGCACGCACACCCCAGAACGGCGGCGTCATTGCCTCACGCTGTCCCGCCTGCGGGGCCGAGCTGCGCCTCAATTTGGATGGTACCTGCGCGCACTGTCGCGCCAGCGTCACCAACGGCAAGGTGGATTGGGTGGTCGCGGACGTGCAAACCGTGCCATTCGTGGGTTACTCCAGCGAGTCGCCGTTCGCGGTAGCAGCCTCGACCGCCGCCGAAGGCATTGCCGGCCTGCAGGCGGCTGATGCCGCCTTTTCTTTCGACGCATTTCGAGCTCGCGCCGGACAGGCCTTCATGGCCTTGCAGGCCGCCTGGTGCAATCAAAACTTGGACGGTGGCCGCGGCTTCCTGAGTCCCGGCGCCTACTTCGCGTGGAGTGCCCAGCTCGAGACAATGGCCGCCGAGGGCCGACGCAACGTCATGGAACACGTGGAGGTGCGCGGCATCGATGCTCTACGCATAGTCCATGGACGCGTATTCGACGATCTCACCGTACGCATCTCCGCCGTCGCCGCCGACTTCGAAATCGACAAGGACAACAGGATCGTCTTTGGCGATCGCACCGTGCGGCCCTTCAACGAAGACTGGACCTTCCAACGCTCGATTGGAGTTGCCACCTCGGGCAAACCCGGTACGCTGGAAAATACCTGTCCCAGTTGCGGCGCGCCCGTCGCACTCACGCAAATCGGCGAATGCCGGTACTGCAAGGCGGCGGTCACCAGCGGGAAATTCGACTGGGTGGTCTCGCGTATCGAGCAGGAGGACGACGAGCAGGGCGGTGGCGGACCCGGCGCAGACGCTGGAACCGATCTGGCCGCTCAGGTAGGGGGAGCCATTGTCGGCGGCCTGCTCGGCAGTCTGTTGTCCGGATCGTCGTCGCGCGATTCCAACGACTGGTAGACGGCCGGCCCGCCGGCCGAGGGACGGCGCTCGGCGCCGTCCCTGCAGTTTTTAGAAACGGCTGAAATGCGATTCGTCGGGCAGCTCCGCACCCGCGAGAGCGATCTCGCCGGCCAGCGCGGCGCCGGACGGTCTGGGCGCAGCACGCAAGGTGCGTTTGGCGGCCGCGGGTTTCGCGACGCGCTTGAAGGGAGCCGAACTGCCACCCAGCTTGAAGAACGACATGGTGCTCTGCAATTGCTCGGCCTGGCTGCTCATCTCCTCCGAGGTCGCCGCCAACTCTTCCGAACTCGCCGCGTTCTGCTGCGTGGTCTGGCTCATTTGCGTGACGGCGGCATTGATCTGTCCGACACCCGAAGTCTGTTCCGCCGAGGCCGCCGTAATCTCCTGCACCAGATCGGACGTCTTCTTGATATTGGGCACGATGGTGTCCAGTAAGCGGCCGGCCTTCTCGGCCAGCTCGACACTGGAGGTCGCCACGGTGCCGATTTCCTGGGCGGCAATCTGGCTGCGCTCGGCCAGTTTTCGAACCTCGGCCGCGACTACGGCAAAACCCTTGCCATGCTCGCCGGCGCGCGCTGCCTCGATGGCGGCATTCAGTGCCAGCAAATTGGTTTGGTAGGCGATGTCGTCGATGATCCCGATCTTCTGCGCGATCTGCTTCATGGCGCCGACGGTCTCACGAACGGCGTCTCCGCCCTCGGTGGCCTCCTGGGCGGCCTTGGTCGCCATGCCGTCGGTCACTTTGGCATTCTCGCTGGTCTGGGTGATCGAGGCCGTCATCTGCTCCATGGAAGCGCTGGTTTCTTCGACGCCCGCGGCCTGTTCACTCGAGGCCTGCGACAGCGACTGAGCCGTGGCGCTGACCTCCTCGGACGCGCTGGCCAAGGCCTCCGCGCCGCCGTTCACCTCGGCGACCACTTCGGACAATTTCGCCACTGTGTTATTCACGTAGGTCTTCATTTCCTCGAAAGAGCCGGCATAAGTACGGTCGATTTTCTGCGTCAAGTCGCCCGTCGCTAGCGCGCCCATGACACGAACCACGTCGTTGATGCTTTGGCCGGCCGAGGTCACCATGTGCCTCGTGGTGTACAGCAAACTGCTGGTATCTCCGTCTCGGACCGCCACGTTGACGGTGAAATCGCCGGCGGCGACTTTCTTCATGACGTCGGCTGCGTAGGAAGGCTCGCCCCCGAGTACTTTTTGCAGGTTGCGGATGATTAGAAAGCCGACGACCAGCGCCACCAGAATCGCGGCGGCCGACAGCACCATGACCAGTAGTCGCGTAGAGGAATAAACCTCGGCACCGGACTCATTGGCTTCATCCATGCGTGCGGCCTGGTGCTTGGTTACATCTTCCGTCGCGGCGATGAAGGCATTGTTGGCGGGCACGAAGTCGGACGCGAGATAGTCGGTGGCCTTGGCCTTATCGCTCATACTGAGATCGCGCAGACGGTCGAACATGGGCGCCAGAGCGCTCCGGCGCTCCGTGACGGTCTTGAACAATTCCTTGCCCTTCGCGGAATTGACCAAGGCTTCCATTTTTTTCATGAGCTCGGTATTGGCATCGCGAGCCTGGTCTACCTCGTGCCACACCTTTTCTGTGTCAGGCGGAGTTCTCGCCAACAGCGCGCTGCGTACCAGGCGCCCGTTATTGAGAGCGCCCTTCTCGATTTCTTCGGCCAACATGACCTTGGGATACAGATCATCCATGATGGTCACGGAGGATTGGTGCACCGTGGCTAAGCGCAGCACGCTGACGACCGAAATAATCAGCAACAACGCGATGACGGCGCCGAATCCCAAGGTGAGGCGGGTGGCGACTTTTAAGTTGGCGAACATGGAATTTCCTCGAGCAATAGTGAATATCCGCCGCAACGCGGAACAAGTATAAAAATCAGCCGCAGTGCAGCATCAATACCCGCGCGCTAGGGCACCGGAAGAGAGGCTGCGTTGACTCGTGTAACGGCCATGCCCTCGCGGACTTGAGTGAACCAGTTCAATGATGGCCCCAACTAACCAGTGCCTGTGCGATCTGCCCCAAAGGCATGACACGATCCGCCCCGCCCAGCCTGATGGCCTCTTTCGGCATACCGAATACCACGCAACTCGCTTCGTCCTGCGCGGCCGTGGTGGCACCCGCCTGCTTCATTTCCAGCAGGCCTCGGGCACCATCGTCACCCATGCCGGTCATGATGATGCCGAGCGCGTTGGGGCCGGCGCACTTGGCAACCGAGCGAAACAGCACATCCACGGATGGGCGATGCCGGTTCACCAGGGGACCGTCGATGACGTCGGCGTAGTAATACGCGCCGCCGCGCCGCAGCATGAAATGCTTTCCGCCCGGGGCGATGAAGGCATGTCCCGGCAAAAGACGTTCGCCGTGCACTGCCTCCCGGACCTCGACGTCGCAGAGACCGTTCAAGCGCTCCGCAAAGGCTGCCGTGAACTTCTCCGGCATGTGTTGAACTATGGCAATGCCCGGGCAGTCGCGCGGCAGCGCCGTGAGCACCCGTTCCAGCGCCTGAGTTCCTCCCGTCGAGGTACCCAACGCCACGATACGCTCGGTGGTCTGCTTCATGGCTTGGGTGGGCGGCGCCATGATGGCGTCCGCCGTCAGCTTCTGCGCGGGAACGCCGGGGCGCGCGGCGCCCCCGGCTGGCGCCAGCGTCGCCTTCAACGTGGTGACATTGGCATGCGCGGCCGATTTCACCGCGCTGATTAGATCAGCCGTGGAGTCCTCGAGAAATCTCTTCAGGCCCATTTTTGGCTTGGCCACGATGGCCACGGCGCCAGCCGCCAGCGCCTCCAGCGTGGTGACGGTGCCCTTCTCGGTCAGCGTCGAACAGATCACCACCGGCGTCGGCCGTTCCGACATGATTTTTCGCAGGAAGGTAAGACCGTCCATACGCGGCATTTCGACATCGAGAACGATGACGTCCGGCCACTGCAGCTTCATGCGCGCCATGGCGAATATCGGATCGGGCACCGCGGCGATGACCGTAATGGAAGGGTCGGTGGCCAACTGCTCCGTCACCACCTGCCGTACCACCGCCGAATCATCCACCACGAGCACCTTGATTTTATTCATGCTGCCGCCTGTGAACCGACCGACATGGCCGCTCCCCGCCTGACCCGCACTTCGCCGGACCTCAGCTCGAAAATGACCTGGCGGCTGCCATGACCGCCGACATTTTCCGAGGTGATGACGAAGCCCGCCGCATCGAGCAGCGCGCGGGCGACTCCGATGTTCTTGCAACCGATGCTTTGACAAGCGCCGCGCCGCGCATCGGTGCAGCCGCCGTCGCGACACGCGGGGGGCGTCAATTGACCGGGAAACATATTGCCGCCCCCGGTGACCTTCACGATGTATTCCTGCGGGAGCGTGTTGGTCGCGCGCAGTGCGTCGGCGAACAGCCCCATGACGTCTTCCGCGAACAATCCCGGCATGGACACGTCGACCGTGGTATTGGGCCGGCGCGCCGGAAGCAGGAAGTGACACATCCCGCCGATGCGCCGCACCGGATGCCAGATCGATATGGCGACGCAGGTGCCGAGCAGGGTGAGCACCCTCACGTTGCCGCTGCCGAAGTGAAACTGGCCCGAGGGCAGAAAGACATCGAGCGGAATCGCGTCGTTCATGCGGGCTCTTTCCGGTACACAGAGGCGCTGATGGTTGCCAACGCATGGCTCACGCCCGCCAACGTGTCGCAGTGGCCGATGATGAAGTACCCGCCGGGCTTCAACGCCGGCAATAGGTGTTTCACCACGCGTTCCTTGGTGCGCGCGTCGAAATAAATCATCACATTGCGCAACATGATTACGTCGAACTGTCCGTAGTCGGACAGGGGCTCATTCAGGTTGGCGCGGGAAAATTGCACGCGCTCGCGCACCGCACGATCGATGAGAAATTGTCCCGCATGCGGGCCGTTTCCCTTGAGGCAGTAGCGCTGTAGGTAGTTGCGCGGTATGGGATTCGAGCGGTTGAGCTCGTACAGGCCGGCTCGCGCCGTATCGAGCACGCGCGAGCTGATGTCGGTGCCCAGAACATCCCACGGGCCGTTGGATAATTGGTCGGCCAGCAGCATGGCAACGCTGTAAGGCTCCTCGCCGCTGGAGCAGGCCGCACTCCACACCCGAAAGCGATTTCCTGGCCGCACCGCCGACAGCACTTGGCTGCGAATGAAATCGAAGTGCTTGGGCTCGCGGAAGAAATTCGTCTCGTTGGTGGTCAGCAGATCGAGCGCTATCTGAGGCTCTTCGCCCGCGCTGCTGCCGGATAGCAGCGCAAGGTAATCCTTGAAATTGGTCAAGCGGTGATGATGAAGACGCTTGCTCCAGCGGCCGACGATCAACGCTTTCTTCGATGCCGCGATACTGATGCCGGCGACCCGCATCGCGAGATCGCGCACCTGCGCGAATTCGCCGTCTGTAATCGGAATGGGCTCGCCCGACGCCGGTCCCTGCCGCTCATCTTGATCCGCCGCTATGTCTTTCGTCAGCGCCTTCACTAGGCGAGCACGAGTTTGGACACCGCGTCCAGCAGGGTTTGCGGCTGGAAGGGCTTGGTGATCCAAGCCTTGGCTCCCGCGCTTCGCCCCTCATTCTTCTTGTCCTCACCGGCTTCGGTGGTCAGCATGATGACCGGAGTGAATTTGTACCCCGGATTGGCCTTCACTGCCTTGAGAAAACCGATGCCATCCAGACGGGGCATATTGACGTCGCTGATAATCAAATGCAGCTTTCCCGTGAGCTTGGCGATCCCGTCCTGGCCGTCCACGGCCTCCACCACCTCATAGCCCGCGCGCGTGAGGGCCATTCCGGCGACTTGCCTCACGGAGGCGGAGTCGTCGACTATCAATATGCGCTTCGTCATTGCCATGCTCCTTAAAAAAATTCGGCTGCCTGCGGCGCGACGACAGCGGCGGCCCCACCCTCGTGAATTCGCCGTTGCTCATCGGTGGTGTAGCTCTGCGCGATTTCCGCGAGATAGTCTTCGGCGGCCCCGTCCGCCTCTGCTCCATCGCCGGCGGCATCCATGGCAGCCGCGTTCCCGCTCAGGTCGCCGATACTTTTGACCACGTGGCTCAAGATCTGGCCGACCCGGTCTTGGAACTGCAGCTGCACCATGGACTCCATGACTTCATTCTTGATGGATTCGCCCTCACTGCGGAACTGCTCGGCCGACTTGAGCAGCCGCTCGGTCATGCCGCCAAATTCTTCCAATACGCTGCCGATGCGCTCTTCCGAGTCTTTGACCGCGGAGGCTTCGCGCTCCACCGCCTGCTCGTTGGCGCCGACAATGGATTTCAATGTGTCGTTGATGACGGCAATCTTGGCGCCGATGGTCTTTCCCGTGTCGCGCGAGGCAATGGACAA
>Ga0302317_10003144_pt1 | contig 10967 bp, 11 predicted proteins | sample III_Palsa_N3_3_FD_200450 | JGI IMG/M metagenome (GOLD analysis project Ga0302317, IMG submission 200450) | Peat permafrost microbial communities from Stordalen Mire near Abisko, Sweden - III_Palsa_N3_3 | ecosystem: Environmental > Terrestrial > Soil > Palsa > Peat permafrost | place: Sweden...
TTAGTTTCGTGAACATGGTGCGCGCCCCAACCGGCCTCAACAGCAACGCCAGATTGCACGAGCGGTGGGGCTTTGTCGCGAGTTATGATGGGTGCCCAACTGTCGCCTTGGCAGGTCGAGCCCCGAAGCCACCGTTCCACCAAGACGCCAAGGCCAATTCCACATGTGGCTTGTGCGGATCGGCGGATGCTCGACCCGTTACCCTCGAATTGACGCTCAACATCGGCGCCCTTAAGGCATGTCTCAAGCCTCCCGACCCAGGATCCATCCCATGTCCGAGCCCATTCACCCGTCGCCCGATGTGCCCGAGGTGGTGATCGTTCACTCGCGCCGGATCGCCTGCGACGGGGTCGGCGGGGCGCTGGGGCATCCGCGGGTCTGGCTGGAGATGGGCGGCGAGCCTTTCGTCGAGTGCGGCTATTGCGACCGCCGTTTCGTGCTGGCGACCGGAGACGAGGGCGAGGAGAACGAACGGTTTGCGCCCGGCGTGTACGAAGGCTCCCACGGGCACTGAGCGGGCAAGACGCGTGAGCCATGCGCATTCTCATCATCGGAAGTTCGGGGTCGGGTAAGACCACCCTGGGACGGCGGCTCGCCGCGGCGCTGGATTTGAAACAGGTCGAGCTGGACGCCGTGAACTGGCAACCGGGCTGGCAGGGACTGCATCTCAACGATCCCGACGAATTCCGCCGTAGAGCCGCCGAGGCGACCGATTGCGAGCGCTGGGTCTGCGACGGCACCTACAGCGTCCTGCGCCAGGTGCTGTGGCCGCGCGCCGCCCACCTGATCTGGCTGGACTATGACCGGCCGGTGATCATGGCGCGGGTGATCCGCCGCTCGGTCGGCCGGGCGGTCAGTGGCCGGGAACTCTGGAACGGCAATTTCGAGGACTGGCGCAAATGGACCCACGCCAGCCACCCGATCCGCTGGGCCTGGAGCACCTGGGCGCCTCTGCGGGAACGGTACGTGGGCCTGTTGGCCGATCCGGCCTATGCGCATCTGCAGGTGCACAGGCTGCGGCGCCCGAGGGAGGCGGAGGGGATCGAGGAGCGGCTCATTCCGGCGCGCGCGGACCCAATTGCTCCCCCGCTGGGGGAGCCAGTCGGCAAAGCCGACTGAGGGGGCGAGTCTTCGTCTGGCGCTGGCGTGGCAGCAAGGCCCCCTCCACCACTTCGCGGTCCCCCTCCCCCAACGGGGGAGGAATGGTGCGTTCTACCCCGCCGTCTTAGCCGCCAAACTCTTGGTCCTGATCCACCCATCCAGGTCAGCCGCCGACTTGTCGGGGATCTGTTCCATCGGCACGTGGCCGACGCCGGGATAGAGGATCAGCGTCGAGCCCGGGATGGTCGCAGCGGTGCGCTCGCCCTCGGCCACGGCGATCAGCTTGTCGACCTTGCCGTGCATCACCAGGGTCGGGACCGTCAGCTTGCCCAGGGCGGCGTTGATGGCGGCGGGGTCGGGATGGGCGCCGCCCTGCAGATTGAGCAGGATCACCCGATGTCCCGGCGCGCGGGAGAAGTCGCTGTAGCGCTGGACCATGGCGGGGGTCACCAGCGACTTGTCGACCAGGGCGCTCTCCAGGCCCTGGCGCACCAGCGGCGTCAGGTCGACGTGCAGAAGAATCCCGCGCAGCGCCCGCGACTGCATCAGGTTGAAGATGATCACATTGCTTTTGCCGCGCGTCTGAGCCGCCGCCGGATTGGGCGCCGGAACGGAGTCTTCCAGCACCAGTCCGTCCAGCCGGTCAGGGTGCTGCAACGCGTAGTTCCAGGCGACGCCGCCGCCCATGGAGTTGCCGACCAGGACGAAATGCTTGACGCCCAGGTGTGTGGTCAGGGCGTCCACCGCCCCGGTCAGGTCGTCGATGTGGGCCAGGTAGTGTTTCGGCGCCGCGGTCAGGCCGTGGCCGGGCAGGTCGAGGGAGATGACCCGGTACTGGCCACCCAGCCGCTTGACCCAGTCCTCCCAGTCGAACAGCGAGGCGCCGAAGCCATGCACCAGCACGATGGCCTCGCCCAAGGGATTGCCCTGGTCGCGATAGTGCAGATGCACGCCGCTGGGCAGATCGAGATAGCGGTCGGCGGGGCCGCCGTATTGCGCTTGCAGCACAGCGTAGGGAATGTCCGCCCGGCTGAGGGTGAAATAGCCGACCACGCCGAGCACGACGACGATGGCCACGACCCAGCCGGCCAGTCTCAAAACCGTTCTCATGCGTTTCCCCCACAGACCGGGCAGTGCGGATCGGCGATGACTCGCGAGACCCGTACGTCCCCGTTCAGACCGTCATACACCAAAAGCCGGCCAACCAGGGTGTGGCCGGCGCCAGTGATGTGCTTGACGGCCTCCATCGCCATGAACGAACCGATCACCCCGGCCAGGGCCCCGACCACGCCCACCACCGCGCAGGTCTCGGCGTCAGGGGGCGCCTCGGGCGTCAGGCACTGGTAACAGGGCCTGCCCTCGAACACCCCGACCTGGCCGGCCCAGCGGCCAACGGCGCCGGAAACCAGGGGCTTGCCCAACGCGACACAGGCGGCGCCCACGGCGAACCGCGTCTCGAAATCGTCTGTCCCGTCGAGCACCAGGTCGTAGCCGGCGATGAGGTCCGCTGCGTTATCCGCGGTGAGCATGACCGGGTGGGCGATGATCTCCACATGCGGATTGAGCGCTGCCAGGCGCTCGGCCGAGGCCGCGGTCTTGGGCTTGCCGACGTCGCTGGTGGCGAACAGCACTTGGCGCTGCAGGTTGGACAGGGCGACCACGTCGGCGTCCACAAGGCCGATCCGTCCCATCCCCGACGCGGCCAGATAGAGGGCCGCCGGCGCGCCCAGGCCGCCGGCGCCGACGATCAGCACCCGCGCCGCCTTCAGCGCCTGCTGTCCCTGGCCGCCGATCTCCTTCAGCACCAGCTGGCGGGCGTAGCGTTCGACCTCGGCGTCGGTGAAGGGCATGGGGTCCTCGATCGGCGCGCGCAGGGTGACGCCGCCCTCGTGCTTCGACAAGCTCAGCATGAGGGCTAATGTCGAGTCAGGAAACGTCGCGGGGACTCAAGATCATGACCTCATTCTACGATCGCCACATCATGCCCAGGCTGATCGGCTGCGCGTGTGCGTCGCGGCCGATCATGAAGCAGCGGGCGAAGGTCGTGCCGCTGGCGGAGGGCCGGGTGCTTGAACTGGGGATCGGCGGGGGCCTGAACCTGTCGTTCTACGATCCGGCCAAGGTGAGCGAGGTCCTGGGTGTCGATCCGTCGGAGGCGTTGCGGGACCGCGCGCTTGCGGCGCCCCGGCCCGAGGGCCTGAAGGTTTCCATCGCGGACGGAACCGCCGAGGCGCTGCCCTTCGAGGATGCGAGCTTCGACAGCGTGGTCTGCACCTTCACCCTGTGCTCGGTGCAGTCACACGCGGCGGCGCTGGCGGAGGCGAAGCGGGTGCTGAAGCCGTCGGGGCGGCTGCTGTATTGCGAACATGGTCTCGCGCCGGACGTCGACGTGGCCAAGTGGCAGTACAGGATCGAGCCGGTCTGGAAGGCGATCGCCGGCGGCTGTCACCTGACCCGACCCATCGGCGCGGCCATCGAGGCGGCCGGGTTTCGGATGGAGACCTGGCAGAGCATGTTCCTGCCGGGCACGCCGCGCATTCTCGGCTGGAGCGAATGGGGGTCGGCGGGGGTGTGAGGGCGTGGCGGCCCGTCAAACTATCTATGTCATCCCGGACGGTCCGAAGGACCGATCCGGAATCGCCACGCCCACGGGCGCTTGTTGCGATCCCGGCTCTTCGCTGCGCTTCGGCCGGGATGACAGTCAAATAGCGCTGTCTCTCAGCCCTCAGTCCTCGATCGCCGAATAGATGATGTTCTTCAACTGGCCGCGGAAGTTGAACGTCCCGGACGGCATCAGCTGGGTCATGAAGACCACGCTCAGGTCCTCCTTGGGATCGACCCAGAAGATGGTCGAGGCCGCGCCGCCCCAGTAGTAGTCGCCCTCGCCCAGCACGCCGGTGGTGACCTCGTTCAGGGTCATGGCGAAGCCGAGGCCAAAGCCGACGCCGACATTGGCGGTCTCGGAGAAGCCGCCGATCGCCATCTCCGTCAGGTCCTTGCCGCTCTTCAGATGGTTCTTGTGCATCATGGCGATGGTGCGCGGGCCGAGCACGCGGGCGCCGTCCAACTCGCCGCCCCGGCGCAGCATTTCGGTAAAGCGCAGATAGTCGGCCGTGGTGCCGGTCAGGCCGCCGCCGCCGCCGAAGAAGCTCGGCTCCTCCAGGTAGGTGGAGGCGCCCGGATCGTCGACCAGCTTCAGGGTCTTGTTCGGCAGCCGGGTGTAGTTGGCGGCGAAGCGCGAGGCCTTCTCGGGCGCCACGAAGAAGGCGGTGTCCTTCATCTTCAGCGGCTCGAAGATGACCTCCCGCAGGTATCTGTCGAACCTTTTGCCCGAGATGGCCTCGACCAGATAGCCGCAGACGTCGGTGGAGAAGGAATACATCCACCGCTCGCCGGGGTGATAGCGCAGCGGCACCTTGGCCAGCTTCATGGCGAAGTCGCGCAGGGTGTCGCCGGCGCCGCGCCCGACCTTCTCGCGGCTATAGGCCAGGTCGACAGGGTGGGCGGTGTCCGGTGCGCCGACCGCCGCCAGGGCGTTGCCATAGGTGAGGCCGCCGGAGTGGCTCAGCACATGGCGGAAGGTCATCGGTGTCTTGGGCGCTTCCAGCACCATGTTGTCGGCGTCGCCCGAGACCCAGACCTGATGGTCCTTCCATTCGGGAATGTAGCGGCTCACCGGATCGTCGAGCTGGAAATAACCCTGTTCGAACAGGGTCATCAGCGCCACCGAGGTGATCGGCTTGGACATGGAATAGATGCGGAAAATGGCGTCGTCGGCCATCGCCTTGCCGCGCTCAAGGTCCATCTGGCCGAACGAGCGGGAGTAGGCCAGGTGGCCGTGGCGGGATACCGCGACCTGGCAGCCGGCGATCTTGCCTGAGTCGATGTAGTTGCGGTTCAGATGGTCGGTGATGCGCTCCAGGCGATCGATCGAGAGGCCGGTATGAGCGTGGGCCATGTCCATGGCGGTGATTCCTTCCCGGGGTCTTGGAGGCCTCGCGCCCCACTTGCCGACATCATGGCTCGTAAGATCAGGCGCGCCAAGGCCCTTGCCCCAAAGCTCTTGCTCTGACTCAGCAAGGCGCCGCAATGTCCATACCAAAGCCTAGGAAGCCGTAGTGCTGAACCCTTTGGGCTTCAGGGAGGGTCTCGAGAATGTCCAAGCCATGGGTGTGGGCTTCGCCGGCGATTGCGCTGGCGGGCGTGTTGGGATTTGCGGCGCTGTTCGGGCCATTGGGCCTGACCCGCTCCCACGCCGCCGACGCCCCGACGCCGCCTGGGGGCCCGCCCGCGCGGCCGAGCGAACAGACCGTCTTTCTCGGCCAGAACCTGTATTTCGACCGCTGCTCGAAGTGCCACGACGCCGAAGGCGGCGGCCGCGCGCCGCCCAAGGCGGACCTGCAGGCCCACAGCGCCGACGACATCGTCGCCACCCTCACCACCGGCCCGATGCAGCCGATGGCCAAGGGCATGGGGCCTGAGGACATCGCCGCCGTCGCCGCCTATCTTACCGGCCGCACGCCCACCCGCGTCGCCGCGTCTGCCGCCGCACCGCCTGAGGCCGATCACAATATGTGCAAGGGCCGGGCGCCGAGCGTGCACGCGGGCAAGTCGGACTGGAACGGCTGGGGCCTTGATCTCGCCAACACCCGCTATCAGCCGCATCCCGGTCTCAAGACCGCCGACATCGGCAAGCTGAAGGTCAAATGGGCCTTCGCCTATCCGGGCGGCCATTCCAGCCAGGCGACCCTGTTCGGCGGGCGGCTCTTCTTCACCACATCATCGGGCCGGCTCTATTCACTGGACGCCGCCACCGGCTGTGTCTGGTGGCGGCAGGATGTCGACGCGGCGGTTCGCACCTCGCCGGTGATCGCCGCCATGCCGAAGTCGGTTTCGCCGAGCGGCTACGCCCTCTTCTATGGCGACGCCAAGGCCAGCGCCGCCGCGGTGGACGCCGCCACCGGCAAGCCGTTGTGGAAGACCCTGGTCGACACCCATATCCGCGCCCTGATCACCGGCACGCCGGTGTTCTTCAAGGGCAGGCTCTATGTGCCGGTCTCCTCACTGGAGGAGGGGGCGTCGATGGACAAGACCTACGGCTGCTGCACCTTTCGGGGCAGTATCGCGGCGCTGAATGCGGCGACCGGCAAGCTGATCTGGCAGACCCATCCGATCGACAAGGCGCCCGCGCCGTTCAAGGTCAACAGCGCCGGGACGCAGATGTTCGGCCCTGCCGGCGGCGCGATCTGGATGGCGCCGACCATCGATCCCAAGCGGGGGCTGCTCTACACCGGCACCGGCGACTCCTACACCGATGTCGACACCACCGGGGACGACGCGGTCGTGGCCATACGGCTGAGCGACGGCAAATTGGCGTGGGTCAACCAGGTCACCAAGGGCGACAACTTCCTGGTCGGCTGCGGCCGCAAGCCGGATCCGGCCAACTGTCCGGAAACCCTGGGTCCCGACTATGACTTCGGCGCCTCGCCGATCCTGAAGGATATCGGCCATGGCAAGCAGATCATCCTGGCCGGCCAGAAGGCGGGCATCGTCTATGGTTTCGATCCCGACCTCGGCGGCAAGCTGGTCTGGCAGACCCGGGTCGGCCATGGCGGCGCGCTCGGCGGGGTCGAGTGGGGCATGGCGGCCAGCGACCACGTCCTGTTCGCCGCGGTTTCCGACGTCGGCTCGCCGCCGGCCAGGGGCGGCAAGCCCGGGCTTAACGCCCTGAGCTTCGACAAGGGCGCTACGCTTTGGCACGTCGATGCGCCCAAGCCGGTCTGCACCAAGCCGGGCCGCTGCAGCAACGGCTTCTCCGCGGCGGTCACCGCCGTCCCCGGCGCGGTGTTTTCCGGCGCCCAGGACGGGCATATCCGGGCCTTCGCCGCCAAGGATGGGGCGCTGTTGTGGGACTTTGACACCGCCGCCCAGCCCTATCAGCCGATCAACGTCGACGAACCGGTCAGGGGCGGGACGATCGACGCCACCGGCGCGACCGTGGGCAGGGGCGTGGTCTATGTGGAATCCGGCTATGGCGGCTTCGGCGCCGCCAATGGCGGGATGGCGGTGCTGCTGGCCTTCTCGGTCGACGGGAGATAGCCGGCCGCCGTTTCGCGCATGAGGTGAAATCCCGGCCGATGCAGAAAAGCCGCAGTCGCCAAATCGTGGAAGCCGCTTGCGGATTTCCTGATCGATTGCGCTTATCAGGCGTTAGGGGATGGGGCGGAGCCGCTTATTTGAGGCCCAGCCCGGTTGGTCCGGCGGCGAGGCTTAAGGCGTGATGCAAGGCAATCGGCTGCGCGATGGAAAGTCTGTGAAGCGCAAAGCCTCACATACCTGGGCCGGCGTGGTGCTGTTCGCGGCGACGGTGATCGCGTCCACGGCCCAGCCGCAGACCGCGTATACGCCGCTGATCCCGCCCGGGCATTACGCGCCGCCGGCCGGAACGCCGACCTCTGAGCGGACGCCTCCGCCGCTGCCGCAGGTCACCCTCAGGTCCGATCAGATCGCCCTGCTCGAACACGCCCTGGATCAGGCCGACGCCCAGGGGCTGCTGCGCGCGGAATATTCCCCCGCGGCGGCCGACACGATGATGCGCTCCGCCAACCCCGACATCCGCCGGCAGGGCGGCGACCTGCTGGTGGCGGCCGTGCTGCGGTACGCCCGCGCGGTCCACTCCGGTCGGCTGGCCCCGGCGGACTTCGACAGCCAGTGGGGCCTGCGCCCCGCCGACTATGATCCGACCGCCGACTTCGTCCAGGCGGTGAACAGCGACCGCCTGCAGCCATGGCTGGACAACCTGCCGCCGCCCTATTCAGGCTACGACGCGCTGAAGGGCGCCCTGGCCGCCTATCGCGACATCGCCGCCAAGGGCGGCTGGGCCCCTGTCGCCGACGGGCCGGCCCTGAAGCTGGGGATGACCGACCCCCGGGTCATCGCCCTGCGCCAGCGGCTGGCGGTCGAGGATACGACCGTCGATGCGGTCGCGGGCCCGATCTTCGACCAACCCCTGGCGGACGCCGTGGCGCGGGCCCAGAAGCGCTATGGCCAGAACCCCGACGGCGTCTTGGCCCACGCCACCCTGACCGCGCTGAATGTGCCGATCGACGAGCGCATCGCCCAGATCATCGCCAATATGGAGCGTTGGCGCTGGCTGCCGGCGGCGCTGCCGTCCGACCGCATCCAGGTCAACATCGCCGCCGCCGTCCTGACCCTGTTCAAGAACGACGCGCCGCTCCTGTCGATGAAGGCGGTCACCGGCCGGCCCGGCGACGACACGCCGATGCTGGAGTCGCAGATCTCCTCGGTGGTGCTCAATCCGCCCTGGAACGTGCCGGGGGACATCGCCGCCAAGGAGCTGTGGCCCAAGGAACGCGCCAATCCCGGCTATTTCGCCCGCAACGACTTTATCGTCGTGCCCATGGGCGACACCACCCGGCTGGTTCAGAAGGCGGGACCCAAGGCGGCGCTGGGTCATGTGAAGTTCGATTTCGTCAACAAGTACGGCGTCTATCTGCACGACACCCCCACCCATGGCACCTTCGCCAAATATACCCGCCAGGACAGCCATGGCTGCGTCCGGCTGGAAAAGCCGGTGGTGCTGGCCAAGACCCTGTTCGACGGCGACCCGCAATGGACGCCTCAGACGATCGACGACACCATCGCCGGCGGCGACACCGTGCGGGCGCCGCTGCAGAAACCGATCGCCGTCTTCCTGCTCTATTGGACCGCCTTTGTCGGCGCGGACGGGGCCGCCAACTTCCGCGCCGATCCCTACGGCTGGGACGCCTTGCTCATGCAGCGTATCGCCGCAGCCCAGCGCGGCAACGCTTGACCTTCCCGAACGCATGAGGTGTGTTCGTCCCGCTTGAGGCCAGGGGCGGCGCCCAGCGTAACGGGGACACCGACATCATGTTCAAACGACGCGCCGTATTGACCATGGGCCTTGGCGCGATGGCCAGCGCGGGCTTCGCCGCCGCGCCGAGCTTTGGCTGGGCCGACACCGCGCGCCAAAACCAGTTCCGCTCGGTGTCGATGAACAACCTGCATACCGGCGAGTCGATGGAGGCGGTGTACTGGGACGGCGGCGACTATCTGCCCGACGTGCTCGACGCGGTGAACCTGCACCTGCGCGACTATCGCACCGGCGACGTCTATCCGATCGATCCCCGGCTGCTGGATTTGCTGGATACCGTCTCTCAGCTCACCGACACCAAGGCGCCGTTCGAGGTCATCTCCGGCTTCCGCTCGGCCGCCACCAACGCTCTGCTGCACGAACGCAGCGCCGAGGTCGCCAAGAAGAGTTTCCACGTCCAGGGCATGGCGATCGACGTGCGGCTGGCCGATGTCGAGCTGCGTCATCTGCACGCGGCGGCGCAGAGTTTGGGGCGCGGCGGCGTAGGCTATTATCCTGATTCGAATTTCGTCCATCTGGACGTGGGTCCGGTTCGGTCCTGGAGCGGGACCTGATCGAGAGTTTGGGGGGCGACCGCTTATGGCGGAGAAATCAAGCCGCGACGGCGCCAGCGGCCTGGGCTGGTTCGTTATCGGCCTTCTGATCGGGGTGGCGGGCACGCTGGCCACGCAGAAATTCGCTGTGTTCAAGAGTAGCCCGGCCGTACCGGACGCCACGGCCGTCGCGATCCTGCCGCCCACGCCGTCGGCGCCGCCGAAGCTGCTGGTCCATCAGGGCGGTCTTGCCGCGTCCTCGGCCGCGCCAGCGACACCGACCCCCAACACCACCGGCCAGACCGCCGCCGACGTCGCCGATGACGCCGCCGCCACCGGCATGACCGCCCGCGCCAAGCCGCAACCGCCGCCGCCGAATTAGCTTTCAATCCTGTCCAATCCCGTTCCCCCGGCCCTGTGCCGGGGGCCCATTGAGCGCGAACGCCGACGGGTTTCCCCCGCGGCTTCGAACGCCCTCGCTCGCATCGTTCGAGTCCAATGGACCCCCGGCACAGGGCCGGGGGCACGGGACTGGATGGATCTGGGTTCCTAGTAAGACCGGTAGCTGTACAGCACCTGGGCTTCGCCGATGTGGCCGCCTTGGGGCGTGCCGTCGGCCTTGTTGTGCACGATCAAGACCACGCCTTCCACCTTGCTATTGGCGTAGCCGAGCCAGGTTGAGGTGATGCTGACGCCGCCGTCCTCGGGGTTCTGCACGGCCACCTTGTCCGGCCCCAGCGGCGGATCGCGGCGCTCGGACCAGGCCTCCAGGCCGTCGCGGATCGGCGCCTCTTCGCCGGCGACATAGCGGACGGTCATGGAACAGTTGTTCGGGTTGGCCGTGGTCGGCGGATGGACGATGATCCGGCGGCCGCCGTCCTGACCCAGGATCATATCCCCGTCGCCGTTGATGCGCATGCCGACGGCCTGGGCGGTGGTCTTGACGTTGCCGCCGCGCGCCAGGGGCGCGCAGACCCGGTCCAGCATGTCCAGCACGCGCACGGCTTCGGGGTCGGTGGGCAGGGGCTTCAACGGCGGGGGCGGGGGCGGCGGCGGCGGAGCGGGCGCCGCTTCCGGCGCGGGGGCCGTCGCCGGAGTCTGAGCGGCGTCGGGGGCTGGCGGCGGGGTCGGCGCGGGCGGCGCGTCGGACGGCGGTGGCGGCGGAGTCTGGCCCGACGCCGCGCCGGCGAGCAGGCTTAAGGAAAAGGCGGCCGTCGCGGCCAAGCGTAGACGATCCATTCGACGGTCCCCTCGATCAAACGTACGGCCGCTATCAAAACCGAACGACGGCCCGGTCCGCAAGCGCTAACCGCCTGTCGGGCGAGCGTTTAGTCGACTTCTCGAGCGTGCTCGGCCAGGATGGTGAAGCCGGCGGGCGTTACGTCGGCGAAACCGCCCTGCAGTTCGAAGCGGTGCAG
>Ga0302317_10003145_pt1 | contig 10965 bp, 7 predicted proteins | sample III_Palsa_N3_3_FD_200450 | JGI IMG/M metagenome (GOLD analysis project Ga0302317, IMG submission 200450) | Peat permafrost microbial communities from Stordalen Mire near Abisko, Sweden - III_Palsa_N3_3 | ecosystem: Environmental > Terrestrial > Soil > Palsa > Peat permafrost | place: Sweden...
CGCCGCAGCCACGCTTCCAATGCTCCACAACACCGAGCGCATCATAGAAATGCGAGTTGTACGAGCCTTTGATCGTGCCGCGGTGCGCAACCATGTTGAAGGCGCCCTGCAGCTGAAACGCGGCGATGACGGCCAGGGCCGCGGCGGCTGGCCATCGCGGCTGGCGGGCGACGGCGGCGCTCAGCAACAGCGCCGCGAGCGGCGCCAGGAACATGCTGTTGCGCGCCTTGCCGCCCAGGCCCGTGACGGTCATGGCCGCCACGCCCAAAAGCAGAACCGCCAGGACCAGCCAATCCAGCGCGGCGGCCTTGCGCGCCGCCAGCAGATATCCGACCGCGCTCAGGCTGACCACCGCATAGACTGCGGGCAGGAGGGCGAATGGGAATACCGCATCGCCCCAGATCAGCGTCAACGCCGTCTGCAGAAACGCCGGGACCGGTCCCGATATCTGCTTGGCCCGGTGCGGAAAATGGACATGGAAGAACACGACGATCTGAGGTGCGCAGACCAGGAGAGCAACGAGACCACCGACAACCAGTACGCCATAGTCGCGCCTTGAGAAATTCCTGAACTCTCTCGCCAAGAATACGATCAGTAACAGCGGTACCGCGACGATCGCGAGATAGTTTGTGTAGAATAGTACAATAGAACAAACCGCCAAAACTACGGATTTAGTAGTTCTTGGGTAATTCGAGAACAATAAGACCGCCAGAGCGCTGACGAACACCGGATTGAAATAGGCATACCACCGGGCCGAGGCGCCCCAGATCAGCATGGAGGATGTCGCGAGCAGGAAGCCGAGAATGAGTTGGCGCCGCCGATCCAGCACATCCCGGCCGGCGTCCAGGAAGAAGGCCAGGGAGGCCGCGCAGAGCAGCCCGCCGACGGTTCGAACGACGTCCCACGATCCGGTGATCCCAAGGATGATCTTGTTGATGACGTACGAGAGCGGGGGGTGGACGTCGGTGGATTCCGTGAAGCGGATCAGCCCCACCAGGCCGTTATTCTCCACTGGTCTGACATTGTACATTTCATCGTCGTACGGCGAATTGTTCAGAACCGAGATCAAGGTCATGATCGTCAAGGTCAGGAAGACCGCGGCCGGGATGGCCAGCCGGTGGGACGCCAGGCGCGCCAATCTGTGTCGAAGATCGTCCAGCATTCCGCCCCCAGGCCGACCCATCGGCCATTACCGCCTAGTCGCGGTGTTCAGCCGTGCTTTACCGCGATCGTCTTCAGCGCGGTGAAGCCGTACAGCGCCTCAAAGCCTTTCTCCCGGCCATGGCCCGACAGCTTGACCCCGCCGAACGGCAGCTCGACCCCGCCGCCGGCGCCATAGTCGTTGACGAACACCTGCCCCGCCCGCAGCCGCCGCGCGACGCGGAACTGCCGCGCGCCATCCCTGGTCCAGACCGCCGCGACAAGCCCGTAGGGCGTGGAATTTGCGATGGCGACGCCCTCGTCCTCATCGTCGAAGGGGATCACCACCTGCATCGGGCCGAAGATTTCCTCCTGCGCCAGCCGGTCGCCCGGCTTTACGCCCGCCAGCAGCGCCGGCGCGAAATAGTGGCCGCCGGAGGGGGCTGTCGACAGGATCTGGCCGCGCGCGACAACCTCGCCGCCCGTCTGGCCCACCAGATCGAAATAGCCTTGTACGATCTGGCGCTGCCTGGCCGAGATCAGCGGTCCGACCTCCAGGTCGTCGATCGCCGGCCCAACCCTCAAGGCGCGATAGCGCTCGGCGAGCCCGGCGAGCACCCGCTCATACACCCCCCGCTGCACCAGGATGCGCGAGGCGGCCGAGCAGGTCTGGCCGGCGTTCTGGATGCCCGCGTTGGCCAGGAAGGGCAGCGCCGCGTCCAGGTCGGCGTCGTCGAACACGACCTGCGCCGACTTTCCCCCCAGCTCCAGGGTCACCGGCGCCGCCCGCGCCGCCGCCGCCGTCTGGATCAAGGCCCCGACTACGGACGATCCGGTAAAGGAGACGTGATCCACCCCCCTGTGCCCCGACAGCGCCGCGCCAGCGTCTTCGCCCAGACCCGGAACCACGTTCAACGCCCCAGCCGGCAAGCCGCAGGCATGGGCGATCCGCGCGAAGGCCAGCGCCGTCAGGCTCGCCTCCTCCGCCGGCTTCAACACCGCTGCGTTCCCTGTGGCGAGGGCGGCGATCACCGAGCGGCCGATGATCTGCATCGGATAGTTCCACGGGATGATATGGCCGGTCACCCCATGCGGCTCGCGCAGGGTCATCACCGTGTAGCCGGGGCGGAAGGGGATGGTCTCGCCCATGAACTTGTCGGCCGCGCCGCCGTAGAATTCCAGGTAGCGCGCTAGGGCCGTGGCGTCCGCCCGCGCCTGGGTCAGCGGCTTGCCGACATCCAACGCCTCCAGCTGCGCCAGCATCTCGGTCTGCTCGGCGACGGCCAGGCCGATCCGAGAGAGAATCCGGCCGCGTTCGGTGGCGGACAGCCCGCCCCATTCCCCGGCGAGCGCGTCTTGCGCGGCCGCCACGGCCTGGTCGATCTCCTCGGCTCCGCCGGCGGTGATCTCGCCGACAATCTCGCCGGTCGACGGGTTTTCCACCGGCAGCGACTGGCCGCCCTGGCGCCATTGGCCGCCGATCAACAGACCCGCGTCAAGCGGCGCGGAAGCGATGTCGAGCACGTCCGATCTCCCTTTCCCGATTGGACTTGAGCCCCTGTCCGGTTGTTGTCAAACATGTCTGGCACGATGCGAAGCGGGGCCGATATGGACAGACGTCAGGTGATTGGCGCGGGTTTCGCGCTGGCGGCGACCAGCGCCGTGGGCGGCCGCGTCTTCGCGGCGGATGCGCCGGCTGGGCCACATGTTGGCGCGAAAAACCTGATCACCGACGTGCCGGGGCTGAAGATCGGCCAGGCGGAAGATGCGGTGGTGCGCACCGGCGTCACCGTCATCCTGCCGGACGAGGCCGCGGTGGTGGCCACCGACGTGCGCGGCGGCGGGCCGGCGACGCGGGAGACCGACGCCACAGAGCCGCAGAACCTGGTCCACGCCTTCGACGCCGTCGTGCTGTCGGGCGGATCGGTTTATGGCCTCGCCTCGGCGGACGGGGTGGTCTCCTGGCTGGGCGCGAAGGGGCGTGGCTACGGACTGGCGTCAGGACCCGGCGTGCCGAAAAGCCCGGTGGTGCCGGCGGCCGCGCTGTACGACACGGCCGATGGGGGCGACAAGGCCTGGGGCCTCGATCCGCCCTACCGGGCGCTGGCCATCAAGGCGGTGGAGAACGCCAGCGACTCCTTCCAGCTCGGCACCCACGGCGCGGGCTACGGCGCCATGGCCGGAGGCCTGAAGGGCGGGATCGGCTCTGCCTCCATCGTCTCGGCGGAAGGGTTCACGGTCGGCGCGATTGTCGCCGTCAACTCCGCCGGCGGGGTGGTCGCGCCCGGGAGCAAACAATTCTGGGCCGCGCCGATGGAGCTGAACAAGGAGTTCGGCGGCCTGGGCTCCTCCGAGTTGAAGGCAGTCCCCGAGGACTTCGGCGCCCGCCGCATGCAGCCGCGCAAGAACACCACCATCGCCCTGGTGGCCACCGACGCCAAACTGACCTCGGACGAGGCCAAGCGGGTGGCGATGATGGCGCAGGACGGCATCGCCGAGGCCATTCGCCCGGCCCACACCCCCTTCGACGGCGACGTGGTCTTCGCCATGTCGACCGGCAAGCTGGATCTGGCCGAGCCCCGCGCCTTCACGGTCGCCAAGATCGGCGCCCTGGCCGCCGACACCCTGGCGCGCGCCATCGCCCGCGCCGTTTACGAAGCTACGCCCTTCCCCGGCGCGAACACGCCGACCTGGAAGGGACTGTAGCTCCCAGCCTTCCCCTGAGGGGAAGGCTGGGCTCACCTTGTCTTAGAAGTTCGCCGTCACGCGGGCGCCGATGGTGCGCGGGCGGCCGGGGTCGGCGATGCTGGCCTCCGGAATGAAGAAGTTCCGCGTCAGGTCGTATTTGGTGTCGAACGCATTGTCCAAGAACAGGCCGAACGTCCAGGCGCCATGCGCCGGGCTCAAGGTCAGGCTGGCGTTTGAGAGCCAGTAGGACGGCAGCTTGTAGGACACGCCTGGATTGATCCGGTCGAGCCACGACGGGTAGGTGTCGTGGAAGCTGTAGTTGACATCGCCCTCCAGCTTGTAGTCGCCGGCGACCGCGACCCAGTAGGAGACGTCGCCTTCATAGCTGGCCCGCGGGAAGGGGATGTTGGTGTGGCTGAGGTTGGCGAGCACCCCGCCCGGCGTCGCGTAGTTGGCGAAGCTGTCATAGGTCCCGACCTTGTAGCCGATGGTCTGGGAGATGTTCAGGTGCGGCAGGACCTCGCCCGACACTTCCGCCTCGACCCCGTCGATGTGCGACCTGGGCACGTTGAGGAAGTGGCCGATAGGGGTGCCGCCCGTGAAGATGGCTCCGAGCACCTGCTCATCGGTGTAGTCATAGTGGAAGGCCGAGGCGTTCAGGTGGATGTGGTCGGGCAGGGTCCATTTGAAGCCGGCCTCATAGGCCCACAGGGTTTCGGGCTTGAAGGGCGAAATCCCCGACGCCGCGCCGGTGTTGTAGGTGGTGAAACCACCGGACTTCACGCCTTTGGAGATCGACGCATAGAGCATCAGATCGGTCATCGGCCTGTATTCGGCCGCGACCTTGCCGGTGAGCGGGGTCATTGAGGTCGAAACATTGGGCAACAGCCCCACACCGCCCACGGGAATCGCCCCAAAGAGGAAGATGTTGTCGAAGTCGTCCATCTCGCGGGTTTCGTGCTCGATCCGCAGGCCGCCGATCAGGTTGATCTGGTCGGTGAGCTTGTAGGTCGCCTGACCGAAGCCGGCGATGGAATCGACCTTCTGGTCATAATGGACTTCGCCGGCAAAGGGGGTGAAGTCCGACAGATAGGCTTCGTTGAGATCCTGGTGGGAATAGTAGACGCCGGTGATCCAGCTCAATGGGCCATTGCCGTTGGACATCAATCGCAGTTCATCCGACACCACTTGAGGTTTCGAGTGAAAATAGACATCGGCGTTCGCGACCAGGCCCGGCGCCCAGTCCTGGAATTCCTGGCGATCCATGTAGTCGTAGCTGAGGATGTTCACCAAATCGGCCCCGCCGAGGTCGTAGCGAATGTTCAGCGACGCGCCGTACTGCTGGCTGTGCCGGAAGGGTGCGGTATTCGGTGAAATGCCGATATCCTTGGCGAACGCGGGGTCAAGCGCCCAGGACGTCGCAAAGCGGCTCGGACTCGTCAGATAGTCAAATCCGCTCGCCAACACCTGGGCTGGGGTCGACGGCGTAAAAATGTAGAGCCCATCGCCGTCGGAGTGATCCTGCAAGGCATGGAATTCGAACTTGACGTCAAGCTTGGCGGTTGGGTTCCAGTTCAGCATCAGGCGCTCGCCGAACCTGTCGGCATTGCCGAACTTCTGGCCGGTGAATTGATTGTACTGATAGGCGCCGCCTTGGTCGGTGAAGGCGGCCAGCCGCGCGGTCAGGTCCGGAGCGATCGGGCCGGACACATAGCCCTCCACGTGGGTGTCATTGTAGCTGGAGTATTCGGCGTCGAAGCCAGAATGGAAGGTCGACGTCGGCTGGTTGGTGATGACGTTCACCGCGCCGCCGGTGGTGTTGCGGCCATAGAGGGTGCCTTGCGGCCCGCGCAGAACCTCGATCCGCGAGACATCGTAGAAGGCGCCTTCGGTCATGATCGGGATTGGGTAGGCGACCTCGTTGACATAGACGCCGACGGTGGGGGCGTTGTTGGAGGCGTAGTCCTGGAAGCCCACGCCGCGGATGCGGAACTCCGGCTGGCCGCCGCCGAAGGCCGGCTCGACTTCGAGGTTGGGCGAGGCGTTGGCCAGATCGTTGACGGTGACGACGTTTTCCTTCTGCAGAGTCTTTCCTGAAAGGACGGTCAGCGCGATGCTGACTTTCTGCGAGGAGGCCTCCCGGCGCTCGGCCGTGACGATCACTTCGCCGACCGCCGTGGCTTTCGCCGGCGCGGTCTGCGCCTGCGCGGCGGCGCCCCAACAGGAGGCTATGGCGCAGACGGCCGCGCCGACGAACAAGACCTTGGACATGAAATACCCCCTCCCGAGCGGCCCCCGCCGTCACCTCAATTGAGGTCGCGCGACGCAATGGCCAGGAAGCCGCGGATCGATCCGCGTTCGGACCTCTAGCGGCGCAATCTGAGCATTGATCATTTTGGAGACGCCAGCAACGCTCAATTGGGCGTTCACGTAGCGTCACCTAATAATCGCTCGCTGGTGTGGCCCCGGATAGACAGTCTGATGGCTTTCACATCCAGTCCGATCGGCACGGTTGAGTATTCGCTGGCTCAATCTCTAGTCGTACTGGTTTGTCGAACAGCGTTCGGCATGCCGCGCACGACAAGTCATACTCGGTGGGCTAGTGGTCGGGCCCGCGACAACGGCGATGGCCCCGTCGACGACTTCGCGGCGACAAGCTTTCGGTCCCGAAATGGTCAGGGAGTGGCGCCCGGTCGGCTCGCTCCATCGCCTGTGCAAGCCTGCCCGCCCTTCGGATCGGCGACACGAACTCTGGTCCGCCTGCGCGCGGGTTAACCCAGCGTCTTGCTTGACCTTCGCGCCGGTTGCGCGTGAGTTGCGCCGCGACGGGCCAACAGCCGATGCGCAAGGGGGCGGGACACGACATGAGAACCAGGATCACGGAACTGTTCGGGATCGAGCATCCGATCATTCAGGGCGGCATGCACTTCGTCGGCCTGGCCGAGCTGGCCGCGGCGGTCGCCAACGCCGGCGGCCTTGGCCTGATCACCGCCCTGACCCAGCCCTCGCCGGATCATCTGGCCGCCGAGATCAGGAAGTGCCGCGGCCTGACCGACAAGGCGTTCGGGGTGAACCTGACCTTCCTGCCCTCGGTCACCCCGCCTGACTATCCCGGCTATGTGAAGGCCATCGTCGACGGCGGGATCAAGATCGTCGAGACCGCCGGCAACAATCCGCAGAAATGGATGCCGGGGCTGAAGGAGGCGGGGATCAAGGTGATCCACAAATGCACCTCGGTCCGCCACGCCCTGAAGGCCGAATCCATCGGCGTCGACGCCCTGTCGATCGACGGCTTCGAATGCGGCGGCCACCCGGGCGAGGACGACGTGCCCAACTTCATCCTTTTGCCCCGGGCGGCCGAGGAGCTGAAGGTCCCCTTCGTGGCCTCCGGCGGCATGGCTGACGCCCGCTCCCTGGTCGGCGCCCTGGCCATGGGCGCGGATGGGATGAACATGGGCACCCGCTTCATCGCCACCCAGGAAGCCCCCGTCCACCCCAACGTCAAAGCCGCCATCGTCGCCGCCAGCGAGCTCGACACCCGCCTGATCATGCGCCCCTTGCGCAATACCGAACGGGTGCTGAACAATGCCGGGGTCGAGACCCTGCTGGCCAAGGAAAAGGCGCTGGGTGTGGCGATTACCTTCGCCGACATCGCGCCCGAGGTGGCCGGGGTCTATCCGCGCATCATGCGAAATGGCGAGATGGACGCCGGCGGCTGGAGCTGCGGCATGGTCGCCGGCCTGGTCCACGACGTGCCGACGGTGAAGGAGCTGATCGACCGCATCATGAGCGAGGCGGAGACGATCATTCGCGGGCGGCTGATGGGGTTCCTGGATGGGGCTCCGGCGAAGGCTTCCGCCCACGCTTAAGCTAAATCACCCGTTCCCCAGGCCTTGTGCCTGGGGCCTATTGGACGCCGGAGGGCAAACAGGATTGCAGTGGTGGCGCCATCTGCGCCCAAAATCCGGTCCGTTCGAGCCCAATGGGTCCCAGGCACAAGGCCTGGGAAACGATCGTTAGAAGGAACCACTCTATGACCGACACCCTGGACAAGCCCGCGACCACCAAGGCCGAGGAAGTGCTCTATGAGGTCTCTGACGCCATCGCGACCCTGACGCTCAACCGCCCTGAGCGGATGAACGCCATCTCCGGGCCGATGCTGGCGCGGCTGACCCAGCTGCTGATCAAGGCCAACGAGGACCCCAAGGTGCGGGTGATCGTGCTCACCGGCGCCGGGCGAGCCTTCTGTGTCGGCCTCGATCTGGTGGACGCCACGCAAGGCTCGGGCATCGGATCGGCGCAGCAGGCCTCCGCCGTCTCGGTGAACCTTGACCTGCGCAACACCCCGCCCACCGTCCTGTTCGCCCTGGACAAGCCGACCATCTGCGCCCTCAACGGCTCGGCGGCGGGCTATGGCATGGACACGGCCATGGGCTGCGACATCCGTATCATGGCCGAGAGCGCCAAGATGGCCGCGGCCTTCGTCAAGCGCGGCATCGTGCCGGAGTCCGGCGGCACCTGGATTCTGCCGCGGCTGTTGGGCTGGGCCAAGGCTGCGGAGCTGATCTTCACCGGCCGCACGCTCACAGCAAAGGAAAGCCTCGACCTCGGCCTGGTCAATCAGGTCGTTGCCGACGCCGACCTGGCCTCAGTCGCCCGCGCCATGGCCCTGGAGATCGCCGCCAACGCCCCCCTCGCGGTGCAGTCGTCCAAGCGGCTGATGCGCATGGGCCTCAGCGAGACCTTCAACGACCACGTCCATCACGTCTATCTGCAGTTCCTGCAGCTGGTCCGCACGGGCGATTTTCGCGAAGGCATGACCTCGTTCCTGGAAAAGCGCCCGGCCGACTTCAAGGGCCGCTAGCGACGGACGGCGACGAAGTTGGCGAACATGAAGTGTTCGTCGCGTTCGCTGTAGGACCGTATGGGGTAGAGGCCCAGCGGGCTCATTCGATAGAGATCGAAGCCCGCGTCTTTGAAGAAATACCAGAAGTCCTGCAGATACACCTTGGTGTCTATGCAGGTGCCGCCGAATTCAAACTGAATGACGCCGGTCTGTCTGATGGCCTCGCCAAAGCTGTTCAGCACATCCAGCTCATGACCTTCGACGTCGATCTTGACGATGTCGATCGGCCGGCCGGCCAGGATGTCGCGCCAATAGTCCTCAACCCGGATCGTGGAGACCGTCTCGGTGTGCTCGAAGGGAATATTGTGATGATCCAGCCGTCTCTTGGTCAGACTACCCAGTCCCGATCCGGCCGCGTTGGCGAACAGCACCTGCTCGCCCGCCTTTCCAGAAACGGCTGACGGAACGATTGTGATGTCTCGACGCCCCTCGAACCTGCCGCGCAACGTGGCGACGTTGACGGCGGATGGCTCGAAGAGGTGGATTTCCAGCCCCGGGACTCGCTGCGCCAGGCAGGCGGTGTAGTCCCCGGCGTTGCCGCCGATATCGAGGGCCAGACGCGGGGTGGTCCTCAACGCGCCTCGGGTGAGATCGACCTCACGGCCTATCGAGGCCCCGTAGCCCTTGCCGGTTAACCTGCCGGCCTGAAACTCCACCCGCCTGGCGATCGCCCAAAGCAGGTTTCTCATGGCGGCGACAGCGGACACGGAGGCTTTCCTGGGCTGGCTTTGGCGGGTCGAGGCCGTTCTACACGAGATGCCGCGCGCGTCTCAGGGGTCGGCCGAAAATCCGAACGAGGCCGGCTAGGGACGGCGCTCGGCAAATCGGTTAGAAACGCCGCCGTGGCGCAACTCCCCGACATGACGGCCGTATGACGCCCCCGTTCGTCCGTATGCTGGCGGACCAGGCACGCCGCTTGATCGCCGGCAGATTCCTGCGCGACGGCCTGTGGATCTTCGCCGCCTACGCCGTGACCATCGCCGCCGGCCTGGTCAGCGTCCGGCTGTTCACCGAATTGGCGACCCAGTCGGTGTTCGGCGGCGCCAATCTTCTGCTGGGCATCCTGACCCTGGGAACCCAGACCCTGCTCAGCCCAATTTCCCAGACCCAGATCCGCTACCACGTCGGCTACAAGGACGCCGGAAGCGCGGACGCCTACACTTGGCGCATGGCGCGCTACACCGCCGGCGCGGCGGGCGTGATGGTCGCCGTGGTCGCCGCGGCGCTCGTTATCTGGCCCTCCGCCCGGGCCGGCGCGCACGTCTGGGTCATCTTCGAACTGGCCGCCTGGACGGCGATCTCAAGCTACCGCAGCCTGCTCCTGAACCGCGTCCAGGCCGAGCGCCGCCAGAGGCGCTACGCGCTGTGGCTGGGCAGCGAATCGATCTCGGTCATGATCTGCACCGCAACCGTGCTCTACTTCTTCGGGACCATCGAAGGCTACATCGCCGGGCAGGTGCTCGGGACCGCCGTGACCGCCTTCGCCTTTGGCCGGTTGCCCCGTCTGTCCGCGGCCAAGCGACCTGGCGCCGATGACCCCGATCGCGCGACCGCCAGACAGCAGATCAGGCGCTATGGCGTCCCCTTTGCGCCCTTCGCGCTACTGGCCTGGGTCTCGAACCAATCCGATCGCTACGTGCTTGCGGCCGACCTCAGCACCAGAGCGGTCGGCCAGTATGTTGCCGCCTTCGGCATCGCCAGCCGCCTGCCGTCCCTGGTCGGCGGCCTGCTCGCCGATCTGTTCAAACCGGCGCTGTTCGAGGCGGAGAACCGCTCCGACTTCGTCAGGGTCAAGCGGCTGCTGGCGATCTGGCTGGCGACCCTGGCCGGCGCGACCATCATCCTGATCCTGGCGCTGTTCGTGTTCGGCGATGGGGTTGCGGACCTGCTGCTGGCGAAGAGCTATCGGCCCGGCGCCAAGGAGATCATGTGCTGGATCGCCGCCGGCTACGGCTTCACCGTCCTGGCCCAAGTGCTGGAAGTGCAGATTCTGGCCCTGGGCGACTCACGGGTCCTGTTATGGACCAAGCTGGCGGGCGCCGCGGCGAACCTCGCCTTAGCTATTGCGATCGTGCCGATCTTCGGCGTTATAGGCGCCGCTCGAGCCAATGTCGCCGGCCAGCTGTTTCAATTCACCGTCACGTTCTGGTTCGGCAGACATCTCCAGCGCAAACGCGACGGGCAAAGAGCCCGATCGCCACAGGAGGCGTCGTGAGCCTGCGGGAGTTGGT
>Ga0302317_10003146_pt1 | contig 10961 bp, 8 predicted proteins | sample III_Palsa_N3_3_FD_200450 | JGI IMG/M metagenome (GOLD analysis project Ga0302317, IMG submission 200450) | Peat permafrost microbial communities from Stordalen Mire near Abisko, Sweden - III_Palsa_N3_3 | ecosystem: Environmental > Terrestrial > Soil > Palsa > Peat permafrost | place: Sweden...
TCGGCACCTCGGCGCAGATAATCTGGCACAGCCCTCGCCCGCTGTCGGCCGCCGTTCTGGTCGACACCGGCATCGGCACAGTCTTCGTCAAGCGCCATCATCGAACGGTGCGCTCCGCAGCCACACTCACGGAAGAGCATCGCTTTATCGCCCACCTGCGCGCGCGCGGTGTGCCCATACCGGCCGTCCATGCCGATTTGGACGGCCAAACCGCGTTGGCGATCGGCGACTGGGTTTATGAAGTGCATGCGCGTGCCGACGGCGTCGACCTCCATCGCGATACCGTGTCGTGGTCGCCGCTGAAAGAACGCGACCAGGCGCTCGCCGCCGGCCGCATGCTGGCCACGCTGCACCATGGTGCCACCGGCTACGCCGCCGAGCAGCGGCAGACGCACATACTGGTGGCGCGCAGCGAACTGATTGCAGCCACTGATCCGATCGCCACGCTGCGCGCCCAGTTGCCCGATCGCCCGGGCCTGGCCGACTACCTGCGCGAACGTGACTGGCCAGCTGAGCTTGAGAGGATGCTCGCGCCCTGGCACACCGCGCTGGCGCCGCGAGTGAAGCAACAACCTGCACTGTGGACGCACAACGACTGGCACGTCTCCAACCTGTGCTGGCGGGACGGCGCTGGCGAGACTCAGGTCATTGCCGTACTCGATTTCGGACTTGCTTCACGCACGTTTGCCCTGTTCGATCTGGCCACGGCGATCGAGCGCAATGCGATCGCGTGGCTGGCGCTGGAAAGCGGCGATGGCGCCGTGCATGTCGACATGGCGCTGGCGCTAATCGATGGCTATCGCGAAATACAACCGTTGACCAGCGACGACGTCCTTTTGCTTGCCGACCTGCTGCCGCTGGTACACCTCGATTTTGCGCTGTCCGAAGTGGAATATTTTCACGCTGTCACTGGCACGCGCGCCAATGCCGATGTCGCCTACGACACCTTTCTGCTCGGCCATGCCGCGTGGTTTGCCACGCCTCCGGGGCATGCCCTGCTGCAGGCGATTCGCGCACACATCTGACGCACGGCCTGCGTTTCGTGATTCAATAGCGGTCTTGAAGCGGGGGTGCCCGGCGTTTGCCGGGCTGAGAGAGTCCCTTGGAACCTGACCCGGTTAGTACCGGCGTAGGGAGCTTGCTGAGTCGTTGGCGTCCATCCGGGCGCGCGGCTGGCCGTCGCTTCGTGTGTACCACCACGAGACGATGATCCATGACACTTATCCGCACTCCGCTAACGCTCGCCCTGCTGTCTGTCCTGACGCTCGCTACTGCATCCGTTGCATGGGCCGACGACACCACCTCCAGCCCATCGCAAGTCACACCGCTGGCCACGGTCAAGGTGAAAGGCAAAACCGACAAGGGCTATCGGGCCGAGAGCTCGCAGATCGATACGTTCGGCAGTTTCGGCAACGCGCCACTGCACGACACACCCGCCGCCGTTACGGTGATCACCCGCGACCAGCTCGACGACCGCCAACCGCGCACGCTCAGCGAAATCGCCCACTCCGACGCCGCGCTCGGCGACAACTACGCGCCGGTTGGTTACTACCAGGACATTTCCATCCGCGGCTTTCCGCTGGATCTGGCGACCGGCTTCCGCCTCAACGACATGACGATTACCGCCGAGCAGCTGACCCCGCTGGAAGACAAGCAGCAGGTGGAAATCCTCAAGGGCCTGGCCGGTCTCGAAGCCGGTGTCGTGGCGCCGGGCGGTTTGGTCAATTACGTCAGCAAACGGCCTGCTGACGTGCATACCGTCACGGTGGGCACGGACTCGCACGGCTCTCAATATACGGCCCTGGACGTGGGCGGATGGCTTACGCCGAACTTCGGCGTGCGGGTCAACGCGGCGCATGAAGACATGCATTCCTACGTCGACCACACCAACGGCCGGCGCAGTTTCATTTCGCTGGCAGCGGACTGGAAGATCAGCGACAACGCCACGTTGCAACTGGATACCGACTACCAGACCAGCGGCCAGCGTTCGGTCTCGGGCTACCAGCTGCTGGGTGGCACCACGCTGCCGCCACATCCGAGCAGCACGCAATTGCTGGGCTACGAACCGTGGCAGCAGCCGGTCGGCATCCATGCCAGCAACACCACGCTGCGCTTCAATTACCGCATCAGCGACAACTGGAGCGCCCAGCTTTCCGGCAGCCACAGTCACAGCGTGATCGACGACAACGTGGCGTATGCGTACGGCTGCTTTTATGCCGCGGCCTGCGCCAGCGGCGCCACGCCCGGTTACTTCTTCGCGCCCAACGGCGACTACGACATCTACGATTACCGCAGCCCCGACGACACACGCGAGAACGACGAAGCGCGCGCCGTGCTCAAGGGCAGTTTCGACATCGGCAATGTGAGCAACGAGGTCAGCCTGGGCACGAGCGCCTTCCGTCGCACGCTCGATCAGCGTCCCTACGTTTACGACTATGTCGGTACAGCCAATATCAGCGAATTCACCCCGCCCTACTACCCGATGTCGCCCGACCAGCCCGGTCCGTCCGCGCGCACGCTGACCAGTTGGCAGCATTCGGTGTTCGGACTCGACCGCATGCACTTTGGCGAGCAGTGGCAGATTCTTCTGGGCGGCCGCTTTGTGCATCTGGAAGAGCGCGCCTACGATCCGTACGGTGTGCTTCAGCGCGACACGCGCCTGAGCAAGGTGCTGCCGCAGGCCGCCGTGATGTGGCAGCCGACAACACCGCTTACCGCCTACGTGAGCTACAGCGAGAACCTCTCGCTCGGCGCGCAGGCGCCGTACTGGACTTCCAACGGCGACGCCATATTGCCGCCGCTGCTGTCACGGCAGGTCGAAGCCGGTGTGAAGTACGCCTGGAGCGATGCGCTGGATCTTACCGCGGCGCTTTATCGCATCCGCCAGCCGTATCAGTTCGCGCAACCCAGCGATACCGCGGCTGGCTTCACCTTCGTGCAAGAGGGCATCGAGGAACACACCGGTCTCGAGCTCAACGCCGACGGCCGCCTCACCGACAATCTGCGCCTCACCGCCAGCCTCAATTTCATTCAGGCAGAAGCGCATGACACCGGCACGCCTGCATACGAAGGCCATCAGGTGGTCAACGTGCCGCGCGCGCGTTCGGCCGTCTATCTGGATTACCGCCTGCCGTTCGCGAACAACCTCAGCGTGCTCGGTGGCTGGCGCTACGCCAGCGCCAACCCCGCCACGCCCAACGGCCTGGTCAGTGTGCCGGCGTATAACGTATTCGATGCCGGCCTGCGCTACACCACTAAGCTGGACGGCCATGCACTGATCTGGCGGCTGAATATCGACAATCTGTTCAACCACTTTTACTGGCGCGATACCGGCACCTCCGGCGGCGACAGCTTTTTATTCCCTGGTGCGCCGCGACTGGCACGACTCTCCGCGACCTTGGCATTTTGAGGCCGATTTGATGGAACTGACGTGATGGAACCGAGCTGATGGAGATGTCCTGGATCGAGCTTTTCGGCGCCTTGCTCAGCGCGTGGGCCGTCTGGCTTACTGCGCAGCGTCGTGCCTTGTGCTGGCCTATCGGCCTGCTCTCGGTGGCTGTTTACGTGGGCATCTTTGCCGAGGCGAAGCTCTACTCCGATGCCTTGCTGCAGGTCGCCTTCGCCATCTTGATTGTCTATGGCTGGCTGCGCTGGCTGCGCAATCTCGATGACGACGGACGCGTGCAGGTCGCTCCGCTTCCAACCAGAGAAGCCGCCACGCATATCACACTCGGCGTTGTCGGCTCACTGATGCTCGGTTTCGCCATGCACCGCTGGACCGATGCCGCGCTGCCCTGGCTCGACTCGGCACTCACCGCTTTCAGCCTCGTCGCACAGTGGTGGCAGGCGCGCCGGCATATCGCCGCGTGGTGGCTGTGGATCGTGGTGGATGTGATTTACGTCGGCGAATACGTCTACAAGCATCTGGTGATCACGTCGGTGCTGTACGCCGGGTTCATCGTGCTGGCGTTCATTGGTGTGCGCAGTTGGCAAAAGGCTGATCAAGGCACCGCGCAAAATACCAAACCCGCTGCCGCCTGAGGCCAAGGCAGCGACTCACCCTCGATGTTTTGTGCTACGCCTGCACTCTGCCCATTACCACGACCTATCCTCAGAGCGACTCTTGTGCGGGTAAGCTGACGCCACACCAAAATGACATTCGGGCTTGATCTTAAGCCGACGTGGCAAGCATGCGGAGTCGTAGCAATGTCGATGACCCTGATATCGGTCAATGTCTCGCAACCGGTTGAAGTTGCGCACGGCAATACCTCGGTGACAACCGGCATTTTCAAACGACCGGTGATGGGTGCGGTCGCGGTGCGCCGACTCAATATCGATGGCGATGGGCAGGCGGACCTGGTCAATCACGGTGGTGAAAGCAAGGCCGTATATGCGTACTCGCTGGATCATTACGACTATTGGCGCGAAGCGCTAAGTCGGGATGAGATGCCTTACGGACTGTTCGGTGAAAACCTCACCGTTGCCGGACTCGACGAAGCGCAGCTTTGCGTCGGCGATAAACTGGAGATTGGCGATGCGCTATTTACCATCAGCCAGCCGCGCGTGCCGTGTTTCAAGCTGGGCATCCGGTTCGCCGACAAGCGCATGCCCAGGTTGTTTGCCCTGTCTCTGCGCACCGGCTTTTATCTGCGCGTGCTGAAGGAAGGAAACATCAAGGCAGGTGATTCGGTAGATGTCGTTGCCAAAGGCGATGGAAGTCTGTCGGTCCGATTGCTGTTCGATGCGTATCTGAAACCCAACGATCGCGATGCACTACGCCTGCTGGCTCGTGCCATGGAAATACCCGAGCTATCCACGGAATGGCGCCGTCATATTGGCGAGCGGTTGGCACGCAGACTTGGACCGGGCTGGTCGTAAATACCCTGCTTCGACTCTTTCGAAATCGGAGGTGGCGGCAAGAGCGATCCTCGACCGCGAATATCGGACTTCGAAAATCATTCGCTCGACATCAAGAATCGCTACTGCCTGCCCTGATTACGCCACGACGCGCCGTCCCTCGACACGCGAATCGAGCGCATTCCAGTCGACCACCAGTTCGCAGCCGCGCGTCGACGCGTTGCGCGACCATTCGCGCAGCATTTCCAGACACGCCTGATCGACATGCAGGAGGCGATCGAGCACCAGCGTCAGCCGCGTGTTGTCAGGCACGCGCTCCAGCGTGCGCGCCATGCTAGGCACTTTCAGGAACGTGGCCGAACCTTCCAGATGCAGCGACGCCTCGCCCGGTATGGCATCGTCGTGCAGCCCGATCTTCAACTTTGACGAGAGCAGCGCCAGTCGGAACAGCGACAGGCCGAAGCCGATGATCACGCCTGCCAGCAGGTCGGTCGCGACAATCGCGATGGTCGTGGCGAGATAAATCGCAGCGGTGCCTCTGCCGTACACCGCGAGGTCCTTGATCTGTCCAAGATTCACCATCTTGACGCCGGTGTAGACCAGGATGCCGGCCAGACACGACACCGGCGTCATGCGCAACAGCCACGGCAGCAACATCGCGAATACCAGCAACAACGCACCGTGCATGATCGTCGCACCACGTGTGGCCGAACCGGCTTGCACATTGGCCGCGCTGCGCACGATCACGCCGGTCATCGGCAGCGCGCCGAGAAACCCGCACAGCATGTTGCCGATACCCTGCGCAGTCAGCTCGCGGTCGTAGCGGGTGCGTTCGCCTTTATGCATGCGATCAACTGCTGCGGCCGACAACAGTGTTTCCGCGCTCGCAATAAACGCGAACGTGACCGCGGCAATCAGCAGGGTTGGATCGAACACATCGGCCAGACCGGTCCACGTCGGTAACGTGATCGCCAAAAACAGGTTCGATGGCACGTCGACTTTTTTCACGCCTATGCCCGCCATCTGCACCACGCCCGTCACGGCCACCACGGCGAGCAGCGCACCTGGTACAAACTTCAGCTTCGCTGGCCGCAGCTTTTCCCACGCCAGCATGATGACGATGGTGGCGATACCCACCGCCAGCGCCGCCTTACCGGTACCGCCGTCGAACGCCGCCATCAATGCACCCGGCCACGCGGCGAAATTCTGCAAGCCCTTGGCCGCGGGGCTGGCATCGAGCATCACATGCGCCTGTGAAGCGACGATCAGAATGCCGATACCGGACAACATGCCGGCGACCACCGCCGGCGATGTCATGCGAAACCAGATACCGACGCGGCACAACCCAGCCGCCACCTGGATCAAGCCCGCCAACAGGATGACTGGTCCTAAAGCCGCGATGCCATGCGTGCGCACCAACTCGAACACCAGCACCGCCAGACCTGCCGCAGGGCCGCTGACCTGCAGCGGCGAACCGGAAATGAAGCCGACCACCAGACCGCCGACGATGCCAGTGATCAAACCGGCGGCCGGCGGCACGCCGGAAGCAATGGCGATGCCCATGCACAGCGGCAACGCCACCAGAAACACCACGACCGATCCCAGCAGGTCGCGGCCAAACAGACCTTGCGAAAAGTAGTTTTTCATCGGGGCACCTTAAGCAGCCGTGGCAACAAGCGAGGCAAAGCGCGTCATCGGCGACGCCTTGGGCATGGCACAACCCGATAGCGGCACATCGACAAACCTGCCGTTGGCGCCATCGAACACGCGCAGCTTGGCCTCGGGTATTTCGAAGATCCAGCCGTGGATAGTCAAACTGCCTTTGGCCATGCCGACGGCCACCGCCGGCAACGTGCGCAAATGCTCAAGCTGGGCGACCACGTTCTCCTCGGTCAGGCAACGCAGGTAATCTTCCCCGTGCAAATGCGCACATTTCTCGGCCGTGACGTGCTGCGCCACATCCGCATGCTTGAGCCAGGTTTCCACCGATGGCATGCCCTCGAGATTTTCGGGATGCTGCAAGGCCTTCATCGCGCCGCAATCCGAGTGGCCACAGATCACGATGTGCTGCACCTTCAACACCTTTACCGCGTACTCCACCGCGGCGACCACGCCGCTGACGTGCTGCGCATACGGCGGCACGATGTTGCCGATGTTGCGATAGACAAACAGCTCGCCCGGCTGTGCCGAAAACATCATCTCGGGCATCACCCGCGAATCGGCGCAGGTAATGAACATCGTATGCGGGCTCTGGCCATTGGCCAGACGCTCGAACACCTCGCGCTGCTCAGGGAAAACCTCGCGGCGAAAACGGGCAAAACCATCAATCATGCGTTCCATGGGATATCTCCGAAAATAGGTGGCCGCGCCGCAAAGGCGGCGAAGCGAAAACAGATGCCCGTCTGCGCCGATGGCGCTACGCAGGGCTAATCAAAGGGGGAGAAAGGCCGCGTGTCCGGACGGACAGCGGCAGGCATGGCGCCTAGACGATCGGTGGGCGCAGCTCGGACGCGGCGTGCCACTGCAGCGGGGCTGCATGTGCCGTCGCCGGAAGGGACTTTGCAAGCAGTGCATGAGGCACCGTCAAAGTATCCGGCACATCCAGCGTGTCATTGTGGCCGCTGTCCTCTGCCGACACGGTGTCATCAAGCTCGGAAGTATCGAGGTCACCACTGACGCTATCGACAGCAGCAGCGACCGATTGCGCAGAAGTGAGAGCCATATGCGTCGCTGCCGCCGTACCCAACAGCCCGGCAAACAGCACCAACGCGATCAACGCGCGGAGCAAAGGACGGCTATGGATAAAGGCAGAAAGCATGGATTCAAAACTACGCAAATCGAATCATGCTGACAAGTGGTGCAGTGCAAAATAACTGTCGATCTTCAGCTTCGCTTCTTCTGCACGTCCAGACATCGCGCCAGCGCTACGTTTTCCGGGAAAACGAAATAGCCGTCTGATTCAGTTAGCCGCCATTTTGATAATGGCTCTCGATGGTGACCAAACCATCATCCCGTTTCAGAGATCGAACGAACGCCAGGTTTCATCAGCTGACGTTCGTTCGCCTCAGGAACAGCAAAACAGAAACCGGTCAGTTCCAGCGGCCGTTGCTGCCAGCCACGCTGAAACGTCCGGCACCAAGCAGCGCAATGGCGATGGCGGTGCCCAGGTACATGCCCTGCAATTCCAGCGCCCAACCGCCCGTATCAGCCAGCGAGATCAACTGACTCAGATGCACCAGTGCAAGCGCGACAACCATGTTGATGGCGATGATCGCTGCACCCAATCGCGTGAACAGGCCAAGAATGAGCAGCACCGGCGCAACAACCTCGCCGACATAGACGCCATAGGCAATGAACGATGGCAGCCCGGCCTGGGCCACGACGCCAAGCACATAGCCCGGACCGTGGATCAATTTTGAAACCCCATGAAACAGGATCAAGACACCCAGCACAACGCGAAGCACCAACTTGCCCAGATCAGCGGAACTTTGCATGGCAAACTCCTGAGTCCATCGGTATGAACCGCCGATGGTGACGGTGTGGATGACAATACAACCTGGCGACGCCAATCTGCACGCACAGATCAGTCCGACATGGCTACCTTGCAGCATCAAGTAGTCACCGACTGGAACCTGACAGATGGAGACGTTGCAATCTGGCTTCGGCGCGCCCGAAACCAGAACAGGGCAAGCCCGTGCCAGCCATAGTGGAAAGCCAGGGAAAGCGGAGGATTCAAAGCAACCCCAAGGCGGCATTTTCCACATCAACATTTCCGTGTGGCGTTGGCGCAAAATGGACGCCATGATGAAAACTTCGGCCCGGACAAAGCGCCTTCTGTGCATCGTCATCCTGCTGCTGGGTGCTGCAGAGCTTGCGGACGCGCAAGACATCTACAAGTGCACGAAGAACGGGCAAGTGGCGTACACCGACCACGCCTGCGCGAGCGGCAAGGGCGAACTGCTGCATCAGGCGGACGACAGCGAAATCATCGATCAGTATCTCGACCTGGGCCAGGACGATGTCGCCAAGCGCTACGCCCACGCACACAACATCGACTCCCTCTACAAACAGCGGGTGGAAGTGCGCAAGCAGCGGATGGTAGCCAAGGCCCAGCAACAGGCCGACGAGGATGCCGCCGACAGGCAGCAGGATGAAGCCGCGCAACAGCAGGCGTTGCTTGATGCAGCGGCCGACCGTGGCCGCCTGCAAGGTGAGAACGACGCGCTGCGCCAGCAGAACGCGCAGTATCAGGATCAGTTGTCGCAACCAGTCTCCAACGACGCCGGTGCGTACTACAACGCCAGCCCCGGCTACTGGGGCGGTCGGCCGCCTTATGGTGGCGGCCATGGTGATGGCGGCCATGGGCCTGGGCCATCCAAGCCGCCCCCGCCGCCCATTTTCCATCCTTGCGTTCCGGTTGCCGGCGGCACGGTGAAATGCTGAACACGGCACGATAAATCGCTCCGCTCCGACCAGAACTATTCGACACCCGCTGGGCAGACAGTGCGTCGCACTGCTTTGCAGTAGGAATACCACCCTTCCCCAAAATGGGCTGGAGCCGCTTTGTCACGGGGCGGCGCCCGACCGTATCGTTTCATCACCGGGAGCCGGCCGTAGAGCAGAGCTGCGCTACTGGCAGCCCAATGCTTTTGCGGCCTCCATCGGAGCGTTGCCGCCACTGACTAGTTCCATCAAATAAGGGTATCGTCACCTACAACGCTGGCAGGAAGGTGCCAGTGTTGAAAACCAGCGCCACCGCGATGTTTGATCACCTCCAGTGAACTCCAAATACGAGGCTGCCATGTCATCTCCTCTTCGATCGCGCAAAACTCCCATCATCACCGGCATCGTTTTCATCCTTATCGGTTTGGCGTTGACCGGCGGCGGCGCGTGGCTTATCGCCCTGCACGGCTCACTTTTCTACGCCATTGCCGGACTCGGCATCGTGCTTACCGGCGGCTTGCTGATAGCGCGACAGCGTTCGGCGCTATGGGTTTATGCCATCGTCGTCATTGGCAGCGTGGCGTGGTCGATCTACGACATCCGCTTCGACTGGTGGCCGCTGGCCGCACGCCTCGATATCATTTTTCCGCTCGGCCTATGGCTGCTGACGCCGTGGATCACGCGCGGCCTCGGGCGCGATACGCTTGTCACCAGAAAGCCCCCGACCGGACTGCTGTGGCTTGCGTCTTTGCTCAGTGTCATCGTGCTGGGGATTGGCCTGTGCTCGGACTATCACGATATCAACGGCAGCCTGGCCACCGCTGTTGCGGTTGCTGCTGGCGCGGTGTCACCGAATGACGACAAGCAACCGGACGAGGACTGGCGTGATTACGGTCGCACCCAGTTTGGCCAGCGCTATTCGCCGCTGAAACAGATCACGCCAGCCAACGTGAAAAATTTGAAGGTCGCCTGGACCTTCCGCACCGGCGACCTGCCGGGCAAGAACGATCCGGTGGAAACCACCTTTGAAGTCACCCCGATCAAGGTGAATGACACGCTGTATCTGTGCTCGCAGCATCAGCGGCTGTTCGCGCTCGATGCGAAGACCGGCACGCTGCGCTGGTCGTACGACCCCAAGGTGCAGGACAACCCGACCTTTCAGCATCTGACCTGCCGCGGTGTCTCGTATCACGAAACCGTGGCCGGTGCGCTCAACGCCGATGGCACGCCAGCGCCGACCGACTGCCCGCGCACGATCTTTCTGCCGGTCAACGATGGCCGGATGATTGCGCTCAATGCCGACAGCGGCAAACTGTGCGACAGCTTCGGCGACCACGGCACGCTGAGCCTGGAAGAAGGCATGGGCGAGCACACGCCCGGCTTCTACGAGCCCACGTCACCACCGATCGTCAGCGACAAGATTCTGGTGGTGGCCGGCGCGGTCATCGACAACTATTCCACGCGCGAGCCGTCCGGCGTCATCCGTGGTTTCGACATCCATACCGGCAAACTGGTCTGGGCCTGGGATTCGGGCGCGCAGGATGAGAACGCCCTGCCGTCGGCCACGCACACCTATACCAACAACTCGCCCAATTCGTGGATCACCGCGTCGTACGATCCCAAGCTTGGCCTCGTCTATATGCCGATGGGTGTGCAGACGC
>Ga0302317_10003151_pt1 | contig 10953 bp, 7 predicted proteins | sample III_Palsa_N3_3_FD_200450 | JGI IMG/M metagenome (GOLD analysis project Ga0302317, IMG submission 200450) | Peat permafrost microbial communities from Stordalen Mire near Abisko, Sweden - III_Palsa_N3_3 | ecosystem: Environmental > Terrestrial > Soil > Palsa > Peat permafrost | place: Sweden...
CGAGCCCCACCAACTGGAGCGTGCACTCGCGCTGGCCGATCACACGACACGCCCCCAAGCCGCCAAAGCCGGTGGCCCGGTGTCGGAGCAGTTCCAGGGACGAATTTCCCCGCTCGGGTTGTTGGTACTGGTTCTCGCGATCGACCGGGCCGGTGAGTGTTGGTCCGCGATGCGATCCACGCATTCATTGGAACATCGCCGTGACGATGCTTCGCACGAGGCCAGTCAGGTGGGTGGGGCTGAGCGGTCGGACTTGCTGGCACCAGTCTCGTCGGCGCTCCGTTGCGCATGGTCCATCCAGCCGTGCTCTTTCTGAAAAGCCTCTTCGATCTGTCGCGCGATTCGATCTCCGATGCGCGTACTGGGCTTTTCAGCGGCGAAGCGGCTCACCTGGGCAACCGACTTGCCGAGCATTTCGGCCAGCATGACCAGGCCTCCTGCGTATTTGCCACCGCGGTTGGCGTCGAGCTCGAGCTTCTTCACGAGAGTGCGCACATTGCGATGTCGAATCTCTTTGACATCCATCCGCTCAGTTACACGCCGCCATCTGGCCTCGCTCGCAGCCAATGCCTCCTCGGATCTCTTGCGGTCGGTAATGTCCATAACGATGCCAACGTAACGTGGATTGGCACCATCCAGGGAGATCACCTCTCCGCGGCGGGCGATCCAGCGGATTTCACCGGTCACCGGGTCGATACGTCGGTACTCCGCGTAATTGATGGGATTGGCTAGACCATAGCGTTGAGGCCCGACGACCTCATGTCGGTCATCAGGGTGGGCAAGACTGGCCAGCAGGCTGTCGGTGACCTCGACGTCGGCGCTGAATCCCCAGATTCGTCGATATTGATCGGAAACCTCAAGGCGGCCGGTATGGGGATACCACTCAAACGTGCCCACCCCGCCAGCTTCCTGGGCGATGCGAAGGCGCTGTTCGGTCTTGAACCGGTCAGTGGTGTTCTTGATGATCGCCAGCACCCCGACGGGCGTCCCGGCTTCATCGACGACCGGGCTGTAGCTGATGTCGAGCCAGAGATCCTCGGGTTCGCCATTGCGCAGCAGCACCACGTGCTCGTCATGGCAATTCACCGTGTTTCCATCGAGCACACGTCTCACTACCTGCGCTCTGAAGTCCGCCAACTCCGACCAACTTTCGCGAATGGTCCGGCCAAGCAAACCAGGATGACGACTGCCGGCGATTTCGCAGTAGGCATCGTTGTAGAGCATCCAACCCTGCTCCCCCCATTGGAGGGTCATCGGCACGTCGGAACGCAGGATCAGTGACGTAGCAGCCCGCAGACACGCGGGCCACTGACTCAGCTCGCCCAACGAGGTGTTCTTCCAGTCGAAGGCTCGAATCAGTTCAGCGGTCCTGGAGCCACCGCCAAGAAATGCAAAAGGATCGAAAGCAGTTGTGTCAGTCATGTAGGGTCTAAACGACGAGAAGGGCCGCAGCACGAGGTCTATTGTTCGTGTGCCGCCATGTGGAAAGTATTGCGTCCATCGGCCTTGGCTTTGTATAGCTCGGCATCGGCAAGCTGCATGACGTGATCGGGCGACGCGATGCTCTGGCAAAACGCCATGCCGATGCTCAAAGTCATCTGCAGGCGAATGGCTCCGACGATGATTTCCGGCTGCATTGCCGTCCAGACCTTACGAGCCAGTCCTTCGCCAACGGACGGCGATTCAACGTCCTGAACCAGGACGACGAATTCATCGCCACCGATACGCGCCACCAGGTCACTCTTGCGAAGGCAGGACTGAATGCGTTGACCGATCTCCTTGAGCACTTCGTCGCCAACGCCGTGGCCCCATGAATCGTTGACGCGCTTGAAATGGTCTACATCGATCATCATCAGAAGAATCGGTGATCGCTGACGATATTTGCGCAACATCACGGCCGCTATGCGTTCATCGAAGTAGCGCCGGTTGGCGAGGCCAGTCAACGTATCGAAGCGCGCCAGCTTGATCAGTTCCTGCTCCACTTCCTTGATGTGCGTGATATCCGTGGTCAACGCATAGAGACCACGTACATGTCCTTCCTGGTCGTGATCCGGCACGAAGTTCGTCTGGAAATAAGTGTGCTTCCCGCGGTAGTCGGCCTCGTACTCGAACGTGACCGGCTTGCCCGCCAGGGCCGTTGCGATGTGTCCCTGCAAGCCATTGTAGACAAGCTCGCCGCGGACCTCGCGCATGGTCTTTCCGATCATCTGAGCTGAGTCTTGACCTGAAACGTGGTGAACGTAGGCGTTGACGAACGTGTAGTGTTCGGTGGCATCCACATGGGCGATGACCGCCGGGACATTGTCCGTGATCGTGCGGAGCCGCCGCTCGCTGTCAGCCAGGGCTTGTTCCGTAAGCACTCGCTGAGTGACGTCCCGCGCGGAATAGATGATCTCCATGACATCGTCTACTTCGGGACTCGGAACCAGCCGGGCCAGCGCTTCAAACCAGACGTAATGTCCATCCTTGTGACGTATACGATAGGTGGTGATCGTTGAGCCACCTTTTTCATGAAGGTCAGCGACGGCTTTGGCCACGCGTTCGCGGTCATCGGGGTGAATGAGATCGGGACGTGGCTGCATGAACTCTTCGACTTCCCAGCCGAGCCGGTCTTTGATGGAAGGTGATACGTAGGATCGTTGACCGTCGGGCCGGATGCGCATCACCAGATCGCCCGCATAGTCGGCCAGGATCCGGTATCGCAGTTCACTCTCACGAACGCGTATGGCCAATTGCCGGCGCTCGGCAAGAATCAACGCCAGCGGTACGGAGACCAGACAGGCCGCAGCGATGAAAAGCTGAGCCAGCAGCGCATGTTCGGTTCGCGAGCCGGCAACAACGAGTTCAAAAGGCCCCGTCCCAAAGGCCGTCGCGATGGTGGTGACCGTGGCAATCACCGCAATGCCCAACACCAAACCTGCAAAGCGGTGCCGGAGCACCACCAGCAGCAGCGGCGGGTAGACCAGGAACAGCAAGGGATATCGCGACTGCGCGAACACAGCGACGGTTGTCCCCGTCATCAAAGCCATATCGCGTACAAACGGCCAGCGCTTGCCAGGTGTTCCGAGAAGTTTCCACTTATTGGTGAGAGCAACAACTGTGATCGTTGCCACGATCACCATGCCAATCACGTGAGCACGGTACCAACCGTTGATATACGTGAACAGCGGAGCCCCTTGAGCGATGTGCGCTATGAGTCCGGCGAACAAAGCCGACACCGCGCACGCGATAAGCGTGCTTGTTATGGCTACTCGGCCCAGTCCCACATACGGTGTATCGCTGACAATTTCGGGAAACCGCTGACGGATCGCGCCGCTGATGATCAGGACCTCGAGGCTATTGGCCATCGCCAGGCCCAGCGCTACGAGTAGTGGATCATGAAGTAGCAGCCGGGCTCCCATATTTCCCGCCAAACCAAAAAGCAAATACATCCACCAGTAGCGCGTCTGCAAACGGAGTAGTCCACCCACAAGGAAGCCGTTGGCGATCCATAGTGAGGTTGCGCTACCGGTTGAGCGCGCCAAGGCCATCGAATAGACGCAAGAAGCGAATATCAGGATGGCGATCCCGATAGCCTTCAAGAGAACACCGAGCGGCATGGATGGAAGCAAGCGGCGCATGGACCGTCCCGCGATAGCATGAGGTGAATGGATACAGCCAGCGAATGTCCTTAAACGTCAGACCGGCTCGTCGAGAAAACCGAACCAGGGACACACCATCCGCTGGGCGATTCGCTTCAAACGTAAGACACGCAATGACTGTTCCAAACAGGCCGAACAGCCACCGCGATCATCATTACTGTGACCGGCATCACAGAGATTGGTCATGTCCGGGCTCCGGACATCGCCAACGCATCGTCCGATGCGCATTGGCGCGTGAACACGGCGTCGGCATCCGCATCCGTTTACGGATGAATAAGTGGACTCTGACGTAGGCCGTCGGTAAGTGCCTGCCAAGCGCGGTCAAGCAGACTGTCTGACGTCGCTGGTATCTCGCGCACACGGCCGCAGGTGATCTCTCCGGTTAGCTGGTGCAGGCTCATTTCGTCGGCACGCTGACCGCGGCGAGTAACAAACAGGCTGCGCCCGGAGAGTGGCGAATACCACGCAAGCTTGCGCTGGCTGACCCGGCCACTGACAGCGTCCACAAATTCGAACCAGCTGTCGCTGGGCAGTTCTTGAAGGCGCTGAAGGGTTCGTTGTTCTTGAGGTCCGAGTTCCGTTCCGGCGTCACTGGCCCCGTGTGACCTGGTGACCCGATCGCCAGAGCGCTGCGGCTGTTCCAGGTAGTCGGTGCCGACGGGGTTGACCCCGGTGCGGATCAGTTCTTGTGCGATATGCGCCGCCTCGTCATCAGGCATGCCGATCTGCTGCAAGCTGCTTTGCAGTTTCTGTCCCAGCCGTTGGGGGTCGCCAATGGGCAGACGACTCAGCAACTGATCCGTGATCACCAGCCGCGTGGCAAACGCCTCGCTATCCTCGCCCTGGCGCAACAGGGTCAGCGCCAGCACATCGGACCAGGTGTGATCGAGCAACTCGCGCAGCCGGTGACTCTGCGGCGTCTGGGTGAGCCGGTCTTCCAGCAGTTTGGCTACGCGATGACGTGCCTGCTCCAGCCGGTCACGGTCCTGCATGGCTTCCACATGGCGGCGTTCTGTCATTTTGGCGTTGCTCTGCCACTGAGCAATGCATTGTTCGACGTCAGCAAGCAGCGCCGTATAAAGACTGGTCCGCTGGGCACCGTGGTTGGCGCGCTCAACCACCTTTTCAAACCCGGGACGAAGATCATGCGCGACTTCACTGCCGACGTTGTCGTCGAGCCAGTCGTGCATGGCCTGGGTCATCCTGTCGAGCAGCTGGCGAGCAGGATGGTCAGGGCGCTCGAAGAATTGCTGGTCGGATACCGCCTCGTGCAGCAACGGCAGTTGAAGGCCACTCAGCAGCGCTTTCGCATCACCCTCTTCCGGCAGCCGGCGACCAATCTGCTCGAACAGACGGGCGATCAGTTCCACCGTATCGTCCTGCTCGGGACTGAGGTGTATGCGGGCGGCACCGGACGGGTGGTGGGCGTTGAGCTGGATGATCAGTTCTTCACGCAGGCGTCGTGAACTAAACAGTTCGCGGCTCGCGTGATAGCTGATGGGACTGTGTGGCTTCTGCAGCGCGCGCAGCGCGTGCTGCAACTCTTCGGTAGTCGCGGGAAGATTGACGCGGTCGGCGCGCTGGCTGGCCAACAGTTCGCGCAGACCGACAGCGGGTGGCTGCTTGGGGGTTGTCTGCGCAAGCGGCGGCTTGGGGTCGTCCGAAGTACTTTTTGGAGTGGCCGCTCGGGCGCGACGCGGGGCTTCACGAGGTAACGAAAACGCGCGCAACCGGGGCAAGATGCCATCGGCCAACAGGTGTGCATTGACCAGCTCATACAGCGGGCCGAGCCTTTGCATCAATGACCCTTCGAGGCTCTGCACCAGCAGCAGCTCGTGATTGCCAGGCAGGCCCAGCGCCGCGCTGGCGTCGCGAAATGCCGTGGTCATGGCCTGCGGGCCCAGCGGCATCGCGGCACCTTCGAGCGGTGGCGCGCCGACGAGTACGCCCAGTCGGTAGCCCAGCTCGATCAGTACCTGCCCGCCGCGAGCTTCGCTGCGCGCCACCAGCTGGTCCAGCGCGACGACCAGTTCATGATCAGTGGAATCGAGCAGGCTCAATGACAGCGGAAAGGTTGTGGCTGCCGGTTTCTGGCTGATACCGAGTTCATCGAAACCCAGGTGGAGACTGCTGATAAAGTGCTGATCGAACATCGTGCGCCCCTGCAGCAGGGACTGTCGCGTTGTGAGGTAGCGCTGCTGACTGAGGTGGCTGCGCGTATGTTCGGCCTTGTCATGCAGGCGTACATCAAAATCGCCGAGGCACAAGCGCAGGGGCTCACGCAGCCAGCTGTCGCACAAGCTGAGGATTTCGCTGATCAGTCGTTGTGCACGTGATGACCAGCGCTCGCGGGGATGTCCGGTGCTGACGACCGCGGGAGGCCGCGGACCCAATGGTTCAATGTCCATAGTTCTTCACCGTTGGAGCAGATCCATGCCTGTGACAGCGAGCCGCAACAATGGTCATCCCTGTCGCTGTCGTTGAGTAAGCATCGCTGGCGTCCACCGTCTGCGCAGCCTCCGGCTTGTCGCATGCGAGCATTCGTACGGCGCGTGACCGATCGCACACGGGCCGGATCACCCATCGCACCTGGCACCCGGAGAATGGGGTGCGAGCCAATGTTCGATCGGTGCCGGGCGGCCCAGCAGATAGCCCTGCGCCATCTCGCAGCCCATCGCCAGCAGGGCATCGCGCTGGGCCACGGTTTCGATGCCTTCGGCAATCACCTGGATGTTCAGGGCGCGCGCCAGCGCGAGAATCGCCGCCACCACCGTGGTGCTGTTGGTATTGACCAGCTTGTCCAGCTCTTGCACAAAGGATTGATCGATCTTCAGCATGCGCAATGGCAGCGAATGCAGGTAGTTGAGTGAGGAGTACCCGGTACCGAAGTCATCGAGCGCGGCCCCCACGCCGACCATACGCAATCGCTCAAGAGTAGCCCGCACCAGCTCGGGATTGTCCAGCAGAGCACCTTCGGTAACTTCGACAATCAGCCGCGATGGCGGAAGCCCAGTGGATTCAAGCATGCGGATCAGGCGCGTATCAAAATCCGCATGGCGCAAATGCAGCGCCGAGACGTTGAAGGTCATGAACGTGTCGCCCAGACCATGCTGCACAAGCAAGCCGCAGCAAATTTCAAACATGCGCCAGTCGATCGCTTCGATCAGCCCGCTATCCTCGGCGATCTTGAGAAAATAGGATGGCTCGAGCAAGCCGCGCCGTGGATGGTTCCAGCGAATCAGCGCCTCGTAGCCCACCACGGCGCCACCATCGAGTCGACAGATCGGCTGGAAAAAGGGCTGAAACTGATCGAGTTGCAATGCGAGTCGCAACTCGCCCTCCATGGTCAGTACGTCGACGATGCCCTTGGCCAAAGTCTCGTCGAACACGACATAGCGTTTGCGGCCCAATTGCTTGGCCTGGTACAGCGCGAGATCGGCGTCGCGCAGCAGTTCGTCGGCATCGAGATAATGGACATCCCCGCAAGCTATGCCCACGCTGACGGATGGCGCCAGCTCCTTGCCGGAAATATGCAGCGGCAGACCCAGGGTCTGCAGCACCCGTTGGGCTACATTCGTTGCAGCGGTGGGGGCATCAACATCCTCAAGCAAAATCGCGAACTCGTCGCCGGCCAGGCGTGCGACCACGTCTGGCTCGCGCACGCACTGCTGCAGCCGGGTGGCAATCGCCTTGAGGAAGGCGTCACCGGCAAGGTGCCCAAGGCTGTCGTTGATCAGCTTGAAGCGGTCGATATCCAGATACAGCAAAGCACAACGCCGGTCAGGCTCGCGGTGTATCTGGGCCAGCACACGATCAATGCGGTCGCGCAGAAAGCCGCGGTTCGGCAGCCCGGTCAACGGGTCATGCATCACCTGATGCTTGAGCTGCAACTGGATACGTTCGCGATGCACAATTTGCTGGCGCAGTTCGAGGGTGCGTTCTTCTACACGCTGCTCCAATCGCAGGTTGGCATGCTGCAGTGAGGAGGAGGTGGAACGTCGATAAATACTGTTGGCGATCTGTAGCGCAGCGAAGCTCAGCAGCTCCTGATCTGCCAGGCTGTAAACGATGGCCTCGGTATAACTCTGCACTGCCACCAGGCCGATCACTTTGTCGCCAACCATCAGCGGCACGCCAAGCCAGCACAACGCGGGCAGACCGGCGACTTCGAGTGCGATTTCTCCCTGCCGATCCAGTTCCAGGATGTCTTCGCGGGCAACCCTCAATGATTGGCCGCGTCGCAACACATACTCGGTGAGGCCACGCCCCAGCACTCGCCGCTCCATATACCGCTCGTTGCAATCCACGAAATAAGGAAACTCGAGGGTTTGTCGATCGACTGAAAGCAGGGCAATGAAGAAATTCTCCGCGTTGAGCAACGCACCGACCAACGCATGTACCTGTGTGTAGAACTCACTTTCGTCGTTATCGGCAGTTGCCAATTGGGCCAGCTGGAATAGCGCAGCCTGCACCCGCTCGGTACGCTGGAGTTCGAGAACATTCTGTTGCAGGCCACGATTGGCCGTGGCCAGTTCTCGCGTGCGCCGACGCACGCGGTCCTCCAGTCGCTCTTTGCTTTCCTTGCGCTCCAGCGCGGTGAGGATATGGCTGCCGACGAATTCAAGCAGCGCACGGTCTTCACCCGAGTACACGATCCCTCCGTGATAGCTCTGCACCACCAGGGCCCCAAGTACCTGGCCGTTGCGCAGCATCGGCACCCCGAGCCAGTCATCGCTGTCGGGGCCATACGGGACCAGCGGTCCAGCCACCTGTTCGAGCAACTGCTCGGTGCTACCCATCAGCGGTTTGCCGCGGGTCAGCAGATACCAGGTCAACGTGTGGCGCCAGTTTTCCAGCGGCTCCTCTTTCGTGACGTCTGGAGCTTGTTTGTCCACGATGTCGGCGAAGTACAGGAAGCGCAACGTGGCGCGTTCGGGATCGAACCGCACGATAAAAAAGTTTTCGCCGTACATCAGCGTGCAGACAATCCGGTGGATGCCGCGCAGCATTTCCGACATCTCCAGTTCGGATCCTGCCAGATCGGAGATTGCAAAGAGCGCGCTCTGCAAGTTCTCCGAATGCTCCAGCTGATTGTGCGAATCGTGCAGATTGACCAGTTTCGTCGCATGACGCAGATGACGTGTGGCCAATTGCAGGCACGGCCGGATATTGACGAAGAGTGCTTGTGCGGAGGCGCCAGCCGACAGTGTCAGCAGCAATACCACCCGCTCTTTCTGCAAGAGGCAAAGTGCCCGCTGCTGACCCACGGGCGACGGCTGCACACCAGTGACCGCCTGCAGGGTAGCCTGTGCCTGCGCCAGCTGGAACGGACTGGGTGCCATGGACGGAATAGCGTTGGTATAGCCGCCGTCGGCGGTTATCCAAACTACCATCGCCTTTGTACAGCCAGGCTGTGCCTGGACCAATTCCACGATAACGGCGCCCACCTCCACCGGTGTGGTCGCGTCTATCAAACGACCCAGCCACTCCATTTGCGCTCTATCGCTGAATGAGTCCGTGCGCATGGAAAATAGTTTATTCATGGCGCCACGATCATCTGGACAATGATCGAGAAGATTTAGCATGGCTGGCGTGAAGCCTGCGGATACCTGCCCGCGCGAAAAACCCACGCTTTTCACCTGTCGAAGCCTGAGTCATCGCCGTCACACCAGAGCGCGTCAGTCATAGGTCTGTGTCAGCAAGGTCGGGTCGGCGGCATCGGGCCGACTCGCCTTGACGTAGGTGTCGAAGTACTTCAGTACCCGATCGGATTCTGCGTTCGACAGACGCTTTACGGTCGTCACATAGGTCTGCGGTGCGGCGGCAGTGGCAATACCTGGCTTGCCGCAGGTCGAGCGCAACGTGTCGATGCGTGATGCGGTGATCGCGGCGGTGGTGCTTTGCGCGCTGGCAAAGCTGCAGGTGGGCTCGACAATGGAGCCGGAGAATACGATTTCCCCACTTCCCGCCAAAGCGGATGCCGAGTAGAGCGCCATGGTGCTCAGGCAGCTGGCGTTGATGACAAAGGAGGAAATCCTCATGTCGGTATGCCTCCCTGTGGAGTTTGCGGCCCGCGAATTCGCGCCGTATCAGGGTTCAGGCTGTGCTTAAAATCACACCCACATTGCCTACCCCGTCACACTCCGGGTGTGAGGGGATTGCGAAATGATGCTATAAATCAATAACTTGTGAAGGAATGGCGACGATCTGCCGGGAAGTCCTCACGAAGCGGCCGTTATCACCGCCGTTTCGGCGACATGGTTTTCCACGCTGAGGCGATCCACTCATGCCGTAGAACACCCGTGCGCGCGGCAGGTCGGCAGATCGGGAATGCGATCCGGCAGGCGCCTCGATGGCTTCGTGATGTCACCTTGACGCAGGTTCGCGCAGTGTTTGGTAATTCGTTTCGCCAGCAGGAGCGTGTGATGATGAAAACCCGCGGGAAGCTTCGACACATGCTCGACGCGCTCGACGAGGCAATGCCCGGCGTGATCAATGCGAATTTGGATGACCGGGATTTCTGGCCAGCCTTTCATCTGCTGGCCGATCCGATCCAGGATGGAGCGGGCTTCAACGATTACATCTGGGTGTTGAATCAGATCAATGACATTCAGTTCAAGCACAACAAGCTGGCACCGTTGCCCGTGGTCGTGCGTGCTTATCTGTCAATGCCGCGATAGCAGCACGACCGACTGATCGTGCGGTCTCGGATAAGCGACTTGAAAACGAGCTTCAGGATCGTCGCTGAAATCTGATCCCACGTCGTGTATCGGGCCATTCACCGTGCCGAAGCGGATCAACTGCCTTGTCGCACGAGCAATGCTTCCACCTCACTCAACTGTGGCATGCCGCCCTGTGCGCCGAGCTTGGTTACTGACAACGCTGCAGCGGCGCAAGCCTTGCGCACGGCGGTGGGCAGGCCTTCGTGCAAAAACACCGCGAGCGCCGCGTTGAAGGTGTCGCCGGCGCCGGTGCTGTCGACCACATCGACGTGGAAGCCAGATTGATGGATTGGATCGCCTTGTTCGCGATACCACGCACCCTCAGCGCCGCGGGTGAGTACGACGGGGCATGGCGCGCGTTCCATCAGCATACGGAAATCCGCGTTTGCTTCGGCTCCGGCCGAATCACCTAGCAAGATCGCCAGCTCGTGCTGGTTTGGCGTGACGTAGCGGGCAAGCTTGAGCCACTCCAGTGGAAGCTTTTGCGCCGGTGCCGGGTTGAGGATGACTGGCACGCCGAGGCGATGGCCGAGTCGCAGTGTCGCCTCGACCGTCTCCAGTGGAATCTCCATCTGCACCAGCACGCTGTC
>Ga0302317_10003154_pt1 | contig 10949 bp, 9 predicted proteins | sample III_Palsa_N3_3_FD_200450 | JGI IMG/M metagenome (GOLD analysis project Ga0302317, IMG submission 200450) | Peat permafrost microbial communities from Stordalen Mire near Abisko, Sweden - III_Palsa_N3_3 | ecosystem: Environmental > Terrestrial > Soil > Palsa > Peat permafrost | place: Sweden...
GGCATAGAGCCACTAGCCTTTCGGCCAAAAAGACGCGGCGGAACATAGGTGCTGCCAAAACCGGCTGTCAAGGCGAAACGCCGCAGCCCGCCGCATGGCGGAAACGCGCCGCTGGCGTTGGGTTTTGAGGGCTTGGGTCAGGCGCTTTGCCGCAGCCGGTCGGCACTCGAAAGCTCGACTGAAACCAGCTGCGAAATGCCCTTTTCGGCCATGGTGACGCCATAGAGCCGGTCCATCCGCGCCATCGAGACGCGATGATGGGTGATGATCAGGAAGCGCGTGCCGGTGCGCTGGCCGATCTCGCGCACCAGGTTGATGAAGCGCTCGACATTGGCGTCGTCCAAGGGCGCATCGACCTCGTCCAGCACGCAGATCGGTGCCGGATTGGTCAGGAACACGGCGAACACCAGGGCGAGCGCGGTCAGCGCGCGCTCGCCACCCGACAGCAGCGACAGTACCTGCAGCTTCTTGCCGGGCGGGCTCGCCATGATTTCGAGGCCGGCCTGCAGCGGGTCGCTTTCGTGCTGGACCAATTCGAGATAGGCCCGGCCGCCGCCGAACAGGCGCACGAACAGATCCTGGAAATGCCCGTTCACCAGGTCGAACGCCTGGGTCAGGCGCTCGCGGCCCTCGCGGTTCAGCTGCTGGATCGCCTGGCGCAGGCGGGCGATGGCGGCGACCAGATCGTCCGACTCGCGCCGGATCGTCTCCAGCTCTTCCGACATCTGCACCATCTCGGTCTCGGCCATCAGGTTGACCGGGCCGATCGCCTCGCGCTCGCGCTTCAGCCGGTCGAAGCGCGCTTCCAGCTCGGCCGGCGTCTCGTCGCCCGGCTGTTCCGGGATCTCCGCCAGCGCCGGCAATTGCGCCGGCAGGGTTTCGAACACGTCCTGGATCCGCTGGGTCGCCATGGCCAGCGCCTCGCCCGCCTGGTCGGATCCGGCCTCGGCCCGGACGCGGTCCTCGCGCGCCTCGCCCAGCATGCGGGTCGCGGCCTCGAACGCCCGTTCGGCCTCGCCGGCCGACTGCTCGGACTGGCGTAGGCCGGCGGCGATGGTCTCGGCCTCGTCGCGCGCTTGCGCGATCTGGTCTTCCAGCTCCAGCCGCTCGGCCGCCAGTTCTTCCGGCCGGATCGCCAGCTGTTCGATCTCGGCATCCAGCGTCTGACGCCTGGTATCCAGTTCGGCCTGCTGGACCGCGGCGCCCTCCAGCCGGTCGATCCAGGCGCGCGCCTCGATCTCGATCGAGGCCAGGCGGTTGCGGCGGTTCTGCGCGTCGCGCACCAGCCGGTCCAGTTCGCGCTGCTGCAGGCTTTCCTCGGCGCGCAGCCGACCCACCTCGGCGCGCAGCCGCTCGACCTCGCGCGCATCCAGCGCCGGATCGGGCAGGGCCAGCCGCTCCTTCTCGGCTTCTTCGGTCTGGGCATCGCTTTCGAGCAGCTCCTGGCCGAGCCGGGTCTTGGCCTCGGTCGCCGCCTGGTGGCGTGCCTGGGCGGCATTGGCCTGCGCCACCAGATTGGCTTCGGCATTGCGCGCGGTGGCGATGCGCTGGGCGGCGGTGCGCGTCGCTTCGCGGGCGGCGCGATCCTGTGCCTGGGCGGCTTCGACTGTGCGCTGGGCCAGCGCATGGGCTTCCTGCAGGCGAGCAAGTTCGGCCGCAGCGCCGTCGCGCTCGGCCTCCAGGTCGGTCAGGTGGTTGCGCTGGGCCAGACGTGTCGCCGCGGCGCTGGGGGCACCGGCGGCGATGGTGAGTCCATCCCAGCGCCAGACCGCACCGTCGCGGGTCGCCAGCCGCTGGCCGGGCGCGAGGCTCGGCTGCAGCCGCTGGCCGGTCTCGGCATCGGCGACCAGGCCGATGCGCTTCAGGCGGCGGGCCAGTGCCGCCGGTGCCGTGACGAAGGTGTCGAATGGCTCGGCACCTGCAGGCAACGGGGCGATCGGGCCGGTCTCGTCGGGCAGGGCCGCCCAATGGATCGCGGCACCGGCATCGAGGGCGGCCGACAGATCGTCGCCCAGTGCCGCGCCCAACGCCTTTTCCAAGCCCTTGCCGACCCGGACCTGATCCAGCACCGGCGCGAAGCCTTTGGTGGTGCCGGAGGCCACGACGGCGCGCAGGCCCTCGATCTCGGCGCGCAGCTTGACGGTCTGACGCTCGGCGGCCTGGACCGGACCGCGCGCCTCGGCCTCGGCCTGCTGCGCCGCCTCGATCGCGGCTTCGGCCATTTCGGCCATCTCGCGGGCGACGGCCAGCGCTTCCTCGGCCTCGGCCACTTCGGCGGCGGCCTCGGCCAGCCGTTCCGGCCCGATCGCCAGCAAATCCAGCTCGCGGGTCTTGGCCTCGGCCTCGGCCCATTGCCGCTTCAGGCGCAGCTTGCGTTCTTCGATGGTGGCGATGCGGCGGACCAGCGCTGCGCGTTCGGCCTCGCGCGATGCGGCGCGGGCCGTGGCCTGGCTCAGGCCGGCTTCGGCCAGGCTGACCGCGTTCTTGGCGGCGAACACCAGCTCCGATGCGGTCTGCTGTTCGTCGGCCTCGCCATCCTGCTGGGCGACCAGCCCGTCGCGCTCACCATGGAGCCGGGCCAGCGACGAGTGCGCTTCGGCGGCGAGCCGCTTCTCGCGCTGGATATCCTGGTCGAGCAGGGCCAGGCGATGCTGGTTGTCGCGGAGCGCCTGGGCCACGCGCGTGGTCTCGGCCGCGAGCGAGGCGAGACCCGCTGCCAGCCGCTCGACCTTATGGCGCGCATCCGACGCGGCCTGGCGCAAGCCGGGCAAAGCCTCCTGCGCTTCCAGCCGCAGGGCCTGGGCCGTCTCGGCCGCCTCGGCGCTGGCGGCCACGCGCGCCTCGGCCTCGGCCAGGCGTCTGGTGGCGCTGACCAAGCGCTGGGTCTGGTCGCACCAGGCCCGGTGCAGCACCATCGCCTCGGCCTTGCGGATCTGGTCCGACAGGCGGCGATAGCGCTCGGCCTGGCGCGCCTGCTTGCGCAGCCGTTCGATCTGGGTGTCGAGCTGCAGCGCCACGTCTTCCAGGCGCGTGAGATTGGTCTCGGCGGCGCCGAGCTTCAGCTCGGCCTCATGCCGGCGAGATTGCAGCCCGCCGATGCCGGCGGCTTCTTCGAGCAATAGCCGCCGTTCGTTCGGCTTGGCGTTGATCAGCCAGCCGATGCGGCCCTGGCCGACCAGGGCCGAGGAGCCGGCGCCCGACGAGGCGTCGGCGAACAGCAGCTGCACGTCCTTGGCCCGGGTCTCGCGCGCGTTGACCCGATATGTGGAGCCTTTGCCGCGGTCGATGCGGCGCTCGATCTCCAGTTCGTCCTGGTCGTTGAGCACAGCCGGCGCGGTCCGGTCGCTATTGTCCATCCGGACCGAGACCGACGCGACATTGCGGGCTGGCTTGGTGGTGGTGCCGCCGAAGATGACGTCGTCCATGTCGCCGCCACGGAGGCGACGGGCGGAGGTTTCGCCCATCACCCATTGCAGCGCTTCGACCAGATTGGACTTGCCGCAGCCGTTCGGGCCGACGATGCCCGTCAGCCCGGGCTCGATCAACAGCTCGGTGGGTTCGACGAACGACTTGAAGCCGCTAAGGCGGAGCTTGGTGAACTGCAAGTCGCGTCGGACCCTCCCAGATCGATTAGGAGCCGGCGGCGGCGAGCAGCTTCTGGAACTCGTCGTATTCCTTGAAGCCGGTCGACATCGACCCGTTGATGAAGAAAGTGGGCGTCGAATCGACGCCGGCGTCCTGGCCGGTCTGGTAGTTGCCCACGACCAGGGCCGACAGCTTGGTGTCGTTCACGCAGGCATTGACCTGGGCTTCCGGAATGCCGGCGAACTTGGTGAGCTTGGCGAGTTCCGCCACCGCCGCGTTCGCGTCCGGCCGGTACCAGTTGCGCTGCTGGGCATAGAACACGTCGATCAGGCCGTAGAACTTATCCGGGCCGCCGCAATGGGCGATGACATGGGCCTTGAGCGCCACCGGGTCGAACGGGAAGTCGCGGTACACCCATTTGACCTTGCCGGTGTCGATCCAGTCCTTTTGCACCTTGGGGAAGGTCTTGACCGCGAAGTCGCCGCAATGCGGGCAGGTCAGCGAGGCATATTCGATCACGGTGATCTTCGCGTCGGCCTTGCCCAGCACGACGTCGTCCGGCCGAATCCCGACCGGAGCGGCCGAGGCGACCTGGACGACATCGCTCGCCGGCGTCGCGGCCTGAGCCTGACTGAACGCGGCGAAACCGGCCAGCGCGATCAACAGAATGCGGTTCATTAACGTCTCCAACACTAGATATAGAGGTTATCGAGATTCTTTGCGGGGTGCAAGCGGTGCCGGCTGATCGCCCAGCACGGCCTGGCCCCAGCGTTCCAGCGCGGCCTTCAGTTCCGGATCGACGATGCCGTCCAGGCTCTTGGCCAGCGCATTGGTTTCGGCCTTGGCCAGCGGCCGGGGCGGCTTCGGGCCGGGCAGGGGCGCGTTCGGCAGCGGACCCTGGGTCAGTTTCAGATGGGCCACCGCGCGATAGCCGAAAAAGCCGTTGATGCGTTCGACGATCTGCGGCTCGCGGTGGCGGACCTCGGGAGCCGCGGCCGAGACGACCTTCAGGTGCAACGTGCCGTCGGTGCGCTCGCCCTTGCCGAAGGCGAGTTTGATCGGCAGGGTGTCGCGCGCCAGATCCTCGCCGACGACCGCGGCCCAACCGAGAATCATCTCGGCCTCGGCCAACCCGCGCCGGCCGAGCACGGGGGCCGCGACCTTCGACACACTCAACGCGATCGATTTCATCTCATGCCGCCCAATTCCCGCCCGTCTGTGACCTTGTCGCCGACATCAGACGCCGCCGATCTCGGCGCCGCCATGCTTGCCTGGTACGACCGGCATCGCCGGGTGCTGCCCTGGCGCGCCGAGCCGGGTCGGGTTTCGGACCCCTACGCCATCTGGCTGAGCGAGATTATGCTGCAGCAGACCACCGTCGCAACGGTCGGACCGTACTACCGCGACTTCCTGTCGCGCTGGCCCACGGTCGAGGCGCTGGCGGCGGCCGATATCGATCAGGTTCTACATGCCTGGCAAGGGCTCGGCTACTACGCCCGCGCCCGTAATCTCCATGCCTGCGCCAAGGCGGTGGCCGAACGGCACGGCGGGGTGTTTCCGGACAGCGAAGCGGGCCTGCTGACCCTGCCGGGCATCGGCGCCTATACGGCAGCGGCCGTCGCCGCGATCGCCTTCGACCGGCCAGCCACCGTGCTCGACGGCAATATCGAGCGGGTTATGGCCCGGCTGCGGCATGTCGAGGTGCCGTTGCCCGATGCGAAGCCGATCCTGCGCGGGCTTGCCGCCGAACTGACGCCCGAACGCCGTGCCGGCGACTATGCCCAGGCGGTGATGGACCTGGGCGCCACGGTCTGTACCCCGCGCAAGCCGCGCTGCATGCTGTGCCCGTGGGAGCGCGCCTGCGCCGCCCATCGGCAGGGCGACGAGGAGCGGCTGCCATTGAAGCGCGCCAAACCGGCGCGGCCGACGCGCTATGGCGTGGCGTTCTGGGCCGAGCGCGACGATGGCACGATCCTGATCCGCAAGCGCGCGCCGGAGGGTCTGCTGGGCGGGCTGATGGAAGTGCCGTCGACGCCCTGGGTCGAGACGCAATGGGGCGCTGTCGAGGCTGTCGCCCATGCACCGCTCAAGGCCGACTGGCGTCTGCTCGCCGGCTCGGTCGGCCATACCTTCACCCATTTCCATCTGGAGCTTTCGATCCTGGTCGGCAGCACCGCCGGCACGGACGGCACCTGGGTCCGGCCGGATCGGCTCGGCGAGCATGCGCTGCCGACGGTGATGAAGAAGCTGGTCAAGCACGCGCTGGCCGGCCTTAAGCCCTGAACGTCGCGGCCGCCTCCAGCAGCCATTCGCGAAACGCCGCGACCATCGGCCGTTCCAGCGCCATCGGCGGGAACACCAGGTAATAGGCGAAATCGGCGACGATCGTGTCCGGGAACGGCCGCACCAGCCGGCCGCTCTCCAGATCGTCGGCGCACAGCACGCTGGTGCCCAGCGCCAGGCCCTGGCCCATGGCGGCGGCGGTCAGGCTCATATGGGTATAGGTGAAGCGCGGGCCCTGATGGGCATCGATGTGGCGGATGCCGCGCTTGGCCAGCCAGGGGCCCCATTGCAGCTCATGCAGGCCTGGATGCGGCTCGTCATGCAGCAGGATGTGGTGTGCCAGGTCCTCCAGCCGTTCCAGCGGCACCGCACCTTCGAGCAGCCGCGGGCTGCAGACCGGAAATACCTCCTCGCGGAACAGGAAATCGACGGTCAGGCCCGGATAGAGGCCGGCGCCGAAGCGGATCGCGACATCGATGTCGTCGTCCGTGAATGTCGCGAGCTTGTCGTCGGCCAAGGTGCGCACGGCGATTTCCGGGTGCAGCCGGCCGAAGGCGCCCAGGCGCGGGATCAGCCAGCGGGCGGCGAAGCTGGGCATGGTCGTGACCGTCAGCACCGATCCGCCGCTCTGCCGCCCCAGATCGCGTGTCGCCGCCGCGATCTGATCCAGCAACTCGCCGATGCGTTTGCCGTAACGCTGCCCCGCGTCGGTCAACAGGACGCCCCTCGCCTGGCGGCGAAACAGCTTCAGGCTTAGGTGATCTTCGAGCGTCTTGACCTGCTGGCTGATGGCGCCTGCCGTGACGTGAAGTTCCTCTGCCGCCTTGAGAAAGCTCAGGTTTCTCGCAGCCGATTCAAATGCGCGCAGAGCATTCAACGGCGGCAGTCGGCGCGACATGACAACTCCATGACTTAGATGAGCTAAGCCATTCTATCAGAAACACTGGTTTGTCGCTGTCCTATAGCACTCCGATATTCCAATCAGACGATCTGACCTGGAAGGACAAGATCATGACCAGAATGACCATGACGGCCGGCAATGCCCGCCTGGCCCGCAAGACGCCCACGCCGCGTCCCTCGCTGTCGAGCCTGGCGGTCCGCCTGTTCGACACCATCGGCAATTGGAACGATCGGGCCGAGCAGCGCCGGGCGCTGGCCGCGGTCAGCGATCACGTGCTGCACGACATCGGCTTCAGCCGCCTCGACGCCGAGAGCGAGAGCGAAAAGCCGTTCTGGCGCCGGTGACAAGCCCTGCCGGCTTCGGCAAGCGATCGTTAAGCGACAATTAGGCGCGAGCTAGTATTTAGGGATCTTCTTCGTTCGGTTGAAGAGAGAGCCCGCCAATGTCGCCTTACGATCGCAGCCTGCCCGGGCGGGTTCCGTTGCCGCGCCGGGACAAGCCGACCCGGCCCGGGGTGAAGCGCATCAGCTTGGCACTGCAGGGCGGCGGCTCCCATGGCGCCTTCACCTGGGGCGTCATGCACCGGCTGATCTGCGAGCCGCGGCTCTATATCGACGGTATCAGCGGCACCAGCGCCGGCGCCATGAATTTGGCCGTGTTCGCCGACGGGTTCATCAAGGGCAGCCGCCAGGGCGCCATCGACGCGATGGCGAGGTTCTGGGGGCGGATCTCAGAGCTGAACTCCGTGCCGCGCAGTTTTCTGCGCGGGCTTCCGGGCCTGGCCGACCCCTGGCGGGTCGATATGGATCCGGCCTTCATGATGATGGATTTCATCTCGCGCATCTGGGCGCCGACCCAGCTTAATCCGATGGATCTCAATCCCCTGCACGATCTGCTGGAGGATCTGATCGATTTCGAGGCCTTGCGCGCGCACCCGGATATCAAGCTGTTCGTCACCGCCTCCAACGTGCGGACCTGCAAGGCGCGGCTGTTCCGCACGCCGGAACTGTCCGCCCGGGCGCTGATGGCGTCGGCCTGCCTGCCGCTGATGTTCAAGGCGGTCGAGATCGACGGCGAATCCTATTGGGACGGCGGCTATCTCGGCAATCCCGCGATCTTTCCGCTGATCAACGAATGCTCGTCGAGCGACGTCGTCATCGTGCAGATCAACCCGATGAACCGGCCGGAAGTGCCGGTGACGGCACGCGACATCCTCAACCGCATCAACGAGATGAGCTTCAATTCCAGCCTGGTCAGCGAGATGTTCGGCATCGCCACCGTCTCCAGCCTGATCGAAAGCGGCTCGCTCGAGGACGAGCGTTACGCCGCCGTCCGCTTCCACCAGATCGGCGCCGAGACGGAGCTGGCCCAATATGGTGCGCTCAGCAAGATGAACACCGAGCGGCCGTTTCTGGAACATCTGCACGAGCTTGGCTTCAATACCGCCGACAAATGGATCGAAGAGAATTTCGACCGCATCGGCTGGGAAAGCACGCTCGACGTGCTGGAGAGCTACGTCTGATCTTGAATTTGATCATACAAAGTATGACATAGTAAGCGGTGATTTTGTGGGGACCCCATGGCTGAGATCGAGCGACTGACCATCACTCTGCCGTCCGAGATGGCCGCCGTGGTCAAAGGCGCGGTCGAGACCGGCGATTATGCGTCGAGCAGCGAAGTCATTCGCGAAGCTCTGCGTGACTGGAAGATGAAACGGGCGCTGCAGGGCCGAGAACTGGCGGCGCTGCAGGCCGATATCGATAAGGGGTTGAACGACGTGGCGGAAGGCCGGGTCGGCGAGTTCGATGCCGCGCGCATCATCGAGCGAGGGCGAAAGTTACTCGCCGCCCGCTAGCACTTAGGCTGACCGAAGCGGCTGAAGCCGATCTGGCGGAAATCTGGGCCCATGTCGCTCAGCAAGCATCAGAGGCGGCGGCCAATGACCTGGTCAATGCGATCAGCTCCACGTTCGAGCCGGTTCGGCATTTTCCATTTGCCGCCGCCGCGCGCGACGATCTGGCCGCTGGCCTGCGCGTCGTGTTTCATCGGGATTACGCGATCTATTTTCTGTCGGATACCGAATCGATCGTAATTCTCCGCGTTCTACACGGCGCCCGCGATGTGGCGGCACTGATCGGACGCGGAGAATTCGGAGAATGAATCGTCTGGTGGACCATGCCGCTCAGTGCTGGGTCAGCCGCAACTCGATCCGGCGGTTCTTGCGGTAGGAATCCTCGCTGTTGCCCTTTTCCAAGGGCTGCCACTCGCCGAAGCCGGCGGCGGCCAGATGGCCGGCGGGGATGCCCTGGTCGATCAGGAACTTCACGACCGAGACGGCGCGTGCGGTCGATAGCTCCCAGTTCGAGCGGAACTGCGCGGTCGCGATCGGGCGCACGTCGGTATGGCCGTCGACCTCCAGGATCCAATTGATGTTGTCCGGGATGCCGGCCTCGATCTGCTTCAAGGCGCTGACCACCGGCTCCAGCCGCTGGCGGGCGCCCGGTTCCAGATCGGCCATGCCCGGGTCGAACAGCACCTCGGACTGGAACACGAACCGGTCGCCGACCACGCGGATATCCGGGCGGTCACCCAGGATCTGTTTCAGGCGGCCGAAGAATTCCGAGCGATATTTCGCCAGCTCCTCGACCTTGGCGGCGAGCGCCAGATTGAGCTTGTTGCCCAGATCGTCGATCTGAACCTGCTGTTCCTTGTCCTTGCTCTGGGCCAGGTCGAGCGCCTTGGCCAGTTCCTGCAGCTGCTCGCGCAGCGCCAACACATTGGCGTTGAGCGTCGCGATCGTGGCATCTCCGGTTGCCAGCGCGTCGCGGGCAGCTTGCGCATCGGACGTAGCTTGGGCCAGCTTGGCGGCGAGCGCATCCTTGTCGCGCGATGCCTGCTGCGCCTGGGCACCCAGCGTCGCCACATTCAGGCGCAGATCGTCGCTGGCGCGCTTCTCCAGCGACAGCATGTCGGTCAGCTCGTTCAACTGCTGGGTCAGCTTCTTGATCTCCAAATCGCGGTCGCTGACCGCGCCGGACAGGTAGAATTGCCCGACCGTGAACACCAGCAGGATGAAGATGATGACCATCAGCAGCTGGGCGAGCGCGTCGACGAAGCCCGGCCAGATGTTGATCGAGGACGGACGCGACCGCCTGGATAGCGCCATATTTTAGCGCTCGCCGTCTTCGGCCAGCGCCGCGATGGTCCGGGCGAGCAGGCGGATCTCGGTACGGATTTCCGAGACCGTCGCCTCGCGCCCCTGGGTCAGCTCGGTCGACAGCTTGGCGACATGCTGGTCCATGTTGCGCAGGTAACCGCGGGTGACGTCGTCGATGGCGCCGCCGCCGCCGCGCGGACCCTCGGCCAGCTTGGCCAGGATCGGCTTCATCTCCGACTGGGTCTCGGCGAAGCGCAGCAGCACGCCCTGTTCGGTCCGCATCTGCTCGGTCATCAGCGACAGCCGGTCGCCCAGCGCCTGCAGGCCGAGGTTGGCCGAGACGCGGCTTTCCTCGCCGCGCGCCATGATGCGCTGCAGATTGTCCAGACTGTCGGCGGTCTGTTCCAGCAGCGCCTGGATGAAGGCGGGCACCGACTGCTCGCCGGCCTCGGCCGAGCCGCCGACGCCGCCGATGCGGGTCAGGCCCGACAGCCATTCCTCCAGGTCGTTGAAGAAGCGGTTATGCGCCTGGCCGGCCTGCAGATCGAGGAAGCCCAGCACGAGCGAGCCCGACAGGCCGAACAGCGAGGACGAGAAGGCGGTGGCCATGCCGTTCAGCGGCGCCTGCAGGCTGCCCTTCAGATCCGCCATGGCCTTGCCGACGTCGCCGCCGGTGACGGTCAGGCTGCCCAGCACGCCGCCGACCGAATGCACCGTCTGCAGCAGGCCATAGAAGGTGCCGAGCAGGCCCATGAACACCAGCGTGCCGATCAGGTAGCGCGAGGTCTCGCGCTGCTCGTCGAGCCGCGCCGCGATACCGTCCAGCAGCGTGCGCATCGAGACCGGCGACAGCGACAGGCGCTTGCCCGAGCGTTCGCCCAGCATGTTCGCCATCGGCGACATCAGCCGGGGCAGGTCGCCCGACAGCACCGCCCGGTCGTTCTTGCGGAAATTCTCGATCCAGGCGACCTCGGGGTTCAGCATCCACACCTGGCGGAAGATGTAGAAAATGCCGATCAGCAG
>Ga0302317_10003166_pt1 | contig 10929 bp, 11 predicted proteins | sample III_Palsa_N3_3_FD_200450 | JGI IMG/M metagenome (GOLD analysis project Ga0302317, IMG submission 200450) | Peat permafrost microbial communities from Stordalen Mire near Abisko, Sweden - III_Palsa_N3_3 | ecosystem: Environmental > Terrestrial > Soil > Palsa > Peat permafrost | place: Sweden...
TTCTTCCTCAAAAGTTTCGGGATCGGCGCCGTCTGGGTCGCGGAGCAGGACGGCGAGATCGTCGGCTTCTGCGCCGTGCGGCGCGGCTGGATCGACCATCTGTTCGTCGGGCACGAGCACCACGGCCGAGGGATCGGTCAGGCGCTGCTGCATCGAGCGCTGAAGGGCCGGCGACGGGTGCAGCTCTGGACCTTCCAGCGCAACACTCGCGCCCGCGCCTTCTACGCTCGCGAGGGCTTTCGCGAAGTGCGCCTCACCGACGGCGCTCGCAACGAGGAGCGCGAGCCGGACGTGATGCTGGAGTGGACGCTTTCGCCTCGCGCCCCCGTATGATTGAAGGGCGCCATGACCGATCTTGACATCCGAAAAGAGGCCGCCGAAGCCTGGTTCCGTGAGCTGCAGGGCCGCCTCTGCGCCGCTTTGGAAGCCATCGAGGACGACGCGCCCGCAGACCTCTATCCCGGCGCGCCCGGCCGGTTCGAGCTGAAGCCGTGGGAGCGGGCCGAGGGCGGCGGCGGGACCATGGGGCTGATGCGGGGCCGCGTGTTCGAGAAGGTCGGAGTCCACGTCTCGGTCGTGCACGGCGCCTTCACGCCGGAGATGGCCAAGACCATGCCGGGCGCGGAGGAAGACCCCCGCTTCTTCGCCACAGGCGTCAGCGTGATCGCCCATCCCCTGAACCCGCGCATGCCGACGGGGCACATGAACACCCGCTTCATCGCCACCACCCAAAGCTGGTACGGCGGGGGCGGCGACCTTACCCCGTGGCTCGAGCATCAGCGGCGGGAGGACGCGCCGGACGCCCTGATCTTCCACGCCGCCATGCAGGCCGCCTGCGACGCCCACGATCCGTCATGGCATGGAACATACAAGGAGGAATGCGACCGCTATTTCCATCTACCGCACCGCCATGAGGCGCGGGGCGTCGGCGGCATCTTCTACGACCGTCACGACTCGGGGGATGCGGCGCGGGACTTCGCCTTCACGACAGACGTGGGCCGGGCGTTCCTCGACGCCTACCCCGCCATCTGTCGTCGCCATTTGGCCGAAGCTTGGACCCCGGAGGAGCGCGAGGAACAGCTGGTCCGCCGAGGCCGGTATGTGGAGTTCAACCTCCTCTACGACCGCGGCACCATCTTCGGCCTGAAGACCGGCGGCAACATCGAGTCGATCCTGAGTTCGATGCCGCCGACGGTGAAATGGCCTTAGCCCGGCTTCGCTAGTAAGCCAGCCCTTGCGCCACCGCCTTCAGGCGTTCCAGCACGGCCAGCTTGTCATCGGTGAAGTCGAGGTCAATCCACCAATCCTCCAACTCGCGGCGGACGCGGCCCACAAGCGGCCCTTCCGGCACGCCCGCGGCCTTGATCTCGCCGCCGTCGAGGGGAAACGGCGGCGGGGTCCAGGCGTCGGCGTAGACGTAGAGCATACGCCACTGGACGTAGGTGGCCGTGCGCTCCGCCGCCGCCCAGGCCAGCTTCACCCGGTCCTTGAACGCCTTGGCGCCGAGCCGGTAGATCGCGCGCCGCATCTCCCGGGGCGACATCCAGGAGGTCAGGCGCAGGTCGTCCGAACAGGCGGCGAGAAGGCGATCCCGCAAGGCGTTGGAGAGGCGAAGACGCTGCGCCGCCGCCGTAACCGCCCCTCGGTCGTCCGGCAGGAGGGTTGAGAAGCGAAGCTCCGCGTCGTCCTCAAACAGCAGGCCCGTCTCGATCTCCACCAGCGAGTCGAACCTCGCCAATCCGCCGGCTTCGGGCAGGAAGGCGGAGAGCACGCCTGTGGACGCCATCAACCGCAGGGCGGCGCGGGGATCGTCGGCGGCGAGGAGCTTCAGGAGTTCCTTTGACACCCGCTCGCCGGAAAGGGTTTTCACTCCTTCCTTCAGTGCGGCGCAGGCGGCCAGCGCCATGGCGTCCGCCTCGCCTTTTCCGAACCAGGCGTAGAAGCGGAAGAACCGCAGGATGCGGAGATAGTCCTCCCGGATGCGGGTCTCGGCCTCGCCGACGAACACGATCCGCCCGGCCAGCGCATCCTCGATCCCGCCGCCGGTAGGGTCGTGCAGCTTTCCGTTCGGCTCAAGGTAGAGGGCGTTCAGGCGGAAGTCCCGCCGCGCGGCGTCCTGCGCCCAATCATCGGTGAAGGCCACCACGGCGCGGCGCCCGTCGGTCTCCACATCGCGGCGAAGGGTGGTGATCTCGAACGGCCTGTGGTCAGCGACGGCGGTGACTGTGCCGTGCTCGATGCCGGTCGGAACAACCTTCAACCCTGCTTCGGTCAGCGCCCGGGTCACGACGTCGGGCGTCAGCGGCGTAGCGATGTCGATGTCGGTCGGGCCGAGCCTTGGCGTGCGCTTGAGCAGGGCGTCGCGCACGCAGCCGCCCACGAACCGCGCCGAGCCTGGGCCGCCCACGGCCTCCAGAGCGTCGATCACCGCCCGCGTCGGCGCGGCGGTCATCCAGGGCTGCGGCGGGAGGCTGTCGGTCATGGGCTTATAGAATAGGCCCGGATGGGCTAAAGCAATCACATGCCTGACGACGCCTCCAGCCCGACCTTTCCTGCCGTCCCTTTAGAGGTGATCGAGCGCCTGAAGGCCGCGGTTGGCGAAGGCGGCTGGTCGCAGGACCCTGATCGCCTTGCGCCCAAGCTCGTGGAATGGCGCGACCGCTGGAGCGGGGCCACGCCCCTGCTCCTCCTGCCTAAGAGCGTGGAGGAGGTCTCCGCTATCGTTACGATCTGCGCCGAGACCCGGACGCCGATCACGCCTCAGGGCGGCAACACCGGCCTTGTCGGCGGGCAAATCCCGCAAGGCGAAGTGCTGCTGTCCCTTGAGAAGATGCGCGCCGTCCGCGACGTGAACGTGGACGACGACGTGATCGTGGCCGAAGCCGGCGTGACCCTGGCCGCGGCGCACGAGGCGGCGACGGCGGCGGGGCGGTTCTTCCCGCTGAGCCTCGCGTCGGAGGGCTCCTGCACCATCGGCGGGCTGATCTCCACCAATGCGGGCGGCACGGCGGTGCTGCGCTACGGCACCATGCGGGCGCTGGTGCTGGGGATCGAGGCCGTGTTGCCCACCGGCGAGATTCACCGGGGGCTGAAGCGGCTTCGCAAGGACAACACCGGCTATGACCTGAAGCAGCTCCTGATCGGCGCGGAGGGCACGCTCGGCGTCGTCACCGCCGCCAGCCTCAAGCTCTTCCCCATCCTGCCAGACCGCACTGTGGCCTTGGTGGCGGTGAACTCGCCCCGGGACGCCATCAGCCTCCTCGGGCGCGCCAAGTCTGACAGCGGCGGGGCGCTGGAGGCGTTCGAGCTGATCAGCCGGCAGGGGATCGTCTTCGCGCTGAAGAACCTGCAGGGCGTGCGCGAACCCTTTGCCCAGCCCTCCCCGTGGACCGTCCTGATCGAGATGGCGGGCGCGGAGACCGGCCAGACCCTGTCGGCCACCGAGCGGCTTCTCGCCGCCGCCCTGGAAGACGGCCTGATCCAGGACGCCGCCATCGCCCAGAGCGAAACCCAGGCGAAGGAATTCTGGTACATGCGCGAAGGCCAGTCCGCCGCCCAGAAGCCGGAAGGGTCCGCCTGGAAACACGACGTAGCCACACCGGTCAGCCGCATCGCCGATTTCATCCAGGAGGCGACCGCGGCCATGGAGGCCTTCGCCCCCGGCGCCCGCGTCGCCGCCTTCGGCCATGTGGGCGACGGCAACATCCACTTCGATGTCGTGAAGCCAGAGGGGGTGGACCACGCCAAGGCCTACGCCCGCCGCGACGAGGCCGCGCGGATTGTCAACGACATCGCCGCCAAGTACGAGGGCTCCATCTCCGCCGAGCACGGCCTCGGCTCGATGAAATCGGTGGAAGCGCTGCGCTACAAGGCGCCCGGCGACGTGGCGTCCATGCGCGCCATCCGGGCGGCGCTGGACCCGAACCGCATCATGAACCCGCGGGTGCTATTCTGACCGCGCGATTGGCCGCCGCCACGCTCGACAGCCCTTCCGCATTCGTCTAAAGCGCCGCCCTTCCGCGCGCCTCGGCGCCGTCCTTAAGCCACGGTCATGCTGTTCGTCATCTCCCCGGCCAAGACCCTGGATTTCACGCCCGCGCCGGAGGGCCTGCCCGCCACGCGCCCGGACATGACCGCCGACACCAAGGCGCTCGCCGCCGTGGCGAGGAAGCTCAAGGCGCCCGACCTGCGCCGCCTGATGGATATCTCCGATCCCTTGGCGGAGCTGAACGTCGAGCGCTTCAAGGCCTTCCAGCCCAAGGGCACCGCCGCCGACGTGCCCGCCGCCCTCGCCTTCGCCGGCGACGTCTACAACGGCCTCGACGCTCGCCACATGGATACGCCGGCCCTCGAATGGGCTCAGGACCACGTTCGAATCCTCTCGGGGCTCTACGGCCTGCTCCGCCCGCTCGATCTGATCCAGCCCTATCGGCTGGAGATGGGGGTGCGACTCGCCACCGATCGCGGGGCCACCCTCTACGACTTCTGGGGCGACAAGCTGGCCAAGGCGCTGAACAAGGCCGCCGCCGATCACGCCGACAAGGCGTTGATAAACCTCGCCAGCCAAGAATATTTCGGCGCCGTGGACGCTCGCGCCCTCAAGCTGCCGGTGCTGGCCTGCGCCTTCAAGGAGGAGAAGGATGGGGAGACCCGCATCATTTCCTTCTACGCCAAGCATGCCCGCGGCCTGATGGCCCGCTACGCCGCCGTCAACCGCATCGAGAAGCGGGAGGATCTGAAAGCCTTCGATCTTCAGGGGTATCGCTATAACAAGGCCCTGTCTTCCGATGGCGAGTGGGTGTTCACCCGCCCGCAGCCGGAGCCGAAGGCCGCGTCCAAGGTGCAAGAGGAAGCCCATATATGATCGACGAGCTGATCGAGGCGGTCGCCGACCATTCGGGCCTGTCGGACGAGCAGTCCCGCCAGGGCCTCGCCGGCGCCCTCACCCTGATGCAGAAGCACGCCGACGCCGCCAAGGTGGAGGAGCTGATGGGCGCGATCCCCGGCTCCCGCGAACTGGCCGCCGAGGGCGCGCCGATGATGCAGAACAAGGGGTTGGTGGGCGGCCTGATGGGCAAGGTCGGCGGCGCATCCGGCGCAGCCATGGCCGACGCCATGACCATCAACCAGAACCTCGCCAAGAAGGGCATCAACGTCTCCGACATGCAGGAAATCCTGCCTGTCGCCATGACCTTCGTGCAGGAGAAGACCGGCAAGGACCTGCTGCGGGAGGTCCTGATGTCAATCCCGGGCCTCGGGCCGCTGCTGACCGGGCAGGGGGGGTAGACCTCTTCTTCCACTCCATGAAACGGGGAGGGGGACCGCGCGCGCAGCGTGGTGGGAGGTGGGCGTTTAAGCGCGACCTTAGCCGTGCACCCGTCCACCATCCTACCGATGGTTCCCTTCCCCGCTGCGCAGGGGTGGAGAAAGGCTATGGCCTTCCTAAAATCCCACCGCCTCCGCCATCGCCACCACCTTCTCCGCCATCCCGAGATGTAGCCGCTCGGCCATCTTCCCGTTCACGCGAATAGCCCCCCGCCCTACGTTCTCCAGCTCGGCGAAGGCGGCGATGACGGCCCTTGCGTGAGCGACCTCCTCGGGGTCGGGGGCATAGGCGGTGTTGGCGGCGTCGATCTGGCTCGGGTGGATCAGGGTCTTGCCGTCGAAGCCGAAGTCGCGGCCTTGACGGCATTCGCGCGCCAGCCCCGCCGCATCCTCGATCCCGCCGAAGGGGCCGTCGAGCGCCAGGATCCCGTGCGCCTTGGCCGCGGCCACCGTCAGCGAGAAGGCGGCGAAGAAGGGCTCGCGCCCCGGCGTCATGCGCCACCCCGTCTCCCTGGCCAGATCGTTGGGGCCGAGGGCGAGGGCTGAGAGGCGGGAAGTCCTGGCGGCCGCGCCGATCCCTTCCAGGTGGAACATGGACCGCGCCGTTTCGATCATGGCCCACAGGCGCGTGGAGGCCGGCGCGTGGGAGAGGCGACCGTCGTAGCGGGCGATGTCGCCGGCGTCGCCGATCTTGGGGACCAGCACCGCGTCCGGCCCGGCGTGGGCCGCCGCCTTCAGGTCCTCCTCGCCCCAGGGGGTGTCCAGACCGTTGACCCGCAGCACCAGCTCCCGCCGCCCGAACCCGCCGGCCTTGATCGCTTCGACCGCCGCGGCGCGGGCCGCGTCCTTGGCGTCGGGCGCCACGGCGTCTTCGAGGTCCAGGATCACCACGTCGCACGGCAGGGTCCGCGCCTTTTCGATGGCCCGGGGATTGGAGGCCGGCATGTAGAGCACGCTACGGCGGGGGCGGGACGTGGGGGGGGCGGTGGTCGTCATTGGAAGGGATACTCGCGTTCGAGGGTGTATTTCGAACCGTCGGGGCCGAGCTGGCTGGAGTAGAGGCCGAAGCTAAAGGCCGTCCAGGGCGGGGACTTCAGGAGGTTGTGCTCGGCCACCCAGTCGGCGACGCGGGGCGCAGGGGCGTGCTTCAGGTAGGCGAGGGTGACGTGGGGGCGATAGGCGCGGGTCTCGCCCTTCAGCCCCACCTTGCTGGCGGCGGTTTCGGCCTTGCCGGCGAGGCGGGTCAGGGGTTCGCAGGGCGCGACCCCGGCCCACACCGCCCGCATGTGCTCGGTCTCCCCGAACGCGCCCGCGCCCTGCAGAGCGACCTCGAACGGCTTCATGCGGATCAGCTCAAGGGCGTCGTCGAGATCTGCGGCCATGGGTTCGGAGACCTCGCCGAAGAAGCGCAGCGTGACGTGGAAGGCGTCGGTGGGGCGCCACTGAGCGCCCGGCAGGCCGGTCTGGCGGCGCACCAGCCCCTCGGCGATCTCATCCGGCACGTGCAGGGCGGCGAACAGGCGGATCATGGCGCGCTTTTCCTCCACAGCCTGTCAACCCGACAGGTGTTATGCGCCGGGATGAGCGCAAATGCAGGCGCGGTGTTGGCGAAAGTCAGTTCGCCGACGCCCTCGCCGCCAGGGCGCGGAAGTCCACATCGCTATCAGCGGCCAGATAGGTGAAGGCGACCCAGGCGGCGACGTTCTGGTTCATCTGGTCCTTGTCGATCTTGTCGAGCGTATCGTCCGCCGAGTGATGGATGTCGAAATAACGGGTGCCGTCTTGCGCCAGGGCCGCCAGCGGCACGCCCACGAGGCTCTCCAGGTCCGAACCGCCGTCTTCGGCCGGCTTTGTGGAGATGGTCGCGGCGATGGGCGCGGTCACCCGCCCGAGCGACCGCCCGAAGCTCGACCCTGCCGCGCCCTTGGGGAGGGCGATGGCGTAGATGTGATCCGCTCCGAAATCGCATTCGCTGGCGATCACTGTCTGCGCCTGATCGGCGGCAGGGTGTGCGGCCACGTAGGAGAAGTTGGAGACGCCCCGCTCCTCTGCCCCGAACAGGGCGACGCGGATGGTGCGGCGCGGGTGCTGCGGCAGGTCGGCGATCAGCTTGGCGGCGGCGGTGGTGATGGCCACGCCCGCCCCATCGTCGATGGCGCCGGTGCCGAGGTCCCAGCTATCCAGATGGCCGCCGATCAGCACCACCTCGTCCGGCTTCGTCCGCCCTTTAAGCTCGCCGATCACGGTGTAGCTGGTGGCGTTCGGGCGGAGCGTGGGCGTGAGGGTCACATGCAGGCGGACCGGCTTGCCGCGAAGGGCGATGCGGTCGAGCTGCTCGGCGTCGGGCACGGAAAGAGCGGCGGCGGGAATCTTTGGCACGCCTTGCGCATACTGCAGCGTGCCGGTGTGGGGCTCGCGGTGATGATCCGTGGCCAGCGAGCGGAGAAGATAGGCGATCGCGCCCCGCTTGGCCGCCTCGGACGGACCGAGGCCGCGAAGCTGATAGCTGGCGCCATATCCAGAACCGTCGCTGGCGCGCGCCATCGGCTGGGTGACCACCGCGATCTTGCCTGTCAGCGAGCCCATCGGCGCGGCGAGCAGCTCGTCATAGGTCTTGAAGATCACCGCCTCCGCCGTCACGCCTTCCGGCGGGGTGGCGACCGATCCGCCGAGCGCGGCGAGCACAAGTCGTTGCGGAAAGGGCGAGACCACTTCCGCCGTCTCCTGCCCGCGCACCCATTCGTCCATGGCGAAGGGCTCCAGATGCACGTTCTCGAACCCCAGGCCCTTCAGTTTGGCGGCGGCCCACTGGGCGGCGCGATGCTCGGCTTCGCTGGCGTCCGGGCGAGGTCCGATCTCGGTGGTCAGGCCCTCCAGCAGCGAATAGGCGACATTCTCCTTCAGCGCCTTGTCGCGCAGGCTCTCCGCCGTGGCGATGAGGTGGGCATCCAGCAAAGGGATGGCGTCGGTGGAGACGGCGCGGCGGGCGGGTAGGGGCCTTGTCGCGGGCGCCGACTGCGCGAAGGCCTGCGAGGCGACGAGTATGGCGGTCGCCGCGATCAGGGTCAGGCGAAAGGTCATGGAAGGCTCCTACAATTCGGCGGGAGCTTCGTCGATCCGGCGGTCCCGCTCAAGCGCGGCGAATCGCGATGGCGTCGCCGGGCTGGGCGACCTTGAGCAGCGCTTCCACATCGCTCTTCGCCAGGGCGACGCACCCTTCCGTCAGCCCGTAGTCGGGGCGGGCTACATGCAGGAAGATGGCCGAGCCTGCGCCGGGAACCACCGGATCGTCGTTATGGCCGAGGACGAGCACATAGTCATAGAGCCCGTCGGCCCGCCACAGATGCTCCGCGCTGGCGGAATAGGGGTGCGCAACCGGGTGGTTGTACGCAGGATCAGCGGGCGCATCGCACCAGCCGTCGTTCGGCCCGATCGGCTTCACAGGCAGGGCGATCTGCAAGGCTGCGCCGCGGTCTGGCCGATACAGCACGCGCCGGATCGGCCAGACGCCGAGGGGACTGGCGCCGTCGCCCTCGCGCTTGGCGTCCGCCTCGATCACGCCGCCCTTGCCGAGGGCGCAGCGCGCCTCGCGACCCGCCAAATCGAACCGACCATCGGAAAAGGCGCTAAAGATCATGCAGGCCGCTCTCCAAGCCCCTATGTTCGAACCGTAAACCCAAGCGAGGCATGATCCGGCGTATGGCGCAATCCAAAACCATTCTCGTGATCGACGACGACGACGACCTGCGCTCCGCCCTCGCCGAGCAGATCGCGCTGGAGGACGACTTCCAGGTGGTCGAGGCGGCCACCGGCGAGGCGGGCGTCGAGGCCGCGAAAGCCTCATCGCCGGACCTGATCCTGCTGGACGTGGACCTGCCTGACATCAACGGCCGCGAAGCCTGCGCCCGCATGCGCGCGGCGGGGATCAAGACGCCGATCATCATGCTGACCGCCGCCACCAGCGACAGCGACACCATACAGGGGCTTGAGGCCGGCGCCGACGACTATGTGGCCAAGCCGTTCCGTTTCGCTGTGCTCCTGGCGCGCATCCGGGTGCAGCTGCGCAGCCACGAGCAGTCCGAGAACGCGGTCTTCCACCTCGGTCCCTACGAGTTCCGCCCCGCGCAGAAGCTCCTCCTCGATGCCGCCAAGAAGAAGGTGAGGCTGACCGAGAAGGAGACCAACATCCTGAAATACCTCTACCGCGCGGGCGGCAAGCCGGTGGCCCGCGAAGAGCTCCTGGCCGAGGTCTGGGGCTACAACGCCGGCGTCACCACCCACACGCTGGAAACCCACATCTACCGCCTCCGCCAGAAGATCGAGCCCGACGCGTCTGCGGCGCGCCTGCTGCTCACCGAGGCGGGCGGGTATCGGCTGGCGCCTTAGCGGCGATCAAACGTCGAGGTCCACGCTGACCGGGGCGTGGTCGGAGGGGCGCTCCCAGGCTCGGACGTCGTCGTGGACGCGGGCGGCGCGAGTCGATTTCATGGCAAGGCCGGGAGAGGCCCAGAGGTGGTCGAGGCGCAGGCCCCGGCCCGAGGCGCGGAAGTCCGCCGCGCGATAGCTCCACCAGCTGAAGAGCTTTTCGGGGTCAGGGATGGCTTCGCGGACGAGATCGACGAAGCCGAGCGAGGTCTGGAGGGTCTTCATCGCCTCGATCTCGACCGGCGTATGGCTGACGATCCGCGACATGTATTTGTGGTTCCAGACATCGTGCTCGCCCGGCGCGACGTTCAGGTCGCCGGTGACGAGCAGGGGCGCCTTGGGATCCCGCGTCGCCATCCGGGCGGCGAGGCGTTCGAAGAAGTCGAGCTTGTGGTCGAACTTGGGGTTGAGGTCACGGTCGGGCGTATCGCCGCCGGCGGGGATGTAGAAGTTGTGGATCTCCACGCCTGCGACGATGGCGCAGACTTCCCGCGCCTCGCCGCGTTTGCAGAGGTCCAGCACCGGCCCCGCCTCGATCGGCAGGCGCGAGACGGTGGCGACCCCGTGCCAGCCCTTCTGGCCTTTGATCGCCACGTGCGGCAGACCCATCTCGGCGAAAGCGTTCGTGGGGAACTCGCCGTCGCGACATTTGATCTCCTGCAGGCAGATCACGTCCGGCGCATGTTCCGCCACGAAGCGCGCGATCTGATCGGTGCGGATGCGGACCGAGTTGATGTTCCAGGTGACGACGCGAAGTTTCATGAGGCTTGATACGTCAGCGCGTCGCCGGGCGCTATAATCCGCACGGTGTCGTCGGGTATAGGGCCGCCGTCCTGCCCACAAAGTTTCGCCCGGACGCGGGGGCGCATCCGGGCGATGAGTTTGGATTCATGCCTCCACCGGGAGGGGATGTCCGGCTCGGGCCAAACGGAGCGCATAGATGCGCCGTCGTTGTTGCGTGTGATAATTGCCACGGGAAAGCATTCTTTGCAAGCGAAAATCGCTTCTTTCCCCAATGTGTTTTTACCGCCACATCACTGGCGGGCAGAGGCCGACCGGGGATCGCGCAGCACGAACAGCTTGGGATCGAGAGCCGCCTTAATCGTCAACGCGCCGAGCGTCACCTCCGTCTTCTGGCCCTGAGCGTCGATCACGGTCCAGCCCCGCAACACCATGGGG
>Ga0302317_10003168_pt1 | contig 10921 bp, 10 predicted proteins | sample III_Palsa_N3_3_FD_200450 | JGI IMG/M metagenome (GOLD analysis project Ga0302317, IMG submission 200450) | Peat permafrost microbial communities from Stordalen Mire near Abisko, Sweden - III_Palsa_N3_3 | ecosystem: Environmental > Terrestrial > Soil > Palsa > Peat permafrost | place: Sweden...
TCGCCTGCGGCGACGTGGTGGACCACATCTACCGCCAGGCGGTCACGGCCGCCGGTACCGGCTGTGCCGCCGCCATCGACGCGGAGCGATGGCTGGCCAGCCGGGAGTCCTGAAGACAATCACCCGTTAATGAAAAGGGAAGTGAACGGCTTGGGTGCGACCAAGGTTGTGACTGAGGCGACCTTCGAGAACGAGGTCCTGAAGAGCGAGAAGCCGGTAGTCGTGGACTACTGGGCAGAATGGTGCGGACCGTGCCGGATGGTGGCTCCGGTGCTTGAAGAGATCGCCAAGGAGCACGCCGACAAGATCGAGGTCGTCAAGCTCAACATCGACGAGAACCCGGCTGTGTCGCAGAAGTACGGGATCATGGCGATCCCCACGATGAACGTGTTCTCCGGCGGCCAGGTCGTGAAGCAGATCGTCGGCGCGAAGCCGAAGTCAGCGATGCTCAAGGAGCTCGCCGAGTTCCTCTGACCGCGGCGGCTCAGCAGGACGGCAGGGATGGCGCCGCCCCGGGGATGCTTCCCGGGGTCGGCACCATCTGTGTGTTCAGGGGCCGCTAGGCGGGGCGGAGTGCGCGCTCGGGGGCGCGGGCAGGGGTCATGGAGCCCAGCAGGCGCTCCAGGGCCACCTCGACGTCCTCACGCCAGGACATCGCCGTTTTCAGCTCCAGCCGGAGCCGCGGGTAGTGGTGGTGCGGGCGGACGGTCTTGAAGCCGACCGCGAGCAGATATTCGGCGGGCAGCATGCAGGAGTGCGGCTCCCAGTCGTGGACCCCGAAGGCTTCGATAGCCTTCACCCCGCGCCGGGTGAGGTCCTTGGCCATGCCCTGCACGAGCATGCGGCCGAGCCCCCCGCTCGCAAACTCGGTCAGCACATGAGCCGTCATCAGCAGCACGGCGTCCCCGCTCACCGGGCTGGTCGGGAAGGCCACCGAGCGCGGAACATACGGCGGCGGCGCGTACAGCGCATACCCGGCCGACGCGCCATCCACATAGACGATCTTCCCGCAGCTGCCCCATTCGAGCAGCACCGAGGAGACCCACGACTCTTTCTCCAGGGCCGGCTCCCCGGCATCGGCGGCCCTGGACCCGCCGATCGGGTCCAGCTCCCAGAAGACGCAGCTCCGGCACCTCGGCGGCAGATCGTCGAGGTTATCAAGCGTGATATTGGCGAGTCGGCGCGACACGTGGCCCCCAGAGTTTCGTATGCCCCCATTCTGGAAGCATGTGCGCGTCCTATCCGCAAGCTTCACACAACGCACTGTGCTCCCGGCCCTATGCTGGCATGATACCGACCGTTGGGAGACGAGGCCATGAGCGAGGGCGCACGGCACGCGAATTCCCGCCGCCAGGGATCGAGGATTGATCCCTATTTCGACCAGTACGCGGAGCGTGCCCGCGGCATGGTCGCTTCGGAGATCCGGGCTCTGTTCGCCGTAACCGCCCGGCCGGAGATTGTCTCGCTGGCCGGTGGATCCCCGTACGTGACGGCCTTGCCCCTCGACGTCGTCGGTGACATGGTTGGCCGGCTGGTCGCCGACCGCGGCAGCGTAGCGCTCCAGTATTGCACCGCTCAGGGTGACGTCGGCCTGCGGGAAAAAATCTGCGAGGTCATGTCTCTGGAGGGCATCCGGGCTCACCCGGACGACGTCGTAGTGACCGTCGGCTCGCAGCAGGCGCTCGATCTGATCACCCGGATCTTCGTGGACCCGGACGACGTGGTGCTCGCCGAGGCGCCCTCCTACGTTGGCGCACTCAGCTCGTTCGCGGGTTATCAGGCCGATGTGGTCCACGTGGCAATGGACGACGACGGGCTCATCCCCGAGGCCCTGGAGAATACGATCCAGCGGCTCACTGCGGCCGGGCGCCGGATCAAGTTCCTCTACACCGTGCCGAACTACCAGAATCCGGCCGGAGTCACGCTGGCGGCGCAACGGCGCCCCCGGATTCTTGAGATCTGCCAGGCCGCCGGGCTGCTCGTCATCGAGGACAACCCTTACGGGCTGCTCGGTTTCGACGGCGAGCCGATGCGCTCGCTGCGTGCCGACGACGCAGAGGGTGTCGTGTACCTCGGGACGTTCTCCAAGACCTTCGCGCCCGGCGTCCGGGTCGGCTGGGCGGCGGCGCCGCCTGCGATACGCGACAAGCTCGTCCTGGCCGCCGAGTCCGCCGTGCTCTGCCACTCCAGCTTCTCCCAGCTCGTGGTGGCTGAGTACCTGGCTACCCAGCCCTGGCGCGAGCAGGTCAAGGACTTCCGTGAGCTGTACCGGCAGCGCCGGGACGCGATGCTGGACGCGCTGGCCGCACAGATGCCGGACGGCTGCCGGTGGACCACCCCGGCGGGCGGCTTCTACGTCTGGCTGGAGCTCCCGGAAGGCGTCAACGCCAAGGCGATGCTTCCGCGGGCCGTTTCTTCCCGGGTGGCGTACGTGCCAGGTACGGGCTTCTACGCGGGCGGCGGCGGTACCGACCATCTCCGGCTGTCCTACTGTTTTCCCCCGCCGGACCGGATCCGGGAAGGCGTCCGACGGCTAGCGTCGGTCATCGAGGCGGAGATCGACCTTTGTGCCACCTTCGGCGCCACGTCCCCGTCCGGCCGGACGGGGCCCGAGACTCCCGGTCCCGGCGACTTGTAAGAGGCCTTACGTGACAGAACTTGATCATGTCGTGGTGCTCGCGGGCGGCCTTTCGCCGGAGCGCGAAGTTTCGCTGCGCTCTGGGCGGCGGGTACGCGACGCCCTGGAGGAAGCAGGCGTCGACGCGAGGATGGCCGACGCCGACGCGGGCCTGATCCCGGCCCTGCTCGCCGACCCGCCGTCAGCGGTCTTTCCCGCCATCCACGGGAGTTACGGGGAGGACGGTGCGATCAGGGAGATCCTGGCACTGCTGGGAACTCCGTACGTCGGCTCGGTGGCCAGTGCCTGCCGGAGCGCGTTCGACAAGCCCACCGCCAAGGCGCTGGTCGGCGCGGCCGGCATCACCACGCCCGAGTCGGTCACGCTGCCCCGGGAGATCTTCCATGATCTGGGGGCCACCGCGGTCATCGACCGCATCAGCGCCCGGCTCGGCCTGCCGCTGTTCGTCAAGCCGGCCCGGGGCGGTTCCTCGTTGGGGGCCAGCCCTGTGCGCTCGGCGGCCGAGCTGCCCACTGCGATCGTCAGCTGCTTCGCCTACGGCGACACGGCATTGATCGAGCGGTTCATCGAGGGCACGGAGATCGCCGTCAGCGTCGTCGACCTGGGTGACGGGCCGCAGGCCCTGCCGGCGGTGGAGATCGTCCCCGCCGCCGGGCAGTACGACTACACGGCCAGGTACACCGCGGGCCAGACCGCCTTCTACACCCAGGCCCGGCTGCCCAGCGCCGCTCTGGACAGCGCCGCCAAGGCCGCGTCCTGCGCGCATGCCGCACTGGGGCTGCGTGACATCTCCCGGACCGATCTCATCGTCAGCCAATCCGGCGAGGTCTACTTCCTCGAGGTCAACGTCTCGCCGGGCATGACCGAAACCAGCACGCTGCCCATGGCCCTGGATGCCGCGGGGCATGAATTCGGTGCGGCATGCCTGACGCTGCTCCGGCTGGCCGCCGCCCGCGGCGGCTGATCGAGCCCGTACCACCCTGGCAGCCTCCCCGAGTGGTTTCCGCCTGGCCTGCCCCTTCTCCAGCCGCCCGGGCAGGCACGCGTATTCGTTCGGTCCGGTGCTCTCCGCAGGGCCGACGAGGGTTACCCGCCACAGCCACTGTTGCGCCCGGACGGCCTCCGCTGTCTGCCGGCGGCGGCCCGGCCGGCCCCTGCCGAGTCCCGCGGCCCTGGGACCTTCCCAGGCCCCGCCTGGCTCCGTGCCGGCCGCGCTGTGGCTGCCTCCCGCTGCCGGGCCGCGGTGCCGCCCCACATAAGGGTGCCGCCCCACATAAGTTGGAGGGCATGGCTGATCGGAAGAGTTTCGGGAGCGATAACCATGCGGGAGCGCACGAAGCGGTCCTGAGAGCCGTCATCGAGGCGAACGCCGGCGACGCCATGGCGTACGGAGCCGACGAATGGACCAGGCGAGCGACGGCCGGGCTACGCCGCGCCTTCCGGGCGGAGGGTGACGTCTTCCTGGTGTTCAACGGAAGCGCGGCGAACATCCTCGGGCTGAGCCTGCTGCTGCGCCGGCACGAGGCGGTCATCTGTGCGGAGTCCGCGCACATCAACACCGACGAATGCGGCGCCGCGGAACGTATTCTCGGTACCAAGCTCCTCACGATCCCGGTGCCAGACGGCAAGCTCACCCCGGACCTGATCGCCGAGCAGCTCAGCGCGCGCGGCGACGACCACCGGGCCCAGCCCGGCGTGGTGGCGATCACCCAGACCACTGAGCTCGGCACCTGCTACACCGTGGCGGAGCTGCAGAAGATCGGGGACTTCTGCCACGCCAATGATCTGCGTCTCTACATCGACGGGGCCCGCCTGGCCAACGCCGCCGCCTACCTGGACTGCTCCCTGGCTGAGCTGGCCGATTGCGCGGACGTGCTGAGCTTCGGCGGCACCAAGAACGGCGCGCTCGGCGCGGAGGCCGTCGTGGTGATGCGCGAACCATTGTCAGCGGACGCGCCCTATCTGCGGAAGCAGCAGTTGCAGCTCGCCTCGAAGATGCGGTACCTGGCGGCGCAGTTCCTGGCGCTGTCCGAAGCGGACCTGTGGCGGCGCAACGCCTCACATGCGAACGAGATGGCCCGCCGGCTGGCCGCCGGCGTACGGGATGTTCCGGGCGTGCACATCTGCTTCCCGGTTCAGTCCGACGCGGTGTTCGCACAGGTAGACCGGCGTTATATCGAGGCCCTGCAACGGGACTGGTTCTTCTACGTCTGGGATGAGAAGGCGTCCACCGTCCGCTGGATGACCGCCTTCGACACGACCCAGGCTGACGTCGACCAGTTCGTGGCCAGTATCCGGAGTATCGCCGAAGGCGCCGAGCCCGGCTAGCCCAAACGGGCGCCGACGGACCGTAGCGGAGCGAAGCTCCGACCGGCCCTATTAGCGAACCGGGCCTTGTGCCGGGTGAGCGGCCGGTGCTATCGGCGAGCACCGCAGCGGGACCTACGGCGAGGCGCTAGTTACCGGCCCAACGAACCGGGCCTTTGGGCCCGGTGAGTGGCCGGTGTGTCGGCGAAGTACCACCGCGCGGGCGCGAAGCGCAGCGAGGGGTTCCAGGGGGTCGCCCCCCGGGCTAACACTGTTTCACGTGGAACATGCGCGCCGGTGCAGCCGGGCCCGGTTCCAGGGGCACTATTACTGAGGTGCCACGGGTGAGACCGCCGGCCCGGGCTCTCGTTCGCGGGACATGGCCTTGACGATACGGTCCAGATCATCGAGCGAGGCAAACTCGACCGTGATCTTGCCCTTACGTCGGCCGATTTCCACCTTGACCCGGGTCTCGAGCGCGTCGGACAGCCGGTCGGCCAGGTCTCGCAGGCCTGGGGCGACAGGCTTGGCCCCTTGCCGCCGTTGCGGCTTCGCTCGTCCCTCGTCCCCCACAGCCACGATCTCCTCGACCGCCCGCACCGAGAGGCCCTCGGCCACGATCCGGTGCGCGAGCCGCTCCTGCGCGTCTGGGCTCTCCAGGGACAGCAGCGCGCGAGCATGCCCGGCGCTCAGCACCCCGGCGGCGACCCGCTTCTGCACGGCAGGTGGCAGGTTCAGCAGCCGGAGGGTGTTCGAGATGTGCGGACGTGAACGCCCGATTTTCCTGGCCAGCTGCTCGTGGGTGGCACCGAAATCATCGAGGAGCTGCTGATAGGCCGCCGCCTCTTCGAGCGGGTCGAGCTGCTGCCGGTGCAGGTTCTCGATCAGCGCATCGCGCAGCAGGTCGGTGTCGGCGGTTTCCCGTACGATGGCCGGAATCAGCTTGAGGTCGGCTCGCTGGCTGGCCCGCCAGCGCCGCTCGCCCATGATGAGCTCGTAGCGGCCCGGCATCACCTGCCGGACGACAACCGGCTGGAGGAGGCCGACCTCACGGATGGAAGACGCGAGCTCTTCCAGCGCCTCTTCATCGAAGGTCCGTCGAGGCTGGCGCGGGTTGGGGGTGATGGCGCCGGTCGGCACCTCCTCGAAATAGGCGCCGGCGATGGGCTGGGCACCCGCCGCACTGTCCTCCGTGAGGGTAGTGACCCGCTGCTCCGGTGCACCACCGGCTCGTGTCGCCGCGGACGAGCCGGCTTCGCCAGTCCCCGCCGCAGCCGGGATGAGCGCACCGAGTCCTTTGCCGAGTCCGCGCCTCTGCTGAGTCACCGCATCTCCTTGCTCCACGCCGTGTAACGCCACTGGTTATCCTGCCAGGTGCTGCAGGGCCGGGCAGCATCGAAGTGAACATGCGGGCTATCCCGGGATCGCCAGCGCTGAGCATCACAGACGGCCAGGCCGGACAGCAGGCTCCGGCTGCGGTCCGCCGCATCTCCCAGAACCGGGCGGAACCCCGCGGATCAGGACTGCTCAGTCGGGACACGCTCGGGATCGTTTTCATGACCGGCCGGCAGAACGGCCGTCCGCACCATACCGGCAGCCCGGAAGAGACCGCGGATGTCCTCCCTGACCTGCTCGTCCTGAACCCTGCGGAGCCATTCCCGCGGGGTGGCCCCGGCCCGGGTCATCAGGCCCGGAACCTCAGCCAGCAGCCCGCAGATGAGGGTGGCCTGGTCGGTCAGCCGGCGTGGCTCGCCCCCGGAGTTGATCAGGTGGCCGTGCCGGGACAGGTAAACGCTGCAATCCGGCACGATTGCGCCCGACGTCAGATACACGGGGTAGCGGGACGGCAGGCGCACGCGCCGGTAGTTCGGCTCGGTGGCGTCCATCGCGATAAGCGCTTCCGGCCCGAGCCAGACGACCCACAGCTGGGATACGGCGGCTGGATCGGCAACCGGCGTCGCCGGCACGTATCCCGGTCTGCTGACGTGCGCGGATACTCCCACCGCCAGACCATGGACCTGTACCGCCGCCATCGGCAGGGCCGTGGGCAGGCCGGCGTTGGTCATCTTGCGTCGTACCTGGGCCGGTGACGCGTTCGAACCGACCGAGAGAACCGGCGTCCGCTGGCTGAGGGGCGGTGCCCCCGCGTCGCGGAGGAAGCGGTCAAGCGGGGTGTCTGGACCGGCCAGCTCGGCCCTGCGGGTGCGTCCCGCGCGCCGGACCGGCCATTCACCCGGGGGTGCCGTCCGCAGGGGCAGGACGTCCAGCACAGCTGTGCCGGTGACCAGGACCGCGGCCCGCCGGGGCGGGAGGCCAGGATAGGTCAGCGGGGCAGTCAGCGGATCCGTCCCGCTCTCCGCATCCGCCATGACCACCAGCCTCCGGAAAGTCCCGTGCTTATGCCGCTCGGGGTGAACGGTCCGTGCTGGCGGCCCACGTCATCGGCTGACCGCCCTGCCCCTTCTCACTGTGGCGCTGCCGGATGACGATGGGACAGTTCCCGCGCCGCCTCGACGTAAGCGATCGAGCCGCTGGAGCCGGGGTCGTAGGTGATGACGGACTGGCCGTAGCTGGGGGCTTCGGACACCCGAACACTGCGGGGGATGATCGACTGCAGCACCACATCGCCGAAGTGGGACCGCACGTCGTCCGCAACCTGGGAGGCGAGCCGGGTCCGGCCGTCATACATCGTCAGCAGAATGGTCGTGACCTGCAGCATCTCGTTCAGGTGGCCCCTGACCAGGTCGACGGTCCTGAGCAACTGCTCGAGGCCCTCCAGGGCGTAGTACTCGCACTGAATGGGGATCAGCACTTCCCGGGCCGTGACCAAGGCGTTGAGGGTCAGCAGTCCAAGCGACGGGGGGCAGTCGATGAGGATGTAATCGAGGCCTGAGGAATCGTAGGCCGCGACCGCCCGGGCCAGCCTGCCCTCACGCGCGACGAATGGAACGAGTTCGATCTCGGCTCCGGCCAGGTCGATGGTAGCCGGGGCGCAGTACAGGCCGGGCAGGCCCTCAACGGGCTTGACGATGTCGGCCAGCGGCCGGTCCTCCACGAGCGTGTTGTAAACCGACGGTGTGCCCACGCGATGATCGACGTCCAGGGCGGTGGAGGCGTTCCCCTGCGGGTCAAGGTCCACGACGAGAACACGTGAACCGTGCTGCGCCAGGCTGGCCGCCAGATTCACCGCGGTGGTGGTCTTGCCGACACCACCCTTCTGGTTGGCGACCGTCATGATCCGGCAGCTGGCCGGGCGGGGCCACTGACGCTCGTCACCGGCACGCCGCACTCCCGCCGCGGCTTCTGCGGCACGGGCGATAGGGGTGTCCCGTGAGTTCTGCGGGACCTCCGGTATCACGACCGAGCCGACGAGGCCTTTGCCCAGCGCCGCCGTTCGCCCTTGCATCGCGTCCTCCACTACGTTCCCGGTCGGTGCGTGCACCGTAGGTCCGGCGACTGAGAAAGTCTCTGTTTCACGTGAAACCGCCGACAGTGCCTGCTCTGTCCCGGCAGCGCCTGGCCCAGCGGGTGAGCTTGTACCGTTCAGCCCTTCCGCGGGCACCGGAGCAGTCGGCCTGGTGGCCGCCCCTGACCAGTTGACCTCTAGGACCGGAGCCAGGAGTTCACTGGCACCGGTCAGCAGATCGAGCGGCCAGCCAAGCCCTCCAGCACCTGGCGCACCGTCGGCCCCGTCCGGTATCTGCGCCAACTCGGGGCCCTCCGGCTCAGCGTGCCCGTGGTGAAGTCCGGGTGGCTCGGAGTACGTCACGGACGCGGGGCGATCAGGCCACCCAAGGCCCTTGGCAGGGACCATCACGCTGCTCCTCTCCGCATCCAGCACAGCCGCCGGACATCCTGGCGTCGGCGCGCGGCTCCGGTCGCCGCCGGGGCGGTGACGACCGCGGTACGCTCGCTGCCCACCGCTGAGGATGCCCAGCTTCAACGCGTCCGCGCCTTGTCTGCCGTCAGGATACGGACGACCGTTGCCGGTGGTTCGACGATACCGTGACCCACCCTCAGAACTTCAGCGCTCCGTACTCTCAGCCTTCGCAGCACAGGGGCAGCCTCATCGATCTCGGCGGGTGCCTGCTCTCCCTTGAGCGCCAGGATTGTTCCGCCTGGCCGGATCACCCCAACCGAGAGCTGCACGAGCCGGTCCAGGGGAGCGACAGCCCGGGACGTGGCCACGTCGGCACGAAACACCCCGGCCATTTCCTCGGCCCGGCCACGGTGGACGGTGACGTTACCGAGGCCGAGCACGGCGATACATTCGTCGAGAAACGTCGTACGCCGCAGCATGGGCTCCAGGAGGCTCATCTGCACCTGCGGCCGCAGCATCGCGATGACCAGGCCCGGCAGCCCGGCGCCAGAGCCGATGTCGACCACCCTGGCGGCCGGAGGCACCAGCTCCGCAACCATCGCACAGTTCAGCAGGTGCCGCTCCCACAGACGCGGGATCTCGCGCGGCCCGAGCAGCCCCCGCTCGACCCCATCAGTGGCCAGCAGGGATACGAAGCGGCAGGCGATATCGAGGGCGGGGCCGAATACCTTGGCCGCGGCGTCAGGAGGGGCCGGGGCAGCGGAGCTCATTCAGCCGGATAGACAACGACCCGCCGGTTTGGCTCTTCGCCTTCGGACTCGCTGCGCAGACCGACGTCGGCTACCGCACCGTGCACGATCTTCCGCTCGAACGGCGTCATGGCCGCGAGCTCCTTGGGAGCACCGGTCCGCTTCACCTCATCGGCGGCATCTCGCCCGACCTCGGTCAGCTCGGCCCGGCGCCGCACGCGGTAGCCGCCGACGTCCAGCATGAGCCTGGCTCGTTCACCCGTCTGCCGGTGCACGGCCAGCCGGGTCAGCTCCTGCAGTGCTTCCAGCACCTCGCCGCGCCTGCCGACCAGCTCATCCAGGGTCGCGCCGACCACCGATACGACCGCCCGGTTGCCCTCGACATCCATGTCGATGTCACCGTCCAGGTCGGCGATGTCCAGCAGCCCCTCGACGTAATCGGCAGCAATCTCGCCTTCCTGCTCGAGGTCGGCCTCGTCGGCCGGTGAGTCGTCCGCAGGCTCATCGGGCTCGCCGGTCCGGTCTGACCCATTCAGCTCGGTTGTCCCGGGTGAAGCGGTCTCGCCTGGCTCGGCAAACTCGTCAGCCTCGGTGCCCGCTGCAGTGCCCGCCGATTCGGTGCTCACCATTGCGCCTCGGTCATCCCCTGGTAGGTCACTCAGCATGTCCTCCGCCTGGCTCACGGCTTGGCCCCCAGCGGGGCAGGCCGGTTCGCGTCAAAAAACGTCATCGTTTGCCGGAACGCTTACTGCGTGACTGCCGGACCGGCTGCTGCCTGACGAGCCTAGCGGCCGGGACTTCCGGCTCGGGCTCAGGCTCGGATTTGCCTCTCACCAGCTTGGCGAGGCCGCGGCGTTCCGTGCCGTTCGGCGCCGAGTCTGAGTTCTTGGCCGCCTGGGCGCGGGTAGGCGGCGTCGCCGACCCCGCCGTGCGCGGCTGCGCGGAACGCGGGCTGTCCCCGCCCTTCCCGGTGGATTTGACGGCAGCGGCCGGAACGGGATTCTCCGACGGTCCTTTCGCCGTCGTGCCGGCACTGGTCTTGGCCGGCGCGCGTGCTGCCGAAGGCGCGGCCGCGGTGTCCCGGGACCCGGAGTTCTTGGCGGCAGCGGCGCTCTTCGCGGCGGACGTCCTGGCCGGAGCGCTCTTACTGGCCGGAGCGCTCTTGGCGGTCGTGACCTTCCCGGCCGCAGCCTTGGGGGCAGATCCGGTCTTGGGGGCGGATCCCCGGGCTGGACTCTTGGCTGCCGCCCCCTTGGACACCGTGGTGCCTGCCGGACCGGGGGAGCCCTTGGCCGCAGGCGCGGTCGCACTTTCCGCGTCTGCGGCTGCCGTCACCGGCGTGAAGTTGCGGAACAGGATGAACTGCTGACCCAGCGTCCACACGTTTGTCGTCACCCAGTACAGGAC
>Ga0302317_10003169_pt1 | contig 10919 bp, 6 predicted proteins | sample III_Palsa_N3_3_FD_200450 | JGI IMG/M metagenome (GOLD analysis project Ga0302317, IMG submission 200450) | Peat permafrost microbial communities from Stordalen Mire near Abisko, Sweden - III_Palsa_N3_3 | ecosystem: Environmental > Terrestrial > Soil > Palsa > Peat permafrost | place: Sweden...
TGCCCACATTGCACACCAAAACGACCGTGCCGCCCCGCCATTCGCCCTCGAGCAGCCCGCCGGCATCTGTCAAGTCGCCCATCACCAAGGGGAAATCCAAACCACGCCTCCAGGCGACGACGGTCGCTCCCAATCCGCCGTACGGTGCCGCATCCCTGGAGTTCGAACTCGCAACCGCGCGTACTAAGCTTGAGCGTCGACTCGATTCCGCGCAGCCTCCCCTTGCGATAAGGCACTTCGTCCTCGGACCCTGGGCTCGAGTGTGCGCGCACGAAGCGTCGACGCGACCCGCCGACGCAACGGCGCCGAGCGATGCGATGGACGTGGCGATCGATTTGATCTGGTCTACCGACGCCGCGCGCTCTCGTCTTGACTCGCCGACCATGACGGCGATCTTGCCCGGGCTGGTCAAGCGACTGGCGGCCGGACTGGTAGCGCTGGGCCTTTCGTCGGAGCAGCGCAAGGCGTGGCTGAATCAACTGGCAGGCCTCCACATGACGGCCATGCGCCGAGCAATCGGCGCAAGCTCGGACTCGGGGCCGATCACTGTCGACCTGGAGCTCGACGGAGAACTATCGAGCCGTGTCGAATTCGATATGACTTTGTCAGGCCACGAGTGCACACCGTCTTCCGTCGAGCCAGACGCCGAGTGTCCTGCATTGTTGCGCCAGCTCAAGGTAGGCGACACCTTCGACATGCAACTGCAGGGCTCTGGGGTAGCGATGCGATTGCTCTGGATCAGCGACAACGGCGAATTCCTCTTCTTTACCAGCGCGCATGGTGGCGGCTCGCACAGCTTCACGCGGCGCACCCTTATGAAAATGCATCGCGAGGGCTTGATGCATCCGATCACGGCTGCCGGGGGCGTCGTTCCCGGAGCGGGGTCCATGGCTTGAGGCAGCTCGGAAAGTTTCTTCTTCCGCGATGCCCGCTAAAGCGCGGCATCGGACGGCCGAAGTAGACCTAGAGCCCTTATTCGATGATGGCTATCCCGAATGAACGCCTCACTCAACTCAACGAACCTGTCGCGCGTGCTTGCGGCCTGCGGCATAGCGCTTGCGTTGATTTTGATGTCCCCGGGTGTTCGCGCGAGCGAGATCAATCCGGGAAGCTGGCGTGCCAGGGCCGACCCGGTTTTTCGGCATGTCTCGGTTCCGCCAGCGATGCTGACTATGGAGATGGCTCAGGACAACGAGGGCTTCCTCTGGCTCGGCACGCAGAATGGCCTCGTGCGCTGGGATGGCTACCGCTTTGTCAACCACACAGCCAACACGGATGTACCGGGAACGTTGCCCGACAGTTACATCACAGCACTTCACAAAGACATCGCGGGACGCTTGTGGGTGGGCACTAGCGCGGGCGGACTTGCTTGGTACGACGCGCAGCGCGATCAGTTTGGGGTCCTGCCTGGCGGCCCAAACGGGCTGAGCCACGTCAGCATATTCGCGTTGACGGACGACCCAACCGGCGGGATGTGGGTCGGCACGGGTGCCGGTCTCGACCACTTAGCCGCCGACGGCCGTACTGTCCGCCGGCAGGTAGAGGGCGCCCGACTCAACGGTTTGCCAGACGGCGCCGTGCAGGCGCTCTTGGTGGACCGAGTAGGTGGACTTTGGGTAGGCACCCGCAACGGCCTATTTCGGCGCGCCCCGGGGCAGGACCGGTTCAAACCGATCGATCTGGAGCGTGCGAATGGGGAACCGCTAACCATTGCGCGGCTCATGCAGGACTCCCAGGGCCGGGTCTGGATAGGCACACGCGGGCATGGGGCGTTCGTGACGGGCGCCAACGACGCTATACCGGCTCCAGTGCAAGACAGTGAACGCGCCGGACGGACGGGACTGAAGAGCGACTCGGTGCTTAGTCTGCTCGAGGTCACTGACGGCGAAGTGTGGATGGGCACCGACGGTGGCGGCATCGTCAGCGTAGACACACGAACTTGGCACACCCGTCGGGTGCGCCATCACGACCACATCGCCGCCAGTGTGGCCGCGGACGAGATCGGGCCGATGTTGCGTGACCGCAGCGGCATCGTCTGGGTCGCGACGGACATCACTCTCAGTGCTTATGACCCGGCTCAACACGCCGTGAGCACTTGGCTGGGCTACGTTGGCAGTTCCGGTGGCATTTCCCACGCCAACATCCCAGCGCTGCTTGCTCTGCCCGATGAGACGGTCTGGCTAGGCCTCGGCGACGGCAGCGTCGACATTGTTGACCCGGTGCGTGGACGCATCGGGCAGTTGCGACCTGATGCGTCCATGCCGCTCACGGCTTTGCCGAAAGGACGTGTGCTGGCGATGGCGCGCTCGACCAGCGGCGATATCTGGCTCGGTACCCAGCATGGACTTTATCTCGCGACGGCGAATGGGCGGCGCGTGGTGCGCGTCGACGTGCCTGGACGCTCGCCCACGGCCGCGACCTGGGCAATTTGCGTCGACGCGGATCAACTGTGGATTGGCGGCCTGGATGGCCTCTGGGGCCTGCGAGCACCTGCCGCGCGCCCTTTGAAGTTGTTCGTCCACCGCGACTCGGCTACGCTGGGCGACCAGCGCGTGACGGCGTTATTCCAAGCATCCGATCACGCGCTGTGGGTCGGCACGCGAGCCGGACTCTTGCGATTCGACCCGAAACTCGGGACCCTTGAACGATTGCGGCAAGAAGCGCACGGCCGCATCGGCTTGCAAACCGGCTACATCTCCTCCGTACTGACCGACCGCCGTGGGCGTCTGTGGGTGGCGTCGTATGGTGGTGGCGTCCGCATTGTCGAACCTGCGACGATCGCAGGCGCCCCCCTTATCCGACGTGTCGATACGCGCAACGGGCTGCCAAACGATGGCGTCAATGCCATGCTGCTCGATGCGCACGACGATGTCTGGTTGAGCACCGACGATGGTTTGGCGTGCATTCACGGCGCGGACCTTTCCGTCACAGCCTTGCACAGCGCCGATGGCGTGGGCATCGCTTCCTATTGGACGAATTCAGCCGCACAAACGCCATCAGGCGCAATGCTGTTCGGGGGTAATGGCGGCCTGACGATCGTGGATTCGAGCCGACCGTTGGAGTGGACATTCCGTGCACCGCTGGTTGTTACGGAGACGGTTGGCGCGTCGGTGGGACATGGCGCCGGTCCGCCGCGCTTGGTGCTCGAGCCCCAACGACGCAATCTATCGGTCGAATTCTCCGCTCTCGACTTCTCCGCGCCCGAGCAGAACCGCTATGCGTACCGCCTGCGTGGCTTCGACAAGGACTGGATCGCGACCGATCCGACGCACCGCCTGGCGCGATACACGAACCTGCCTCCAGGTGACTATGTCCTCGAGCTCAACGGCTCAAACCGGCAAGGCGTCTGGTCGAAGCCTCTCGAGCTGCCCGTACGCGTTGGCGCGGCATGGTACGAGACAAGCTGGCTCCGAGGCGCGTTAGTGGTGCTAGCGATCCTCTCGATCGCTGGCTTGATCCAGGCTCGGACACTGGCGCTGCGACGGCGGCAGCAAATCTTGGAACACCTGGTGACAGAACGGACGGCCGAACTGCACGAGAGCGAACGCAGGCTGACCCAGATGGCTTATCACGATGGGCTCACCGATCTTGCGAACCGGCGCCGATTCAACGAAGATCTGAAACACTTGCTCGCCGAGTCACGGCGTGGACAGCCCTTCGGGCTGCTGTTGATCGATTTGGATCGATTCAAACAGATCAACGATATGCATGGTCACGACGCGGGCGACGCCGTGCTCACCACGGTCGCCGAGCGACTGCGCCGCGTCGTACGGGACATCGACCACATAGCGCGCCTGGGCGGAGACGAATTCGCCGTGCTGCTGGCAAACGTTGGCGACCGCACTGCCGTCGACGCGGTGTGCCGGCGCATCATCGACAGCATCGCCGAGCCTATCGACCACCAGGGCTGCTTGCTACAAACCGGCGCGAGCATCGGTGCTGCGATGTGTCCGGACGACGAGGAGAGTGAGGACGCGCTGTACAAAGCAGCCGACTTGGCGCTCTATGAGGCCAAGCACGCAGGGCGCGGCCAATCGCACTGGCCTCGACCCGAGCCGGCTTTGGAATGATCGTCGGCGTAGAGGCTGGAAGAGCAGCGGCACGGGTACACGGTCGCTTACTCCTTCGCTCCTAACCCGATTTCAAGATGCCATCGCCGGACGCATACAGTTCAAGGGTGATGGATTCAAGCGTCACGCAAGGTCGAGCCGAACGGAGACAACGATGACAAGCCCACCACTGTCAGTGCCGGACGCGCCCGAGAACGATGAGCTGTATGCCCGCTGGAAGAAACTCGTTCGTGCCGGCGAACCGATCCTGGTAGCGGAGACCTTGTGGGGCGAGGCCCTGGTTCAGCACATACGAAGAATCGACTGTTTGCTGCAAGAGACGGGGACTCCCGTCACAGTGATCTACGCGCCCTGAGCGCGGCGAGATCACCATCGACAAGAGCGGCGCCAACACGGGGGGCCGTGCGCAGCCTGATCGCCGACAGCGGCCATCCCGCCAGCCTCGCGAGCATCGACGAGACAGGCGAAGGCGAAGCGAAGACCAAGCATGGACGAACCTGAAGGCGGGCGATTCAGCGCTCCATTGTACGGAGCGCGCGCGGGAATCCCGGTATGCTCTCAGGCCGTAATAGTCCGACCAGCACCGTCATTGCGCCTGGGTTCGTGGCTCGGCAACATCTGATCTGATGGAGTGCGCACCCGCTTGATGGTGTGCACCAACGGAGATGGTGCACACCATGAAGGATGAAGTAAGAGGTTTGACGCGGGCCCGCCGGCAACACGAACGGGAGTTCAAGGAAGAACTGATCGCACAGAGTCTGGTTCCTGGCGCGTCGGCAGGCTGGGCTGGCAGGAGGTGACCGGCCACGGCTGGCGGGCTCTGGTCTAGACCACCATGGCCGCTACGAGGCGCTGATCGGCACGCGGCTGTGTGCGCGCAGCGATGCGGGCCAGCGCACAGAAGCAGCAGTGGGCGCGGCGGTGCTGAACCGCATGCTTGCCGCCGGACGCCCGAGCTCCGTCCGCAGCGCTCGAGGCGCTACCTGAGATCGTGGGGAAAGGGGACCTCTCGCCTCGCTTTGCATCGCTGCACTAACGCCGTATTGCGACAGAGCCTCATTTCCTCGGACTCGAGAGAGGGTCGTACCAATACTCCGGTCGCGCGAGCGGAACGAAGCCGGGAAGGAACGGATTGGTCAGCTCGATGATTCGCCGTGATGGAAGGTCGAGCCGTGCCAAGGTAGCGCCGAAATGGCGATGGAACAGGGTTTGCAGCGACCCGTTCGTCACCATCTTCTCCAGGCCTAGTTGCAAGCGTCGGGCGAGCTCGGGGTACCGCTTGCTGACGTAGTAGACGACCGGGAACCGATAGTGCAGCAGCAGGCCTCGCTCGATCACCAGGTCAGGATGGTCACGCCCGAAAGTATCGATCTCGATGGGCGCTTCCAGCACCGAGCGCGAAAAATAGTCGAAGCGCCGGGCGTCGAGCATCGAAAACAGCAGATCGTATTTGGGTGCGGTTCTGACGCGCAAGTCGTTGACCTTGAAAATCTTGATATCCCCCCAATTCTCGCCCTGCCCGACCACGAAATGGCGCAAGTCCGAAAGCGTCCTTACGCTGTCGAAGTCCCGTTGCCGGTCCCTCCGGATAAGCAGTACCCGGAAGCCGTGAACGCCGCGGTCTGCGGGAACGGGAACGGGAATCATCCCTTCGTCGACATCTGGATGACCGACGTCGCTCCAAAGCACGTTGACGCGAATGCCGCGGATGGCTTCGACATTCAAACGTGCAGACGACATCGGACTTGTCTCCCGCTCGATGCGATACGGGCCGAACTCCGCCTCGGTCGTCTTCAAGGCGGCCTCCAGCAACTCGCAGTAGTAGCCATAGCGAGCTGCGTCCACAGATGCGTACCAGTAGCGGATGCCCATCGGACCTGCAAGTACGGGTACCGGCAGCAGCGCCAGCGACAGCAGCACGGTTCGTCTGAGAAATGACGAATAAGCCATGGTGATCCAGTTCAGGCGCAGTACCTGTGCGCCTATGATTGACATCTCGGCCGCAAACCAAAAGAAGGCGCGAGCGGCGCGAGCGCCTTCCTACCAGCCTCCGCACGCCCGCTCGTACAACGCGCGTTGAAGCGAGGGTGGGCATCATGTTCAGGTTTCGCGTTCTCGATTTTGTCGCTTGCAGCCTGCAGCGCAAACTGGTACTTGCGCTCGGTACCCTGGTCGCGCTGGTGATGTTGGCGGTCGGCGCCTATTGGCTGGCCACCGAGCGCGCCAGCATGTCCGCCGGGTTGAAGGCACAGGCAGATCGCATGGCAAATCTGCTCAGCAAGACCGTCGCCGAACCCCTATGGAATCTCGACAGGCAGGCCATCACAACTCAGATCGAGGCGGTGATGGCCGACCCTCAGGTGTTCGCGGTCGAGATCTACGCTGAGGAATCCCACCAGGTCGTCAGCAGCCAGAAACGCGATCGCGAGCAAGTGGTTGATCCGGTACGAAGCGAGGCGATTATTCTCTTTGCATCAGAGGATGCCGAGCCAATCAGACTCGGTACCGTGCGCGTGGTCTACACCCAGCAAGCCTTGTATGACACGCTTGGACACCTGAGCGCGCTGATCGCTGCAGTCATTCTGTTTCTGCTCGTTTCGCTGTTCATCGCAACTCTCCTGCTGTTGCGCCACACGGTACAGCGCCCCATCGCGCATCTGGTGGCGATGGCACGCCGCATTGCCGACGGTGATCTTGGCGCGCGAATTTCGCTGTCGTCGCGGGACGAAATCGGTGTACTTGCGAGCAGCTTCAATACGATGGCGGAGAAGTTGACCATATCGATGGAAGGCCTCAAACGGAGCGAGCAAGACTACCGCGGCATCTTCGAACACGCCCTCGAAGGCGTCTATCAAGTCACCATTGAAGGACGCATGCTGAAAGCCAATCCTGCCTTCGCGCGCATGCTCGCCTATGAATCGCCGCAGGACATGACGGCGGCGATGACCGACGTCGCGCAGCATCTGTACCACCATGCGGGCGACCGGGCGGAGGTGATCGCAGAGATCGAGGCGCGGGACTTCGTGACCAGCCGCGAAGTGCAGTTTCGCCGCCGCGACGGACTGCCGATCTGGGTGTCGTTGAGCTCCTGGGCCGTGCGCGCCGAAGATGGCAGGATCCTCCTCGTTGAAGGCTTGGTGACCGACGTTACCGAGAAGCGCGCGGCAGAGGAGGAGTTGAACCAGTACCGTCTGCGACTGGAAGACCTGGTCGAGGATCGTACGGCCGAACTCGTCGTGGCCAAGGAACTGGCAGACGCCGCCAACCTGGCCAAGAGCGAGTTCCTAGCCAACATGAGCCACGAGATCCGGACGCCGATGAACGCCATCCTCGGCATGTCGTACCTGGCCCTGCAGAGCGGACTCGACCCGCAGCAGCTGAACTACGTGCAAAAGGTGCACCTGTCCGCCGAGTCGCTGCTGGGCATCATCAACGACATCCTGGACTTCTCGAAGATCGAGGCCGGCAAGCTCGACATCGAGCACATCCCGTTCAGCCTCGGCGAGGTCATGGACGGCCTCGGCCACCTGATCGGCATGAGCGCCGAGGAGAAGGGCCTGGAGCTGCTGTTCGTCGAGCCGCCGCGGCTGCCGACGGCGCTGGTGGGCGATCCGAATCGCTTGCGGCAGGTGCTCCTCAACCTGGGCTACAACGCTGTCAAATTCACCGAACGCGGCGAGGTCATCGTCGTCGTTGCGGTAGTCGACCAGGAGGCCGCTTCCGCGCAATTGCGCTTCGAAATCCGCGATACCGGTATCGGGATGACGGTCGTCCAGCAACGTCGCCTGTTTCAGCCGTTCTCGCAGGCCGAATCGTCGACCAGCCGGCGCTTCGGCGGCACCGGGCTGGGGCTGGTGATCAGTCGTAACTTGGTGCACATGATGGGCGGCGAGCTTGAAATCGAAAGCACGCCCGGGCACGGCAGCATCTTCCGCTTCAGCCTGCGTTTCGACCTGCAGCCAGAGCCGCCGCCAGCCCTCTCGCTGCGTCGGGAGGGACTGCGCGGCAGCCGTGCGCTGATTGTGGACGACAACGCCTGCGCGCGCGATGTGCTGTCCGACATGGGCGCCGCACTCGGACTGGACACCGACACGGCGGTCGACGGCGAGGAAGCGCTGCGCCTGGTGGCCCTGGCCGACGCCGGCGACCGGCCCTACGACCTGGTGCTGCTCGATTGGAAGATGCCTCGCCTCGACGGCGTGGAGTGCGCCGGCCTACTGGCCCGGCGCGAGCATCAACGCCATCCGACGCCGACGGTACTGATGCTCACCGCCTTCAGCCGCGACATCGTCCAAAAGCGGCTGGACGAATGTCGAGTGTCGGTGGGCGCGCTGCTTATCAAGCCGGTCACGCCGTCGACGTTGTTCGAGGCCTGCAGCAAGGTGCTCGGCCTCGCGGTGCCGCAACTGACGCGCGCGGCCCGGCGCGAGAAGGAGATGGCCGGCCACCAGGCGAGCCTGCGCGGCGCCCGCATCCTGCTGGTGGAGGACAATCCCATCAACCGCGAGATCGCGTTGACCTTGCTGGGCAACGCCGGTATCTTCGTCACGACGGCCGACGACGGGCAGGAGGCGCTGGATATGCTGGCGCGGCAGAGTTTCGACGGCGTCTTGATGGATTGCCAGATGCCGGTCATGGATGGCTACGCCGCCACCCGGGCGCTGCGCGACGAATCCCGGTGGCGCGACCTGCCCGTGATTGCGATGACTGCCAACGCGATGGTCGGCGACCGCGACAAGGTGCTCGCGGCCGGCATGAACGACCACATTGCCAAGCCGGTCCGTGTCGAGGAGATGTTCGCAACCCTCGCGCGCTGGATCCGGCCGGCCGCTGCCGCCGCGATCAACGGCGGAGGCGCGATCTCCGTGTCGACCGACGACCCGCTGGCTGCGATGACGGGCGTCGACGCCCGCGCCGGCATCGCCGCGATGATGGGAGACGACGCGTTGTACCGGCACCTGCTGCGGATGTTCCGCGACCGCGAGGCCGGCTTCGAGGTGCGCTTCAGGGCGGCGCGCGCGTCGGGCCAGCGGGAGGTGGCGGCGCGCATGGCGCACGACCTGAAGAGCGTGTCCGGCGCGCTCGCCGTCCCCGAGGTGAATCTGAACGCCGCGAAGCTCGAGCGGGGCTGCAACGACGGCACCGACGACGCGGGCATCGAGGCGCTTCTGCTCGACGTGCTTCGCCCGCTTGTGCCTGTCATCGCCGCGTTGCAGGCGCTCGGGGAACGTTCGGAGCGCTGAGGGGCTCCGCGGAGCACGTGCCGGGGCTCTGTTGCAATAAGGAACTTCGCAGGATTTCGACCGCTACGGGTAGCGTCTGCTGTCGGCAAACGCACTACCTGTAGCGCGTCCGAAAGGACACAATTCCCTATTGCAACAGAACCATGCGCAGCGCCTCACTTTGGGTACGGAGCGGCCTCGCTGGACGGCACTTACGGCTCCCAGACGAGTCTGTGGTTTCGTATTGCCGCCTCCTGGCAGGTCGAATCCGATTGACAAATGTGTTACACACAATTTCCCTGCTTACCAGAGCGTGGGCGTGTACCTTGCCGAGGGTCGGCAAGCGGCGCAATGTTGTTGAGCTGCCATGACCAACCACCGTGACCCCTGGCCAAATCTCAGTGATGTCACGATCACAACGCACGGCAACAGCAAGGTAGTCTTCGTGGGCGCCCAAGTCGCAGAGAACTCGGCACTGGATATAGCAGACCAGACGAGCGAGGTGCTGGGCTTGATCGACCGTTTGCTTGCGCATGCCGGTGCGCGGAGGGAGCACATCGTGTCCGCGCAGATCTCCTTGGTTTCTGCAGGCGACTACGCTGATGTGATCGCGGTCTGGAACGCCTGGGTCGCACCGGGACTTGCACCCGTTCGTGCAACGGTTGGCCCAAAGTTGATCAAGAACGCCCACAAGGTCGCGATCGAGGTCACCGCGGCATTCACGCTGGTGCGGCCACCCCCCACGTCAAAATAGCGCACCTCACGGAACCCGAATCCTGGACGGCGATGGATTTGGCGAGTGGTTCACAACGGATGAGTATTTAGGGACAGTGTCGCAACCGCCGCGCCACCGCAACGAGACGGGACGGCGGAAATGCTCGGCCGCACATCGAGTGTGGTTGGCATCGACGTTCGCCAGTTCGTGAAGCAGAACTTGCTCCATGCGCCTTGCAATGGCGGTACCTGCCCGAGACCGACGCTCGCGAATGGCAGGATGTGGCCGATGCTCGACGTCTGGTTGTGCGAATACGGAAGAGTTCCTTCATCGCAGGGGTCTGATTGTTGCCCTGGTCAAGAGAAGGGCATGCGAGATTCAAGCTTCGTCCTCAACGAAACTCAGCCCAACATGCTGGTCGCGGTAGCGTTCTCGACCTTGTCATTTCGAAATGCGTTCGGGGACGCTCGGACGAAACTTCGAGCAGTCCATATGGAAAGCGACGAGGCCGGGTGGCTTTGCCTCGCGGCCGCTGGCATCCGATATTTGAAAGACTTCATCAGGTCGCCTCAGGAAAGCGTGCATCGCCATGGGACTACGAGGGAAGCTGGTCGCGCTGTTTTTCATCGGCTTCGCATCGACGTGCAGCTTGGGCATCGCCATCCTTATCCGCAACCTCGGATCCGACTTCGCCGACATGGAGCGCAATGAGGCCCTAAGCCTCAATGACCAGCTCGTGCGTAATTTCAAGGCCGAACTCGAACACCTGAACGAGCTCAACACGGACTGGGCCGACTGGGCGGGAATGTATACGTTCGCCCAGACGCTATCTCCCGAGTTCGCAGCGGCCGAGGTCGGTACTGGCGCACTTGACAGCGCGAAATTGAGTTTCGTAGCGATCTTTGACAACAA
>Ga0302317_10003170_pt1 | contig 10918 bp, 9 predicted proteins | sample III_Palsa_N3_3_FD_200450 | JGI IMG/M metagenome (GOLD analysis project Ga0302317, IMG submission 200450) | Peat permafrost microbial communities from Stordalen Mire near Abisko, Sweden - III_Palsa_N3_3 | ecosystem: Environmental > Terrestrial > Soil > Palsa > Peat permafrost | place: Sweden...
CGCCGCTGGCCAGGTTCTCCTCAAACACCTCGCGCACCGGCGCATAGCGATCCGCCACGAACCCCGACGACAAACCTTCAGCCATGACGATGATCCCCTTGTTGCGGGGACAGCTAACCCAACTGGCCGATATCGCCAATCCCGCCGGCGATCATGGTCTTCGTTAGTCGATTCACCACAAAGCACACGAAGAGCACGAAGGGAGTGCTTTTCGGACGCCGCCAAGCGTCACCCGATCGCGGCTTCGCCGCCTTCAGCGATTGACCACCCTTCGTGCTCTTCGTGTGCTTCGTGGTGAAATAGGGCCACCGCCCCAGTCACCGAAGGCGCGCCGCTAAGAAAAGAACGTCAGGTGTCCACTTCCGCATCCAGGGCGTTTTCCTGGATGAATTCCCGGCGCGGTTCGACCAGGTCGCCCATCAGGCGCGAGAACATGTCGTCGGCGTCGTCGGCGTGGGCGACCTTGACCTGCAAGAGCGTGCGGGCGTTGGAGTCCAGGGTGGTTTCCCACAACTGGTCGGGGTTCATCTCGCCCAGGCCCTTGTAGCGCTGGATCGCCAGGCCCCGGCGGCCGGCCTCGAACACCACCTCCATCAGGTCCAGCGGCCCGCGTACGGGGCTGACCCGGTCGCGGCGCTTGAACACGGCGGCGGCGGAGAAGGTCTCGGCCAGGGCCGGCACGCGCTCGGACAGGCGGCGGGCGTCGGCGGAGTGCAGCAGCGCCTCGTCCAGCACCACCCGCTCGGTCACGCCGCGGCGGATGCGGGAGAAGACGAAGGCCCCGCCGATGCCCGGCTCGCCGGTCCAGACGCTGTCGCCTTCCTCGGCATAAAGGTCGAACCGGCGCGCGGCGGCGGCCACGTCGGGGGTTTCGCCCAGCAGGCCGGCCAGGGCCGCCTGCTCCACGGCGAAGGACGGCGCGCGGGCGGCGAGGCGCTCGATGGCGGTCTTGGCGTTGCGGGCGGTCTGCACCAGGGCGTGCAGGTCCGCGCCGCTCATCACCTCGCCGGAGGCCAGCTCCAGGGTCGCCCCGTCGACGCCCTCGTCGATCAGGAAGGCCTCCATCTCGGCGTCGTCCTTCAGGTAGCGGATCGACTTGCCCTTGGACGCCTTATAGAGCGGCGGCTGGGCGATATAGAGGTAGCCGCGCTCCAGCACCTGCGGCATCTGCCGGTAGAAGAAGGTCAGCAAAAGCGTGCGGATGTGGGCGCCGTCGACGTCGGCGTCGGTCATCAGCACGATCCGGTGGTAGCGGATCTTCTCGATATCGAAGTCGTCGCGACCGATGCCGGCGCCCAGTGCGGTGATCAGGGTGCCGATCTGGTCCGACCCCAGCATCTTGTCGAACCGGGCCCGCTCGACGTTGAGAATCTTGCCGCGCAGGGGCAGCACGGCCTGGTTCTCGCGATTGCGCGCCTGTTTGGCCGAGCCGCCGGCCGAGTCGCCTTCGACGATGAAGATTTCCGATTTGGCCGGATCGCGTTCCTGACAGTCGGCCAGCTTGCCGGGCAGGGAGGAGATGTCGAGCGCCGACTTGCGCCGGGTCAGCTCCCGCGCCTTGCGGGCGGCCTCGCGGGCGGCGGCGGCCTCGGCGATCTTCTGCACGATGGCCTTGGCTTCGGCCGGATGTTCCTCGAACCAGGAGGCGAGGCCGTCGGCCACCAGACCCTCCACCGCCGGCCGCACTTCCGAGGACACCAACTTGTCTTTGGTCTGGGACGAGAATTTGGGATCGGGCACCTTGACCGACAGCACGCAGGTCAGGCCCTCGCGCGCATCCTCGCCGGTGACCGAGACCTTCTCCCGCTTGGCCGCGCCGGAGCTCTCCGCATAGTTGGTGATCACCCGGGTCAGGGCGCCGCGGAAGGCCGACAAATGGGTGCCCCCATCCCGCTGCGGGATGTTGTTGGTGAAGCACAACATGGTCTCGTGGTAGCTGTCGTTCCACCACAGCGACAGGTCGATCTCCACCTTCTCGCGCTTGCCGCGGATGACGATGGGGGCCTTGATCAGCGGGCTTTTGGCCTTGTCCAGGTGGCGCACGAAGGCCTCGATGCCGCCGTCGTAATGGAGGATTTCCTCGAACGGTTCGGCGCCGCGATGGTCGCGGAAATAGATGGTCACGCCCGAGTTCAGGAAGGCCAGCTCGCGCAGCCGATGCTCGAGGGTTTTGCGGTCGAACTCGATGAAGGCGAAGGTTTGCAGCGACGGCAGGAAGGTGACCTCGGTGCCGGTCAGATAGTCCCCGTTCTCGCGCCGAGGCGCCTCGCCGGTGACCACCAGGGGCGAGACCGCATCGCCGTGCGCGAAGCTCATCTCGTGGGTCTGGCCGTTGCGATAGATGCGCAGCGACAGGGTGTCGGACAGGGCGTTGACGACAGAGACGCCCACCCCGTGCAGGCCTCCGGAGACCTTGTAGGAATTCTGGTCGAACTTTCCGCCCGCGTGCAGCTGGGTCATGATGACCTCGGCGGCGCTGACGCCCTCGTCGTGCATGTCGGTTGGGATGCCGCGTCCGTCGTCGGTGACGGTGCAGGACCCGTCGGCGTTCAGAATCACCTCGACCCGGGTGGCATAATCCGCCAGGGCCTCGTCGATGGCGTTGTCCACCACCTCATAGACCATGTGGTGCAGGCCCGAGCCGTCGTCGGTGTCGCCGATATACATGCCGGGACGCTTGCGGACGGCGTCCAACCCTTTGAGCACCTTGATCGAATCGGCGCCGTAGTCGTCGCCGTTCAGCTCGCGTTCGGGCCCATCGGACTCAGGGGTGTCGGACTCGGGGATATCGTCACTCATCAGTCTACCGTTTCAAGAAAGCTCGCCGGCGTCGACGCGCACGCCCTGGGCGCGCCCGTGCAGTCCGTCGAACAGCGCTCCGTCGGCGCCTGTCAGAAAAGCCTGCAGGTCGAGCGCCTCGATTTCGTCGAACAACGCCGCGCGCCGGACGGGGTCCAGGTGCGCGGCGACTTCGTCCAGCAACACTACAGGATTCGGTGTGGATTTGGCATGGGAAAGTCGCGCGGACAACCTCGCGGCTTGGGCCAAAACAAGGTTCAGAATCAGCGCCTTCTGCTCGCCGGTCGAACATTCCGAGGCGTCCCGGTTCTGCACCCGGTGGCGGACCGAAAGATCGCCCCGATGCGGACCGGTCAGGGCCCGTCCGGCCGAGGCGTCCCGGTCGCGGGATGACGCCAAGGCGGCGGCCAACCGGGCGGCGATTTCGGCCTCGTCCACGCCCGAAAGCGCCATCTGCTCGAAGGCCCCGGTAAGGCCAAGGTCTGCGCGCGGGAAGGCCCGCTCGGACCCGGAGTCGATCTGCGCCTGCAAGGCCGCCAGGCTGCGCGCGCGGGCGCTGGCCATGGCCGCCCCGGCCTCGCCAAGCTGGACCTCCAACGCCGTGAGCCAGTCTGAGTCCGCCGGCCCGTCGATCAGCAGCCGCATCCGCTCGCGCATCGCCCGCTCATAGGCGCTCACCCGGGCGGCGTGGGCGGGCTCGGCGGCGAACACCAGCCGGTCGAAGAACCGGCGCCGGTCGGAGGCGGCTTCCAGGAACAGCCGGTCCTCGCGCGGCGTGAGCCAGACCATGCGCAGGATGTCCGACAGCCGCCCCGGCGGCACGGGCTCGCCCTCCAGCCGCACCAGCCGCCGCGACGCCCCCGCGATCTCCACGCCGGTGCCGACGCTGACCAGGCCGTCATCGCCCTCGATGTCCGCCGCCACCGCCCAGGCGCGGCCCTGAGCCTCCTCCGGCGCGCGCCGGCCCAGCTCCGAGATCGAGGCGCCACGCAGGCCGCGCCCCGGCGAGAGCAGGCTGACGGCTTCCAGAAGGTTGGTCTTGCCCGCGCCATTGGGCCCGAACAGGAAGACGCTGCCGCCGTCCAACGCCAGTTCGGCGCGGGCATAGCCGCGGAAATCGGTGAGGGTCAGGCGGCGGACGCGGGCGAGAGTCATCGTTGGGCGGAGCTTGGGCGGGGGTGTAAAATTCCGCTCATCCCGGCGAATGCCGGGACCCAGATCGTATGGAACTGGCGTGTCTCCAGGATCATGGTCTCCAATCCCGCCGGCAGAGCTTTATGATCTGGGTCCCGGCATTCGCCGGGATGAGCGGGTTTTGGTTAAACCCTCAGCGGCATCAGCACGTACTGGACGTCCGGATCGGCGGGGTCGAGCATCAGGGTCGGCTGGCTCGGGTCGGCGAAGCGGAACTCGGCGACGGCGCCCATCTGTTCGGTGACGTCCAGCAGGTAGCGGGCGTTGAAGCTGATCTCGAAGGGCTCGCCATCGTAGTCGACCTCCAGCTCCTCGACCCCCTGGCCGGCTTCCATGTTGCGGACGGTCAGGATCACGCGGCCCGGCTCGATGGCCATCTTCACCGAGCGGCTCTTTTCCGCCGAGATGGTGGCGACCCGGTCCACCGCCTTGGCGAACAGGGTGTTGTCCACGGTCAGGACCCGGTTGTTGTCGCGTGGGATCACCCGCTCGTAGGGCGGGAAGGAGCCGTCGATCACCTTGGACGTCAGCGCCGCGCGGCCAAACTCGAAGCGAATCTTCTGGGCCGAGACCTGCAGGTCCACAGTCTCGCCTGCATCTTCCAGCAGCCGCCGCGCTTCCTGCACCGTCTTGCGCGGCACGATCACACCGGGGACCCCCGCCGCGCCGTCGGGCGCCAGCATCTCGGCCAGGGCCAGCCGGTGGCCGTCGGTGGCCACCGCGCGCAGCTTGGTCACCCCGCCCTCGACCACCGTGTGCAGATAAAGGCCGTTGAGATAGTAGCGCGTCTCCTCGGTGGAGATGGCGAACCGGGTCTTGTCGATCAGCCGGATCAGATCATTGGTGTCGATGGTGATGCGGCTGGACAGGCCGTCCGACGACATGACCGGAAAGTCCCCCGCCGGCAGCACCGGCAGATTGAACTTCGAGCGGCCGGCCGAGACCTGCAGCCGTGGATCGTCGCCGGAGAACCGCAGTTCGACCTCGGCGCCCTCGGGCAGTTTGCGGACGATCTCATAGAGGGTGTGGGCGGGCGCGGTGATCTGGCCCTGGCCATCGACCCGGCCAGGGGTCTCGTCGACGATCTCCATGTCCAGGTCGGTGGCCGAAAAGGCCATGGCGTCGCGGTCGGCCGACAGTAGCACATTGGACAGGATCGGAATGGTGTTGCGCCGCTCCACAACACTTTGCACGTGTCCCAGCGCCTTCAGCAAAGCCGCGCGCTCGATGGTTAGCTGCATCTGGTCGTCCGATCTGGCGGCCGCTTGTCGAAACGCCCCCGGGCGCGGCCACGACGAGGGGACCGGAGATTAGCCCAATTCGTCCTTTGGGGAAGGGGGCCTGAGATTCCGATCTCAGGCTTTCGCCGCGGCCGTGAGCTGATCGGCATACTGGCCGCCCTTGCGGTAGCGATAGAGGTAGGTCGGCAGGATCGGCTCCAGCGCCGTCGCGGCGATCTTCAGGTCGGCGAGGGTGAGCGCGTCCGGCGCCACGACATTGTCGGCGCGCAGCAGGGTCACCTGGTCGCTGGTCAGCGGCGGCGCGATCGGGAAGGGCTGCAGGGCCATGAGGTCGCCGCCAAAACCGACCAAGCTGGCGACGCCGAAGGGGACGGGCGCCAGGATCGGCTTGCGGCCGATCTCCTCGCAAAGTTTTTCCATCAGCGCCTTGAAGGTGAAGACGCCCGGCCCGCCCAGCTCGTACGTCTTGCCGGCGGTCTCGGCGTCCAACAGGCCGGCCGCCACGGCATTGGCCACGTCGCCGACAAACACCGGCTGGAACTTCGTCATCCCGCCGCCGATCAGCGGCAACACCGGCGACGCGCAGGCCATCCGCGCGAAGCGGTTGAAGAAGGCGTCCTCCTGACCGAACACGATGGAAGGACGCAGGATGACAGCCGACGGCATGACTTCGCGCACCACCGATTCGCCCATGGCCTTGGTGCGGGCGTATTTCGACGGCGAGTCGGCGTCGGCGCCGATGGCCGAGACGTGCGCCAGCCGGGTCACGCCGGCCTGTTTCGCGGCCTCGGCCACCGTGCGCGCGCCCATGGCGTGCAGGCTCTGGAACTTCTGCCGCCCGCGCTCATGCATCACCGCAACCAGGTTGACGCAAGCCTCCGCGCCTTCAAGCGCCCGCGACACAGAGGCCGGCATGCGGATATTGGCCTGCACCACCTCGATCTGGCCGACATCGCCCAGCATGCGCAGCTTGTAGCCCTGTCCGGGGTTGCGCACCGCGACGCGGACTCTGAGGCCCCGCTTGGCCAGCGCCCGCACCACCTGGCCGCCGACGAAACCCGATCCGCCGAATACGGTCACCAGTCCGCGCATCAAAAAGCTCCTGTCGCCGGCCGCTCCAGCCGCCTTGAGTCCGCATAGACGAGCCGGCGTTCTTGCGCAACGCGGTCATGTGCGAGGGACAGACGCCGATTGCGGACAGCGCGGATCGGATGATCAATAGGGCCGTTGAGACAAGACGAATCTCGGTGAGGCAGACATGTATGCTCGGATCGTGCTCGCCTACGACGGCACCCGCGAGGGCCGGGCGGCGCTGCGGGAAGGCGCGCTGCTGGCTCATCGCTGTGGGGCTGAGGTCTATCTGTTGTCCGTCGTGCCCAACGACTCCGGCGTCCAGTTCGCCGAGAGCGTCCAGGGCGGCCCGATGGACCGGCTCGAGGACGCCTACAAGGTTGTCCTGCAGGAGGGCCTGGACCGGCTGAAGGCGCTTGGGTTCACGCCCAAGGCCCGCCTGGTGATCGGCGATCCGGCGCAACAGATCGGCGCCTTCGCCCGGGAGATCGGCGCGGACCTAGTGGTGGTCGGTCATCGCAAGCAGAAGCTGATCCAGCGCTGGTGGTCTGGTTCCTCCGGCGCCTATCTGGTCGATCACCTCGGCTGCAGCCTGCTGGTCGGGCGCAACACCATCAGCGACGAAACCTTCGCGGCGGAGATGGCGACCAAAGCCTGACGGCGTTCGGATTGGACGATCACCCCTCCACCGTCATGGCCGGGCCCGTCCCGGCCACCCATCGATCGATTGTGTGCTAACCCCGCCGCCTGAGCCGCGGAGGAATGGGTCACCGGGACAAGCCCGGTGATGACGGGGAAGGTGATGGCGGCGAAACTGACCGGTCCTACACCGCCTTCATCCGCGCATAGACCTCCGCGATCCGGGCCAGTCCCGTCAGCGCCTCCTCACGATCGGCCGTCTCGTTGTCGTCGCCGTAGCCGCGCATGTCGCCGCCCTCCAGCATCTGGATGACGACGCCGTCGCGGCGGGGCAGCATGGTCACGTGCCGATACTGGAGGCCGTAGTCGACCTCGGGTTGGGGGATCAGCCAGGCGATCTGGCCGCGCACGGGCACGATGGACTCGTCCTTCCACAGCGCCCTGGCGCCATAGCCTGGGCAGTTGATCACCACCTTCTCCTTCAGCGCGGTCAGTTCGGAGGGCTCGCGAAACTCGGCCCGCACGATCTTGCCGCCGGCGAGACGAAAGTCGGTCAGCAGGGTGTGGCCGTAGTCGGCGATGTTGAACATCATGCTGGAATAGCGCCGGACGACGGGCGTCGGGAACGGGGTCGAGCCCGCCGGCATATAGGTCGGGTTCGGCGTGATGTCGCGGATGCGGTCGCCATAGCTGGCGAAGTCCAGCTCGCCAGGGGCCAGCACAGGCGGCGCGTGGCCAGGCGGGCTGTCGGTGAGGACGTAGCGGTCGTTCCACTCCACCGGCGAGCCGGGCAGGCCCAGGTAGCCGCGGTAGGTCTTGAACGAGATCCGCGCCATCTGCTCCCACAGGGCGGCGAAGCCGGGCGCGGCCTTGTCGGTCAGGGCGATGCGCGAGTCCGGCGTCCAGCTGCCGGTGGCGCGGGCCGAGCGGGTCTCCGGCAGCCAGTCACGGGCATAGATGGTCACCTGCGCGCCGGCCTTCTGCGCCAGAATGGCGGACGTCAGACCCAGCGCGCCGCAGCCCAGCACGGCGACCTCCTTGGGACTCGAGCCCATGGCCTTCTGCACCGCCAGAGTGCTGGAGCCCCACGACAGCGACCAGCCGGACCCGCCGTGGCCGTAGTTGTGGACCACCAGCGTATCGCCAACCTGTTCGGTTTCCAGCCGCGGCCCCGCCGCGCGAAACGGGCGCAGGCAGACGGTGATGTCGAACAACCGATCCTCGCTGGCCCGAACCGGCGCGAAGGTGCGCGACGCCGGCGCCGCGGCGGTCTGGGCCAGGCTCGCGCATCCGCCCAGACCCAGCAGGCCCAGCCCCCCCGCGCCTTGCAGCAGGCGACGCCGGTCGAGGGGAATGGAAGATCGCATCACATGGCCTCCAACCGCAGGTCCGTTCGATGCCACGACTTCCGCCCCCACGCCAGGATCGCCAGAGATAAGGAGATAAGGGGACATGATACCTATCCCCTAGTGTTCGGTGAGGTCTGCGCCGGGGATAAGTATCATGTCCCCTTATCTCCCGAGGCCGGTTTGGTCCTGGCGGCTTTCTTCGCCCTGGCTTGCGCCGCGCGATCCTCGGCGTCCTTGGCGAGCAACCTGGCGAGATCCTCGATCAGGGCTTCTGGAACGGGCTCCGAGAGCGGAAACCGGACCGTGCCCTTGCTGAACTGATAGGGGCCCAGTCGGTCGCCCAGGCCTGCCGCGATTCTGGGCAGGACCGGATAGATCGAATAGTGCGTCGTCCAGCCGGCGAAAAAGATCGCGATGCGGCCGGCGACCCGGAAGGCGGGGATCTTGTAGGAGATGGTCTCCTGCGCGCCCGGCATCGCCCGATGGATCACACGCCGGACGGTCTGAAGCACATCCCGCGCGGCGTCCGGCTGGGCGGCGATATAGGCGTCGATGGACGATGCGCCGGCTTTGGTCATGTCTCTCCCCACTCCGGCCCTGAGACAGTCAGGCTGAAGGCGCCCATGGTCTTGGCCGCGGCGATGTCGGCGGCGCTGGAAACGCCCCAGGGGCCGACCAGCAGGCCAAACCGTTCCGCCTCGGCGACCCGCTCCGGCGTCATGTCGCTGAGATGCGGCGACCATTCCATGCCGCCGTGCGCCCTGATCGCGGCCAGTTCCGAGCCGCCATGATCTAACGGGTCGCACCCATCCGTCCAGGGCGAGCGGCCGTCCGGGCCGCGATTGACCTTCGCCGCCATCGCCCGCGGGATGGTCAGATGCGCCGTCCTGACGTCGGCATGGCGCGCCTTGGACAGCCGCAGCACCTGCCAGTCGAAGGCGATGATCTTGGCGTGGTCCAGATAGTCCGCGGCCTCCAGGTCATCGAACACCGCCGCCGTGACCATGTCCGGCGCCGGCGCGTCAGCCGGATCCTGCGGGTCGGTCTTGATCTCCACATAGAGCAGCCGCCGGGGTCCTGGCGCGGCCTTGAGCAGATCGAGCAGCTCGCGCAGGGTCGGGATGCGCACGCCGTCCATCTGGGCCTGGCCAGGATAGTGGCGCGCCGTGCGGGAGCCTGGCTTGGCGCGGCCGACGTCATAGCCACGGAGCGCATCCAGGTTCAAACTCTTCAGCGCCGGCCCGGCCGCGTCAAGCCAGATGCCGTCCAGCCGGGACTGATCGGGATTGATCCGATAGTCGTGATGGGCCACCACGTGACCGTCGGCGGTGATCTGGACGTCGATCTCGATGCCGTCGATCGGCGCGGCGAGGCACTGCTGCGCGCCTTCCAGCGTGTTCGCCGGCCAGGCGCCATAGCCGGTGGCCCCGGCGATGATCAGCGGTTTGGCGTGGGCCATGGCCGGTCCTTCTGGCAAGCTATCGATACAACAGAACCTAGGGGGCCGTCATGACGCTCGATACCCAGCGCTTCCGCTATGAAGGCGCCGATGGCGCCGGCCTGGCGGGCTTCCGCTGGAGCGGGTCGGCCGCGCCCAAGGCGGTAATCCAACTCGCCCACGGCGCCGGCGAGCACGCCCTGCGCTACCTGGAGCCGCTGACCCCGATCATCGAGACCGGCTACCTGGTCTACGCCGCCGACCATCGCGGACACGGCATGACATCGGGCATGGCCCAGCTCGGCGACTTCGGTCCCGGCGGCGCGCCGGCCGCGGTGGACGACATGGCCACCCTGTCCAGGCGGGCGCGGGCGGAGAACCCGGACCTGCCGCTGATCCTGTTCGGCCACTCGATGGGAGCGATGTTCAGCCAGAGCTACCTGCTGGACCATTCGGCGCTGATCGACGCGGCGGTGCTGTCCGGCACGGCCGGCGGCGGGCCTCGGCCGACAGCAGGGCCGAACGCCGCCTTTCCCAATCCCCGCACGGACTACGACTGGCTGTCGCGCGACGACGCCGAGGTCGACAAATATGTCGCCGATCCCTTCTGCGGCATCCGCTTCACCCCCGCCTCGGCCGCCTCGTTCACCGCCCTGCGCGAGCGCCGAGCGACACCGGAAGAGTTGGCCAAGGTGAAGCCCGGCCTGCCGATCTACGTTTTCGTGGGCGACGCCGATCCCATCAACGCCAGGCTGGAGCGGCTGACGCCCCTGGTGGACGCCTATCGCGCCGCCGGGCTGAAGGTGGACCTGAAGGTCTATCCGGGCGGGCGCCACGAGATGCTGAACGAAACCAACCGCGCCGAGGTGGTCGCCGACTTGCAGGCCTGGCTCGATGCGACCGTGGCGAGGCTCTGAGGTCGGCACTGCGTCGCCTCGTGCTTCGACAGGCTCAGCATGAGGCGATGGAGAGGCCGGTGAAATCCGAGCGCCTGGCCAATTGCCCACCTCATGCTGAGCTTGTCGAAGCATGAGAACGCCGCCTCGTCAGCCACGCATCTGCATTGATGCTGGCTCGCCCTCAAAGCCCTGGCGAGATTGAAGCTCTGGCGATCGTCGCACTCAAGGATCGGCCCTTCGGGCCGGCCGCTCCGCGGCGAGGCCAAAGGCCTCGTCCTTAACTGCGTC
>Ga0302317_10003182_pt1 | contig 10902 bp, 12 predicted proteins | sample III_Palsa_N3_3_FD_200450 | JGI IMG/M metagenome (GOLD analysis project Ga0302317, IMG submission 200450) | Peat permafrost microbial communities from Stordalen Mire near Abisko, Sweden - III_Palsa_N3_3 | ecosystem: Environmental > Terrestrial > Soil > Palsa > Peat permafrost | place: Sweden...
CAGTACGCCGCCCGACGTCGCCAAAACGGTTCGAGACGCGAACCCGGCTCCATCAGGGGAGGCGAGGCGCGTCCTTAGCGTTTCGACCTGTCTGGGAAGCAGAACGATCGGTCGCCCTTGCGAGAGCCTGAAGGCGTCTTCATTGGTCACGGCCAACGCCGGGATGTCGTCCAGCGCGGTCTCGACCGGAAGCAATACCTCCGAGCCGCCGTGCGTATGGCACATAGTCTCCAGTTTTTCCAGAGCAATTGATGACTTGAGTTCAAACGGCCCGACCCGGGTGCGCGTCAGCGTCGAGACGTGGCCGCAGGCGCCGAGGCCGGCCGCCAGATCGCGGGCGAGGGCGCGGACGTAGGTTCCCTTGCCGCAGTCGATCTCGATCTCGATGTGATCGTCATCCGGCGCGCCCATCACCGCGGCTCTGTGGATGATCACACGGCGTGGCTTGAGGTCCAGCTCGACGCCTTCGCGGGCAAGGTCGTAGGCCCGCTCACCGTCCACCTTGATCGCCGAATAGGCCGGAGGAATCTGCTCGATTTGGCCGACGAAGGTCTTCAGCAGCTTCGCGACCGCGCCCGGTTCAGGGCGAACGTCGGAGCTGGCGGTCACCGCGCCTTCACCGTCGTAACTGGCGGTCGTGTCACCCCAGGCGATGGTGAAGCGGTAGGATTTCTCCGCGTCCATCAGATAGGAGACGGTCTTGGTCGCCTCGCCCAGTGCGATCGGCAGCACGCCGCCCGCCAGGGGATCGAGGGTGCCGGCGTGGCCGGCTTTCTGGGCGTTGAAGGCGCGCCGCACCCGACCCACCGCCGGGGTCGAGCCCAGGCCCACCGGCTTGTCCAGCGCGATCCATCCGGAGACCGCGTCTCCCTTGCGCTTGCGGCCCACGCCTAGTCTTCGTCTGCTTTGGCTTCGCCGCCGCCGCCCAGGTCCTGGCGGACCTTGGGATCGTCGAACAGCCGGCCGATCCGCGCCACTTCGTCGAAGCTTTCGTCGTGCATGAACTTCAGCTCGGGCGTGAACTTCAGGTCGATGGCGTGGCCCAGCCGGCCGCGCAGGAACTTGTGCGAGCGGTTCAGACCGGCGACCACCTGCCCGGCGTGGGTTCCGCCCAGCGGCTCGACGAAGCAGGTCGCGTGTTGCAGGTCCGGCGACATCCGCACTTCGGTGACGGTCACCGACACGCCGGCCAGGTCAGGATCAGCCAGGTCTTCCGCGCGCAGTATCTCCACCAGGGCGTGACGCACCAGTTCGCCCGCGCGCAGCTGCCGCTGGCTGGGGCCGGTCGCCACGGCGCGGCCGGCGGGCTTTACGGGGGATCGATGGGACTTGCGGGGCATGGGATCGGCCTTGGCCCTTGTCGTTGAAATTGGCTCGGGCCGGAAGGGCGGCTTCCCTAACGTGTGGCGGCCTCCAAGTCCAGTGCAATGATATCACTCCACATTCGCCGCGCGCCGGGGCATGCTGGGCGCCGAAGTGTCGGGAAGCTCATCAATGTTACGCCGCCAGGCCCTGATCGGGATCGCCGCCACGACCATCGTCGGCGCGCTTGGGCCCTCGGCGGACGCCGGCCTGCTGGGGCCGCTGTTCACGCCCAAGCCCGAGCCCAGCCTGGTGTTCACCTATCGCGGCTGGCGGGTGAACGCCTCGCGCGCCCTCAAGGGCCAGCGGCCGATGGTCACCGTCCGCAAGCTCAAGACCCAGATCGATATCGTCGAACAGGCGGGCCTGTCGCCACAGATTCTCGCCTTCATGCGCACCATCCCCATCACCGGGACGGCGCCGACCGAGCTCGAGCCCGGCCGCTATGTCCCGGGCCAGGGCGTCTTCATCCGCGCCAAGGGCCTGGACGACAAACGGCCGACCCTGCTCAGACAGCTGCTCTATGCCTATGAGCACCAGCAGCTTCCGGGCGGTTTCGCCAATCCAGTCGCCGAGCGGCTGCGAACCGAGGCCGCGGCCAAGCATGTCTGGCCCAAGGACGCGACCATGCTCCGCAGCGGCGCCGACTATTTCGCCTTCACCGCCAGCGCCTATCTCTATGGCGCCATCACCAGCGAGCCCTACACCCGCGCCGACCTGAAGCGCACCCAGCCCGACGCCTATCAGTGGCTGGCCGGCGTGTTCGATGGGGGAAGGGGGCGGGTTTAGCTGCAAGCGGGGTGGGCGCCTCCTAACTCTCACCGTTCCCTCGCCCTTGTGGCGAGGGTCCATTGGACTCGAACGGCAGAAGTTCGGCGCGACGGCGCCGTCTGCACTCCTACTCTGTCTTCGGCGCCTAATGGGCCCTCGCCACAAGGGCGAGGGAACGGGGTTATGTTGAAAGACGGCGGCGTTACCTGGGCCGCTCGCTCTAATTCCAGCGCGGCTAGAGGCTCAGCTTCATCTTCGGCGACTTCAGCGTCTTCATGTCGCCCTCGAAGCCGATCAGTTTCCACACCCCGTCCTCGTTGCGGAAATCCAGCACGCAGGGTCCGTCCCTCTTGGTGACCACGCAGACGTGGTCGGAGTCCATCGGCCGCAGCGCCTGGGCGATGGCGAGCTGGCCGGGGATTGGCTTGTCCGGCGTGTAGCCGAGATATTGCGCCACCGCGCGGAACACCTCCGGCTGGATCAGGGCCTCCGACAGCTTGTCCACCACCGGGCCGCCAAGCATCGCCGCCATGGCCACGAGGTCGCCGTCGTTGTTGTCGCGCTTGGCCGCCGCGGCCATGATGCGCGAGCGGATCTGGATCTTCAGCGCGTCGCGGTCGACATGGGCGTTGAAGCCCGTGCGGTCGCTGTCGCGGATCGCGATCAGGAAGGCGTGGATGTCGCCGGCCGCGTCGATCTTGGTAGTCTCGGCGCAGGAGGTTGCGACGAGCGCCAGCGCCGCTATCGCCAGGCCGCGAATGGTCTGTCCCAGCTGCATAAACCCTCCGCTCATGCGCCCGTGCGGGCCTTGAAGAAGGCGATCACCCGCTCCTCGACCGCCTTGGTCACGGTCCCAGGCCGATCGTCGAGATGGATGGTAAGCACGGAATGCGGCGGCATTCCGGTGCCCGGCAGGGCGTCGGCGTCCTCCAGCTCCACGGCCTCGAACTTGTCGCCGAACTCGGCCTTCAGCATCTCGAACCGCTGGTCGGGGACAAAGCCGTCGCTCTTGAAGCGCAGCCCCATCATCGACAGGTTCTCGTCCTTGAACCTGGCCTTGGCGCAGGCGATTTCCGCGGGCGACGCGTCGATGGATCGTTCCTTGCCCTTGCCCAGCATCGGGGTGGAGGGCTGCGACAGCACCGGCGCGACGACGGAGGGTTCGGTCATCATCGCCAGGGCGAAGCCGCCGGTGAAGCACATGCCCACCGCGCCGACGCCCTTGCCGCCGCACTCGGCGTGGGCCTTGCGAGCCAGCGCGCGCAGCCAATCGACGATCGGGCTGGACCCTGACCCAGACCAGACGTGGAACTCGCGGCGGATGCAGATGTTCGTCAGCGCCACGCGCACCGCGTAACCGCGCGTGGCCTCCTTGCCCGGCGTGCCGAACAGGCTGGGCAGGAAGACCGTCATGCCCGCCGCCGCCACGTGGTCGGCGAACTCGAACACTCGGGGGTGCAGCCCCGGAATCTCGTGGATAATGATCACCGCGGGGCCCGAGCCCTTGCGGTAGACATCCCGCTTCCAGCGCCCGTCGCTGAAGGCGAACTTCTTATAGTCCTTCGGTATGCCCGCCTTCGCCATGCCGTCCCTCCAGCCCGTTGTGGGACGAGCTTAGCGGAGTTTTTCCGGGCGTGCCTAGTAGCGCCGCGCGGCGGGGGCGTCGTTGAAGCGGTCGGTCCGGTCCGGCTGCGGCAGGTCCACCGGCGGCAAGGCCCAGGCCCCATGGAAGTTATAGTCCAGGGTGGTGCAAAGCCGCGCGCCGCCGGCGGCGTCCCGGCCGAGCGCGAAGATCTTCAGATCGCGATCCGGCTTTAGCGGTCCGATCGCCAGAAAGCCGCGCACCGCGCCAGGGCACAGGGCTTTGACCAGCGCCGCGCCGTCGCCCTTCTGGACGATCTCATAGAGGTCGCGCGCATAGGCGGCGTCATGTCCGATCAGCTTGGCGGGCGAGCCGCCGAGATCGCGTTCGGAGGCGGGCTTCACATCGGCCTCGCCCACGTCCTGGGTCTCGATCAGCTTAAGCACCCGGGTGCTCATGATGTGCTTGTCGAAGATGAAGGTCAGCCCGTTCTCGGTCATCTTCTGCGTGATCGGCGTCGCCGAGTCGTAGGAGTAGATCAGCCGCGCCGCGGAGGCGGCGGAGGGGATCAGGACAAGGGCCGCCGCGACGGCAAGGCGGATCGATCTGGACATGTTTGCTCTTGGGCGGCTCTTGGACTGCTCTTGGCGGGATCGTCGAGTGGTTGCGCTGGACGCTGTGCGATCCGATATCGACCCTTTGAAGGCGACGCTCAAGCTCGTCTGACAATTTGCAAACGGGGGACTGGTCCCATGCCAGCCAGAAACGCGACCGCCGCGGTGATCGGCGCCGGCGATTTTATCGGCTCGGCGATCGCCGAACGGTTCGCCGCCGAGGGCTATCAGGTCTTCGCCGGGCGGCGGAACGGCGACCAGCTGGCGACCCTGAAGGAGAAGATCGAACAGGCCGGCGGCGTCTGCCACGCCCGGGGCCTGGACGCGCGCAACGAGGAGGCGGTCACCGCCTTTCTTGCCGAGGCTGATGGCGCGGCCCCTCTGGAGGTCTGCATCTTCAACGTCGGCGCCAACGTCAATTTTCCGATCACCGAGACCACCGAGCGGGTGTTCCGCAAGGTCTGGGAAATGGCCTGCTATGCCGGGTTTCTTTCCGGCCGCGAAGCCGCCAAGCTGATGCTGCCGCGCGGCCTGGGCTCTATCTTCTTTACCGGCGCCACCGCCTCGGTGCGGGGCGGCAAGGGCTATGCGGCCTTCTCCGCCGCCAAGTTCGGCCTGCGCGCCGTGGCCCAGTCGATGGCGCGGGAGCTGGGCCCACAGAACATCCATGTGGCGCACCTGATCATCGATTCCGGGGTCGACACCGACTTCGTACGCCAGCGCATCGCCGCGGCGCGCGGGGCGGAGGCGTTGGAGCACCTGGCGCCGGACCAGCTGATGCACCCCTCGTCCATCGCCGAGGCCTACTGGCGCCTGCACACCCAGACCCGCGACGCCTGGACCCACGAACTCGACCTTCGCCCCTTCGCCGAACCCTGGTGATCCCCCATGCCCAAAGCCGTGTTCTATTTCGATTTCGCCAGTCCCAACGCCTACCTGAGCCACCAGGTGATCCCGGATATCGAGGCGCGGACCGGCGTCAAGTTCGACTATGTGCCGGTGCTCCTGGGCGGCCTGTTCAAGCTCACCGGCAACCAGGCGCCGATGATCGCCTTCGGCGGCATCAAGAACAAACTGGCCTATGAGCAGCGAGAGACGCAGCGGTTCATCGCCCGCCACAAACTGACCGACTTCAAGATGAACCCACACTTTCCGGTCAACACTCTGAGGCTCATGCGCGGCGCTGTCGCCGCCCAGCAGCTGGGTGTGTTCGCGCCCTACATCGAGGCCGGTTTCAAAGCCATGTGGGAAGAAGGGCTGAAGATGGACGATCCGGCGGTGATGGCGGCGGCGCTGGCCAAGGCCGGCCTCGACGCCGAGGCGCTGATGGCCAAGGCCGAGGAGCCGGAGGTCAAGCAGGGCCTGCTGAACAACACCGAGGCCGCCTGCGACGCCGGCGCATTCGGCATCCCCACCTTCGCCGTCGACGGCGAGATATGGTTCGGCAAGGACCGGCTGCGCGAGGTCGAGGAGGCGATCGCCGGGGTCTAATTTGCGGCGCGCATCGCTCGCCGCCGCGCCCGCACCCGCCGGCGCTGATGCACCTGGGCCAGCTGGTTGATCAGCAGCGCGGTCTGGAACAGAACCGTCCCGACGATCAGCGCGACATTGGTCGTGGAGTGGATGGTCGTCACCAGCGCGTTCCAGCTGGCGCTGATGCTGGCCACAAGACCGGCGGACAGCACCACCCGGTAGGGCGTTCCAAATTGGCGCTGCATCCATCGATCCAGCCGCCACGCCCAATAGGTGAGGGCGCGAAGCCGCCCTTGCGGCGGACTGGCGGGCTGAACGTCCATGGAAGCCTCTTTGCGGTCGAAGCGGAGTTTCGGCCATTGAAGGCCGATCCCGGCCCGCGCCGCAACCCGGTCGCCTAGCTGGCTCTCGCTCGCGCGATGTGGGTCTGGCCGGCCCAGTGGCTGATGGTCGCCAGCATGTCGCGCGGATTGATCGGCTTGCCCAGGTGGGCGTCCATGCCGGCCTGGCGGTAGGCCTCGACCTGCTCGGGCAGCACGTTCGCCGACAGGGCGATGATCGGCGTCTCGGCGGCCGCGCCGCCAAGCCGGCGAATGAGCCGCGTCGCCTCCACGCCGCCCAGCACCGGCATGTGCACGTCCATCAGGATCATGTCGTAGGATTTGAGCTTGATGGCCTCTATGGCCTCGCCGCCATGTCCGGCCACGTCGACCTCGATACCCGCGGCCCTCAGGATGGTGGTCACCAGTTCCTGGTTCGCCTCGGTGTCTTCGACCAGCAGAATATGGAGTCCAACCGCCTGCTCGATCTCGGTCTCCATCAGGTCCGGCGCGCAGGGGCCGGCCTCTGGCAGGGGAACGGTGAACCAGAAGGTCGAGCCTTCGCCCAGGCGGCTGTCCACGCCGATCTCGCCGTCCATCATCTCGACCAGCCGCTTGGAGATGGCCAGCCCAAGGCCGGTGCCGCCGAACTTGCGCGAGATGGAGCCGTCCGCCTGCATGAAGCGCTGGAACAATTGACCCACGGCCTCCTCGGGGATGCCGATGCCAGTGTCGGAAACCGCGAACGTCAGCCGATCGCAAACGGGATAGACGCGGACCGTGATCGCGCCCCTGGTGGTGAACTTCACCGCATTGCTCATCAGGTTGAGCAGAACCTGGCGGATACGGCCGGTGTCGCCGAGCACATAGGCCGGCACGGCGGCGTCGACATCGATGCGCAGGTCGATCGCCTTGCGGTCGGCCTGATCGGACACCAGCGCCGCGGTGTCGGCCGCCAGTTTGCGCGGGTCGAACGGCTCCAGATCCAACCTGACCGAGCCGTCCTCCAGCTTGGAAAAGTCCAGCACGTCATTGACGATGGCCAGCAGCGCCTTACTGGCTTCCTCCACGCGCCTGACCCATTGGCGGGCCTGCTCGGGCAGGTCGTCATGGGCGCCCAGGAGGCCGGAGAAGCCGACGATGGCCGTGAGCGGCGTGCGCAGTTCGTGGCTCATGTTGGCCAGAAACTGCGACTTGGTGTTCGCGGCGGCTTCGGCGCGATCTCTCGCCTGCACCAGTTCGGCCTGGATGGCGTTGCGCTCGGTGACGTCGTGGAGGATCCATATTTCGCCCACCGGGTCGTCGCAGGCGCGATATTCGATCACCCTCTCCTCGCCGTCGCGGCGGCGGATGGCGGCCGTCACAGTCTCGGGAAAGCCCTCCTGGCGACGCTGGTGATAGCGTTCGATCAGCTTGGGCGCCTTGTCGCCGTTCAGCAGGGTGAACCAGGCATCGAGGCTGTTCAGGTCCTGGCGGCTGTAGCCGGTGATGCGCTCGACTTCGGCGTTCACGGACAGGACGCCGGCCTGGACGTGCACGGCGCCGGCCGGCAGGCGTTCGATGATCCGTGCAAACCGTTCAGCGCTCACCTCCGGGTCGGCGACCTCCAACAGGCGCGCGCGCCTTGCCTGGGCGACGGTGTCGCCGGGGCCCGCCCCGCCGTGGCTGGCGACAAGGAGACCGGCTGAATCGGACTCTTCGCCAAAGGCTATCGACATCGGATCGTTGATCCCCAAGGTGCACGAATGCTTGCGTATTGCCCAAGAAAACGCCGAACGCCATTCTTATTTTTTACTTAATACTAACCGAGGTTAGCCCTGGTTATTACTCATATGGGCTCCGATAGGCGTGATTTCTGGCTCCAACCCCGGGAGCCGCCCAATACCGCCGTATAGGCCGAGCGCCGGTAATATTTGCCGGTTTGGGTTGAGCTTCCGTTAAACGGCGTTCAACGAACGCAATTCTACCAAAAAGATATCCGCGCGCCGGCATGGAGGCACACCTGAAGCCCGGTTATGATGACCTGGCCCCGCTGCGCCTTCCGAAAGGGACTTCGCCATGCGTCTGAAAGACAAGGTCGCCCTGGTCACCGGGGCCGCAAGCGGAATCGGCAAGGAGATCGCTGCCGTCTATCACCGCGAGGGCGCCAAGGTGGTTATCGCGGACCTGAACCTGGAAGGCGCCGAGGCGGTCGCGAAAACGCTCGATCCCACCGGCGCCCGCGCCATGGGCGTTTCGATGGACGTGGTCAACGAGGCTGCTGTCGAGGCCGGGGTCGCCAAGACGATCGCAACCTTCGGCTCCCTCGATATCCTGGTGAGCAACGCCGGCATCCAGATCGTGGCGCCGCTCGAGGACTTCAATTTCGACGACTGGAAGAGGATGCTGGCGATCCATCTCGACGGCGCCTTCCTGACCACCCGCGCGGCGCTGAAGCAGATGTACAAACAGGGCGGCGGGGCCATCATCTACATGGGGTCGGTCCACTCCAAGGAGGCCTCGGTGCTGAAGGCCCCTTACGTGACCGCCAAGCACGGCCTGATCGGCCTGGCCAAGGTGGTGGCCAAGGAGGGCGCCGCCCACGGCGTCCGCGCCAACGTCATCTGCCCCGGCTTTGTCCGCACCCCGCTGGTGGACAAGCAGATCCCCGAGCAGGCCAAGACCCTGGGCATCTCGGAAGAGGATGTGGTCAAGAAGGTGATGCTCAAGGACACCGTCGACGGTGAATTCACCACCGTCGCCGATGTCGCCGAGGTGGCGCTGATGTTCGCCGCCTTCCCGTCCAACGCCCTGACCGGCCAGTCCGTAGTGGTCAGCCACGGCTGGTTCATGCAGTAGGCTTGTGTCGGCAGGTCCGGTTAGTCGCCGGCCTCGACCGCTTCCGGCGCACTGATCACCCGGCGGACCCGCTCGACGGCCGCGATGGCCGCCTCGACGCCTTCGGCCTGCTCGATCTTGGCGATCGCGCGACCAATGCCGCTGACCAGCTGGCGGGACTCTGGCGTGAGGCGACGAACCGCCTCGGCGAAGACTTCCGCTTCCTTGGGTCCGATGTCGGCGATCGGGTGGCAGGCGTCGAGTTCGAGCATGACCGACTGTGTCAGGGCCAGTCGCTCCATCAACTCATCCACCGCTCCGGGCGAGGCTTCGACCTCGACCGCCACGGCGTCACCTTCGCCGTAGCTCTGCGGCAGGCCGCAAACGCGGAGCCGCCAACCCGACCGCATTGCGGGGCCGACGAGATAGACTTCGCTCATGCCGATGATGCGGCGAACGCCGCATTCCACGGCCTTCTCGAGAATCGCCAACCGCACTTCCCCGCGCCGGTTGAACCCTTCCGCGCCGCGGAGATTGCCCACCGCGAACAATCTGGCCATCTCCCAGACATCGGGATTGCGCACCGACTCCTCGTCGGGTCCGACGAAATGCGGGAAGACGTCGGCGGCCATGCACCAGTCGTCCGTGGGGCGAGCGCGAATGCCGGCTTCGACGTCGCCGTTGGCGTCGATGGCCAAGAAGTAGATCGCGCGATCGTCGTCGCCCTCATCATATTCCCCGCCATCGGCGGCGATTGGCCTGTTCCAGCCCATCCCCTCGACGAAAATTTTCGCTCGCAAGCGGTGCATCTGCAGCAGTTGCGGGCCGTAGAGGGATCGGTTGGCTGCGGTGATGACGTGGATCATGTGAGTCGCCCCAATTTGAACGGAGACGATCATCGGTGGTCCAGCCAATGTCACCTACCGGAAACGGTAGGTTACCGGCCAATCTCTAGGTTTGAAGGCAATCTGCCGACGACAGTGCGCCCCCAAAATAGCTTCAGGGCGTCGCTCACGGCGATTCACGCGATTTCGACGCACAGGCAATGGGCTGGTCGAAGTACCGAACACCTGTCTTTGGGAAAGGCGGTGGGGCCCCTCAGGGCTGCTCGTCGAGCAGCACGCCGCGCAACCAGGCCGAGATCGGAATCTGCGAGCGCCGCGTAACGTTGAGCTTGGTTTTCACGTTCTTCAGGTGGAAAGCCACCGTGTCTTCGCTGATGTCGAGAATGCGGCCGATCTCCCAATCGGTCTTTCCTTCATTGACCCAATACACGCACTGAATCTCGCGGCGGGTCAGGTTTGGATCGGTGCTGGTCTCACGCTCGATTTCAGCCAGGGCCAGTCCGTGGCTGGCGTAGATCGTCGAGGCGACCTGCATGGTCATGCGGGATTGGTGATCGATCTCGGCCTTCTGCTCGCTGACCAGGGTGACGGCCATGACTTCGCCTTGCGGGCCATGGACCGGGACCACCAGACCGCCGACGGCGCCAAACGACCGCGCCTGATCGAACACGGATCGGGCGGTTTTCTCCGGGTGGCGCGCCTCGATTTCCGCCCAGGTGAAGGCGGACGGCGAGGTGAAGACCGCCTGGATGGTCGGGTCGTAGCGAGACAGGCGGGCCTGTGTATAGTGCCCCCCCCAATCGGAGATATTCCAGCCGAACAGAACCCGGGGCGAGACGGGGCGGCCGGGCGTGGCGATATGGATGCAGGATGCTCGCTCAAATCCGTTCTCGTTGGCGGCCAGCGCAAAGCTGGCAGTCAGCCCATCGAGAGACCCGGCGGAAGCCGCATACCGGAAGAAGTCCATAACGGCGCTTCCGCTGGAACTCTCTAACGCCAACGGGTCACACCCACTCTGCCGTGGCCGCCACATCGGGCGGCCGCCTCAATCCTTGCACCGGAACTCTCCCGACCATGTTGTCTGACTTGAAGTCAGCCCCTCACCTACAATAGGACTT